>Ga0213878_10000120_pt1 | contig 39313 bp, 31 predicted proteins | sample VelepicoBEBS_R02_FD_161053 | JGI IMG/M metagenome (GOLD analysis project Ga0213878, IMG submission 161053) | Vellozia epidendroides bulk soil microbial communities from rupestrian grasslands, the National Park of Serra do Cipo, Brazil - BS_R02 | ecosystem: Environmental > Terrestrial > Soil >... | reverse complement strand
GTTCACGATCGCCCGCTGCACGACCGCGTCCGAGGCCGGCACGACGACCGTCTTGATCGACATGCGGTTCTTCGGCGGGGTCTGAATCAGCGACAGATCGCGCACGCCCATCAGCGACATCTGCAGCGTGCGCGGGATCGGCGTCGCCGAGAGCGTCAGCACGTCGACGCTCGCCTTGAGCTGCTTGAGGCGCTCCTTGTGCATCACGCCGAAGCGCTGCTCCTCGTCGACCACGATCAAGCCGAGGTCGCGGAACACGACGTCTTTCTGCAAGATGCGGTGCGTGCCGACGACGACGTCGACCTTCCCCTGCGCGAGGTCGTTCAGGATCGCCTGCGCTTCTTTCTTGCTCTTGAAGCGCGAGAGCTCTTCGATGCGCACCGGGAAGGAGGCGAAGCGCGCCGAGAACGTGCGGTGGTGCTGCGCGGCGAGCAGCGTGGTGGGGCACAGCACCGCGACCTGCTTCTGGTCGGCGACCGCCTTGAAGATCGCGCGCACCGCGACTTCCGTTTTTCCATAGCCGACGTCGCCGCAGACGAGCCGGTCCATCGGCTTCGGCAGCTCCATGTCGGACTTCGCGTCGTCGATCGCCTTGGCTTGATCCGTCGTCGGCTCGTACGGGAACGACTCTTCCAGCTCGGCCTGCCACGGCGTGTCCGGCGCGAACGCGTGGCCGCGCGAGGTCTCGCGCTCCGCGTACAGCGCGACGAGCCCTTCGGCGATCTCGGCCAGCTTCTCCGAGACGCGCGACTTCGTGCGCGCCCAGTCGCCGCCGCCCATTTTCGAAAGGCGCGGCGCGTGGCCTTCGCTCGCGCTGTACTTGGTGACTTGGTGCATCTGGTGCACCGGGACCAGCATCCGGTCCGTCCCCGCGTATTTCAGATCGAGATAGTCGCTGGTCGCGCCGAGGATCGTCTCCTTGCGCAAGCCCAGATACTGCGCGATCCCGTGCACGGCGTGCACGACGTAGTCGCCGACCTTGAGGTCCGCGAGCGTGACCGGGACGCCTTCCTTCACGGCGCGCAGCTTGACGCGCTTCGCCGGCTGGCCGTAGATCTCGCGGTCGCCGAGCACGTGCAGGTGCAGCATCGGCACGCTGAACCCGTCCTCGATCGAGCCTTGGTCGACGTACACCGTGCCGTGCCGCGCCGGTGCGGACGCGCCGAGCGCGACGCCGTCGGTGCCGGCGCGCAGGTGCACGAACGGCGCGCTGCGCTCGACGCTGACGTTCGCCGCGCGCAACACCTCGGCCAGGCGCGATGCGCCGCTGGCGACCAGCCACACCGTGTCGCCGGCGGCGACCCACGCGCGCACGGCTTGGGTGAACAGCTCGAGGCGGCGGTTGAAGTGCTCGGCAGGCCGCGTCTCGAGCACGAAGGACTCTGCCGCCGGCGGCAGCCAGTGCAGATCGCCGGCGTCGATCCCGCCGCTGAGGATCAGCACCCGGCGCGCGCGCAAGCGCGCTTCGTAGTCGCGCAAGCGCGGGTACGGCGCGACGACGTCGGCCAGCAGCGCTTCGCCGACCTCGTCGTCGCGCACGTCGAGCTCGCCGGAGTCGACGCCGGCCATCAGCGCTTGCGCGCCGCGCGCGCGCTCTTCGTCGAGCCCCTGCTCGACGGTCTCGAGCATCCCCGGCTCTTCGAGCACGACCAGCGCGGCGTCGTGCAGGTAGTCGAGCACCGTCGCGCGCTCGTCGTACGCGAGGCTGAGCCACGGCTCGGGAACGTCGGCGCCGCCGGCGAGATACGCGCGCAGCGCGGAGATCACGTTCGGCTCGCCGTTCGCGCGCGCGAGCACGTTCTCACGCAGCGCGTCCTCGCGCAGGACCTCGAGCCACGGCGTGATCGTGACCGCGTTCAGCTCGCCGCTCGAGCGCTGCGACTGCAGCTCGAACGCGCGCACCGACTCGACGTCGTCACCGAAGAACTCGACGCGCACCGGGAGATCGGCCGTCGCCGGAAAGACGTCGAGGATTCCGCCGCGCACCGCGTACTCGCCGGCGGCGCTGACGACGTCGACGCGCGCGTAGCCGAGCCGGTAGAGGCGGCGCAGCGTCTCGTCCCAGCCGGCGCTCTCGTTCGCGCGCAAGGTGAACGTGGCGTCTTCGAAGACGCGGCGCGGGATGACGTACTGGCGCAGCGCGCCGACCGGCGCGACGATCACCTGCGGCTTGCGCGCGCACAGATCGGCCAGCAGCGTCATGCGCGCGCTGCGCTCCGAGGGCGACTCGATCGCGCCGAGCGTCTCCTCGCGCGCCCGCAGCAGCGCGACGCTGGTGGTCTCGCGCTCGCCGAGATAGTAGGTGAGGTCGGTGAAGGTGCGCTCGGCGACGTCGGTCGTCGGCACGACGACGACGATCTGGCCCTTGAGCGCGCCGTGCAGCGCGGCGAGCAGGTACGGACGCGCCGAGCCGGTCGTCTCGTGCAGCGCGAAAGCGTGCCCGCGCCCGTCGAGCGGCGTGCGCAACCGCTCGATCAGCTCGGCGAGCGGACGAGAAGAGGCGGGGAGCGCGCGAACGAGGCTCGGGGCGAGGGCGGCCACAGACCGTCTATCCTACCACGTTTCGGCTGGGCCTCGAACGGACGCTCGCCCGGGCCGAGGCGGTTCCGGCGCTATTGGCACTATATTGACAAGAGTGCTAAAGCGCGTTAGAATCAGTGTGTCAGAAATTTGGCCGCCCATCATGCCGGCGGCCCGTTACAATCGGAGGCTTCAATCAAGCAATGGCAGATCTGATGGTTCGCCCGAACGGCGGCGGCCGCGGGCTGGTGAGCGATCTCTTCGGGTTCGATCCGCTTCGCGCGGTGTTCGGCAACCAGGGCGCGTACGGGTTCGCGGGTGAGGTTCAGAAGACCGAGGACGGCTGGAACGTCGAGCTCCCGGTCCCCGGCTACAAGCCCGACCAGATCGACGTGACCGTCGAGGACCGCGTCCTCACCGTCACCGGCAAGACCGAGCGGCGCTCGTTCCAGCGCTCGATCATGCTCCCGGAAGACGTCGACACCGAGGCGATCGACGCCAAGGTCGAGCACGGGATGCTGACGCTGGGCCTTCACCTGCACCCCAAGGCGCAGCCCCGCAAGATCGAAGTCAAAGTCGTCAACTAGTGGGTTCGCCCACGGGCGAACCCTTCGCGTTCGGCCTTCGGCCGAGCCGCCCATGACGATGAGCCCCGGTCGCCAGGCCGGGGCTTTTCGGTTTTTTAGCGCTCCAGCCGGACCGGGATGGTGTAGCTCACGGAGTGGCCGTCGGCGGTCGTCGCGACGAACTCGATGTGGTAGGTGCGGTTGAGGAGCCAGGACGGGATCCCGCTCGGGAGCTGCTGCTGGCCGGCGAAGAGTCCCGGCGCGGCCTGCGGGATCCCGAGCTGGCGGCCCATCGTGCGGGCGACGATCGCGGTGACGTCGGAGCTGGTCGTCACCTTGACCAGCAGCATCCCGCCCATGTGCATCACCTTGTCGTTCAGCGCGATCTCGACGATGCGCGGGCCCGCCGCCGGCGCCGGTGAGGGCGTGACGACGTAGCTGAAGGGGTTCGGTGTCGTGCTCGGCTGCGGGCTCGGCGGGATCGGCGTCGTCGACGCGGCGGGCGAGGGCGCGGGCGACGGAGCCGCGCTCGCGAGCGGGGGCGGGGTCGGCGGCGTGGGGTTCGGCTGCGGCGAGGGGGCCGGCTGGGCCAGCGCGATCAGGACCGGCAGCGCGTACAGGGCGAGCATCGTACCTCCGAGCAACGCCGGGTCCCGCAAGGCGGTTCCGGACACGGCGTCCTGGAGATACCCCGCCAACCCGGTGAACGAGGCGGCGAAGAGCGCATTCGCGGCGGGCGTGCGCCCGGCCAGCGCGACCACCGGCACCAGCCACAGCGCGTACCACGGCTCGGCAGCCGGGAGCGCCAGCCAGCCGGCCAGTGCCGCCCCGGCGAGGCCGTCGCCGGCGCGCAGCGCCCGCCCGACGGCGGCGATGCCGGCCAGCGCCAGCACCGCGCCGACCGCGGCCGGAAGCGGTGAGCCCGACCACGCAGCGAGCGCGGGCGCGTGGAGCAGCGAGAGCCGCGGCGGTCCGGCGGCGTGGTCGAAGCCGTTCCGCAGCGAAAGCAGCAGCGGCGCGTAGGCCGCGAGAAGCACGAGCAGCACCGCCGCGGCTGCCGGCCCCCGCCGGCGCGGTTCGAGCCGGCCCAGCGCGGCCGCCAGCGGAACGAGAGCGATCAGCTTCACCGTGGTCGCGGCGACGAGGCCCGCGAACGTTGCGGGCGCGTTCCGCGCGCGGCCCGCGAGGAGCACGAGGGCGAGCCAGAAGACGTCGTTATGCCCTTCCGCGGCGCTCCACAGGACGACCGGATGGAAGGCGAGGAGCGTCGCGAGCCGCGGGCGGGTTCGCCCGGCCAGCGCGATGCACCCCAGCAGCCCCAGCGCCGCCAGCAGCCGCAGGACGAGGACCGTTCCGTCCGGCCCGAGCGGCCGGGATGCCGCCACCACCAGCGCGCACGGCACGGTGAAGAGCGGCCCGTAGGCGTCGCGCGGGAGCGAGCCGTCCCAGGCGCGCAGCGCGGCGGCGAGGAGCGGATCGCGCAGCCTCGCGACGTCGGGCCCGGTGTAGGCGTGCGCCCAGGGGTCGAGGCCGTGCCCGAGAAGCGCGCCGTACGCGGCGTAGGCCCAGACGTCGGCCGAGAGCCGGAGCGGGACGGCGAGCGCGCAGGCCAGCGCGACGGCCGCCACCGCGAAACGGAGCCGGCGTCCGGCGCGAACGGGCACGCCAAGGGCTTCGCGACGGCCGCGCGCGAATCCGCAGACCCGCATGGCGAGGTCCGCGAAGCGGCTTTGAACGACGACGGTTGGCTGCGGCGCGCTCTCTCCGCGAAGCGCGAGGGCTCGGCGCTCGACGCGCGGACGTGGAGCCGCATCATCGACGGCTACGTCCACGGTGCGATCGACGACGCGCCGGTCGCCGCGCTCGCGATGGCCTGCGCGATCCGCGGGATGACCGACGAAGAGATCTTCGCGCTGACCGACGCGATGGTGCGCTCGGGCGACGTGCTCCGCTACGGCGGCAGGCGCACCGTCGTCGACAAGCACTCCTCCGGCGGCGTCGGCGATACGGTCTCGCTGATCGCGGTCCCGCTCGTCGCCGCGTGCGGCGTCCCGGTCGCGAAGCTCTCCGGCCGCGCGCTCGGCCACACCGGCGGAACGCTCGACAAGCTCGAGGCGATCCCCGGCGTGCGCACCGATCTCGCGCCCGAAGCCTTCGTCGCGCAGGTCGAACGGATCGGCTGCGCGATCGCCGCGCAGTCGGAACGGCTCGTCCCGGCCGACAAGCAGCTCTACGCCTTGCGCGACCGCACCGGCACCGTCCCCGCGCGCGGCCTCATCGCGTCGTCGATCGTCTCGAAGAAGATCGCGGGCGGCGCGGGCGCGATCGTCTTCGACGTGAAGGCCGGGCGCGGCGCGTTCATGCGCACCGCCGGCGACGCGCTCGAGCTCGCCGAGACGCTGGTCCGCCTCGCGGCGCGCTTCGGGCGGCGCGCGAGCGCGCTGGTCAGCGACATGGAGGAGCCGCTCGGCGCGGCGGTCGGGAGCGGGATCGAAGCGGTCGAGGCGCGCGACTTCCTGCGCGGCGACGAGCGGGATCCGCGGCTCGCCGAAGCCGTGTTCGCGGTCGCGCACGAGATGCTGCGGGTCGGCGGCGTGACCGAGCACGAGGTCGAGTCGCGCGCGCTCGACGCGCTGCAGTCCGGCGCCGCGTACGAGCGGTTGGCGCAGCTCGTCGAAGCGCAGGGCGGCACGCGCGCGGCGCTCGACCGCATCGCCGCGCACCCGCACCGCAGCACCGCGACCGCGCCGCACGAGGGGTTCGTCGTCGGGATCGACGCCGTCGCGGTCGGCGAGCTCGCGCGCGAGCTCGTCGCGGCCGATGGCCCGTTCGCCGGCATCCGCATCGTCGCGCGCGCCGGCACGCCGGTGCGCGGCGGCGACGTCTTGGCCGAGTGTGCCGGCCCCTCGGCCGACCCGCGCCGGGTCGCGAGCGCGTTCACGCTGGGCCCGACCCCGCCGCCGCCGCGCGCGCTGATCGCGGGCCTGGTGAGGGATTCCGCCCTCGGCGCGTTCGCAACGTGATGGCGACGGAGCGAGCGCAGCCGTGAAACGGACGACGGTCGTCACCGGCGGCGCCGGTTTGATCGGCAGCGCGCTCGTTTGGCAGCTGAACCGCGAAGGCGTCGACGACGTCGTGGTCGTCGACCGGCTCGGAACGAGCGAGAAGTGGCGGCACCTCGTCCCGCTGCGCTTCGCCGACTACCTCGACGCCGAGGAGTTCTTCCCGCGGATCGAGCGCGAGCCGGACGCGTTCGGCGAGATCGCAGCGGTCTTCCATCTGGGTGCGTGCTCGTCGACCACCGAGCGCGACGCGTCGTACCTGATCGCGAACAACGTGCGGCGCTCGCAGGAAATCGCGCGCTGGGCGTTCGCGCGCGGCGCGCGCTTCGTCTACGCCTCGTCGGCCGCGACCTACGGCGCGCTCGAAAGCGAGATGCGCGAGGACCTGGACCCGCACGCGCTGCGCCCGCTGAACATGTACGGCTACTCGAAGCACTTGTTCGACCACTGGATGCGGCGTGAGGAGCTGCTCGAGCGCGCGGTCGGGCTCAAGTACTTCAACGTCTACGGCCCGAACGAAGACCACAAAGGTGAGATGCGCAGCGTCGTCGCGAAGGCGTACGAGCAGATCCGCGCGCGCGGGACGATCGAGCTGTTCAAAAGCTATCGTAACGGAATCGCGCACGGCGAGCAGACGCGCGACTTCCTCTACGTCAAGGACGCGGTGGCGATCACCACGTTCCTCGCGCGCACGCCGCAGGCCGGCGGCATCTACAACGTCGGCTCCGGAGCCGACCGGACCTGGAACGCTCTGGCGCACGCGGTTTTCGACGCACTCAAGCTGCCGGCGAAGATCGAGTACGTCGAGATGCCGGAGGCGCTGCGCGGCAAGTACCAGTACCGCACCGTCGCGGACGTGCGCAAGCTCCAGCAGGCCGGCTGGAACAGGCCCATGACCGCGCTCGAAGACGGCGTCGCCGACTACGTGCGGAACTACCTGGTGAGCGGGACGGTGCTCGGCAACGAGTCCGGCTCGGCGTCGAGCCCGGCCCCGACGTTCTCCGCGACCAGGTAGAGCGGGCGGCCCTTGATCTCGTCGTAGATGCGGCCGACGTACTCGCCGAGGATCCCGATCGTGATCAGCTGCACGCCGCCGAGGAACAGGATCGCGACGATCGTCGAGGTGTAACCCGGCAAGTTGTAGCCCGTGAAGATGCGCAGCGTGACCTCGTACAGGCCGACCAGAAACGCGAAGACGCTCACGACGAACCCGAACCAGGTCGCGAGCCGCAGCGGGATCTCGCTGAACGCGGTGATCCCGTCGAGCGCGAACCTGAGCATCTTCGAGACCGGATACTTCGAGCTGCCGGAGTGGCGCTCGGCGCGGTCGTACGAGATCCCGGTCTGCTTGAACCCGACCCACGAGACCAGGCCGCGGATGAAGCGGTGCCGCTCGCGCGAGTCGCGCAGCGCCTCGACGACGCGCCGGCTCATCAAGCGGAAGTCGCCCGTGTCGACCGGGATCGAGACGTTGGTGAGCCGCCGGATGACGCGGTAGAAGAGCGCCGCGGTGAACAGCTTGAAGCGGCTCTCGCCGGCGCGCCGGCGGCGCGTCGCGAAGACGACGTCGTAGCCTTCGCGGAACTTGGCGAGGAAGTCGTCGATCAATTCGGGCGGGTCTTGCAGGTCGCCGTCCATCAGCACGACGGCGTCGCCGCGCGCGGCGTCCAGCCCGGCGGTCGCCGCGATCTGGTGGCCGAAGTTGCGCGAGAGCGAGATGACGCGCAGGTGCGGATCGTCGTGCGCGGCGGCGAGCAGCTTCTCCAGGGTCCGATCGCGGCTGCCGTCGTCGACCAGGATCACTTCGTAGGCGGCCGGCGGATCGCTCAGCCCGCGCACGACGTTCGCGATGCGCCGCAGCAGCTCGTCGACGTTGTCCGCCTCGTTGAAGAGGGGAACGACGATGCTGAGCGTCGCATCGGCGCCTCGCCGAACCGGCAGCTCGCGCACAGTGGAGACCACCAATCCTGATTCTCGCCGCACGGCAGCTCTCACTCTCTCGCGCCGGTGGCTGGCTGCCGGCGACCCGGGTAACGGCCGGTTGTCGGCCCGGCACTCTCGGCGCCCGCTCGAAGCGGACCTCGCCGGTGGGCGTCAGCGTCCGCTAAGGGGAACACACCGGCAATGTCTGCACCGCTGCTTGCCCTCGCCGCGACGCTGGCGCTCGCGACACCCGACGTCGCCGGCGCGTACGCGCACGTCGGGCCGACCCCGCCGCCGCACGGCTACCCGTCGATCCGCGGCTTCTCCATCTCGAGTACCGATATCCATCCCGGCCGGCCGGTGCACGGGGACGTCGAGACCTCCGACAACGTGCACTACGTCGAAGCGCGCGTCGACTACCGCGCCGTCGCGATGCACGAGGACGGGCCGGGAAAGTTCTCGCTGACGTACACGGTCCCGTGGTGGCTGCCGCCCTGGCTGCGCCACGGCTACACGCTGCAGATCATCGCGCGGAGCATCGACGGTGTCGAAACGTCGCGCTCGATCCCGATCGTCGTGCGCTAGCGCTCGGCGAGCCTGCGCAGCGCGGCGATCGTCTGTTCCAAAAATGCGGCTTGATAGGCGACGATGTCGGCGACGCCGGGAAAGCGCGCGTCGGTGCGCCGTGCGGCCAGTTCATAGCGCGTGCCGTCGCGCGCCAGGACGCCGCGGCGCGTCGCGCCGTCGAGCGCGTCGTGCACGCAGCCGTCCGCGTCGCGCGCTAGTTCTGGGTCGACGAACGCGCCCGGCGGAAGCGCGTCGCGCAGGCGCAGAACGCCGTCGGCGGCTTCGCGCGCGTCGAACGGCAAGCCGACGGCGAGCAGCCACGTCGCGAGCAGCGCGCTGGTCGTCACCGGCCGCGCCGCCGCGAGCGAGGTGCTCAGATCGTCGGGATCGGCCGGGCGCACGATGCGGTAGAGCATCGAAAGCCGCTGGCCGCGGAACGGGTCGAAGGCGATGGCGGCGAACCAGGGCGTCGCGACCGCCAGCAGGTGGTCGACGATTCCTTTGAGCGGGCGCATGCGGCCGTCGGTGCTGTAGAAGCCTTCCGGCGTGACGAAGAACGTCGCGCCGCGCCGCACGACGCCGACGATCCGCGCCACGTCCTCGTCGACGCCGGCGCGCAGCGCGGCGAGCAGCTCGGCGCGGTACGGTTCGAGCACGTACGACAACCGCACGCGCGTTTCGCCGGCCGCGAAATGCCGCGGCAGCAGCAGGTCGTCAAGCGTGCGCGCGTCCGCGGGTATCGCCGCGCGCGCCTCGCCCCGAAAGACGAGCTCGAGCGCGAGGTCGCCGTGCCGCGCGCGCACGTCGCCCGCGATGCTGCGCAGGGGACGCGCGGAGAGCTCGTTCTCGAGCGGCAGCATTCCCAGGCTGTAGAACAGCGGGCCCGCGTTCACGTTGCGCATGAACCCGAGCCAGGGCATGCGCGTCGCGAAGAAGCCGGGCTCGTACATCCGGCGCGACGAGGCGGTGAACAGCGGCCGGAAGAGCGACTGCACGAACGCGCGCTCGACGACGATCTCGGACTCGTCCTCGTGCTGATGGTTCGCGATCAGCACCGTCGGCCCGCGGCGCAGCGGCAAACGTCCCCACTGGCGCACGCGGAACCTCAGCGCGATCAGCGGCTGGCGGATCGCGGTCGTCAACGCGACGAGCAGCGTCTGCCAGAGCGACCCGGCGCCTTTGCGCCCGACGCGCAGCACGGTGAGCGAACCGATCGCGAACGACGCGCCGGCGAGCGCGAACAGCCAGCGATAGCCTTGCGCGGGCGTCGCGCCGTGCGCGATCACCCACGCGCCGAGCTTCGGCGCGAAGATCAGCGGCAAGCCGGAGAGCGTCCCCCACACGCCGAGATCACGCGCCACGTCGCCCAGCGCGGGGATCGCGTCGAGCGCGAGCGCCCAGCCGACCGAGAACACGCCGCCGTAGCCCAGCCCGAACAATGCCGCGTAGGCGAAAATCCAACGCGCGTCGGGATGCAGCGCGAAGCCGAGCGCGGCGAGCGTCATCGGAATCCCCGACAGCGTGACGACGAGCCGGCGATCGACTTTGTCGGAAAGCGTTCCGGCCCACACGCTGGAGACGATCGCGCCGAGCAGCGCCGCGCCGGCGACCATCCCCGTTCCCAGCGAAGCGTCCTTCACCCCGAGCACGTCGGAGAAGAAGTACAGCACGTAGGTGTTCAGCAGCGTCAGCCCCAGCACGATCCACCCGCGGGCGACGAGCGTTACGGCAAGGTCGTGGTTGTCGCGCACGATCGCGCGCGCGAGCGGCGGCGGCGCCGCGGGCGGGTTCGGGATCGCGAAGAGCGAGCTCGCGACGAGCGCGATCGTGAGCGCGCTCGCGAAGAGCGCCTGCTGCGGCGAGAGCAGCGCCGCGCACGCCAAGCCGAGCACGGTGCCGATCAGCGTCATCGCGCCGCGCACGCCGGCCGCCGTCCCCCACACCGCGCGCGGCACGACTTCCGGCAGCAGCACTTGGTAGATCGTCTGCGCCGCGGTCAGCGCGACCGTCGCGGCGACGAGCGCGAAGCCCAGCGCGCCGACCGAGGTCGCGAAGCCCATCCCGGCCAGCGCGACGACGTCGATCGCGAGCGCGAGCGCGGTCTCGCGCCGGCGGTCGCCGCCGCGCCGCCGCGCGCGGTCGGAGAGCGCTCCGGCGAGCGGCGGCGTGAGCACGAACGCCGCACCGACCAGCGTGGCCAGGTTCGCCAGCATCGCGGTGTGGTCGGCGGGCGAGATGCGCAGCAGCAGCGCCGGCACGACAATCGCCAGCAGCGAGGCTTCTTGAAACAGAATCCCGATCCACAGCACGTTGAGTGCCGCGTGATCGCGCCGCCGAAAAGCCGGAGCGCTAATCGATGTCGGCCCAGGCCGGGACGTTCACGGTGACGTGCGCGTCCGGCTCGCCGGTGGCGACGTGCGCCGGCGGCAGCGCGCGCGAGGCGTCGCGCTCGGTCGTCCCGTACGAGCCGCGCGTGACGCGAAACGCCAGCCGCGCGCCGCGGTGCAGCTTCAGCGTCAAGCGAAAGTGCCGCGCGTCGACGCGGTCCATGCGGATCTCGCTCGGCGACCAGCCGCTGCGCTCGGTGCTGAGGTAGACGTCGTCGCCCGGCGGCGTGCGCGGCGGCACGAACACGTCGATCGTCGAGCTGACGAGCTGCGACTCGTCGGCGTCCTGCTCGGCCGCCGGCGCGAGCAGGAACGCCGCGCGCGGAATCTTCGCGGCCGGCAACGCGTCGGCGGTGAGCTTCTGCGGGGTGGCGCGGTTGTCGCCGTCGAGCGCGATCGCGATCGCGCGCCCGGGGACGAACGCCGCGCACGAGACGCCGTCGGCGAGCCGCAGCACGCCCGCGCCCGCGACGGCGAGCCGGTCGCCGCTGCACCCCAGCGGCACGATGCGGAAGAGCGACGCGGCCGCGGCCGCGAGCAGCAGCGCGTGCGTCACGGCGTGATCGCGAAGCTCCAGCGCGGCACCCAGCGCGTCCCGCCCCAGGCGAAGTCGTAGGCGCGGCCGACGTCGAGCCCGATGTTCGGGAAGGGCCGGAAGCGCACGTCGCCGCCGATCTCCCACTGCGGGCGTCCGTAGCCGTTGAACTGCGGGAAGTCCGCGGTGTGCGTGAGCGTGAGGCGGTACGCGGTGTTCGCGTCCGGCGTCACTTGCAGCGTGAGGTTCTGCAAGCGGAACGTTTTTGCGCCCGTGAACGCGGCGTAGCCGTAGTACGGCGTGCCGTCGGGGGTGAGGATCGGCGTGCTCGGCGAGGGATAGAAGATCGCTTGCGCGTTCGGGTAGACGTCGGCGTTCCACGTTCCCTGATAGCCGGCGAACAGCGAGACCTTGCGCGAGAACGTCTTGGTCGCGAACGCGGTCGCGCCGAACTGGTCGAAGTGGTGCGGGAAAGCGTACCAGGTGCGCTGCACGTCGAACGTCGAGGAGAGCGTCGTCCCGAGCGGCGCGCGCACCACCGGCGTCGCAACCGAGAAGTCGAGACCGTGCCGCCACACCGTCACGTAGCTGCGCGCGTCGGGAAGCTGCGTCAACAGCCCGCCGCGCTGCGCGTCGTAGCCGAGATCGCCGGTCAAGCGCCACGTCGCGCCGGCGAAGAGCGGGCGGTCCGGCGTGCGCAGCGCGAAGTCGAGCTTCGAGAAACCGCCCGAGGTGCGTGTGTAGTCGAGCCGCGCGCCGGCCGCGCCGAACGCGGCGGTCAGGCCGCCGTGCATCACCGTGCCGAAGATCGTGCCGGTCGCGTCGGCGACCGCGGTGTAGCGCGCGCCCAGCCGGCGGTAACCGTTGAAGCCGCGCACGGTGTAGCCGTGCAGCGGCGCGTCGAACGAGAGCGCGGCGAACGCGTCGTCGCCGGAGACGAACTGCTGCTGCAGCGCGAGCGCCGCGCCCGGACCGCTCTCCCAGCGCGCGTGCAGCGCGGTCAGCGAGTTCGGCGAGCCCCATAGGCCGTACGGCTGGTCGAACGTCGCGCCCGAGAGCGCGCTCGAGGCGAAGCCCGCGCCGGTCGCGTAGGTGTAGAGATACGAGGGTACCGGAACGCTGCCGACCGAGTTCGGGAACGTCGCCGGCGAAAGGCGCACGTCGGCGTGCGGGACGATCGCGGCACGCTTCGCGCGGATGAACGCGCCGCGGTCCTCGACGTCGGGAAACGCGAAGCGCTGCGCGTCGAAGTCGGCCGGCTTCGGCCCACCGAGCGCGCGCGTCGTCTGCGTCACCGTAGCGTTTCGCGCGTCGAGCAAGTCGACGCGGCTCGTGTCCAGCTCGACGACGATCGCGTCGGCGCTCGCGTTCGCCGCGCCGCGCGCGATCCGCGCGTGGCCCGCCAGCACGGCGCGATCGGTCTTGAGGTCGAGGTATGCGGCGTCGGCGTGCGCGCGCGTGCCGTCCGCGAGCGCGAGCGCCGCGCCGTCGCGCGCGAACAGCGCCAGCGTGTCGGAGAAGAAGACGACCGAACCGCCCTCGAGCGTTGCCGCCGCGCGCGCGCTCGCCGCGCCCGGCCACGCGGCGGCGCAGAGTGCTACGGCGAACGCGGCGGCGGTGCGGGGCATGCGCTCAGCGCGGCGGCTTGTTCGGCTGGCCCGGCCGCGGCGTCGGGAACCCGCCCGGCGGGGTCGCGCGCGAGGGCGGGTAGAGCCCGCCCGGCGGGAACGGGTTGGGGTTGAACGGGGTCGGGATCGCGCCCGGCTGCGCGGCTTGCGGCGCGCTCGCGCGGTCGTCCGACCACGCGTAGACGGTCACCGGGACCGACTGCGCGTCGACTTCCTTGGTGAAGTACGGGTGCGGCGTGGGCTGCAGACCGTTCTGGCCCAGCTCGGTCGCGTTCCACGAGCCGCGCGTGACGCGGAACGCGAACTTCGTCCCGGAAGCGAGCCGCCGCACCGCGCGGTAGCGCTGCCCGTCGATGCGGTCCATCTTGATCGCGCGCGGATCCCAGTTGCTGTAGTCGGTGCTGATGTAGACCTCGGCGTTCAGCGGCGTCGTCGGCGGAACCGTCACGACGAACTCGACCGCGACCTCGCGCCCGGTGATGTTCTGGCCGACGATCTCGGGCGCGCGCACCGTCGTCGCGCCGGTCGCGGCGTATTGCAGCACCTGCGCGTACGCGACGTCCGCCGGCAGCCGGCGCGTCGTCAGGTCGAGCTCGACGACCTGCTTGGTGGCCGGGTCGACGACGGCGCGCGCGAACAGCTTCGCGCGCGGCTGCAGCTTCGTCGGCCCGCCGGTGTCGTAGTCGGCGAGCTTCGGCGCGGGCGCCAGCTTGAACGCATCGCCGGTGGTGAAGTAGACGTAGCCGTTGCGCACGTCGAGCAGCTGGCCGGTGAAGCGCACCACCGTTCCGGGCGCGGCCGCCGGCGCGGGCGCTTGCGCGAACGACGGGAGCGCGAGCGCGGTCAGCGCGGCGGCGGCGAGAAGGATCGAAAGCAGGCGCATCATCACGGCGAGAACTGGACCCCGAGCTGCGGCGTCCACCGTTCGTCGGCGAAGTTGAAATAGTACTGGCGGGTCACGTCGACCAACAGCTGTTTCGACAGCCGCATGCGCAGATCACCCGTGAACTGCCAGGGCGGCTGGCCGTAGAGGCCCGGGACCGGGGCCGGGAAGTCGGTGAAGTGCGCGAGCGTGAGGTTCAGCCCGAAGTACGCGGTGGGCGTGTAGACCACCGAACCGGTCGCCCCGCGCGAGATCGCGAAGCCGCGGAATGCCTTCTGCCCGCCGACCGAGCCGAACGGCGTCGCGCAGACGTCGCCGCCCGAGACGGTGCAAGCGGGGTTGGGGTTTCCCGGCGGGTAGGCGGCGAGCTGCTGTGCGCCCCAGTAGTCGCCGGTCGTGCGCGTCTCGTAGGCGACGAACGCGTTGACGTGCTGGCGCTCGAAGACGCGCGCCAGCGAGAAGCGCGAGTCGGCGACGTCGACCTGATGCGGCTCCGAGTACCAGGTCCGCTGCTTGTCGAACGACGCGGTCAGCGAGAAGTTGTTCTTGAGCCGGACCGGCGCGGTGTAGAGCGTCGCGCCGGTGTAGTGGTACCACAGTTCGCGCGGGCCCGGCTGCAAGTTGGGATAGCCGCCTTCGCCGTACACGTCGTGCGCGTTGCCGATCCCGCTGCGCAGCCGGAACAGCAGCGGCGCGAACTTGAAGATGCGGTTCTCGAAGCCCGTCCACGCGAGCGTTGCGTTGCTCGGGTGCTCGCGCCAGCGCGGATCGTAGTTCGCCGTCAGCACGGTGTCGTTCGCGCCGGGCCGGTACCCCAGCAGCTGCTGCCAGTAGTTGTCCTGCGTGAAGCTGAGTCCCGAGCGCGAGAGCCCGGCGTTCAGCTGAATCTCGGTGAACCCGGCCGCGTTGATCGGCCGGTTGATGAGTCCGGGCGACGCGGCCGACTCCTGCAGGAACGCGCGCGCTTCGAACTTCGGCGAGAAGCGCTTGTAGCCGATCAGGTTGTACTGGCGCTGCTCCTGCGTGAGCGGATCGATCGAGGCGACGATCCAGTCGTTCGGCCACACGAAGTGCTGGTCGATCGCGAGATACGTCCCGTTGAACTGGTCGTTGCGCACGTGCAGCGCGGTGAGCGAGTGCTCCGAGCCGTTGAACGGCAGCGCGACGTCGGCGCGCGCCCCGGCGAAGCCGTTCTCGTAGAAGTGCGAGTTCGCCGAGAAGGTGACGACGTAGCGCGGGAGCGGGAGGTACGCGCCGGCCGTGTAGACGCGCGGCTGGTCGAAGAGCACGTTCGTCTTCGGGACGATCCGCGCGCCGGCGGCGTAGATGTACGGGCGCTCGCCGGTGAGGTCGGGGAAGTAGAACGCGTCACCCGGCTGCTCGCGGCCGGGGTGCTTGTCGCTCCAGTCCAGGCCGTAGTACGTCCAGCGCTCCGGCGCGCCCTCGGCGGGGAGGAAGTACGAGCGGTCGAGATCGGGATAGCCGGCGAACGCCGCGCCGCGCTCGTGCACCTTCGGACCGTCCAGGCGCACGTCGCCGGCGACGAGGTACCGGTTGAGCTTGAGGTCCATCGTGAAGGTCTGTCCGCTCACGATCGTGCCGTCGGAGAGGCGGACCCGCACGTTGCCGTCGGCCGTGACGATGAAGCGGTTGTAGAAGAAGTCGACGCCGCTCGCGGAGACGTCGAGGCTGGTGGGCGGCGAGGCGACGGCGCGCGCCGTCGCGCTCGCGACGAGCATCGCCGCCAGCGCGATCAAGACCGGGAAGCGCATCTGCAGCCTCACGCGTTCAGCGGCGCGGGAGGCGCGGTCCTGCGCCGGATGGAACCGCGGCGGACGGCATGCCGCGCATTCTCGCATTCGTGATGGACTCGGCCGGCGTCGGCGCCCTCCCCGATGCGAACGTCTACCACGACTCGTCGAACGCGAACACGATCGGAAACGTCGCCGAGCGGCTAGGCGGGCTCCGGCTGCCGAACTTCGAGCAGCTCGGCCTGGGTCACGTCACCGTCGTGCGCGGTCTTTCGCGGAGCGCGGCGCCGCTCGCCGCCGTCGGCCGGCTTAAAGAACGCTCAAAGGGCAAGGACACGATCACCGGCCACTGGGAGATGGCCGGCGTGATCACCGAGGTCCCGTTTCCGACCTATCCGGACGGTTTTCCGCCCGAGGTCGTCGAGCGCTTCACCGCGATCGCCGGGAAGCCGCCGCTGGGGAACACGACCGCCTCGGGGACCGAGATCATCGCCGAGCTCGGCGAGGAGCACATGCGGACCGGCCGGCCGATCCTGTACACCTCCGCCGACTCGGTCTTTCAGGTCGCCGCGCACGAGAAGATCGTTCCGCTGGCGACGCTGTACGAGTGGTGCGAGCGGGCGCGGGCGATGCTGGTCCCGCCTCACGAGGTGAACCGGGTGATCGCCCGGCCCTTCACCGGCGCGCCGGGGAGCTTCACCCGAACGCCGAACCGGAGAGACTACGCCATTCCTCCGCCGCCGACGGTGCTCGACCGGCTGGAGCGCGCGGGTGTACCCGTGCACGCAGTCGGGAAGATTTGTGACATCTACAGCGGTCACGGGATCGCGTCGTCCGTCCGCGTCGCCGACAACGGCGAAGCGGTCGACCGCGCACTCGCGCTCGCGGATGCAACGGATCACGGCCTGGTGTTCGTCAACCTGAACGACTTCGATACCAAGTACGGCCACCGGAGAGACGTGCGAGGCTATGGTGAGGCCCTCGCCCGGCTCGACGCGCGCCTGCCGGAGCTCTTCGCGCGCGTGCGGCCCGGCGACGCGCTGATCTTCACCGCCGACCACGGCTGCGACCCGACCCAGCCCGGCAGCGATCACACCCGCGAGCACGTCCCGTACCTCGAGTACGCCGGCGGCGCCTCGGGCCGCGAGCTGGGCACGATCGAAGGCTTGGGCTACGTGGGCGAGCGGATCGAAGCGATCCTCGGTCCGGCGCTGACATGAACGCCCTCGAGCTGCCCGGCGCGCCCGACCTCTCCGACCTGCCGGTCGGGGTGCCGATGCCGTCCGCGCCGGCCCGGCCGGGCTGGTACGCGCCGGCGAAGCGCGCGCTCGACGTGGTCCTCGCGCTCGGGATCCTGGCGCTCAGCTCGCCGGTGGTGCTGGCGGCCGCGCTCGGGATCGTGCTGGTGAGCGGCGGGAACCCGTTCTACCGCCAGGACCGCGTCGGTCTGGGCGGCCGGCGGTTCCGAATGCTCAAGCTGCGCACGATGGTCCGCGGCGCGCACGCGATGCTCCCTGAGCTGCGGCGCTTCAACGAAGCCGACGGCCCGGTCTTCAAGATGCGCGACGACCCGCGGCTGCACAAGCTGGGCGCGTTTCTGAGGCGCACCTCGATCGACGAGCTGCCGAACTTCGTCAACGTGCTGCTCGGCGAGATGGCGATCGTCGGGCCGCGCCCGCCGCTCCCCGAAGAGGTCGCGCACTACGACGGCTACGCGCTGCGCCGGCTCGTGGTGAAACCGGGGGTGACCTGCCTGTGGCAGATCTCCGGGCGCTCGCACCTCTCGTTCGAAGAGTGGATGGCGCTCGACAACGCCTACATCGACGCGTGGTCGCCGTGGTACGACCTGGCGATCGTCGCGAAGACGATTCCGGCCGTGCTGCACGGGGTCGGAGCGCATTAACCGCCGGCTGACGGTCGTCGCCGCGGAACGAACGCCGCGGCGCATCGCGCGCTCGACGATGCTGGTCATGGGCGCGACGCTCGCGTCGACGATCCTCGGCTTCGTGCGCGAGGTCGTGTACGCGAAGTTCTACGGCACCTCGTGGGAGCTCGACGCGTTTCTCGCGGCGTCCGTCGTTCCCGTGATCCTGTTCGGCGTCTTCAACGGCGCGCTCGTCACGGCGCTCGTCCCGCTGTTCTCCGACTATCTCAACACCGAGCGCGAGGACCAAGCATGGAACCTCGCCTCGACCGTCATCGTCGCGCTGGTCGGACTGCTCGGCCTGTGCGCGGCGCTGGGCGCGTGGCTCGCGCCTTGGTACGTGCCGCGGATCGCGCGCTTCTCGCCGGCGCACGTCCACACCGCGGTCGTGATGACCCGCTGGCTGATGCCGACGATCGTCGCGACCAGCCTGGCCGGCGTGATCGGCTCGCTGCTCAACGCCTACCACCGCTTCGGCGCGGCCGCGCTGCAAGGGTTCGTCGCGAACCTGTGCATCATCGTCGCGGTGTGGTTCGCGCAGCCGCACTACGGCGCGTTCGCGCTCGTCTTCGGCGCGCTCGCCGGCGCGTTCGTCTCGCTGCTGGTGCTGCTGCCGACGTTCTTCTCGCTGCGCCGCTTCCGCTTCGCGTTCGACCTGTACCATCCCGGAATGGTGCGGCTGATGCACGTGCTCGGGCCGATCGCGATCGGCTCGGCGGCCGGGCAGATCGCGCTGTTCTTCGACCGCTTCTTCGCCTCGGGGCTGAGCGAAGGGACGATCGCGGGGATGAACTTCGCGGTCAAGGTCGTCGGCTTCCCGCAGCAGATCTTCGTCACCGCGATCGCGACGGTGATCTTTCCGCTCTTCGCGGGGCAGTTCGCGCAGCAGAACCGCGTCGCGATGCGGCGCAGCGTCGCGACCGGCTTGCAGATGGTGATCTTCCTGACGCTGCCCTCGGCCTGGGGCCTGTGCATGCTGGCCGGGCCGATCGTGCAGACGCTCTTCGAGCGCGGCGCGTTCACCCCCGAAGCGACGGTGCTGTGCGCGCAGCTGCTGCCGTTCGCGGCGGTCGGCCTGGTCGCGCTGGCGGCGAACGTCGTGCTGACGCGCTGCCTGTACGCCTGCGGCGTCGTCCGCGTCGCGATCGCGATCTCGGTGGTGACCGTCGCGCTGAACGTTCTGCTTTCGGTTGCGTGGCTGCCCTCGCTGGGCGCGCGCGGGCTGCTGCTGGCGAACGCCGTCTCGCAGACGCTGCAGACGATCGCCTACGTCGCCGTCGCCTCGCGCGTGCTGGGTGGGTTCCACCTGCGCACGGTCGCCGTCTCGCTGCTGAAGGTCGGCGCGTGCTCCGCGGTGATGGCGTTCGCGCTCGCCGCCGTGCAGATCACCCGGACCCCGCCCGCGCCGACGACGATCGCGCGCGTCGCGAACCTGGGCGAGCACCTGCTGTTCGGCGCGTTCGTCTTCATCGCGCTGGCGCGCGTCGTCGACTCCGAAGAGCTGCACCTCGCGATCGACCTGCTGCTCCGCCGCCGCCCGCGCGATCTCGTCCCGCTGCCGTAAGCGTTTTGCCGTCGGTCGGAATCGGCGCGGGGTCGGTGATCGCGCCCGTCGCGTACGCGACGGGGTTCGTGCTGCTGCTCGCGCCCGGGTACGCCGTTGCGCGCGCGGTCGTGCGGCGGTCGAAGTTCGACCTCGCCGCGACGCCGCTGGTCGCGTACGCGATCACGGCGCTGGCGGGATATGCGGCCTTTTGGATCTATCTGTGGAATCCGCTCGCCGGGCGCGCGGTCTCGGTCGGGTGGATCGCCGCCGCGCTCGTCGCGCTGGTGCTGCTTGCGCGCGGCGGGTTCGCGCGTGAGGAAGCGCTTCCGCTCGCGCTGACGTTTCTGACCGGGCTGTTCTACCTGGCCGTGCTGTACCTGCCCTCGACCGGGATTCCGGCCGCGAACCGCTTTTTCGTGCTGCGCCCGCCCGACAACATCATCCCGCAGCTCTTCGCCGAGCGGCTGTACCTCGGGCTCGATCCGCGGCATCTGTTCGGCGACTGGCTCAGCAGCGACCGGCCGCCGCTGCAGACCGGGATACAGCTGCTGATTCGGTCGCTCGCGTTCGCGCCGCAGTACACCGACGTCGTCTACGAGATCGCCGGCGCGGTGGCGCAGCTGGCATGGTTGCCCGCGACCTGGCTGCTGTGCGTTCGCGTGGGCCTTTCGCCGCGCGGACGCGCGCTGGTGCTCGCGCTGGCGATCTTGTCCGGCTACTGTCTCTACAACACCGTCTACACGTGGCCGAAGCTGCTGGCGGCGGCGTTCTCGCTCGGCGCGCTGGTCTTCGCGCTGCCCGCACCGCGCGCCGGCCGCGCCGCCAGCTTTGCGTGCGCAGGAACCTGCGCCGCGCTCGCGCTGCTCGCGCACGGCGGCGCGGTGTTCTTCGTCTTCCCCGCGTTCGCGCTGCTCGCGGCGGCGCGGCGACTTCGGCTCGATCGTGCGCTTGCGCTCGCGGTCGCGGCAGGCGTCGTGCTGCTGGTGCCTTGGGCGGCGTATCAACGTTTCTACGACCCGCCGGGAGACCGGTTGCTGAAGATGCACCTGGCCGGGATCGTCCCCGTCGATCCGCGTCCCGCGGGCCGCGCGATCGCGGAAGCGTACGCGCACACGCCGCCGAGCGAGATCGTGCGCAACAAGCTGGCGAACGTGCAGACCGCCTTCGGGGCCGCTCCGCTGATGGAGGTTGCGACGATGAGCGAGCCCCTCGGCCCGCTCAATGCGTGGCGAGTGCGCGAGCGCGAGCACGTCACGGCCGCGCTCGGCGTGGCGAACCTGGGCTGGCTCGCGCTCCCGTGGTGGTGGCGGCGCGCCGACCGCACCGCCCGGCGCAGCGTGGGCGCGCTGCTCGTTCTCGCGCTCTGCTCGACCGCGTTCTGGTGCGTCGCGCTCTGGGGTCCCGGCGCGACCGTCACCACGCACGGCGCGTACGCGCTGGTGCTGATCCTGTTCGTCGTGCTCGGGGCTGCGCTCGCGGAGCTGCCGGCGCCGCTGCAGCACACGATCGCCGGGCTGGCGCTTGCCGATCTCGTCGTGACGTGGATCGCCGGCTCGCTTCCCGACGCCGCCCGCGTCGCGCCCTCGCTCGATCTCCTCATGCTGGTGCTCGTGCCGCTTGCCGCAAGCGCAGTCGGAATCGCGCTCGTTCGCAGCGCCGCCGAACCGCAGCCTGCCGTCGTCGCGGCGCCGCCGGGGGACCGCCGCCGCACGCAGGTCGAAAGGCCGAGGTGATGTTTCACCCCTGGACCGTCACGCTGCGTCACGAGACGCACGTGGCGGTCGACCTGCCGAGCGCGCTCGTCTACCTCGCGTGCGCGATCGGCGTCGCGCTGCTCACGCGGCGGCGCCCGGCGCTCGGCGTCGCGGCGCTCCTCGTCCTCGCGCCGTTCGACTTGGCGCGCTACGTCGGGCCGACGACGATCACGACGCTCAAAGCCGGCTTGATCGGGATGTTCGCCGCGCTCGCGTTCTCGCGCCCGGACATCGCCGCGTTTCGCACCGTTCCGGTGCGGGCGATGCTCACCGCGTTCGCCGCGACGCTGGTCGCGATCGCGCTCAGCACGCTGCACGCGCAGCATCTCGGCGCGGTGGTGCGCGAAGCGTTCAAGCAGGGCGAGTACCTGTTGCTCTTTCTCGGCGCGGTAGCGGCGTTCGCGACCGATCCCGACGACCGTCCGTTCTGGCGCATGCTCGAAGCCGCCGTCGTGCTGGTGAGCTTCTCCGCGCTCGCCGAGTACCTGATCGGCGCGCACAGCGGGCTGTTCGTGCACGGCCGGTCGGTGCCGCGCATCGCCGGCGCGCTCGAAGGACCGAACCAGCTCGCCGGCTACCTCGACGTCGCGATCCCGGTTCTCGTCGCGCGCGCGCTCGTCCACCGCGACCGCGTGCTCGTCTTCGTCGTCTCGCTCGCGGCGCTGACCGATCTGCTGACGATCTCGCGCTCGGGGATCATCGGCGTCGCGCTCGGCGTCGTCGTCGTGCTGCTGGTGCTGCGCCCGTTCCGCGGCGTCGCGCTGCGCTTCGGCGCGGTCGTCGCGCTCGTCGTCGTGCTCGGCGCCGCCGTCGCGCTGCGCGCCGGCGTCCCGGCCGGATACTTCTCGCTCGACCAGACGCCGCAGCCCGGCGATCACCTCGCCAACCGCTCGCAGCTCTGGCACGCGGCGGTCGAGCTGTGGCGCAGCTCGCCAATCGTCGGCGTCGGCGCGGGCAACTACGAGCTCGATCTCCCCGAGACCGGTTTGAACGGCGTGCGCACGCACGCGAACAGCATCTATCTGCAGAGCTTGGCGGAAGAAGGACTGGTCGGGTTCGCCACCACGCTCGCGCTGTTCGTGGTGACGATCGTGACGCTGGCGCGGAGCGGCGTGCGGCGTCCGCTCGTCGTCGGCGCGCTCGGCGCAACCGTCGCGCTCGCCTCGCACCAGATCTTCGACGATCTGTTCTTCTTTCCGAAGGTCGCCTCGGCGTACTGGCTGCTGGTCGGCGTCGCGGTCGCCGAGGTCGCGGCGCGGCGGCTGTTCGAGCGCCGCCGCGCCGCCGCGTCCGTCGTGCCGGCCGCGAGCGTCTCGTGAACGCGGGCGGCCGCCAGAAGGTCGCGCTCGTCGCGCCGTTCTTCGGCCGCGAGCTGCGCGGGCGCAAGGAGCGTTTCGCGTTCGCGTACGCGACGCATCTGGCGCTCGAAGGCGTCGCGCTCGAAGTGCTGACGACGACCACCACGCCCGACGCGCCGGACGCGAACTTCTTCGTCGCCGGGACCGATCACACCGAACCGTTTCCGGTCCATCGCTTTCGCGTCAGCGCGCCGGACCGCGTCGCGTACGAAGAGGCGCTGCTCGCGGTGCGGCGCGGCGGCGCGGCGCTCGCCGAGCGCGCGCAGGCGCTGCTCGACGAGCGCGTGCGCAGCCCCGAGCTGCTCGCGCACGTTCGCGCGTCGGCCGACCGCTACGACGCGTTTCTGTTCCTCGACCTCACCTCGCCGACGACGGTGCACGCGATCGGCGACGTCGCCGAGCGCGCGCTGCTCGTCCCGCTGCTCGACGACCAGCCGGCGGCGCGGCTGCCCGCCGTGGCGGCCGCGGCGTCGCGCGCGCGGATGATGCTGTGCACGACCGAAGCCGAAGCGCTGCTGGTCGCCGAGCTGTACGGGCCCGCCGTGCGCTCGCGCACGCGGATCGTCGGGCTCGGCGTCGACGTCGTGCCGCGCCAAGATCTGCACACCGAGCGCGTGCACCGCATCACCCGCGGGCGGCCGTACGTGCTCGCCGCCGGTGACGACTTGGCGCCGGCGCGGCTGCGCGCGAGCGGAAGCGAGACGCTGATCGTCGCGCTCGACGAAGTCGAAGAGCGCGACCGCGCCGCGTTCTTCGCCTGCTCGCGCGCCGTCGCGGTCGGCGGCGCCGGTTTGGGCTTCGTTCCCGAGGTCGTCGAGGCGTGGGCGTACGGCAAGCCGGTGCTGGCGGAAGACGACGCGCCGGGTGCGGCGGCGCTCGTGCGCGAGACCGGCGGCGGAATCGTCGTTCCGCGCGAGCGGTGGCCGGACGCGCTGAACGCGCTGCCGGACGATGCGCAGCTGGCGGCGATCGCGCGCGCGGGCGCGGCGTACGTCGACGCGCGCGGCGGCTGGCGCCGCGTCGCCGCGCGCACGAGCGAAGCCGTCGACTCGCTCGGCGCGCTCGAAGACGGCCGCTCGCGCGACGCGCTGCTGACGCAGGTCGCGTATCTCTACCCGCTGGTGCAGCGGCAGCGGCGAACGATCGAGGCGATGCGCGTCAGCCGCTTCTGGCGCCTGCGCGACACCTGGTTCGCGGCGAAGCGGCGGTTCGGGATCGGTCCGTTCGACGATCCGGTGCAGATCGCGGAGCGGCACGCGCGCGCGGTCGAGCTCGCCGCGCTCGGCGATCCGTACCAGCTCTTCCGCGAGCACCATCGCTTGCGCCGCGAGGACCTGGAGCGCATGCGCGCGATGCTGCGGCATCTGCCGCAGACGATCGCGTTCGGCGTGGTGATCGACGCGCGCGGCGGCGTGGACGGCGTCGCGACGACGCTGCAGACGCTGCGCGAGCAAGTCTACGAGCGCTGGACGGCGCGCGTTCTCGTCGATGCGCCCCCGGACGGCGTCGCCGGCGAGCTGGCCTCGCTGGCCGACGATCCGCGCATCGTGTTCGTTCCGCCGGGCGGCGACCGCTTCGGCGACGCCGACGTCGTCGGCGCGCTCGACCCGCACGACCGGCTCGAAGCGCACGCGCTGTTCGAGCTCGCGCTGGCGCTCCTCCACGACGCCGACGTCGTCTACTCGGACGAAGACCGCATCGACGAGCGCGGCGTCTTCGTCGATCCGTGGTTCAAGCCCGACTGGTCGCCGGAGACGTTCCTGACCCGCGACTACCTCGGCCGCGCGTGCATGGTCCGCCGCGAGCTGCTCGAAGCCGCCGGCGGCGTGCGCGACGTGTTCGAGAGCGCGCAGTGGTACGAGGCGCTGCTCCGCGTCACCGAGCGCACGACGAAGATCGCGCACGTCGCGCAGGTGCTCTACCACCGCGACGCGCGCAACGCGGTCGCGAAGAACGACGCCGCGCTCGCGATCGAGGTCGCGCTGCGCCGCCGCGGCGAGGCCGCAGCCGTGCAGCCTTCGCCGAGCGGCGTCGACGTGCGCTTCACCGTGCCGGGCGGCGAGCGGGTCTGCGTCATCGTCCCGACGCGCGACCGCGCCGATTTGCTCGGCCCGTGCATCGCCTCGGTGTTCGAGCGCACCGCGTACCGCGATTTCGAGCTGCTGGTCGTCGACAACGGGAGCTGCGAGAGCGCGACCCACGCGCTGCTCGCGGACTGGGAGCGGCGCGAGCCGCAGCGCTTCCGCGTGCTGCGCGATCCGGCCCCGTTCAACTACTCCCGGCTCAACAACGCGGCGGTGCGCGCCACCGCGGCACCGTTCGTGGTGCTGCTGAACAACGACACCGAGGTGATCGCGCCGGAGTGGATGGAGGCGCTGCTCGGCGAGGCGCGGCGGCCGTCGGTCGGCGCGGCCGGCGCGCTGCTGCTCTACGCCGACGGCACCGTGCAGCACGCCGGCGTCGTGCTCGGCATCCTGGGCCTCGCCGGCCACGCGCACCGCTATCTGCCCGCGAACACGGCCGGCTACCACGGGGGCCTCGAGCTCGACACGAACTACCTGGCGGTGACCGGCGCGTGCCTGATGCTCGAGAAGCGCAAGTACGAGCAGGTCGGCGGGCTCGACGAGTCGCTGGCGATCTCGTACAACGACGTCGACCTGTGCCTGAAGCTGCACGCCGCGGGCTACCGCAACGTCTTCGTCCCGCGCGCGAAGCTGTACCACTACGAGTCGAAGAGCCGAGGCGGCGACGACACGCCCGGCAAGGTCGCGCGCGCGATGGAAGAGGTGGCGACGATTCGCCGCCGCTGGCCGGCGTTCGCCGCGCGCGATCCGTACTACAATCCGAACCTCACCGTCGACGCGGAAGACTTCGGACTGCGGCTGTGAGCGAGCTCGCGACCGAAGCGGTCGCCGAAGCGACGGCGAGCGGGCGCTCCAAGGTCGTCGCGCACGCCGGCGTCACCTTCGCCGGATTGATGGTGGCGAACGTCCTGGGCTACGTCTTCTACACGCTGGTCAGCCGCACGATCGGGGTCGAGGCGTACGGAACGTTCTCCTCGCTGCTCGCGATCGTGCTGATCCTGGCCTCGCCTGCGCTGATCGCGCAGATGGTCGTCGCGAAGCTGGCGAGCGATCTCGCGTTCGACCTCGACCGGCTCGCCGGGCTGGCCCGGATCGTCGACCGCACCACGCTGCTGGTCGCGCTCGTGGGCGGCGCCACGCTCGCCGCGTTCGCCGTCCCGCTGGCGGGCTTCTTGCACCTCGCCGATCCGTTGCTGATCGTGCTCGCCGGCGCCGCGCTGTGCAGCGCGATCTCGCTGCCGTTCCTGCGCGGCCTGCTGCAGGGAACCTCGGCGTTCGGCGCGTTCGCGCTCTCGATGATCGCGGAGTCGCTCGGCAAAGCGGTGTTCGCGCCGGCGCTCGGGCTGATCGCGGGATTGCGCGGCGCCGTCGTGGGAACGGTGCTGGGCTACGCTGCCGCGGTGGCGTACACGTTCATCGCCGGCGCGCCGCATCGGCGCGGCGCGGCGGTTCCGCTCTCGCTGCGCGAGCTCGCGCGCACCTCGGCTCCGATCGCGCTGGCGGTGTTCTGCGTGAACGTGCTGATCTTCTACGACGTCGTGCTGGCGAAGCGCTATCTCGACGCGCACACGGTCGGGCTGTACGGCGCGGCGGCGCTCGCGAGCCGCGCGTTGTACGCCGTCGTCGCGTTCGTCCCGACCGTGCTGCTCCCGCAAGCCGCGACACGCTCGGCGCGCGGTGAGCGAACGCGCTTCTTGTTTTTGCAAGCGTTCGGTGTCGCGCTGGCGATCTGCGCCTTGACGGTCGCGTTCTTCGCACTCTTTCCGAAGGTCGTCGTGCTCACGATCGCCGGCCGCTCCTTCCTCGCCGCAGCCGCATACCTGGTGCCGTACGTGTACGCGATCGCCGTGCTCTCGCTCGCCAACGTCTTGGCGACCTACAACATCGCGCGCGGCCGGATGCAGTTCGTCGTTCCGCTGGCGTTCGTCGCGGTCGGCGAGATCGTCTCGGTCGTGCTCAGGCACCGCGCGCCGGGCGATCTGCTCCAGACGATCGCGGTAGGTCACACGCTGGCGCTGTTCGCGTGCATGACGTCGCTCGGCGGCGGTCGAGCGAGCGCCACGGTGGACGAGCGCTGATGGGGCGCGGCGGGCCGCTCCGCCGCGCGATCGCGCGCGCACCAGCGCTGCTGGCCTCGCTCGGAATCTTCGTCCTGCTCGCGCTCGTGCTGCGGCGCGGCGTCGACCTTCCCTTCTCCGACGAGTGGGACTGGACCGAGCTGGTCTACGCGGCGCATCTGCACACGCTGACGTTCGCGCAGCTCTGGACTCCGCACAACGAACACCGCATGCTCGTCCCGAACCTCATCATGCTCGGGCTCGACGCCGCCGGCGGCTGGGACGTCGTGCGGGAACAGCTCGTCTCGCTCGCGGTGCTCGCGCTCAGCCAGCTCGTCGTCCTCGTGCTGGTGGGGCGCACCGTGCCGCCGCCGCTGCGCGGCATCTGCTTCCTCGTCGTGAGCGCGTTGCTGCTCGGTTTGGCGCAGTATGAAAACTTCCAGTGGGGCTTTCAGTTCGCGTGGTTCCTGTGCGACCTGTGCGCCGTCGCCGCGGTGTGGCAGCTCGCGCGCGCGCGCCGTTCCGCGGCGAACGTCGCGCTCGCGACGGCCGCGGCGATCACCGGCAGCGTGAGCTCGTTGCCGGGGCTGCTCATCTGGCCGGCGGGATTGGTTGCGATCGCGCTCGCGCCGCCGCCCCGCGCGCGAATCACGAGCGGATGGCTCGCGCTCGGCGCGCTCACCACGCTCGCCGTGCGCTGGGGATCGCGCGGCGCACCCGGGGGCGCCAGTCTCGAGCATCCGGCCGCGCTGGCGCGCTACGTGCTGGTCTACCTCGGCTCGCCGCTCGCGCTCTCGTACGGCGTCTCGGTCTCACTGGTCGCCGGCATCGTCGTGATCGGGTGGCTCGCGGCGGCAGTCGCTCTCGCGCTGCGCGGCCCGGCGCTCCGGCGGCTTCGGCTGGCGCCCTGGCTCGCGCTCGCGGCGTACGCGGTGCTCGGTGCCGTCGGGACCGCCGCCGGCCGGGCAGGATTCGGCTTCGAGCAAGCCGCCGCGCCGCGCTACGTCACGATCGCCGAGTTCGCGTGGATCGGAGCGCTCGCCGCGAGCTGCATCGTCCTCCCCCGCGCGGGGAGGTACCGCTTCGCGCCGGCCGCCCTCGCCGCGGCGCTGGTCCTCTTCGCCTCGCTCCACCAGAGCCGCGCCGGCAACCTCGCCTGGCGGCTCCACGCGGCCATGCTGCGCGACGCCCGCGCCGCGCTCGCGCGCGGCGACGCCGCCGGGTTGAAGGACGTCTATCCGGATCCGGCCCGCGCCGGCGTCTATCTCGGCGAGCTCGCGCGGGTCCGGGACGGCGTCTTCCGCACCGGTTCGCCCTGAGTCTCAGCGCTCGCCGCGCCGCCCGCCCAACGCGCCGCGACGTCGGGCGGCAAGGGATCGTGCCGCACCAGCAGCGCCGCAAAGAACGACGCACCAGCGGCGGCGCCGAGCAGTACGACGACGAGCCGGTCGGAGCGGCCCGCGAATTCGCCGCGCATTTGACCCCTAGAGCGTGAACCCTGCGGCGGCGGCGTCGCGGTGGAACATCTTCACCGTGTCGAGCGAGTACTCGTCGAGGTCCTTGCCGACGAGCTCGAGCTTGGCGAGGATGTCGTGCGTCGCGGTGATCACGTGGACGCCGGCGGCGTCGGCCTGGAAGACGTTGAGCAGCTCCCGCGGGCTCGCCCAGATCAGCTCGACGTGCGGCACCGTCTCGCAGGTGCGCGCACTGCGCGCCATCATCGCAACCGGGTCGCGGCCCGTGTCGGCGACGCGGCCTGCGAAGACCGAGACGTACGCGCCCGGCGTTCCGGCGAGCGACGTCGCGACGCGCTCGACTTGCGCGCCGGTCATCAGCGCGGTGACGTTGAGCTTCACGCCGTCCCGCGTCAGCTCGCGGACGACCGCCTCGGTCGAACCGCCGCGCGTGTCGCTGACCGGGATCTTCACGTAAACGCCGTCGCCCCAGCCGGCGAGCTTGCGCGCTTGGCGGACCATCTCCGCCGCCTCGTCGGCGAAGACTTCGAACGAGATCGGGCGGGCGCCGACGATCTCGAGCGCGCGCCGCGCGAACGCTTCGTAGTCGGCGATTCCGGCCTTGCGCATCAGCGTCGGGTTGGTGGTGAAGCCGGCGATCCGCGAGTTCGCGGCGAGCTTCGCGATCCCCTCGAGGTCGGCGCCGTCGGCGAACAGCTTGACGCGCAGGGCGTCGAGCGAGACGGTATCGGGCGAGGCGTAGAGTTGCTGCATGGTTTTCCTGAAGTCGGCGATGATCCAGCGCGCCGCTTCGAGCACCGAAGCGACGCGGGCGTCCGGCGCGACGGACGAGGGGCGTTCCGCGTAGCCGCGGTCGACCAGCACCGTTCGGCAGCCGGCCGCCGCTCCGGCTTCGACGTCGCGCCAGCGATCTCCGACCAAGTAGCTGCGCGCGAGGTCGACTCCGTGCCGCCGAGCACCCTCTCGGATGAGCCCCGGCTTCGGTTTGCGGCACTCGCACGCGTCCCGCTCGTCGTGCGCGCAGACCAGGACGTCGTCGAGCGGGAGCCGCTCGAGCAATCGCGCGTTGATCGCGTCGACGACCGCCCGGGGCGTCGTCCCGCGCGCGACGTCCGGCTGGTTCGTCACCACGACGAGCGCGAACCCGGCGTCGTGCAGCGCACGCGCCGCCTCGGGCGCGCCACCGCACAGCACCACCTCGTCGGGACCGGCGGGCGGATACGGTTTGCCGTCCCGCACGACGGCCTCGTTCAGCACCCCGTCGCGGTCGAGGAAGACCGCCGGCCGCATCAGGCAGGCTGCGGCGTCGCGACGCTTTCCCACTTGGTGGAGCGGGTCTTCAGCGAGGGATGCGAGACGATGCAGTGCCACACGACGGCTTGGAACGCTTCGGTGTGCGGCGTGACGTGCGCGTCGTTGACGGTCGGGATGATGACCGCGACGTCGGCCATCCGGGCGGTGTAGCCGCCGTCGCGCCCGACGACGCCGAGCACCGTCGCGCCGACCTGCTTGGCGTACTGCACGGCTCGCACCAGGTTCGGCGAAACGTTGCGCTCGAGATCGCCGCCGCCGACCGAGAAGACCAGGATCGCGTCGTCCTTGCGCAGCCGGCTGACTTCGAGCCACGCGGAAAACGTCGTCTCCCAGCCTTCGTCGTTCGTCCGCGCCGTGAGCTCGGAGACGTTGTCGGTCGGAGCGTACGCTTCGATTCCCACCAGCTTGCGGAAGTCGTTGACCGCGTGCGAGGCGTTTCCCGCGCTCCCTCCGACGCCGAGGATGAAGAGCCGGCCGCGGCGCGCGCGCAGCGCTGCGAGCTCCGCGACCGCGCGCTCGATCGCGCCGGCGTCGGTCCGCGCGATCACCTCGTTCGCTTCCGCGAGGAACGTTGCAGTGAAGCTCATCCGGTTTCCGATCCTCCCGAGCGCAGGCGCACGAACCGCTCCATCTCCGCGAGTCCTTCCGGCGACCCGATCTCATGCCCGCGTTCGGCGACCGGCAACGCGCGAAGCGTGCCGCGCGCGATCATCGCACGATGGATCTCCGCAAGGTCGACGGCCCGATCCGCGGGCAGCGCTGCGAAGACGGCGGATCGGAAGGCGTTGATTCCGTAGTCGATATGCGTCATCGTTCCCGGCGCAGCCTCCTTCGAATACGCGACGACCCGGGCGCCGTCGACGGCGACGTTGCTTCGTTCCCAGCGGTCCTCGTTGCGGAACACCGTCATGACGCCGTCGTACGGCGGCGTCAGCGCTGCCGCGACCGCGGCCACGTCGGCGCGCGGGAGCGCGTCACCGTAGACGGTGATGAACGCCGGGCCGAGCAGCGGAAGCGCGCGGCGGATCGCGCCGCCTGTCCCGAGCAAGACGGGGCCGTCGGGGCGGTAGCGGATCCTCAGGCCGAATGCGCCGCCGTCGCCGGCGTACGCCTCGATCGCATCCCCGCGGTAACCGGTCAGCAGCACGACGTCGCGAACGCCGGAGGCGCGCAGCCAGCGGAGCTGGTGCCCGAGGAACGGCTCGCCGCCGACCGGGATCAGCGCCTTCGGGAGATCGCCCGCAAGTGCGGCGATCCGGGTTCCCTTCCCGCCGCACAGCACGGCCACCGGAAGCATCGCGCTCACGCTCCGCGCGCCTCGGCGAGGATCGCCTGCAGCGTCTCTCCGAGCGCGTACCGCGGGGCCCAGCCGAGGGCGCGCAGCTTCGCCGGGTCGCCGATCTTCACCCGGTGCTCTGCCGGGCGCATGAGGGCGGGGTCTGCGGCGACGGCGAACGGGACGCGCGCCAGCCCGCGGTAGACCTCGAGGACCTCGCCGATCCTGATCCCGCGCCCGCCGGCGATGTTGTAGACCTCCCCGGCCGCGCCGGCGTCGACGATGCGGAGCAGTGCGGCGACACCGTCGCGGACGTCGATCATGTCGCGGACGCGACCCAGATCGCCGACCCGAAGCGTCGCCTCACCGCCCCGCTCGATTGCGACGATCCGGCGCGCGAAGTCCGAGCAGACGTCGCCGGACTTCCGCGGGCCGACCAGCGAAAAGGGGCGGAACTCCACCACCGAGAGCCCGTAGCGCCGCGCGTAGAGCCGGGCTAGCTGGGCGGCGGCAATCTTGGAGGCGCCGTACGGGCTGTCCGGCTCGAGCGGCGCGGCCTCGGCGATCGGCCGGCCGTCCGGCGGCTCGGCGTACTCGGCGCTCGAGCCGGCGAGCAGGAGGCGCGGCGCCTGAGCGAGCGCGCGGGCGGCCTCGAGCAGGTTGAGCGCGCCGCCGAGGTTGACCCGGTAGGTCTCCGCGGGGTCCTCCCACGAGCGCGTCGGGAGGCTCTGCGCCGCGAGGTGGACGACGGCGTCGGGTGCGGCCCGGCCCAGCGCCTCCACGACGGCGCCGCGATCGGTGAGGTCGACCGCGGCGCGCGTCCACCCTTCGACCGCGTCGCCGCGGTCGGCCAGGGCCCGCACCAGATACGAGCCGATGAAGCCGCCCGCACCGGTGACGACGACCTTCATCGCACCGGCGACTGCGCGGCGCCGAACGTGCGCAGGTCGACCACCGTCCGGGTCGCCTCGGCATGGTAGGAGGCCAGGGTCGCGCGGACCGCCTCTAGGCCGTCGCGGCCGTTCCCCAGCGGCTCGCGGCCCTCGGCGACCGCCGCCTTGAACTCGTTCCACTCCGCCTGCCACGAGCTGTCGCCGCCGCGGTACTGGATCACCAGGTCGGAGAACGGCGCCGAGAAGTCGCGCTTCCCGACCGAGAGCTTCTCCGTCCCGTAGGTCGCGCCGAGCCCCTCCACCGCGAAGTAGCCTTCGTCGCCGAGGATCTCGAACGAGAACAGGTTCTCCCACTGGGTCAGGCTGGCGTGGAGCATCGCGAGCGCGCCGCCCACCGAGCGGTAGAGCGCCATCCCGTTGTCCTCGAGCGGCTGGGCGCGGAAGTAGCCGACCGCGGTCATGCAGCTCACCTCGGCCAGGTCGCCGAGGAACCAGCGGAAGAGGTCGATCGCGTGGACGCCCTGCTCGGCGTATTGGCCGCCGGCGGCGCGCGCCGGGTCGGCCCGCCACTCGTGCTCGTAGCCCGGGCGCCCGCAGATCCCGTAGCGGCAGCGCCCGGAGATCGGACGGCCGAAGTCGCCGGCCTCGAACCGCCGGCGCGCTTCGAGGACCGCCGGATGGTGGCGGTGGTTGAAGCCGCACTTCAGCACCCGTCCGCTCAGCGCGGCGGCGTCGAGCATCGCTTGCGCCTCCTCGAGCGTGCGGCTCAGCGGCTTCTCGCACAGCACGTGCTTCCCGGCCTCCAATGCCGCGACCGAGATCTCGGCGTGGAGGTGCGGCGGCGTGGTGACGACGACCGCCTCGACGTCCTCGCGGGCGACGGTCCGGCGCCAGTCCGTCCCCCATTCACTGCCGAGCTGGTCGGCGAGCAGGTGCGGATGGGCATCCGCCGTCCCGACGATCTCGACCAGGACGTCGTCGGCCGACTGGGCGACGACCGGAGCGCGCCGGCGGGTCTGCAGCCCGGCGCCGATGAAGGCGGTCCTCATCGCGGTCCGGTCTGCACGGCGCGGCCCTGGCGGCCCCGGCCGATCTCGTCGTAGCCGAAGCCGAGTCCGGTGAGAACCTCCGCGTCCCACAGCCCGGCGGTGTCGAGGACGTAGCTTCCGGCCATCCGCTCCCGCACCGCGGCGAAGTCGAGCCCGCGGTAGTCCGACCACGGCGTCATCAGCACGAGCGCCGCCGCGCCGTCGACCGCGTCGAGCGGGTCCTCGTGGAAATCGAACGCGCCGTAAGCGGCGAGCTCGTTCCGGTCGGCGCGCGGGTCGTGGGCGGTCACGACGGCGCCGGCGGCGGCGAGGTCGGCGATCACTTCGAGCGCCGCCGAGCGCCGCAGCGTGCTCGTGTCCGGTTTGTACGTCAGACCGAGGACCGCGACGCGCGCCCCGCGCAGCTCGCTCAGCGCCGCTTGCAGCTTGCGCACGACGAGGCGGTTCTGCTCGGCGTTGGCGGCCCAGGCGCCGTCCAGCAAGGGCGTCGGCAAGCCGTGCTCGCGCCCGAGCCGGCGCAGCGTCTGCATGTCGCGCGCCAGCGTTCCGCCGGAGAAGCCGAGCCCGGGGAGCAGCATCGCCTTCGCACCGACGCGCGGTTCGAGCCGCAGGATCTCGCCGACGCGCTTGCCGTCGGCGCCGACCGCGTCGCAGATGTTCCCCAGCTCGTTCGCAAAGCTGATGCTCAAGCCGAGAAAACCGTTCAGCGCGTGCTTGATCATCTCGCCGGTGCGCAGGGAGACGTGCTGCCACTCGGGCGCGAGCGGCGCGAAGACCGCGCGCAGCTGCTCGAACGCGCGGTCGTCGTCGGTGCCGATCACCGGGAGCGCCGGCGCGTTGAAGCGCTCGATCGCTTGTCCGAGCCGCAGGTTCTCCGGCATGTACGCGAGCGCGACGTCGCTGCGGCCCCTGCGCGCGAGCGCCGCGGCCAGCTCGTCGCACGTTCCGACCGGAACTTGCGCGGTGACCAAGAGCGTCGTGGCGCGGTGCAGCGCCGGCGCGATCTGCTCGATGCACGCGAAGATCTCGCTCAGATCGCTTTCGTCGCGCTCGTTGACCGGCGTGTCGAACATCACGAAGACGAGCGGTGCGCCTTCGACGGCGCGCGCGTAGCTGGTGCTGAAGGTGAGCCGGTGCGAGGCGAGCCCTTTTGCGAGCAGCTCGTCGAGACCCGGCTCGAAAAGCGGCGCGCGGCCGCTTTCGAGCCGCGCGATCGTTTCCGCGTTCGGGTCCGCGCCGGCGACGTCGTGTCCCAGCTCGGCAAGACACGCGGCGCCGACGACACCCTGATGCCAGAGGCCCAGGACCGCGATCTTCATCGCACCCACGCCTGGGGCTCGGTTTTGTTCATCATCCGCTGCACGGCGATCCGCACGGCGCGATCGGAGTCGAGCTTCGAGGTCCAGCCGAGCCGCGCCATCTTGTCGACCTCGAAGTGCACCCGCGGCTGGTCGCCGGGCCACGCTTTCTTCGTCCCTTCGATCTCGATCCGCGCGTCGGCGAGGCCCATCTCCTCGACGACGATCCGCGCGATGTCGACGACGCGCGTGATCGTCGGCGAGCCGAGGTTGAACACGTCGCACGGCGTGTCGTCGTCGAAGGCAGCGTGCGCGTAGCCGTACAGCATCCCGTCGATGCACTCCTCGACGAGGAAGTAGTTCTTCTCCTGGCGGCCGTCGCCGCGAACGAGCAGGTGCGAGGGATCGCGGCGCAGCTGCCCGACGAAGTCGTAGATCACGCCGTGCGTCATCCGCGCGCCGATCACGTTGCCGAAGCGGTACATCCAGCCCCGCATGCCGTAGACGTGGCAGAATGACGAGATGAACGCCTCGCCGGCGATCTTCCCCGCGCCGTACGTCGAGACGGGAAGGAGCGGGCCGGCGTCCTCGGTGACGGACTCGTCGGCGCAGATGTTGCCGTAGACCGCACCGCTCGAGGCGAAGATCATGTCGCGCACGCCCGTCCGCCGCATCGCCTCCAAGACGTTGAACGTCCCGACCGCGCAGTCGTTGAGGTCACGCGCGGGATCGGCGTGGCTGTTGATGATGTCGGTGTTCGCCGCGAGGTGCCAGACGAGGTCCGTTCCGCGCACGTTCTCGATCACGCGGTCGAGATCGAGGATGTCGGCCTCGACCAACCGGACGTTGGGGCGCCGGAGATGGTCGTCGATGTACTGCAGCCGGCCGTTCGAGAGGTTGTCGTAGACGACGAACTCGACGCCGCTCGGCGCGAGCAGGTCGAGGACGTGGCTGCCGATGAAGCCGGCGCCGCCGGTCAGGAAGACGCGCTTGACGTTCGCTGGAAAGTTCATGTGCACGGTTTCGATCAGCCGCCCGCGGCGATCTCGGCGATGAGCGAGCGGACCGCCGCGCCGACGGCCTCGCGCGAGTTGCGGCGGTTCGACCATCCGAGCCGGCGCACTTTCGCAGTGTCGAGCCGGTAGATCGGCACGTCGGCGCGCCAGCCGCGAGCGCCGCCGGAGAAGTCGAGCTCGACGTCGCGCAAGCCCATCTCGGCGATGACGATCTCGGCGACCTCGCGCACCAGCAGATGGTCCTCCGACCCCACGTTCAGCACGTCATATCCCGACGTCTGTGCCTCGCACAGCAGCAGCATCGCCTCGACGACGTCGTCGGCGTGCACGTACGGTTTGCTTTGGTTTCCGTCGCCCATCACCGCCAGCCGTTTGGGGTCGGCATGGAGCCGCCGGGTGAAGTCGTGGCTGACGCCGTGCGTCATGTGCGGTCCGACGACGTTCGCGAAACGAAACACCGTTCCGACCATGTCGAACATGTGGCAGTAGGAGCTGATCAGCGCCTCGGAGGCGAGCTTCTGCGCGCCGTACGTCGAGATCGGAACCATGTGCGGATACGCTTCGGGGATCGGCTCGGGGGGAACCTCGCCGTAGACCCCGCTCCCCGAGGTGAACAGGATGCGCCGGACGCCGGTCGTCCGCATCGCCTCGAGCAGCGTTTGCGTGAGGCGCGTGCCGTGCTCGAAGTCGATCAGCGGCTCGCTTACTGCGCGCGCGATGTCGGCATTGGAGGCGAGGTGAAAAACGACGTCGTGGCCCGCGACCGAGCGGGCGAGCAGGCCGGCGTCGCGGACGTCGCCCTCGACGAGCGTCAGCCGCGGGTCGGCCGCGCGACCGCCGAAATGCGCGCGCCGCCCGGTCGTAAAGTTGTCGTAGACCGTGACGCCGCCGAGGTTTCGATCGAGCAGAGCATTGGTCAAGTTGGAGCCGAGAAAACCTGCTCCGCCGGTGACGAAGAACCGCATTCCCCGTATGCTCGCCCGGATCGGGGCGTCGAGTCAAGGCCGGAACCGGCACCCCAGCGGGGGTAGGAATCGGGCCGCGCGCTGACAGAACCAGGGTGCTCGCGCCGAGCGCGCTTTTGCCGGGAATGACTTGGAGACCATGCGAACCCAGGACCGAGTGATCGTTGCGCAGACGCCGCTCGCCGCCGCCGGCACGCCGCCGGCCGAGGTGCGCTTGTTCGTGCCGCCGGGCGATGACCCGTCGGTCGTGCCGGAGGTCAGCATCGTGATCCCGGCGCTCAACGAAGAGATCACGATCGGAGAGTTCGTCGACTGGTGCAAAATCGGTCTGGCGAAGGCCCGCGTCGCCGGCGAGATCCTGATCGTCGACAGTTCGACCGACCGCACGCCGCAGATCGCGCTGGAGCACGGCGCGCGCGTCCTGCGCGCGCCGAAGCGCGGCCTCGGCCGGGCCTATATCGACGCGATCCCGTACGTTCGCGGGCAGTTCGTGATCATGGGCGACTGCGACCTCACCTACGATTTCCGCGAGATCAAGGAGTTCGTCGACCGCTACCGCGAGGGTTACGAGTTCATCATGGGCTCGCGCTTCAAGGGCTCGATCGAAGCCGGCGCGATGCCGAAACTGCACCGCTACTTCGGGACGCCGCTGACGACGTGGATCATGAACGTGATCTACCACAGCGACTACAGCGACATCCACTGCGGCATGCGGGGGATGACGAAGAGCGCGCTCGAGCGGATCGACCTGCGCTCGCAGTCGTGGGAGTACGCCTCCGAGATGGTGCTCAAGGCGTCGCGGCTGCGGCTTCGAACCGTCGAGGTGCCGGTGCACTTCTACAAGGACCGCGAAGGGCGCCTCAGCCATCTCAAGCGGTCCGGATTTCTCTCACCGTGGATCGCAGGCTGGATCAACCTCAAGGTGATGCTGATCTACACGCCTGAGTCGTTCTTGCTCAAGCCCGGCTTCGCGCTGTTCATCCTGGGCTCGCTGCTCACGATCAGCTTGAGCGCCGGCGGCTACACGATCGGCCAGATCGGGTTCAACCTCCACTGGATGCTCTTCGGGATGACGCTCGCGGTGCTGGGGAGCGGCTGCGTTCAGATCGGCGTGCTGGCGCGGCGGATCCACCGCCTTCGCACCGGCGCCGAACCGACGCTCTCGGGTTGGCTGACCTATGACAAGGGGATGGCTGCGGCCGCGCTGCTCGTCCTCGCGGGCGTCGCGCTGACGAGCCCGCTGCTCTTCCAGTACGCGCAAGGCGGGCTGCGGCTCACCCACGTCTCGCATCCCGCGGTGACGGGGCTTTTCCTGATGGTGATGGGGTTCCAGACGTTCTGTTTCACCTTGCTGCTCGAGATGCTGCGCCGAGTCGCGCGCTGAGCTCCGGAAAGATCCCACCCTGATCATCACGCGCAGCCCGCTCCGCATCTCGCTCGGCGGCGGCGGAACCGACCTGCCCTCGTACTACAGCGAGCACGGCGGCTTTCTCACGGCTGCGGCGGTCGACAAGTTCGTCTACATCAACGTCCACCGGCGCTTCACCGACGGCTACCTGCTGAAGTACTCCCATCTCGAGGAGGCGGACGCGATCGACGACATCAAGCACCCGATCATGCGGGAGTGCTTGCGATTCGTCGGCGTCCCGCCGAACCTCGAGATCACCAGCATGGCCGACATCCCGGCCGGGACGGGCCTGGGCTCTTCAGGGAGCTTCACGACCGCGCTGCTGAAGGCGCTCCACTGCCATCGCAAGGCGCTGGTGAACCCGCAGCAGCTGGCGGAAGAGGCGTGCCACATCGAGCTCGACGTGCTGCGCGAGCCGATCGGGAAGCAGGACCAGTTCATCGCCGCCTACGGCGGGATCACGTGCTTCGAGTTCGCGCGCGACGCTCCGGTCAAGGCGTACGCGCTGCGGATCTCCGACGAGACGCTCTTCAACCTCGAGGACAATCTGCTGCTGTTCTTCACCGGCTACTCGCGCTCGGCGTCGCTGATCCTCAAGGAGCAGGACGAAAAGAGCAAAGAGCGCGACCGCGCGATGACCGACAACCTCCATTTCGTCAAGGAGCTCGGGTATCGCAGCAAGGATGCGCTCGAGGCCGGCGACTTGATCGAGTTCGGCCGGCTGATGGACGTGCACTGGCAGCGCAAGAAGCAGCGCAGCGAGAACATGTCGAATCCCGACATCGACCGCTGGTACGCGACGGCGATGGCGAACGGCGCGGTCGGCGGGAAGCTGATCGGCGCCGGCGGCGGGGGCTTTTTGATGTTTTACGCCGCCGACAAGGTTCGGCTGCGGCATGCGATGCGCGAGCTGGGATTGCGCGAGGTGCGCTTTCGCTTCGACTTCGAAGGGACGAAAGTCTTGGCTTCGGACTAACCTTTCTTGCGCAGCCGGTAGCCGACGAAGATGTTGATCGTGTCGACGGGGACTCGGAGCGGGAAGTGGCGGGTCTTCTCGGCGCGGAAGCGGGCGAAGAGCTCTTCGTTGATCTCCCACAGCTCGCTGACGTGCTCGCTGCGGATGATCGGCTCGTACGGCATCTTGAAAGTTTGCTCGAACATCCGCTGCGAGGAGATGCGGCGCGCCAGCGAATACGCGAGCCCGCCTTCGCACGGCAGCACCACGTCGAAAGCGCCGTCGGGCGCGAGCAGCCGCGAGATCTCGTCGAGCGCCGCCGGGAGGTTGCGCAGGTGCTCGAGCACGTGGATCGCGATCAAGCGGTCGAACGACCCGTCCGGAAAGGGCTGGCGCTGTTCGATGTCGCCGCAATGGACGCGCTCGGGCGGCAGCCGCTCGGCGAGCTTCTTGCAAAACTCCGCGCGCAGCTCGAGGACGTGATAGTCCGGCGAGGCGAGCATGTCGCGCGCGAGGTTCGGATGCATCCCCGGGCCGATTTGCAGCGTGCGGCAGCGCTCCGGGACCGGCAGGCTGGCGGGGAAGCCGTAGTTGAAGCCGTCCAGCAGCGCGTTCTTGTTGAAGCGCTCCAGCCACAGGACGTACCAAGCCTCGAGCGCTTCTTTCTGCTCGGGGGTGAGATCCGGCACGACCTTGGGCCACTTGCTCGCCGGGCGGTATCCAGTGGTCATCGCAGGCTCGTTCGGCGCTTCGGGCCGGAGTTCATCGGGAGCGCACGGCGGCTTCGCGGGCGCGAAAGTACTCCAGCGTCCGCGCGAGCCCGTCCTCGAGCGGGACCGACGGTTCCCAGCCGAGGAGCTCGCGCGCGCGGGAGACGTCGGGGCGGCGGCGGGCCGGATCGTCTGCCGGAAGCGGCCGCGGCTCGATACGCAGCTCGACGCCGGCGAGGCGCGCCGTGATCTCGGCGAGCCGGCGAACGGTGTACTCTTCGGGGCTTCCGAGGTTCACGATCCGGCCGTCGAGTCCGGGCGCCCTCGCCAAGCGAACGATCCCGTCGATCAGGTCGTCGACGTAGCAGAAACTTCGCGTGTGCATGCCGTCGCCGTACACCGTGAGCGG
>Ga0213878_10000119_pt1 | contig 39537 bp, 44 predicted proteins | sample VelepicoBEBS_R02_FD_161053 | JGI IMG/M metagenome (GOLD analysis project Ga0213878, IMG submission 161053) | Vellozia epidendroides bulk soil microbial communities from rupestrian grasslands, the National Park of Serra do Cipo, Brazil - BS_R02 | ecosystem: Environmental > Terrestrial > Soil >... | reverse complement strand
TCTCTCCGGAGCGAATCAGCTCGAGTATTTTCTGCCGGAACTCAGGCGGGTAGACCTTGGGTGGCTTGGCCATGATGGACCCTTTCGACGCAAGTCGGAAAGTGTCCACGGAACCGGATCAACTCCACAACTGGGAGAAGCCAAGAAAGGCGACACGATCTGGATAGTGAGTACCGATGACGAGAGGCGCCTCACGCTCTACGGAAAGATTGTGGTCGCCAAACTCGTTTCGAGCGCGGAAAAAGTCGCAGCTTGCATAGGCGACCGTCCATCAAACAAGACCCCTGTATACGTTCTCCGACGAGAAGGCACAGAATCCTACCTATGTCCGGTACCTTTGTCACAGATTGCGGCATCGCTGCGATTCGAGGGCACACCGAATTTCCTTTTGATCAAAAATGGCACTGTAAGTCCGCAACAACTCCAATCGATTCGGAGGCTTCATCGGGATTCCGCGCGGCTACTAGATTTTGCATGGCGCACTCGTGACCGCGACGATGAGCACTACGAGCAAAATGATGAGTTTCATGACCCTGAAGAGTCGGACATCGATGAAGACATGGTGCCGAATCCTTCGCGCAGTACGTTGAAGCAACTTGACCGTGAAGCCCGGCAGCAGGCGCTGGATAATCGTGTTTCCGCGCACTGGAAGTTGGTCCGAGAGATCAAGCAGCGTGCCACGGCGAGCGAACTCACGGCAAAGAAAACGGTGTATATTGACGTAGTAGCATATCGCGATCACCCCTCGCGCGGTGCTGTGATCATTGAAGTGAAGAGCCTCGAGAATGACGACGCGGATCAGACGCGGCGTGCGATCGGTCAGCTCGTCCTCTATCAGTTCCTGCATTACCGAAGGTATGGAGACGCTGGTCTCGTCGCTGCGTTCACCCGTAGACCGACATATAAGGGTCTCGACTTGACACGATGCCTCGGACAGTATGGAATTGGCGCGATATGGCGGACCAAAACCGGGTTCAACGGAACCGCGGCCGCCCGCGGACTCGTGCCGTGGCTGCTGGAGAGGGCGACATAGCCGGGGTCGCCGCGGCTCCTGTAAAAGAGGGACCTCGCGGTCCCTCTGGGTCATTGTGACTCGCTCCTAACGAAGCGATTGACAAGAGCATAGGATTCGGCGGCCGCGGTGTCAAGCGGTTCCGACGGCGATCACTATACCGCGACGGCGAGTGCTTTTGTACGTGGGCGCGGCACCTCTCGCCCGAGTTCGTGCAAGAACTCCAGGTGACCGCGGGCCGCATTGATGAACCGCGCAATCGCGTCTTCTTCGCTTTCGCCGACCGCCAGAATGTCAGGCAAATCCGGGCTTGTCGCCGCGAACGTGCCTACCTCTTCGTCTGACTCGACGATCACTGTCACGACCATAGTCTGCTCCTACTTCAAGCCCAACCGCTTCTGCAACTTCTCCCACGCCCCGCGTGGGACCTCATGGTTGTCCGCGCCATCCAGGGAGTATGCCTCGCCGGTCGTCGGATTGTAAAAGACCGTGTGGTCGCCCTTGCCGGGTCGTTCAACGGTAAAGCCACTCTTACGCAGCAGCTTCTTGACCTCCCGGACACGAGGTGGCACGACGATGATCAGCTCGACAAGACGTCCAGGATCGCGTCGATCTCGTCGGCGGTGTTGTGACCGTGGGGGGCTATGCGGATGCCGTTGGCGCGGTAGGTCGTGACGACGTTCGCTTCGCCGAGGCGTTTGCCGAGGGCGACCGAGTCTACGTCGTCGCGGCGGAAAAGGGCGATTCCAGATTTTACCTCGTCGCTCGCGCGATCGCTCGTGACCGTCCAGCCGCGGGATTGGAGGCCTTCGGTGAGGCGGTCTGTCAGCCTGAGGACGTGCGCGGCGATTCGCTCGATGCCGGCGGCGGCGAGGACGTCGATCGATGTTGCCAGCGAGAGCGCGCCGAGGTAGTTGGCGGTGCCGCCCTCGTAGCGCGAGGCGTTCGGCGCGGGCGGCTGGTCGTAGTCGAGAAAGTTCCACATGTCGGCGGCGGAGCGCCAGCCGGGGAGGCGCAGCGCGACGCGGTCGAGCAGCGCGGCGCGCAGCCAAAGAAAGCTGATTCCCTGCAGCGCCATCAGCCACTTCGCGCCGCCGGCGTAGACTGCGTCGACCCCGGTTGCGTTCACGTCGAGCGCGAACGCGCCGAGCCCCTGAATTGCGTCCACGACGAACAACGCGCCGTGCGCGTGCGCGACCTCCGCCAGCGCGGCGAGATCGTGGCGATAGCCGTCCTCGAACGACACCCACGACACCGCCACGATCTTGGTGCGTGCTGAAATGTACCGCCGCAATACGTCCGGCGTCATTCGCTCGCGCGGCGCGTCGATCAGCGTCACCGTCACGCCACGGTCGCGCAGCACCAGCCAGGGATATGCGTTCGCGCCGAACTCGTTCGCGCCGGTGATGACCTCGTCGCCGGGACCCAGGTCGAGCCCTTGCGCGATGATCGTCGCACCGTCTCCGGTGTTGCGGAGCAGCGCGATCTCTTCGCCTCGCCCGCCGATGAAGTCGGCGATGCGGCGGCGGTACGCCGGCACTGCGGCTTCGCGCGGCCACGTCCCGAGGACGCCGCGCGCGGCGTGGTCGTCGACCATCGCGCGCACGGCGTCGCGCGTCGCGATCGGCAGCACACCCACGGCGGCGTGGTTGACGTAGACGAGCCCGGGCGCGAGCGCGAACGCTTCGCGGGCCAGCGGCGCCGAAGCTGCTATCAACTCGTCGGGCTGGCGTTGACCACGATGTCGGCCCGGGACGCTCCCGGCGCAACGCGCAGTTTCCCGCCGGCGAGGCGCGTGACGAACGTGTCGAGCGGAACGTACAAGTCGCCGTCGCGCATGAACGCCGTGCCGCGCATCGTCACCGCGCCGTCGTTGACCTTCGCGGTGCGGCTCCCGGCCGTGAACGTTCCGGTCGTCGTGCCGATCGAGACGACGACCGCCTTCCCTTGAAACGTGAGCAGTCCGTCGAACGCTTTCACCAGCTTGACGACGTCGGCATAGATCACGCCGTCGTGGAGCAGCGCGACGTCGCCGACCCGGTCGAGCGGGCGGCCGTCGAGCGTGACCGCCACGATGCGGTCGGCGGCGCGGGCGGGCGCAGCGGCGCCGAGCAGCGAGGCGGTGATGACGAGGACGGCCGCGAGTCTCTTCATGAGTAGATATCCTTGGTGTGCCAGGCGATGTTCTGCGCCCGGTCGCCGACGCGCTCGATGATCGAGACCACGAAGAGCAACAGGGTGCCTGCCGGTACCGTACCCGGATCGCGCTGCATCTCAGCCTGGAGCGCCTCGATCCCGCTTCGGTAGAGCGTGTCGACCTGGTCGTCGCGCTCGATCACGTCGTCGGCGAGCGCGGCGTCGCCCTCGCGGTAGGCGCGCATCACATCCTGCAGCATCTCGTAGGCCAAGTTGGCGATGCGCCCGACCTCCACGCTCGCCGGGCGCACCGAGACGTCGGCCAGCTTGATCGCGTTCTTCGCGATGTCGACCGCATAGTCGCCGATGCGCTCGAGGTCGGTGACGATCTGCAGCATCCCCGCGATCGCGCGCAACTCGCCCGCAACCGGCTGCTGCTTCCAGATCAGCTCGATGCAGGCCGTCTCGACGCGGCGGCGGGTGTCGTCGATCTCGTCGTCGCCCGCGACCACGCGGCCGGCCAGGACGACGTCGCGCCGTTCGAGCGACTGCATCGCCGAACGGATGGCATCGGAGACGAGCGCGCCCAGTCGGACGACGTCGAGGCGCGTGTTCTCCAGCGCCTGGTGGTACGCGGTACGCATGGCATCCCCACCATAGCAGAGGGGAGGGCGTTCCTCAAACCCCGTGGTACGGCGGCGCGATGGAGACGATCCTGATCGACGGCGAAGGCGGCCCGGTCGCCACCATCACGCTGAACCGGCCGGCCTCTTTGAACGCTCTTAACGTGCGGATGCTGGACGAGCTGAGCGACGCCTTCGCGCGGCTCGGGCGTGACGAGAACGTTCGCGCGCTGATCCTCACCGGCGCCGGGACGAAGGCCTTCGCCGCCGGCGCGGACATCGGCGAGCTGAACGCGCTTCCCAGCGCGCGCGCCGCCGAAGCGCAAGCGCGCACAGGACAAGCGCTCACGACGCTGATCGAGGGATTGCGCGTCCCGGCGATCGCCGCGGTGAACGGCTTCGCGCTCGGCGGCGGCTGCGAGCTCGCGATGGCGTGCGACATCCGGGTCGCGAGCGAGAACGCGAAGTTCGGCCAGCCGGAGGTGAACCTCGGGATCCTGCCCGGCTACGGCGGCACGCAGCGCCTGACGCGCCTGGTCGGCGAGGGCACGGCAATGTACCTTTGCCTGACCGGCGAGATGATCGACGCCCAGGAAGCGCTGCGGCTCGGCCTGGTCCAGAAGGTGGTCCCGCTCGACGGCCTGCTCGGCGAAGCCCAGCGAATCGCCGGCACGATCGCCGACAAGGCACCGCTAGCCGTGGCCGCTGCGAAGCGCGCGATCGTCGACGGCGCCTCCGTCCCACTGGCCGACGGGCTCGCGCTGGAAGCACTCCTTTTCGGCCAGACCGTGACGACCGACGACTTCCGCGAAGGCTCCCGAGCCTTCCTCGACAAGCGAAAAGCCGAGTTCAGCGGCCGCTAGAGGCGAGCCGTTTTGCGAGGCGCCGTGTAGCGGGCGGCGACGGCGGACATCTCGGTTTCGACGTTGGGGTCGAAGCCGATCCAGCGGGCGACGACGCGACCGCCCCCGTCGACCGCGAAGAGCGAGGGGTAGCCGGTCACGCCGAAGGCGTGGGCGACGGTCTGGTCCGGGTCGAGCGCGACGTCCGCCATCTTGAACCGGGTCGCGAAATTGCGCGCGGTCGAAGGGTCCTCGCCGACGTCGACCGAGATCACCTCGACCGCCGGGTGGGACTTCTTGAAGTGCTGGACCAGCGGGATCGAAGCGCGGCACGGGTCGCACCAGGAGGCCCAGAAGTCGAGGAAGACGAGCCGGCCGCGGCTGCGCCCGAGGTCGAAGCGGCCGCCGTCCAGCGTCGCGAGCGAGACCGGAGGCGCTTGGACGACGTCGCGGTGCAGCCGCGGGAGCACGACGAATCGGGCCAGCGCGACGAGGACCACCAAGACGGCGAGGACGTCGAGCCCGCGCGCGGCCCAGCGGCGCAGCGAGGACATTGCGCTGCGCTTCGCCTTCGCAGGGAAAGCGCCCCCCGCGCCGCACCTCCACGACGATGCCGACGACCCGAGCAGCCTCTGCGACGATCGACGCCCGCACCTTGCCCGCGACCAACCGCAGCGCGCGCATCTTCGACACGTTCGACAAGCTGCCGCTGGGCGGCATTCTTGAATTGAACGAGGAGAGCGATCCGCGCGCGCTGCGCAACGAGTTTCAGCAGTACCGCGCGGGGCGGTTCTCGTGGGACGCGCGCAACCTCGGCAGCGGGCGCTGGACGATCCGTTTGGAACGCATCGACGAGCGGGCCGACACCGCGACGTTCCTCTCGCACACCGCGCCCTTCGCGAACGCGAAGCAGTCGACGATCAACGAGCTGGCGGCGGTCGCGACCGAGCGTTCGTACCGCACCGGCGACACGATCTTCGACGAAGGCGAGATGTGGCCGTACCTCGGCTTCGTGCGCAGCGGCAAGGTCGTCTACACGCTGCTCTCACCGGACGGCAAGACGCACGCGCTCGGGGAGCGGCTCACCCACGATCCGCTCAACGAGTCGGGGACGTTCGACGGCGGCGGCGCGACGACGCGCGCCGAGGCGCTGACCGACTGCACCATCGTGCTGATCCCCTCGGAAGCCGTGCTGCATGCGGTGCGCAACGACGCGGAGCTGGCGCTGGGATTCCTCGCCGCCTCCTCGCAAGCGCGCCGGCGCTCGATCGACACGATCGCGGACCTGGCCTTTGCGCACGTGCTGCAGCGCGTCGCGAAGTTCCTGATCTCGTACGCGCCGGCGACGACCGGGATGGCGCCCGGGCTCCCCGGCGTCGAGAACCTCTCGCAGGCGCAGATCGCCGCCGCGGCCGGAACCGTGCGCGACATGGCGGCCCGCGCGCTGATCCGGCTCAAGAACGCCCAGGCCGTCGAGCTCGACCGCGGGCGCGTCAAGGCCATCGACCGGCTTCGTTTGGAGGCCTTTGCGCACGGAGTGCAGGCGCCTCCGGTTTAATACGTAGAAGAGACGGCCCGATGCGTCGTTTCTTGCTTTCCCTCGTCGCGGCGTTGCTGGCCGTGGCGCCCGCGCTCGCCTTGGCGAAGCTCGCCTACCCCGCCGCCCCGCGCGGCAAGGTGACCGACACCTACTTCGGAACCGTCGTCGCGGACCCGTACCGCTGGATGGAAGACGTCGACTCGCCGCAGACGACGGCCTGGGTCAAGGCCGAAGGCGATCTGACGCGCGCGTACCTGGACGCGATCCCGCAGCGCAGCGCGATCAAGCTGGCGTACCGCAAGCTGTTCGACTACGAGAAGCTCAGCGCGCCGTTCCATCAAGGGAAGTGGTGGTTCTTCTCGCGCAACAGCGGCTTGCAGAACCAAAGCGTGCAGTACGTGCGCCTCGGCGAGAACGGAACGCCGCGCGTCTTGCTCGATCCGAACAAGCTCGCCGCCGACGGCACCGTCGCGCTGGCCGGATTCGATCTGACGCACGACGGCAGCTTGCTGGCGTACGCGACGCAAAGCTCGGGCTCCGACTGGCAGACCTGGCACGTGAAGGACGTCGCGACCGGCGTCGACCGGCCCGACGTGATTCGGTGGAGCAAGTTCTCCGGCGCGAGCTGGGCCGGCAACACCGGCTTCTACTACGAGGCCTACGACCCGCCGAAGTCGGGCAATGCGACGCTGAGCGCGCTCGGCGTGCAGAAGATGTACTTCCACAAGCTCGGCACGCCGCAGTCGGCCGATCGGCTCGTGTACACCGCGAAGAACGACCAGTTCCTGAGCGCGCAGCGGACCGATGATCAGCGCTACGACTTCTTCTACCTCTCGAAGGGCGACGGGAACAGTCTGTCGTGGAAGCGGCCGAACGAGCCGGACTCGGCGTTCAAGCAGATCTTTCCGCTCGATCCGAACGTGCAGTACGGCCCGGTCGGCGACGACGGCTCGCGCATCTACCTGCAGACGAATCAGGGCGCGCCGCGCAGCCGGCTGGTTTGGATCGACCTGAACGATCCCTCGCACGCGCTGCACGACATCATCCCGCAGTCGGCCGACACCCTGGAAGGGGTGACGCTGCTCGGCAACCGGTTCTACGCCGGATACCTGCACGACGCGCACTCCGTCGTGCGCGTCTTCTCTCTCGCCGGAAAACCCGTGGGTTCGATCGACCTGCCCGGGATCGGGAGCGGCGGCCTGCCCGGCGGCCACCGCACCGACCGCATCGTCTACTACGGGTTCGCCTCGTACACGTATCCGTACACCATCTACCGCTACGACACGCAGTCCGGAAAGAGCACCGTCGCGATCAAGCCGAAGATCGCGTTCGACTCGACGCCGTACGTGACCGAGCAGATCTTCACCACGTCCAAGGACGGCACGCGCATCCCGGTCTTCGTCACCCACCGCAAGGACATTCCGCTCGACGGCTCGACGCCGACGATCCTGTACGGCTACGGCGGGTTCAACATCTCGCTGACCCCCTCGTTTTCATCGGCGGTCGCGCTGTGGCTGCAGATGGGCGGGGCGTACGCCGTCGCCACGCTGCGCGGCGGCGCGGAGTACGGCGACGCCTGGCACGACGCCGGACGGCTTGCGAACAAGCAGCACGTCTTCGACGACTTCATCGCAGCGGCGCAGATGCTGATCGACCGCAAGATCACCTCGACGCCGAAGCTCGCGATCAACGGCGGCTCGAACGGCGGGCTGCTGATCGGCGCGGTCGAGAACCAGCGGCCCGACCTGTTCGGCGCGGCGATCCCCGAGGTCGGGGTGATGGACATGCTGCGCTTCCAGAAGTTCACGGTCGGCAAGGCCTGGGTCTCCGACTACGGTTCCTCGGAAGCTTCGGCCGATCAGTTCAAGACGCTCTACGCGTACTCGCCGTACCACAACGTCAAGGACGGCACGACGTACCCGCCGACGATGGTGATGACCTCGGATCACGACGACCGCGTCTATCCGGCCCACTCGTTCAAGTACGCCGCCGCGCTGCAGCACGCGCAGGCCGGTGACGCACCGATTCTGCTGCGCGTCGAGTCGAAAGCCGGCCACGGCGCCGGCCGCCCGACCGAGAAGATCATCGACGACGTCGCGGACCGCTACGCGTTCCTGGTGAAGAACCTGAACTTCAACCCGACGCTGTGAGGCGGACGCGCGGGTGGCTGTTCGGCGGCGCGCTGCTGATCGCAGCCGCGCCGGCGTTCGCCGCGCCGCGCCCGGCGCTGGTCTATCCGCAACCGCCGCGGGCCGACGTCGTGGACACGTACTGGGGGACGCCGGTTCCCGATCCGTACCGGCCGCTCGAGAACGTCGATGCGCCGGCGACGCAGGCGTGGCTGCGCGACGAAGCCGCCCTGACGCGGCGCTATCTGGACGCGCTGCCGTACCGCGCCGCGATCGCGTCAGCGACGCGCGGCATGGCGCCGGCGTCCGCGGCCGAAACGCCGATCGAACGGCACGGAGCGTTCTGGAGCTCCAGCCGCGGTGAGCCGGGGAAACGACCCGTCATCCTCGTCCGCGACGCCGCGCTGCAGCCGGATCGCGTGCTGCTCGACGAGAACGCGCTGCCGGCAAACGTCACGGTCGCGCTTTCGGAGTGGAGCCGCAGCGGCCGTCTCTTCGCCTATGCGACGGAGACGAACGGTTCGGACTGGCTGACCTGGCGCGTTCGGGACGTCGCGACCGCGACGGATCTTCCGGACGTGATCCGCTGGTCCAAGTTCGGAGGCGTCGCCTTCAACGGCGACGACGGGTTCTATTACTCCGGTTACGACGCGCCGGCTCCGGGACATGAGAGCGACGCCGTCCCGCCCGGCCCGTACAAGGCGTTCTACCATCGGCTCGGAACGGCGCAATCCGGCGATTTGTTGCTGGCGACCGCCGCGGGTCCCGATCAGTGGCCGTGGACTCGCGTCACGGACGACGGCCGCTACGCGCTCACGGTGACGGGTCCAGGCGAAAACAACGGCTGGGACGTGTTCCCGGCGGATCGCCCCGAGGGTCCTCGCGCAACGCTGGTGGGGCAAGGTCCGGGACAGATCACCGTGATCGGAAACGCCGGAACGCGGTTCTTCTTCTGGTCGCATCGCGATGCGCCGAACGGCCGGATCGTCGCGATCGACGCGGACGATCCGCACCACGGCGCGCACGTCATCGTCCCGGAGCGCTCCGACGCGCTGGCGGACGCGTCGTTCATCGCCGGGCGGTTGTATCTGGTCTACCTCCACGACGTGTACGACGTCTTGGAGGTCGCCGACACGCAGGGACGGAGTCTCAGCCCCATTCCGCTTCCCGGACTGGGCTCCGTGACGACGCCGGTCTCCGACGGCGACGACGCGTCCGTGTACTTCACGTACGAATCGTTCATCGAGCCCCGGACGACGTTTCGCTACGACGTCGCGACGAAGCGCACGACCGCCGTCGCGCGACAGCCCGTGCAGTTCGATTCGTCGGCCTACGTCACCGAGCAGCTCTTCGCAACGTCGCGCGACGGCGTGCGCGTACCGGTCTTCGTCACCCACCGGCGGGACATGCGCTACGACGGTTCGACGCCGACGATCCTGTGGGGCTACGGCGCCGGCGGCGACGTGTTCACGGTGACGCCGTACTTCGGCAGCACGAACGCGTTATGGCTGCGCTTCGGCGGCGCGTACGCCGTCGTGAACGCGCGCGGCGGCGGCGAATACGGCGAGCGTTGGCACCGCGCGGCGATGCTCGGCCAAAAGCAGCACACTTTCGACGACGTGATCGCGGCGGCGCAGCTGCTCGTCGATCGGAAGATCACCTCGCCTGCGAAGCTCGCGCTGAGCGGTGCGTCGTGGGGCGGTTTGATGGTCGGTGCCGTGGTCACCGAACGGCCAGACCTCTTCGCGGCCGCGACGTCGAGCGCGGGAATCTATGACATGGTGCGGTTTCCGATCTCGAGCGCCGGCGCCCCGACGGCGAGCGAGATGGGCCGCGCCGACCAGTCGGAAGCGGCGTTCCGCGCGCTGTACGCGTACTCTCCGCTGCACAACGTCCGGACGGGAAGGATCTATCCGGCGATGTTGATCGCGACCGGCGATCGGGACGACCGTGTGGCTCCCAGCGAGAGCTACAAGTTCGCCGCGGCGCTCCAACAGGCGCAAGCGGGCGATGCGCCGATTCTGTTGCGCGTCACCGCGAACGCCGGTCACGATTACGGCCCGGCCGGTTCGGCGGCAAACAGCACGGCGGACCGGTATGCCTTCCTGTTCAAGGCGCTGAACTTCAAACCGTCGCTGCCGTAGTAAAGTGCCATACTGTCGTCACAGTGGTCGCTTAGGCTACGAGCACTATGCCAAGAGATGAATTTGTCGCGCTCGTTACGCGCCTTGAACGGGCTTCAGATCTTCTACGACACGGAGGCTCGTTGCTCCAAGCTATCGCGCGGCGCTACTACATTGTCTATGCGTACGCGGCCCAGGCGGCCGCAAAGCACGGGGTCAAGTTTCGCCGGGGAACCGACGTCGATGAACAGCGGCACCTGACTCATCAGGCGCTCCCGTACCTTGTACGGGCACTGTACACGGGACAAAATGCGGGCGCGGTGCTAGGGGCCGGACCTAGGCGTCACTCGAACTGGGCGATTGACAGAAGCGGAAGCGGTCGAGTACGCTGACGTCCTGCAAAACGATCGTAAGCGCGCGGATTACGGCTACGGCACGGCGCCGGAGCCGTACGGTGTCACGCTCGCGGATGAACGTCTCTCAATGGCGAACTGCCTCATTGAGGATTTGGCGACACTGTTATGATGATCTATACCGATGACTACGTAGCGTCAAAGGAAGCCCTTCGCGCGCTCCGCATCGTGGCGCCGGCTACGGCATTCTTCATCAGAAATCTCGCGGATATCGTCGACATCAAGCAGCTGACCGAAGGCGACGATGAGTACGATTACTTCGTTCGCGTTCCGGCCAGTCAGCTGCACGAGACTGATCTACGAGTCTCCAAGCTAAAGTTTGAGGTTGAGAAACGCTTCGGCGTGACGATTACGATCATGCCGATTCCAGTCGCGGCATAGCTCTGTGTCGTCGCACTGCGCCGAGTAGTGGTTCGCAGAGCGCCGCAGCCGTCGCGCCTTAGCCGGGATCCGAAGGCGTCTCGTACTCCAGGGCGCCGAGCTCGGCATACTGGCGCACGTCCTCGGCGGCGTGCGGGTCACGGTGGTGCCGCGCGACGATGCGGACGATGCGCTCGATTTCCGTTTTGTCGACGCGCCCGAGCATGCGGCTGAGGTCGCCTTGGTCGATGGCGCGCGCCGAATCGAGCTTCATCAGGACCAAGTGCGGCAACGAGACGACGCGCAGGCCGGTTTGGTCGTAGACCTCTTCCGCCAGCGCTTCGGCGGCCCACGCCTGAGCGGTGGCGATGACGTCGAGATGTCTTCCGTCCTTCGACCAGGCCGTGCCATAAAGACCCAGCGAGGTATTCGGAAAGAACAGATCGTGCTCTTCGCGCCAGCCGAGCGAGCGAAGGCGCGTCAAGGCTTCGGTATAGCGCAGGTGGTCGACCAGGACGTCGATGTCTTTCGTGCGGCGCTCGGGTGAGTACGCACGGGTCGCAACGCCGCCGATCACGACCGCGGGGATGTCGCCGAACAAGCTTTCCATGTCGATGAAAAGCTTGTCACGCTCCATGGACATCAGTGCGTCCAAATTGCTACCGGATCCGATCGGGCGCTTCCGCAGTCCCCGCTCGAGATAGAACCGGCGCCGTTCGCGCGCGCTCTCGAACCGGCTACGCATGGACGAGGGCGGGGACGCGGCGGACTTCGACCGTGACGCCGTTCAAGGCGGCGTTGCCGGTGAGCTCGTCGAGGCGCTCGGGATCGCTGAGGTCGTTGAAGCTCGCGCCCGGCTTTGAGGCGGCGAGGGACTGGCCGACGCCGGGACGGCCGTGGCCGAAGCCGTGCGGGAGGCTCACCACGCCTGGCATCAGCGCGTCGGTCACGTCGGCCGGCACGGTGACGGCGCCGACGCTCGTGCGGACTTCGACCTCTTCGCCGGTCGCGATCCCGCGGGCTTGCGCATCGATGGGATTCAGCATCAGCGTGCAGCGGTCGGGGCCGCGCATCAGGCGCGGCGCGTTGTGCATCCAGGAGTTGTTGCCGCGCAGCTGGCGGCGGCCGATGAGGACCAGCTCCGGTTGCTGCGCGCTCAATTCGGCTTCGAGCCGCGCGAGATCCGCCACGAACGCCGGCGGCGCGAGTTTTATGCGCTGGTCGGCGTTGAGCAGGCGCTCCGGCATGCAGGGCTGCAGTGGGCCGAAGTCTTTACCGTGCGGGTGTGCGCGCAGCTCGTCGATGCCGGTCTTGTAGGGACCGGTTTGCAGGCCGAGCTCGAGGCGGTCGCTCGGGTTCTTGCCGGCTTTGCCGGTGAGGCGCAGGCGGAGCGCTTCGAAGATCTGCCAGTCGTAGCGCTGGTCGGGGCCGATCTCCGCCAGCGCTTCACTGTAGCGCGCGGTGTTGCGCACCGCGAAGTGGTGGAAGATCACGTCGTAGTGGTCGACTTCCAACCCCGTCGCGGGCGGGAGAATCACGGTGGCGTGGCGCGTCGTCTCGCTCACATACGGGTCGATGCTGACCATGAACTCCAGCTCGCTCAGCGCCGCGTCGAGCCGCGCGCCGTTCGGCGTGGAGAGCACCGGGTTTCCGGCGACGCTCACGAACGCGCGCACTTGTCCCGGGCCGGGCGCAAGCATCTCGTCGGCCATCGTCGCGACCGGGAACTCGCCGTCGAATTCGGGCAGGTTGCGCACGCGCGAGCGCCAGCGGCCGGCGTACGTCTGACCGCGTTCGACGTTCTGCAGCAGATCGAACGCGGGAAGCGGCCACATCATCCCGCCGGGCTCGTCCAGGTTGCCGGTGATCGCGTTGAGCGCGTTGACGAGCCATTGGCACAGACCGCCGTAACGCTGCGTCGAGAGCCCGATGCGCCCGTAGGCGACCGCGCGCGGCGCGGCGCCGAAGTCGCGCGCGATGCGGCGGATCGTGTCGGCGGCGACGCCGGTTCGGGCGGCGACGCGCTCGGGCGGAAATGCACGCGCCGCGGCGCGCAGCTCGTCGAGGCCGTCGGTGAACGGCGCGAGCCGCGCGAGCTCCGCGCGATGTGCGCGGAATGTTTCGTCGATCAGCGCGAGCAGGAACAGCGCGTCCGTGCCGGGGCGGATGAAATGGTGCTCGTCGGCGACGGCGGCGGTTTCCGTGCGGCGCGGGTCGAGCACGACGACGCGGCCGCCGCGAGCTTGAATCGCTTTGATCCGCGCGCGCATCCCGGGCGCGGTCATGATGCTGCCGTTCGAGACCAGCGGGTTCGCGCCCAGGACGAGAAAGTAGTCGGTGCGGTCGACGTCCGGGATCGGGATCAGCAGCGGGTGGCCGAACATCTCGACGGCGGCGCGGTGGTGCGGCAGTTGGTCGACGCTGGTCGCGCTGAAGCGGTTGCGCGTGCGCAGCGCGCGCAGGAAACCGCCCGAGCTGAGCATCGTCCCGCTGTTGTGCACGTTGGGATTGCCGAGGTAGATCGCGACCGCGTCGTCTCCGTGGCGCATGACGATTGCTTTGAGTTTTTCGGCGACGAAGTCGAACGCTTCGTCCCACTCGAGCGGCTCCCAGCCGCGGGCGGTGCGGCGGATCGGCGTCTTCAGGCGGTCGGGATCCGCGTGCAGGTCGATCAGCGCGTTGCCCTTCGGACAGATGTGCCCGTGCGAGAGCGGGTCGAGCGCGTCGCCGCGCAGGTCGGTGATCGCGCCGTGCTCGACCGTGATCTCCAGGCCGCAGATCGCCTCGCAGAGATTGCAGGCGCGGAAGTGCTTGCCGTCGCGCATCGCCGTCATCGCTCCGCCTTCAACCCTACGCGAACGGTCCCTGGCCGCGCCAGAGCGCCCCTTCGGCCTTGCGGCGCGCCAGCAGACCTTCGTGGACGCTGCTTCCCGGATTCGAGTACAACAGCAGCGCCTGCGGAACGGCGCTCCAGTTCTTGTCGCGCAGGTCGCGGCTGATCGTCTCGAAGCCCCCGCTGCCGTAGAAACCGGGGCCGAGATTGTAGGCGAAGGAGATCAGCGCCGCGTGCATGTTTGCGTTCATCTGGTTCCAGAACGGCACCGTCGCGGCGAGCTTTTGGGCGTAGCCTTTGATGTCGTTCTGCAAGTACTGCTCGGCCTCCGCTTGCGTTATCGAGTCTCCGGGCTTCACCGGCTGCCCGTTCGGGTAGCGCGTCGTGCCGTAACCGATCGTCCACACGCCGACGCCGTCGTCGTACGCCTGCAATCGTAGTCCTTCGTAGTTCTTGACGATCGCGACGGCCTGGCGCGGCACCGCGCCGTCGCCCCCACCCGCTGCGGCTTGGTCGAGTTTCTGCTGCAGCGTCTGCACCGAGCCGGGCCCGATCTCGTCCGGCTGGCCGGCGGAGACGTCTTGCTTGAACTGCGCCCACGCGGCGCGCGTCTTCGGCCCCAGAATCCCGTCCGCGCCGCCGGCCGGGTAGCCCAGGGTCTGCAGCGCGGTCTGAAGCTCTTTGAGCTGCGGCTGCGTGAGCTTTTCGAGCGCCGTGGCGGTCTTGACCGCGGTGAGCTGCTGGAGCTTCATCGACACACACCTCCGGAACTGGGCTGGGGCGCCCGAGGTGACGCTCATTCTTGGCCGTATCTCGAAACCATGCACCACGACCGTCACGGCGCGCGGCAGCCGGACCGCTTCGATCCCGCGCGCGCGGCCGTGCTCGACGACCCGGCGCGGTTCGGCTACGTGCCGCCCGACGCGCTGCTGGCGGAGCTCGCGCCGGCGGCGTCGGCGACGCTGCTCGATTTCGGCGCCGGCACGGGGATGTACGCGATGGCGCTCGCACAGCGGCGGTCCGACCTGCGCGTTCTCGCGCTGGACGAACAGCCGGCGATGCTCGAGCACCTGCAGGCCGCGGTCGAGCGGGCCGGGACGGCGCACGCCGAGGTCGTCGAGCCGCCAGCGCTCGAGGCGCTGCGCGGCATGGTGAACGCGGTGCTCGCGCTCAACGTGCTGCACGAGCTCGGCGACGCCGCGCTGGACGAGCTCCGCGCGCTGCTCGCACCGGACGGCAGGGCGCTGTTCGTCGATTGGAACGCGGAGGCCGAACGCCCCGTCGGCCCGCCCCGCGACCACGTCTATACGCCCGATGAAGCGGCGCGGCGTCTGGAACAAGCGAGCTTCTCCGTAGAACTGCGGCCGGCGCTTCCGTACCACTTCGTGCTGCTCGCTCGACGCACGCGCTGAACACGCGATGAATTTGTAGCGACGATACGTGACGGTCGCTGACTGATTGACGCGATCAGGTCAGGAGCGGTAAGCGGCGCACGCGGGACGAATCAGCCGTTCATGTTTCGAGTCGTCATTCTTGGCATCTTGACCGCTCTTTGCGCGCCGGCGAGCGCGTTGGCTCAGACGGTGACTCCGTCGCCGTCGGGGTCGCCGCTGCCGGCCGATGCGCTGCCGTTCGGGCGGATGATCGCCGCCGGCGCCCGTTCCCCAGTCGTATGGTCGCGCTGCCGCGGCGCGGACGGGCAGCCGGGGCGGTGGATCGTCGTCGACTCGGCCGAGACCGTGCATCCGACGTACATCGTCGAACGCTTCGCGCTGCCGCGCACGGCGCCGGAGTTTTCGAGGCCGAGCACGTTCTACGAATGCGTCGGGGCGGACGGGGCTCCGGGTACGCCCGATCCGGCCGTGCCTGCAACGTCGACGCTGCCGGTAGGGACGAAGCTCCTCTGGGAGTCCGGCGTGACGATTCGCCGCGCAGGTGACACGGACCAGGACGCGCTCGAGGCGATGTTTCCCCGCGGGGGGCGCGCCTTCACCGACGCGGTCGGCCCGGTCGTCGTGAGCGGCGACCGCATCACCGTCTTCGCGCACGTGTACAGCATCGATGCGAGCCGGTACAGCCGCAAGGTCTCGATCGTTCGGCCCGGCTCGCGTTCCCCTGCGCCACCGGCCTCGTGCACGGTGGTCGTCCACGGTCCGTCCGGACACGAGCGCCCGGTGGCAACGCTTCCGAAGCCCTGCACGGCCTTGACGAACGAAGAGGTCACCGGCGCAGTTGCCGAGGCGCGCGCGACGATGAACAGCTGACCCGGGTTGACATAATACGATTTCGTAATATACGATATCGCCATAACGACGTTCTGAAGCCGGGGACTGCCGTGGACGATGAGATGCCGATCGACGAGCTCGTGCGGAGGCTCGGCGACTTGACGCTGCCCAACCAGCTGTTCCGCCACCGCGACCACCTGCGGTTCGCACACCACTGCTTGCTGCGCGACGGGTGGCCCTTCGCCCTCGACGCGGTCTCCGAGCAGATCGCGCGCTTCGCGCGGCATCACGGGCAGGCGCAGAAGTTTCACGCCACCGTGACGGAGTGCTGGGTGCGGCTCGTCGCCGGGGCGCTCGCCGGCGAGCCGCGCGACTGCTCGTTCGAGCAGCTCGTCGCGCGCCACCCGCAGCTGCTCGACAAGTCGCTGCCGCTGCGATACTACAGCCACGAACGGCTCTTCGGCGAGGCGGCCCGGGTTCGCTGGCTGGAGCCCGATCGTCGCGCGCTCCCGCGTTGTCCGATCCATCGCGGGGTGGCGGCGTGAGCGGCCGGCGCACGGGCACGAGTGCACGGCGCAGCAGCGTCAGAGCCGTGCGCTCGCTCGCGGTTGCCGTAGCGATGTGGGCGGCGTGCGCGCAGAGCGCGGTTGCAGACGAACGCGCGGCGTTCTCCGGGTCGTTCAGCGTCATGCTGAAAGCGCCGGCGCAGCAGGCGCTGCCGCTCTTCGATCCGGTCGGCGAAGCGGCGTGGGCGCCGGGCTGGGCTCCGGTCTTCGCGCGCGCGTCGGACCGGGCGGCGCTTCCCGACGGATCCGTCTTCACGACGCCCGGCCACGGCGACCAGGCCTCGACCTGGGTGCTGCAGCGCTACGACCGGAGCGCGGGCGAGATCGTCTACACCGTCTTCGATCCGCAAGGCGTGGTGGTCGCGATCCACATCACCGTGCGCGAGCGCTCGCCGGGCGCTTCCGAGGCGCTGGTGCGCTACGACCTGGTCGCCACCAGCGCCGCGGGCGACCGGTTCGTGCAAGAGTTCGGCTCGTCGTTCCCGCACCTGCAACCGCATTGGCAGCACGCGCTCGACGCGGCGCTCGCACACCAGTCCTGAGGCGAACGACGTTCAGCACCTGACCTTCATCCCGCAGCTCCACCGCGCGACGCACGCCGTCGCGCTGGCGCTGGCCGCCGATCCGCAGCTCGACGTCTCGCAAGCCGAGGCGCACGTTCTGGCGCACCTGCACGAGAGCGGCCCGGCGCGCATCTCGCAACTGCACGAACGCTTCGGGCACCGCCGCTCGACGCTGACCAGCGTGCTGGACCGTCTTGAGCAGCGAGCGCTGATCGCGCGCAAGAACGATCCCGCGGACCGGCGCTCGTTCATCGTCAGCCTGACGCCGAAGGGGCGGTCGCGCGCCGCCGCCGTGCACCGTGCGCTGCTCGAGATCGAGCGCGCGGCGCTCGCCGGATTGAGCGAGGGAAAGCGCGCGCAGGTGCGCGCGGCGCTCGATGCGTTCACCGCGTCCGCCGAAGGACGCCGCGAGGCAGGACCCTAAACGTCGAAACCTCGCCGATTTGCGCACCCCCTTCGGCGTCGACCAGCGCCGGGACGAGGCCGAGCGCGGCAAACTCGCCGCCGCCTTCGTTCGGTCGTTCCGGTGTGATCTCCGCGCTCGCCGCCGTCGTCATCGGCCCGCCTTACCCCGGAAGTCGCGACGAAGGGCGAGCAACCGAATCGTGCCGGTCAGGCCGGCGAGAGCTCGATCCACGTCGGCGCATGGTCGCTCGTCTTCTCGCGTGCGCGTACGTCGCGATCGACGCCCGCGGCGACCAGGCGCCGCGCGACGGCGGGGCTGAGCATGATGTGGTCGATCCGCAGGCCCGCATCGCGACCGAACGCGTTCCTGAAGTAGTCCCAGAACGTGTAGATGCGTTCTCCGGGATGAAGCGTCCGCACCGCATCGGTCCATCCCTGCTCCGCAAGCCGGTGAAACGCGGCTCGAACTTCGGGACGAAACAGCGCGTCGTCGACCCACCGCTCCGGCTTGTACACGTCGAGTTCCGTCGGCATCACGTTGTAATCGCCGGCCAGCACCACGGGAACGTCACGCGCGAGCAGCTCGCGAGCGTAGGCGAGGAGCGCGTCGAACCACGCGAGCTTGTAGTCGAACCTGGGACCGGGCGCGGGATTCCCGTTGGGGAGATAGAGGCATCCGATCAGCAGGCCGTCGACCGACGCCTCGATGTAGCGCGAGTGCGCGGCGTCCGGCTCGCCCGGCAATCCAGCGCGCGTCTGCACCGGTGGCTCCCCGCGCTTTAAGATCGCGACGCCGTTCCAGCTCTTCTGCCCCAGCCAGATCGCGCCGTATCCCGCAGCGCGGATCGCATCGGCCGGAAACTTTTCTTGCGGCGCCTTGAGCTCTTGGAGGCACACGACGTCGGGCCGCGCTTGTGCGAGCCAATCGAGCAGCACCGGGAGCCGCCCGTTGACGCCGTTGACGTTATACGTCGCGATCTTCATCTGATCGCGCTAGCGGCTGAGAACGATGTGGGTGGCGTTTTCGGTGGCTTGATGTTCGGTGACTCGGTAGCCGAGCGCCGGCAAGTCGATGCCGGCGAACATCGCTTCGCCTTGGCCCAGTACGACCGGGGACAAGGCGAAATGGAGCTCGTCGATCAGGCCGGCGCGAAGATATTGACGCACCGTCTCGACGCCGCCGCCGATCTTGACGTCGCGACCGTTGGCGGCAGCCTTCGCCTGTACCAGGGCCGACTCGATGCCGTCGGTCACGAAGATGAAGGTCGTCCCGCCTTCCATCTCGATCGGGTCGCGCGGATGGTGCGTCAGCACGAACGTCGGCGCGTGATAGGGCGGATTGTCGCCCCACCAGCCCTTCCAGCTCTCGTCCGGCCAAGCGCCGCGGATCGGTCCGAACATATTGCGGCCGAGAATGAACGCGCCGAAACCGTCCATCGAACGATGCGCGTAGGCCTCGTCGACGCCGTCCGAGCCGCCGTCCTGTCCGGTCATCGCCCGGAACGTGCGCGTGCCGAAGAACCATTGAAACATCTCCGGCCCACGCTTGCCAAGCGGGTTTTCAAGACTTTGGTCGGGCCCTGCTCCGAACCCGTCGAGCGAGATGGAAAAACCTGCAACGCGAACTTTCGCCATACGGTGAGCCCTTCGTGTTCCGACGTGATCGTTCCGGCTGTATGGTCTAAGTCACTGATTGTGAGGCGCTGCAAGTCTAATCGGATGAGCCCTCGTGTTGGGATAGCACTTGGAGGTAACGGTCCAAAGCCTTGCGTTCCAACTCGGCCATGTAGAACAGAAATGGCGCGGGGTTCCTCACGCCCGGCACTTCGACCTGAGCGGCATGAATGACATCGAAGTACTTCGCCTTCTCTTGTGGATCAATGAGGATCGGCGCGTAGCCTTCGCGGATCAGGTGAAGGTTCTGCAGCAGCCGTGCCGTGCGGCCGTTTCCGTCCTTGAACGGGTGGATGGTCAACAGATCGAAGTGCAGGCGTGAAGCGATGTCGACGGGATGGACACCAGCGGCTTGGTCTTCGTGGTACCGCTCCATCATCTCGTCCAGCAACGCCGGAACCTTCATATAATTTGGCGGCACGTGCTGCGAGCCCCGAATGCTGACGCGCTCCTGGCGCACCTCGCCGGCGATCGGACTGTCCTTACCGACCACTGCTCGGTGCAGGTCGAGCACCCGCTCCAGAGTCAGCTCTACGCGCTTTTGTGCGAAGTCGAGCATCAGCGCGTAGGCCTCGGCGCCGTGCACGGCGTCGAGGTGGTCTTGGAGCGGCTTGCCGCCGATGGTGACGCCACTCTCGAGGACGACGATCGTCTCGCCGTGGGTTAGCGTACTGCCTTCAATGGCGTTCGTCGCATAGACGAACAAGGCGTCTTCCGCGCGCCAGTGCGGCCACAACACTTCAAGCTGCGCCTGGGTCAGCGGGCGCAGCTTCTCGAGGTCACGTCTTCGGCTGGAGATCTCGTCCATGGCGGTCCTTTAGCGTAGAGATTACCACACGAAAGTACGAAAACCCCGGCCGTTGAGGTAAATGCTCTCGGTTCTCCCACAAGAGGCGCGCACTTAGGTATATGGTACGTCGAAATGTGATGCTATACTAGTCGATAGACCGGATGCGCGCTCAGCGCATCAGTCAGTAAAACCGAAGCGGCCCGATCAGCGGTAGGACGCTGACCGGGCCCGTCACCCGATGAAAGACCATCGAATGACAATCCGCGAGTTCGACGCACGCGCGTCGACCACCGGCCCGTATCCTCGCGTGAGGATCGCGGCCGCCGTTCCACGGCCAGAGCCGCCTGGCTCCTCGGCCGGTTCATCCGCCGCGAGCCCGTCCGTAGGACTCGGGCGTAGCGTCCACGCGCGCTGACGTTGGACAGGGCTCGGTTGCGGCGCACGCGGCTCTTCCAATTTGAATCGCCGTGACGCGATCTCATCTATGCCGCCGAGAATATGCGCTTGAAAATGGAAGAGCCCTCGGTACGCTCACCGAGGGCTCTTCGCAGTGGCCTAGGCTGTCGTGGCCATTCTACCGCAAAAAGTCCCTCGGCGTAACGCGTGCGTCGCGTCGGCGCAAACGGCCGTTTCGGACGGATCGTCGTTAGACGTAGCCGAGGAGCGCGAAGATGTCGGACTTGGGGGCCAGCGGAAAATCGAGCGTACGGCTCAGCTCGCATCGCGGGCACGTGAGATTCACGTCGGTGCAGTAGACGGTCCGCACTGCCGATGTCGGGGCCGGCGGCGGTTCGAGACCGCAAAGTTCGGCGAGCGCAACGGCGTCGTCCCAATGCTTGGAGTCGACGGGATGTGACGGCGACGCCGTACGGAGCATCTGTACCTTGTGGTCGAAAATGCTGCGTGCATCCAAGACGTTCAGTACGGTACCCTCGATCGTGGTACGCTGCGCGCGGGGTATCACGCCGGCCGAGTCGGAAAAAATGTCGATCCGCATACGCGTTGTCGGATCGACCAGCTGGATCATCGCCTTCGGCACGCCGGGTCGCGCACGATGGTAATGTGAGACGAGGAAGTCTCGTGCCACGCTCGGCGGAATTGCTTTCAGGCAGCGGGCGAGGAAGTCGAGATCGCCGACGACGGCGCGGCGAGCGGGTCGCCCGGCCGCTGCGAGATGCAGCTCGATCGCCGCGCCGCCGGTCAGCGCAACGTCGTCGGCGTCGAGATGGGCCACTAGCCGCGCCACCGAGAGCGCGGCCCGCCGCGTCAGACCGATTCGAGCTCCGCAGTCTCGTTGTCGTGCTGCTGCGCGTCGAAGGCGGCGCGCTTCGACTTCGCGGCGGCGTCGGCGAGCGAGCCCTCCGGCGCGGCTTTCGAAGCGGCGAGGGCTTCGATCCCTTTCTTCACCGAGCCCAGGGCGCTGCTCAAGCGCACGTCGAGATCCGTCAGGACCTGCGCCGCGTAGGCATCCGCGCCTTCGCGGACGCGCGCCGCTTTTTGCTCCGCTTCTTTCAAAACGATCTCGGCGGTGGCGCGGGCGCGGCGGACGATCTCGTTGTCGTCGATCTGCGCGCTGGACACCGAGGACGCTTCGGCGACGATCGCTTGCGCCTTCTCCTGCGCCTCGCGCACGAGCCGGTCGCCGTTCTTCGCGATCGTGCGCGCGCGGCCGACCTCCTCGGGCAGCGAGGCGCGCAGCTTCTCGATCAGCTCGAGCAGCTTCTCCTCGCTCACGATGCGGTATCCCAGCGGAAGCACCGTGCCTTGTTTCACGGACGCTTCGAGCTTGTCGATCACGCGATAGACGGACATGCGCTTCCTCCTAGGTCTTGTGCGGGGCGGGGCGTTTCGACTGCATGACGTGCAGCACGGCGGGCGGGACGTACTCGGCGACGTCGGCGCCGAGGTTGTAGACTTCTTTGACCAGCGTCGAGCTGACGAAGGACCACTTCGGGTCGCTGGGGAGAAACACGGTGTCGACGCCCGAGAGCGAGCGGTTCATCAGCGCGGTCGACATCTCGCTCTCGAAGTCCGAGACGACGCGCAGGCCTTTGACGATCACCGTCGCCTCGGCGCTGCGCACGAAGTCGGCCAGCAGGCCGCGGAAGTGCGTCACCTCGACGTTCAGCAAGCTCTTCACCGAGTCGCGGATCATCGTCTCGCGCTCGTCGAGCGTGAAGAGCGGCTCGCGCTTCTGCGGGTTGACGACGACCGCGACGACGACCTTGTCGAAGATCGCCGCCGCGCGCTCGATCACGTCGAGGTGACCGCGTGTCATCGGGTCGAACGAGCCGGGGTAGACCGCGGTGTGGCCGCGCTGCGCGACGCCGTCGTTCACGCGGCTTCCTCCAGCGGGCGCAGAAAATCCAGCGCGACCTCGCCGTAGCGCTCGCTGCGCTCGAGGCGCATCCCCGGGTCGTGCGGCGCCGTTTCGCGCGCGGAGTGCTCGTAGACGACCGTCGTGCTCGGGCCGATCGCGCGGCGCGCGCGCAGCGCCTCGAACGCGGCCGACGGGTAGTCGTAGCGGTACGGCGGGTCGGCGAAGACGAGGTCGTAGCGGCCGTCGAGCGCGCGCACCGCGCGCTCGGCCGGCGCGTTCACGACGTCGACCTGCTCGGCGACGCCGAGCTCGTGCGCGGTGGCGCGCAGCGTCTCGGCGGTCGGGCGGTGCTTCTCGACGAAGGTGACGTGCTTGGCGCCGCGCGAGAGCGACTCGAAGCCGAGCGCGCCGCTCCCGGCGAAGAGGTCGAGGACCTGCGCGTCGTCGACGCGCGAGCCGAGGATCGAGAAGAGTGCTTCCTTCACCCGGGCCGGCGTCGGTCGAACCGCGCGTCCGGGGGGTGATGGAACACGCCGGCTGCGCAGCGTGCCGCCGGTGATCGTCAGCGTCCCCATATGAGTTATGGGGCGATGGTGTTCTCGACCAGCGCCTCCAGCTCCCCTAATGCTTCGACCGTGCGGGTGGGCGGCGGGAGATCCTGTGGATAACTCTGGTTCTCCCAGTTGAACCAGACCGCGCGCAGCCCCGCCGCCAGCGCGCCGCCGGCGTCGCCGCGCGCGTTGTCGCCGACGTACCAAAGGCGTTCGCGCGGTGTGCGTAACGTGTCGGTAGGGCGAAAAGCCGCGCAAGCCGTCGTCTCAGCTCGCGTCGCGCGCGTGGCTGAGGGCAAAGCCGCGTTGATGCGGCGAGTCGTGTTGGTTTGAGCTGGTCGTCGGTTTAATTTGCGTGTCTCCGGATTTGGGGAAGGCGGCCGGCGATGAAAAGGCCTTGGTCGACGGCCGTCGGCTGTTGGGTGTGCGGGTCGTTGTAGGACCAGTAGGTGAAATATAACGCTCCCGGCGCTTTGAGGGCTTCCCGCTCCAGTTGTCGGAATGGTCCGATGTTGACGGACGCGAGTTGAGGGACGAGGTTGATGTCCGTGCCGCCGCCGAGCGTGTGGGCGATAGCATGACCGCGGTGATACCGCTCGTCCGAGCTACGTGGGTGGCCGGCAATTCGGGATGCGTCGCGCGTCCGGACAGTGCGCCCGCGGGAGATTCCCCATGCGGCGATCAGGCGCTCCGCTTGAATGTCGAAGAGGTACGTGAACGAGTCCACCGTCGTTTCGACGATCTCACCGCTGTCGGTAGTGCGTCCGTACTCGCCCAGCCAGAGCTCGACGAGCCGCGGCACGACTTCGTTCGACAATCGCACTTCGGCGGCTGCCGCGGTCATTTGGGACAAGAGAGCATCGAACTCTGAATAGTCGGGCATTGCAACCTTGGGAGCACTCCGACCAAGCTGTAGCTTCTATAACGACTAAGTCCTAGTGGTTACCCAACGAAACCGCCGACGGCTTCGAGTTTGATCAGATAACGAACGGAAGAGCCCTCGGCACGCTCGCCGAGAGCTCTTCGCAGTGGCCTAGGCTCTCGTCGCCATTATACTGCAAAGAGCGCTCGGCGTGAAGCCCGCGTCGGGCTTGGAGGCGACGGGACTCGAACCCGCTGGCCAGAGGTGAGAGCCTAGGCCACATGCACCTGCAGCGCCCCCAAGCCACTCGTTCGCAAACGAGGGTATCAACATATCTCGAAGCTGCGTTATGTCCACGCGATTTGGCCGAAAGGTAGAACGGCCGATTGGGGAGAGGTCGCCCAGCCGCTGTACCAGGCCTTCTAGGGCGCGCGCTACGCAGTCGTCGAGGATCCCAACCGGAACGACATGGCCTCATGAGCCTGATCGAAATTCAGCGGAAGTTCGTCACGTCGCGGGCGGGGGGCCGCTGACGCGATGCCCCATCGCAAGGTTGATTTGGCGCAGAATGGCGATGAGCGAGAACAGCGCAATAATAGTCGCCGCTACTGCCGCTATGGTGCCGCGAACAACCCAGGGTCTTCAGCGCCTGTCATGTTCGCCAACGGCCGTTTCGCCGCCGCGCGAGAACAGAGCCAGTTGAATACGACCAGTAGGATGATGCGCACCTTCGCTGATGGGGTCTTTAGGTCGTGTTCCCGGAAAATGTTCTTCGCGGGATACACCGCAACGGCTTCGGTGAACTTCGGGGGTAGCGTAGCTTCCAATAACGCTAGGTCGTTCTCGTCCACGGCATGTTTGATCGGCAGATGGGCGAAGCGATTGCGTAGGTGGTTTATCTCCCGGAACGTTGCGCATTCGCCCGCGTCTAGCAAGCCTGCCTTCTCGGCCTTCTTCAACTTGGCATCGGAGCCGGCGCGCCGGTTCAACGACGCCTTCGGATCGTTTGCCGCCAGCAGATTCGCTAGTTCAATCTCCAAGTACAGTTGAGCGCGAAGAACGGCAACCAGATCTTCCGTCTTGTCTGATTCAACGAGGAAGTCAAGGTATTTCTGTAGTTCAAGTTCCCAGTCCGCATACGGATCATTGCTGCTAACGCTGCTGCTGGTTGCATCCATATTCTGGTCACCCACTCCGAGCAGTACTCGACTCGCTGACGGGCGGGTAGCACTGTTCTTCTTTCGTGCTACGTCGCGCTGGCTATTTCAACTGACATTCGCGAAGAGCTCGTGCGCTGGAACAAAGGCGCGACCCGTTTCGACGGCTCGCCGGGCCTTGAGCTCAATCAACTCCGGAAGGCCGATATCGCCGCTCAGGACATGCCACAGGTCTTTGCCGTCCATGCAGATGATGTCGGTCGCACGCCCTCGAGCAAAGGCCGTTAGGCCGTCTTCGCTGTAGCCGGCGTAACTGATGAACACCCCGCGCGACCAGCGCGCTTTAGCCTGTACCTTGCCGGCGAAGACCAGCAGCTCGGCGACGCCAATCTGCGGTCCGGTCCACTTCGCCTCCACGAGATACGTCGTGTTGTTCAGATCGAAGCTGCCGTCGATCTGCTCACCGACGAGCCGGAACGACGACCGCGGCGCTAAGGCAAAGGCGTGGAAAAGCTCCTTAAGCGTCCGTTCGAAGGCGAAACCGCGCACCTGAGGGTCAAGCTTCCCAAGCCCGACGAATTCCGCGCTCAACTCCCGGAGTGCGGCCGCGGTGGGTTTCTCCGGTGGCGCCGAGACCGCTGGCGCGGGCGCTGGGCTGCCGGCAAGCGACTCCAGAAACGCGGCGTCCCAATGCTCGGGAATCTTGAACCCGATCACGCGTACGAGCTCGTTCACGCGGTCCATCTCTTGGCGCGTTAGCGGATTCTTCTTTCGCCGGTAGATTAGCGTGTTGTTCACAATGGCCACCATGAGCGGGCAGAACGCGCTGCGTCGCTGTTCGAGCGTAAACCGCAGCAGCTGCGCGATGGCCGGCGTCTTTGAGCCGCCGCTCCAAAAGGGACTGACGCCGGCGACCTGTGCCGCACCTGGAAACGAGAGCCGATGATCGGCGTGCGGGTGCGGCTTTCCGGGCAAGAAATCGTATAGCGCGTCGGCCAAATCGGATATGGCGCGGACTTCGTGTGCTGTCAGGGCGCTCATGGCAGGGCCTCCGTCGCCGAAGCTTTTTCGTAGTGCATTGCCGGCCCTGGCGCCGCTTTGGCGGCCGCGGAGAGCTCGCGGTACAGCGTCGCGCGCCCGACGCGCAACTCACGGGCAACGTCCGCAATCGACGCGTCCGGAGCGGTCAACGCCAAGCGCGCGACCTCCACCTGGGACGCGGTGAGCGCACGCCGACGGCCACAATGCACACCGCGCCGGCGGGCGGCGCGCATTCCCGCGACGGTGCGCTCGCGGATGAGTTCCCGCTCAAATTCGGCGATCGAGCTAAGAATCCCGTAGACGAGCTTCCCGGTCGCCGTTGACGTGTCGACCGCCTCGGTCAGTGAGCGCAGGATCACGCCGCGATCGCGCAGCGTCTCGATGATCCCGAGGAGATGGCGCAGCGACCGGCCGAGGCGGTCAAGGCGCCACACGACGAACACATCGCCCGCTTTGGCGGCCGCGATTGCGCCCGCCAATCCGGGACGATCCCGACGAGATTGGCCGGCAGCGTCCTCGAAGATCTCCGTGCACCCGGCGGCGCGCAGCGCGTCAAGCTGCGGCGCTGCCGTTTGGTCCTCGGTGCTGCGGCGGGCGTAGCCGATGATCTTCATCGGCGCCATCGTCGTCGACCGGTGTGCCAACAGGGTGGCCGTTTCGGACGACCCTTTTGAGACGCGCGAACCCGCGCCGCTACGTCGCCGAGATCCCGCCCGGCCTTTCGATCTGACCTGCTCCTCGACACGTCTCCTCTCGCGCAGTTCCGGTTTACAGTCCGAGGTCTACTGGACTTCCAGCGCGGTTTACCACGTGGCGGCTGTTCCATTCGTCTCCAGCGTCTCGGCTTCGGGAGTTCCCGATCCACCGGCGCCGGTCGCGACGAGCCCGTCATCGATCGGGTGGGAGAGCGTCGTCGGCCGTAGACGCCTTCGGTAGCGGCGGGGCGCGGAAGGACGGCCGATCGTTTAGCCGGACGCCGCCGCAGCCGTGTGGATTCTTGAAGGTCCGACGGTCGAAGTGGGCGATGGTCACCCGCGGATCAGAATCTCGATGGCATCCGCCTCGACGCCGTAGTGCACGGCCAAACCGCGCTTCGCCGCAGAGATCGTCAGCGGGGCCACGACGCCATTCGAAGACATCGCAGCGGCCACCGGCGCCCTGGGAGGCGCCGGCTGCGGCTGCTGGCGTTCGGACGGCTCGAACGTAAGCTCGGCGACGTCGATCCCAAGATCGTGGAGCGTCGTGTAGGTCACGGGGTTGCGCTGACGGAGCGGCCACGCGTCCGGGACGCTGATGCGGGCGCACTCGCTGAACCGGATGATGTAGCGGCCAGGCTCCTCCGGGGTGGGATCGACCGACGCGATCGGCGCGACGAGGAAACCCTCACGATGCTTTCGGCTCTGAGTGTTCGTGGCGTACTGGCCAGTGGGATTCCATGAACACACCAGATAGCCGCATCCGCGGGCACGCTTCGGGTCGAGGACCCAAGCTTGCGAGCCGCCCTGGTCCTGCATTTGCTCGACGGAACGCGAGGTAAAGACGAGGATTGCCGAATCATTCACGGGGTATTCTCTGGGACAGCGACTGGGTCTTTTTAGTGATATGACATATACCTCGGCACAAAGCAAGGATCGCCGCCAATTTTCGCCGCGCGCTGTCCATGAGCGAAAGCGAGGCAACCGCGCGCAGACTACTTTGAGGACCCGAATCAACGAGCGCCGTGACCGGCAATTTAGCTGGGCGCGCTCCGAAAGGTTAAAAAGCGAATTGTGGTCTATTACGAATTTTAAGTTAGACTTGCGCTTTGACGGAGTTGCGAATGGCTCGCATATCGGGCGACAGGAACTACTCGGCGCGCGAGAAGAGGCTCGTGGCGGAAAAAAGAGCGGCGGATGCGCGGGCCGACGCGTTCAAGGCGGATGTCCGCGTCAGAGACGCCCGCATCGTCGAGCTAAAAGAGCGCGTTGCCGATCTCAAAGAACGCTTGGCGGCAGCAGAGTCAGATTGACTGCGACCGACCCGCCGTATCTCCGGGGAGCGCGGCTCGCTCGGTGACGTCGCTTCATCCGTCGCCGCGGAATACGTCGGACTCGACGGCTCCCGAAGTTGTCGCCGTAGTCGTTACGGTATGACCGGTTCGTGTCCGGCTAAACGAAAGAGCCTGGCGATGCGCGACAGTGCCCCAGCGGCCGAGCTTAAACGCTAAAGGCGCTGCGGGGGCTACATACGAGTGCGCTAGCGCGATAAAGCCCTCCCGAGTACGAAAACGGCCTTTCAGGGGATAACGCTTGTCAGCGCTTCCAATTGCGACGGACGCGGAAAGCGAGGAAGCGGAACAGCGTACCACCTGCGCCATGCCGGATCTTTTTACCGCATGAAACAGCGCGCAACAGGACCGATCGGCGCGTAGCGGCCCGCGCTGCGCGTCCATGCCGAAATACGCGCACCGTCCGGGCCGGCGCGCGCAGCTTCGCCAGGACAACAGTTCCTGCGTCGTTGCTATACTGTACCGCGTTCCGCGAGGTGCGAGCAGGCGAACGCAAGAGCATCGTTCTGATGCTCTCGCACCTTCATCGACAGCACGATCTCAGCGAGGTCGGCTGCATATTGCAGATCTTCGGCCACAGCACCTTGACGGCGCGAGACGAGCGCCAACAACACGAGCGACGTGAGGCCTTCCGCGCCGCAGGAGGTCTCGTACGTGAGGAATGCTTCGCGGAGCGCGCGTTCGCGCTCCGTTGCGGCGGGCTTCGTCCAATCGATTCCGTACTGCTCAAAGGTCTCGCTGGCGCGGAATGGGACGACGTTCATCGTGCGGTGCATCGCTACGCTGCCTCGCGTTCGGCGCAAAAGCACAGCAAGCGATATTCGCCGTGCACGTCGTCCTCAAGATACATGCCGGCATCGCGCAGCGCGGCGAGATCGCGGTAGAACGAGCGCTGCGAGCGCCCGAAGCGTTCGACATAGGCGTCGTAGCGGACGATCTCGCGACGCATGAAGTGCGCGACGAGCCAGGCGATTCGAACGGCGGTGCGGCGGCAGTGCTCGGTGGACCACGTGGTGGGCCGGGTGATCGGTGTGCGTGCGCCGAAGACGTAGGGTGTCATGCGATGGCTAACCTCATCGGGTGACGGGCCCGGTCAGTGTGTCAGCACTGATCGGGCCGCTTCAGTTGTGTACGTCTATTTTAACATGCCGATGCTGCGTCGTACAAGTGTTCGATTGCGGATTTCTTGCGAAACGCGCGCGCGTTAGACCGATTCGAGCTCCGCGGTGTCGTTGTCGTGTTCCGCGTCGAAGGCGGCGCGCTTCGATTTCGCCGCGGCGTCGGCGAGCGACGCGCTCGCGACGGGTGCGGACGTCTTCGCGCTGGTGAGGGTTTCGAGGCCCTTCTTCACCGAGCCGAGCGCACCGGTGAGGCGGGCGTCGAGATCCGTGAGGACTTGCGCGGCATAGGCGTCGGCGGCGGCGCGGACGCGCATCGCTTTCTCTTCCGCTTCGCGCAGGACGATCTCGGACGTCGCGCGGGCGCGGCGGACAATCTCGTGCTCGTCGATCTGCACGGTGGACTGGCACGAAGTCGGCGAGCAGGCCGCGGAAGTGCGTCACCCCATAGAGTTATGGGGCGATGGTGTTGTCCGCTAGCGTCTCCAGCTCCCGTAAGCTCGCGATGCGCAGCGTCGGGGGCGGGACGTCCGGTGGATAAGTCAGTCCTTCCCAGTCGAACCACACCGCGCGCAAGCCGGCGGCGTGCGCGCCCGCGACGTCCCCGCGCGGGTTGTCGCCGACGTACCAAAGGCGGTCGCGCGGTGTGCGCAACGTGTCGGCGAGTGCGGCGAATGCCGCGGGGTCGGGTTTGATCGCGTGAATCGCGTCGCTCACGAGGATCTGCATGCCGAGCGATTCGTCGCCGAGCGCGCGCGCGATCTTCTTCTGCTGCAGCGGCGTCCAGCCGTTGGTGAGGATCGCGCGCGGGACGCCGCGCGCGCGCAGCGATGCGAGCACCTCGACGGCGCCGTCGATCGGACGGACCAGTTCATCGACGAGCGCGTAGCAGCGCTCACGCCAGCGCTCGGCGCCGGCGGATGCAATGGGCGCGCCGAGCAACTCGGCGAAACGGCACAGCATCGCGTCCATCGTCGTCGTGCCGGCGCGAAAGTCGGCGAGCAGCGCTTCGACCTGCTTGCGAACACGCTCGTCCTGCGGGTCGAGCGAACGGCCCAGCTCGCCCGCATAGTCGTACATCGCACGGCGCTCGAGCCCGTTGTCGACGCCGAGCGTGTGGTCGAAGTCGAACCCGAGCGCGATGGTCGGTCGTTGTTGCGGCGCCGGTTGGGGTGCCGGCGTCATGCGGTGATCAGCATCGCGCGGGCGGAGGCGCTTTCGTCGAGGAGGGCGAGGAGCGGGCGGTGCTCGAGCTGGTCCAGGTCGGGGTCGGCGGCGACGAGCGCGTCGGCGGCTTCTTTGGCGCGCATGTAGAGGGCGAAGTCGTCGACGATGCTGCCGATCGTCTCCGCTTCGCCGGCTTGCGCGGTGCCGGCAAGCTCGCCGGCTTTGCGCAGGCGCAGGTCGGCTTCGGCGATCTCGAAGCCGTCGGTGGTCTGCTCCAGGACGTCGAGGCGCTCGACTTCGCCGGCGTCGTCCGGTGGAATCAGAATGCAGTACGACTCGGCGACGCCGCGGCCGACGCGCCCGCGCAGCTGGTGCAGCTGCGCGAGGCCGTAGCGGTGCGCGTCGAGGACGACCATCACCGAGGCGTTCGGGACGTCGACGCCGACTTCGACGACCGTCGTCGAGACGAGCACGTCGGTCTCGCCGCGCTTGAAGCGGTCCATCACCGCGTCCTTCTCGCGCGGCGACATGCGGCCGTGAATCAGATCGACGCGCAGGTCGGGGAAGACCGATGTCTTCAGGCGCTGCGCCTCTTCGACCGCGGTGACCAGCTGCGGCGCGTCGGCGGAGTCGTTCGCTTCAATGGCGGCGGCGACGACGTACGCCTGCTGTCCGCGCGCGACGGCTTTGCGCACGAGCTCGTAGACTTCGTGCTTGCGGCTCTCGCGCACGACGAAGGTGCGGATCGGCGTGCGGCCGGGCGGGAGCTCGTCGATGATCGAGACGTCCATGTCGGCGTACTTCGTCTGCGCGAGCGTGCGCGGGATCGGCGTCGCCGTCATCGCGAGCGTGTGCGGCGCGGTGCTCTTGTCGCGCAGCGTCTTGCGCTGGTTCACGCCGAAGCGGTGCTGCTCGTCGATCACCACCAGGCCCAGGTCGCGGAACGCGACCGACTCGGTCAGCAGCGCGTGGGTTCCGACCGCGAGCGCGGCTTCGCCCGACGCGATCCGCTCTTCGGCGCGGCGGCGCTCGCGCGCGGCCTGCGAGCCGAAGACCGCTTCGACCGTCACGCCGAACGGGAGCAGCAGCGGCGCCAGCTTCGCGGCGTGCTGCGCGGCGAGGATCTCGGTCGGCGCCATCAGCGCCGACTGCACGCCGCCTTTGTGCGCGAGCACGATCGCCGCGGCGGCGACCAGCGTCTTGCCGCTGCCGACGTCGCCTTGCAGCAGCCGGTTCATCGGCGCGGTGCGACCCATGTCGGCCCAGATGCGCTCGATGACGCGGCGCTGCGCCGCGGTCGGCCGGAACGGCAGCTCGGCGGCGAACGCGTCCCATGCGCCGGCCGGGACGTTCAGCGCGCGCGCGCCGCCGGCCGCTTCGCGCCGAGCGCGCTTCACCGCGGCGGCGAGCGCGATCGCGAAGAACTCGTCGAACACGATCCGCTCGCGCGCCCGCGCGATTCCTTCCAGCGTGCGCGGCGCGTGCACCTCGCGCCACGCCTGCGCGAGCGGCGGGAAGCGAAACTTGCGCACCAGCGCGGGCGGCAGCGCGTCGGTGTGCTGCGCGATCATCCGCTCCAAGTTCTTCGCGACCGCGGCGCGGATCGTGCGCGTCGGCAGATCCTTCGACGCCGCGTAGACGGGGATGATCTCGCCTTCGTAGCGTTCGTTCTCGCGCAGCACGCGGTAGGCGCCGACGTTGATCTCGGGGAGCAGCGTGCCGCCGCGCGCGACGCGGCCGGCGACGAAGACGCGATCGCCCGGCGCAAGCTTCCCGGCGACGTACCGTTTGCCGAACCACTTCGCCTCGATCGTGCCGCTCTCGTCGCGCAGCATCGCGGTGACGAGCTGAAAGCGCCCGCGGCCGCGGCGCTCTTTGACGCTGAGCACGGTGCCGACGACGATCGCTTCGCCTTCGCGCAGGCTCGCGATCGGCATCGGCTCCCGCCAGTCGCGGTACGCGCGCGGAAGATAGCGCAGCAGATCGTCCGGCGCGTGCACGCCCAGCTCGGCGAACTTCGCCGCCGTTTCGGGGCCGATCCCCGCGAGCCCACTTAATCCGTGGGTTTGGCGCGTCGCGATAGCTCTGCTCCCACCTCGTCCAGCGAGACGCCGCGCTCGGCCAGCAGCACCAGCGCGTGATACAGCAGGTCGGCCGTCTCCCACACCAGCTCGCCGCGGTCGGCGTTCTTCGCGGCGATCACGACCTCGGTCGCTTCTTCGCCGATCTTCTTGCCGATGCGGTCGACTCCGCCCGCGAACAGCTTCGCGGTGTACGAGCCTTCGATCGGATGCCGCTTGCGCGAGTCGATCGTGCGCGCGAGCGCGCCGATCGCCGTCGCGAACGCGGCGGCGTCCGGCGCTTCGGCCGCGTCGTCGAGCGGCAGCGTCGTCGCGAAGCACGACGCCGCGCCGGTGTGACAGGCGGGACCGTTCGGGACGACGCGGTAAAGCAGCGCGTCGGCGTCGCAGTCGACCGAGACCGAGACGACGCGCTGTGTGTTCCCCGAGGTCGTACCTTTGTTCCACAGCTCGTTGCGCGAGCGGCTCCAAAGCCACGTCGAGCCGGTTGCGAGCGTGCGCTCCAGCGCCTCGCGGTTGGCGTACGCGAGCGTGAGCACCGCGCCGGTCGCCGCGTCGGCGATCACCACCGGCGCCAGGCCGTCGGCGTCCCAGCGAATCTCGGGCAGCGTTTTCATACGGCGACCTCGTCGCGGCGCACGACGATGCCGGCGGCGGCGAGCGCGTCCTTCACCTCGGCGATCGCGAGCTCGGCGTAGTGGAACAGCGAGGCGGCGAGCGCGGCGTCGGCGTCCGCTTCGCGAAAGACCTCGACGAAGTGCGCGATCGCGCCGGCGCCGCCCGAAGCGATCACCGGCACATTGCACGCGTCGCGGATCGCGCGCGTCAGCGGGAGATCGAAGCCGTCACGCGTGCCGTCGCGGTCGATCGAGGTGACCAGCAGCTCGCCGGCGCCGCGGCGTTCGCATTCGGCCGCCCAGCCGATCGCGTCGCGGCCGGTCGGCGTTCGGCCGCCGTCGACGACCACCTCGAAACCGGACGGCGTCGCGCCGGGCGCGCGGCGCGCGTCGATCGCGACGACGACGCACTGCGCGCCGAAGCGCCGCGCGGCCGCTTCGATCAGCGCCGGATCGCGCACCGCGGCGGAGTTCATGCTGACCTTGTCGCAGCCGGCGCGCAGCAAGTCGTTCACGTCTTCCACGCCGCGCACGCCGCCGCCGACCGCGAACGGAATCGTCAGCTCGCGCGCGACGGCGCGCACGACGTCCAGCGTCGCTCGGCGTCCTTCCACCGTCGCGGTGATGTCCAGAAACACCAGCTCGTCCGCGCCTTCCGCCTCGTAGCGGCGGGCGAGCGCGACCGGATCGCCGGCGTCGCTCAGATCGACGAAGCGCACGCCTTTGACGACTCGGCCGTCCTTGATGTCCAGACACGGGACGATCCGTCGAGCCAACACGACCCGCTGCCTTTCGCCGTGCTAGGCCCGGGCGCTTTCACCGAGCGGCGAGAACCCGGTCGCGACGCTCTCGTCTTCCTGGACGACACGCAGCGCGAGGATCGCCAAGTCGTCCTGCACGCCGCCGCTGTAGGCGTCTGCCGAAGCGACCAGCAGGTCGCACATCGCCTGCGGGTCCGAGGGCGCGTCGCGCAGGATGGTGACGACGCGGTCTTCGCCCAGCATCTCGCCGGCGTCGTTGCGCGCTTCGCCGAGGCCGTCGGTCGCGAGCAGCACGACGTCGCCGAGCGCCAGCGGAACCGCTTCCGTCTCGTACGGCTCGTCGGGGTCGAGGCCGACGATCGAACCGGTCGGCGGGAGCGCTTCGATCAGCGTTCCGCGGCGCACGTACGCCGTTCCGTGGCCGGCGCTCGCGTAGTGCAGCGTGCGCGTGCGCGCGTCGAACGCGCCGAGAAACAGCACCACGAACACCGACGGGTCGTCGAACGTGTCGATGAACAAGCGGTTGAAGCGCCGCACGACGTCGGCCGGGTCGTCCGCGCCGGCAGCGAGCGCGCGGATCGCGTACTGCGCGAACGCCGCGTGGCGTGCCGCTTCGATCCCTTTCCCGCTCGCGTCGGCGATCAGGAACCAGCCCAGGTCGTCCGATGCGCGCCAGGCGTCGAGCACGTCGCCGCCGATCAGCGCTTCGCGGGTCGCCGACGCGTACGCCGAGCCGATGTCGGTCGCGACAAGCCGCTGTCCGCGCACCCGCAAGGTGCGCTGCAGCGCGTCGACCAGCGCTTGGCCTTCGGCCAGCCGGGCGACGGCGTTCGCGCGGCTCGCCGCGTACCACAGCGCGACGATCGCGAAAAGCGTGATGAAGCCGGCGCTGATCGCGACGGTCGCATTGATGCGCCGGCGCAGCGCGATGTCGACCCGCTCGCTGGCCCGCGTGAGCACTTGGCGCAGCGCGGCGGCGTCGCTGCTCATCTGGTCGGTGAGGAACTTTCCTTCTGACTGCTTGGTGTAGGCGCCGGGCGCGTCGGGGTTGCGCAACAACGGGATCGCGACTTCCTGCTCCCACGTGCCATGCCGCGCGAGCATGTCGTCGACGGTGGGAACGCCTTCGGGTATCCCGGCTTCACCGAGCCGGGAGCGCAGCGTGCGGCCCTGTTGCTCGAAGAGCGGGTTCGGTGGCTTGTTCTCGTCGAGGAACGCCGGGTTGCGGGTCGAGAGGTAGCCGCGCAAGGACGTCTCTTCGGCGAGTTGCATGCGGAGCAGCGCGTCGAGGTCGGAGCGGGCGTTCGCCAGCCGAAACTGTGCCCCTGACGCAGCGTCCAGTTGCCGAACGCCGATCAGCGGGCCCGCGATCGCCGTCGCGAGGAAGGCGAGGACCAGTAGAACGATTGGAGGCGACGCCCAGAATCGAACTGGGGGTGGAGCTTTTGCAGAGCTCTGCCTTACCACTTGGCTACGTCGCCCGGAGCGTTTGGAGCGGGTGGCGGGAATCGAACCCGCGCGTCGACCTTGGGAAGGTCACAGGCTACCATTACATCACACCCGCGCCGGGGCGGCTCGCACCGTTCCGCGCCCTCGGGCGCGAACCCTGGCGTCTCCCCGAACGTTCCCATGGGTACGACTGATCTCGGCAACGTGCCGACGATCCCCGGAGGACCCATGAAACGCCTGCTCGCCCTCACCCTGAGCCTCGGCTTGGCCGCCCTGGGCAGCGCCGCCCCGGCGCTCGCGCAGAGCAGCGACGAACAGCTCGAGATGCAGATCGGTCAGCAAGAGTACCAAGCGCTGCAACAAAAGGGCGAGATCATCTCCAACTCGCCGTACTACGCGATTCTGAACCCGATCGCCCAGCAGATCAAGCGCGTTGCCGACCCGCAATACTTCCATCCGTTCCAGTTCATTCTCGTGCACGAATCGGCGCCGAACGCGTTCGCGGTGCCGGGCGGGAACGTCTACGTCACCGACTCGCTGATGCGCTTCGTGCAGAACCGCGAAGAGCTCGCGGGCGTGCTCTGCCACGAGACCTCGCACGACATCCACCACGACGTGTTGCACCTCTACCAGAAGCAGCAGAAGACCGCGACCGCCTACACGATCGGCGACATTCTGGCCAACATCGCGACCGGCGGGCGCGCGTCGCGCACGATCGACACCGTCGCGAACCTCGGTTTCACACTGCAGTCGCAGAACTACTCGCGCGACGTCGAAAGCGCCGCCGACCACAAGGGTGCGATCACGTGCGCCGAAGCCGGCTCGAATCCGTGGGGCATGGTCTGGCTCTTCCAGCAGTTCGAAAAATCGGACACGGGCGGCCAGATGGAAATGCTTTCGGACCACCCGACCGATCAGCACCGCATCGACGACCTCAAGCGCGAGTTCGCCTCCGATCCGCAACTGTTCGGCCGCTTCCCCTCCAGCATAGCCTACGCGACGCCGCTCGGCCAGGACCCGCGCGCGACGACCTCGCAGGCCCGCTCGGCCACGCGTAGCACGGCATACCGCCGCACGACCCGCAAACCAAAGGGCATGTTCCCGCCGGGCTCCGGCTACAAGTACTGACCGGCCCAAGCGCGCGCCCGAACGGAAGGCGCGCACCGCGACGACGTGAAAGCCCGGGATTCCTCGGGCTTTCCTAGTTCCTACGGAGTTTTTCGTGCATCCGACTCATCTGCTTCGTCTCGCGGTTCGCGCGCTCGGCGCGACCGCTTTCCTCGCGCTGCTCGCAACCTCGCTCCCGAACCTCACCGCCGGCGCGCGCGCGGCGTCGCCGCCCGTCGCGAACGCGCCGGCGATCGATCTGTCCAACATCGATCCGACCTGCAAAGCGTGCGACGACTTCTACCAGTTCGCCACCGGCGGCTGGACGAAGCGCACGACGCTGCCGCCCGGCCGCCCGCGCTGGGGCGGTTTCGACGAGCTCGCGCAGCGCAACCGCGACGTGCTCCACACCATCCTCGAAGACGACGCGAAGATCGCCAACGCGCCGGCTGGAAGCGATCAGCAGAAGCTGGGCGCGTTCTACGGCGCGTGCATGGACGAAGCGGCCGTCGAAAAAGCCGGCACCGCACCGATCGCGCCGCTGCTCGACCAGATCACCGCGATCCACGACGTTCCCTCGCTGACGACGACGATCGCCGCGCTGCAGCGCGACGGCGTGAGCGGCGGGTTGCCGCTGTACGCGACCGCCGACACGAAAGACTCTTCGAAACAGATCGCCGCGCTCGCCTTCGGCGGCCTCGGCCTCCCCGACCGCGACTACTACTTCAACACCGGCGAGCGCGCCGACAAGATCCGCACCGCCTATCACGACTACGTCGCCACGCAGCTCCAGAACCTGGGCGACGATCCCGCCAAAGCGCAGACGGAAGCGACCGCGCTGATCGGGCTCGAGACGAAGCTCGCCGAAGCGACGCCGAAGCGCGCCGACCTGCGCGATCCCTACAAGACGTACAATCCGACGCCGCTCGCGAAGCTCGCGAGCCTCGGCCCGCACATCCCGTGGAAATCGTTCTTCGCCGCGCACGACGCGCCCGCGTTCGACGTGGTCGACGTCGCGGTTCCCGCGTACGTGACCGCGTACGACAGCGCGCTCAGCACGGTGCCGCTCGACACGTGGAAGGCGTACCTGCGCTTCCACGTCGCGGACGGCTACGCGAACGCGCTGCCGAAGCGCTTCGACGACGCCAGCTTCGCGTTCCACAGCGGCGTGCTGCTCGGGGTGAAGGACCAGCTTCCGCGCTGGCAGCGCTGCACCAGCGCGAGCGACGCCGCGCTGCGCGACCCGCTCGGCAAAGCGTACGTCGCCGCCGCGTTCCCGCCCTCGGCGAAGGCGCGCGCGCAGGCGCTCGTCGACAACCTGCAGGCGACGCTGCACGACGACATCTCGACCCTCTCGTGGATGAGCGCGCAAACGAAGACGCGCGCCGAGGCAAAGCTCGCCGCGTTCACCAAAAAGATCGGCTACCCCGACAAGTGGGAAGACTATTCCGGCCTGCAGATCGCGAGCGGCGCGCCGTACGCCGCCGACATTCTCGCGGTGCGGCGCTGGAACGACGCGCGCAACCTCAAGCGCATCGGCACGCCGACCGACCGCGCGCGCTGGGGGATGTCGCCGCCGACCGTCAACGCATACTACAACCCCTCGAACAACGAGATCGTCTTCCCCGCCGGAATCCTCAGCCCGCCGTTCTTCAACGCGACCGCCGACGACGCGGTCAACTACGGCGCGATCGGCGCGGTGATCGGTCACGAGATGACGCACGGCTTCGACGACCAGGGCCGCCAGTTCGACGCGAAAGGCGACCTGACCGACTGGTGGACGCCCTCCGACGCGACCGCGTTCAGCGCCAAGGCGCAGTGCATCGTGAACGAGTTCGACGCCTTCGAGCCGGCGCCGGGCGCGCACGAGAACGGCAAGCTCGTGGAAGGCGAAGCGATCGCCGACCTCGGCGGACTGACCATCGCCTACAAGGCGTTCGAAAAAACGCCGCAGGCGAAGGCGCACAGGAAAATCGACGGCTACACGCCGGAGCAGCGCTTCTTCCTGGCCTACGCGCAGGTGTGGCGCTCGATCGCGACCGAGGGCTACATCCGCCAGATCGCCGCGACGAACGAGCACCCCTGGGACAAGTACCGCGTCATCGGCACGCTCTCGAACATGCCCGAGTTCCAGTCGGCGTTCCAGTGCGCCGCGACCGACAAGATGGTGCGCAAGGACCGCTGCCAGATCTGGTAGCGGCCCTCCGCCCCGAACAACAGCGCGCTAGGGGTGCGCGGCGGCGACGGCGTTGCCGGCGTTCAGCCGCCCCGCCCCTTGGCGCGTGTTGGAAATCCCCGCAATCGGATCGGCGGTCTGCTGCAGCAGCTGCATCACCGTCGCCGGCGAGAGCGAGCGCGGTCCGCCGTGAAAGGCTTCCATCAGCGCGACCGTTCCCGCGACTTGCGGTGAAGCTTGCGAGGTGCCGTTGAAGAGCACGATGCAGACGCCGCCGGAGTTCGAGCAGCGGTCCTTCGCGAACGCTGCCGTCGTCGTCGAATATCCTTCGATCCAGTGCAGCAGATCGCTGTCGCCGGTGCCCGACGCATCGCCGCCCGGCGCGACCAGCGTCGGCCCGGAGTTGGAGTACGACGCGACGGTCTCGGCGACGATCGAGGCGTACACGTTCGGCGTCGCGTCCTGCACCGCCGACGCGCCGACCGCGATCACCCCAGGATACGCCGCCGGATAGTCCAGCTGGTTGCCGTCCGCGCCCGGAAACTCGTTCCCGGCCGCCGCGACGACGACCACGCCCGATTGAATCGCGAACGCGACCGCGCCTTGCTCCGCCGCATCGATCCCTGCGCTCTGCGGCGATCCGATGCTCAAGTTGATCACCGAGGCGCCGTTCGCGACCGCGTCGCGAATCGCGATCGCTTCGTCGGCGCCGTCGGCGGTCTGACAGTCGCTCTGCGCCGTCGCCGGCGGAAAGATGCGATACGCCTGCACGTGCGTGGAGTAGCCGACGCCGGCGAAACCGTACGCGTCGTTGGCCGCGGCGACCGCGAGCCCGGCGACGTTGGTGCC
>Ga0213878_10000118_pt1 | contig 39670 bp, 43 predicted proteins | sample VelepicoBEBS_R02_FD_161053 | JGI IMG/M metagenome (GOLD analysis project Ga0213878, IMG submission 161053) | Vellozia epidendroides bulk soil microbial communities from rupestrian grasslands, the National Park of Serra do Cipo, Brazil - BS_R02 | ecosystem: Environmental > Terrestrial > Soil >... | reverse complement strand
CCGGGCGCTGGACCGCGCCAGCAAAAAACCACGCAAGTCCGCGCCACTGTTGGCTTTGGCATTGGGGCTGAATGACCATCACTAACTAACGATCAAAGAGCCCAGCGGCAACCCAAATTAGATAGCTTAGAAAACGCGTCAGCCTTACCTTCGAGGAGGCGCGCCCAATAGAGCACCTGTAGCTCCAGTGAGCGCGCCATTTGCGATGGCGGCAGGGATTTCTTCCAACCGCCCCATTCATGCAAGGTATGGCCCAGTGGCTTTCCGCGGAACGTCTTCGGCTCGCCGCGTTGCCAGGACTGCGAAGGACGCATCCGCAGCAATGACGAAACTGAGCTTGGCAGCAAATCAATTCCCAGCACGATCAACGTTGCACTGCCGATGTACTCTCGTTGCTCTTGTTCAGACGCTGTCATACCCCCCTTGCCACGGGCTCACTCGAAGGCAAAGGCTCGGATCAGTCCTTGCGACGACGCGAAGCGCCGATGGCGCCGACCAGTGCGATACCGATCAAGCCCAGCGTGGCGGGCTCAGGCACGCTCACAGCGGCCGAACTCACAACGACCGAGTCAAAATCCCAGAACGCAGCGACCTGTTCGAAGTTGAAATTCAGCGCCATTGGCGAGCCGGTACCGTCGAAGCCGACCGTGTATTTGGTGTATTTGAAGGCGCCCACGTTGGTCAGCGACATCAGCATGGAGCCCCCAGCGTCGACGGAGAAGCTGTTGGGAACTGAATTTCCGGTGACATCCGCCTCGTTCTGCAGCCAAAAGCTGACGACGTAGTGATCACCGATCACGGTGTTGATCGTCGTCCCGATCGTGCTGACTCCATTGGGATTGCCAAAGAAGGCTGCGTAACTGCCAGCGTGGGGCGCTGCGCTATCCACACCGTCATAGAAACCGTTGATGTTCACGGTACTCCACGCACTGAAGTCGCCGCTCTCGAAGCCGTCGCTGAAAACAACGCCGGCGCCAGCGCCGGCGCTGAACGTCAGCAGGGCCGCTGCAGCTACTGCACTAGCGATGGAAGGGATGCTCCTGATACTCATACTCGCCTCAACCGCCTGAGATCCGTCGCGCGGCCGACGAACCCGTTTTTTTGATGGTTGCCGCAGGCCGCCCGGGCGCCATGTCACGAGTGACGTGGCGCGATCTTAGGTCGATGTGATCGCCAACATGGCTTCACGCTCCATCAATACCCCCTATTCGAGCCGGCGGGAAATTACCAAGTTCCTAGGTCTGCGATTGGGGACTGACCACGACAGCGGCTCCAAATCGCACAAAACCACTTAAGCCGCACGAGATCCACATACGAACGCGATCGATTGTGAAAATTTGCTTATGCAGCCACGCCGACCCGCGGTCGCGCCAGCCTTCGAGGTTTTGCATAAGAGGCGCCCCCACGGGGATGCAAGGGCTCTTTGGACTGCAGTACGCCGCCGCGCCACTCGTTGATCAGTCGGTCGGTCCTTCTGTTGGCCGGGACCGCTGCGCCAGCAGACGCTTGCGCACCGCATAGATGTTGTTGCGCAGCGCGTAAAGCTCTTCAGCATAGGACAGCGGCACCGCAATGCGGTGTGTGACACGGTCCAGCTCGTCGAGCTCGTCAAGCAAAGCGTCGCGCTCGCCCGTGCCGGTTTCCAGCTTTGCTTCCACCTCGCGCAGCCGTGCATACCAGCGGAACACGCGCGAGCGCACGCGGAAGGTATAGAGCGGCGGCACCACGCGCGACAACGGCAGCATCAGCACCAGCAGGCCGCCGACCACCAGCCACATGCGTTCCAGCAGATTGCCGGCCCAGAAGGGCAGGTAGCGGGCCCAGGCCGGTGGCGTGCCGTTGATCGCGCGGTCACCCTCGGCGCTGACCGGCAGCTCGCTGGTGCGGGTATTGGGGAAGTCGCGCGCGCCATTGAACCAGCCCGCCTCGCTGTGCAGGCCCAGGGCCGCCTGCGCGAACAGCTGGCGCAGCGCAGGGTGCGTCTGCTCGCGCGCCAGCAGCGCAGTGGTGGTGGCCAGCAGCGGCACGTCGTGCGGCGGCAAATCGGCCGCCAGGTCCACCACGCCACGCGGCAGCCTCACGGTGGACAGGAAGGGCAGTTCGCGCGAATAGGCCTCGTTCTGCTCGAAGGCCATCAGCGCAATGGCCGGGTCGCGCAACAGCACGCGGATCAGGCCGGCCTGCGGCGCCGAGATCAGCACTGTGGCATCCAGCCGGCCCTGGCGCAGGGCCGCGCCGGCGGCGTCGGGCGCCAGATTGGACAGCCGCAGATCGGTCGGCTTCAGCTGGTTCAGCGCCAGCAGCTTCTCAACAATTTGCGGTACGCCGCTACCGTCCTGATCCACACTGACTCGCAGACCGCGCAGCTGGGCCAGGCGCTGCAGTTCACCGCCAGGCTGGCGGCGCGCGATGCTGAGTTCGCGGCGATAGAAGACCCAGATCGGCTCGTAGAACAGGCTGCCCAGCGAGACGATGCCGGCCTCGGTATCGGCCGCCGGATCGGCCATGCCGCCGCGTACGAAGCCCACATCGGCCGTACCCGCACGCAGATGGGCCAGATCGTCCTGCGCGCCTTCGCTGGCAATCAGCTCCACCTGGATGTGCTCGCGCGCCAGCGCCTTCGCATAGCCCTCGCCGAAGCCGGCGTAGGCACTTCCGGCCGGGCCGGTGGCCAGCCTCACCTGGTGCGGCGGCTGCGGATCCAGCCACCAGTAGGCCGCTACCAGCAGGCCTCCGCCGAGCAGCAGCAGCGGGCCCATCGAGACCATCATGTCGCGCAGCGTCTGCAGCAACAGGCGCAGACTGCGGGTGGCATGCCATTGCTGAATCGGGGTCATGGCTTGCCGTCCTGAGCGGGCAAGGTCTGGGCCTGCGTGTTGCGGAGTCGCTCGCACGCCCGGGCGCCCGCATTAGTGGTGGCCGCAAGGGTGTGCATGGTCGTGATGCCGAGGCATCGCATGGGCTGGGCCTTTGCCGATGGAGGACCTGCCCATCGTATTCGAGGCGTGCTGGCCGGACTGCTGCGCCCGTTTTCGCTGGGCGAATCCGGCGTCGCCTTCAGTCTGGCTGCCGACGGCCAGACTTAGAAGACAAACTCGGCGACTTCCGAAGCCTTCCGCTCGATTTCCGTACGGGCCGGCGACCGCTTCACCTCCAACCGGCCCTTGGTCTCCAGGTCGAGATTTGATCGACCGCCAAGCAAGGATCAGAGCGCGGGAAAGCGATTCGCACCTTCCGCGGGCAACTTGTACATGCAAGCAGCGAATAGCGGGCTGACGAGCCAGCCGTTCAACCACGACCGCACCGACGGCAAGTCCAGTGTCGCAAACCATTCCGGGTCCACCGCGGCGAACTGACGTACGAAGGGCATCACTGCCAGATCGGTGGCACAGGGCGCGGAGCCGCCCAGGAAGGGCACGCTTTGCAGTCGTGCATCTAGGGCTCGCAGAAGCACGTCCAGCGCCCTGTCTCGGTGTGCTTCTGGCGTGAAGGCCTCACTCGCGTGGCGCTGCGGGTACTTCCAGCGGTCCAGGTGATGCTTGAAGTCACCGTCATTTCTCCGTACCAGGTCAAGGTTCGCGGGCGACTGCGCCCGCGCCCACCAGCCCTGCGCATCGGGCGCAGCCAGAGCCCAGCGCATGATGTCCCAGCTCTCCTCGATCACGCTGCCATCGGGCAACTGAAGCACTGGTACCGTGGCCTTGGGAGACAAGGCCAGCAAGCTTGCCGGCTTATCTCGCAAGCTGACCTCCACCGCCTCGAAGGCCCGCCCGGCTTGCAGCAGCGCCATCCGTGCGCGCATCGCGTAGGGGCAGCGGCGAAAGGTGTAGAGCCGCGGCAACTGCGGGCCTGAAGTGGAGAGTGGTGCGTCCGGTGCCAGCGTCAATGCGTGCATGGGTAAGGCCTAGGCAGCTACGCGATCAAGTCAGTTCGTCGTGCACTTGATGCAGCTCAATGAACCCGCTGCACCTCGAACTGCTGTCGGATTGAAGCGATCTGCATCGACACCTCATCACCCTCACGTTTCCCAAGCATGGCCCTGCCCAACGGGGCCCGGCTGCTGATGACCTGAACGAGCTCAGCGCCGCTGACCAACTTCATGCTGCCCCCATCGGGACCGAGAAAGAGCTGTTGCTGCTTGTCGTCGGAGTCGACCAGGCAGACCAGCGCGCCGAGTTGTATACCTATGCTCGCGTCGTAGGGGCGTGGGCGGAATTGGCGCCAATTGGCGATCGCCTGGCGGATGGCTTCGGCACGACGAGCTTGGCCGGTGGCCAAGTAGGCGGCCTCGAGACCCAATGTGTCGTATTTGTTCTCGGCGATGTTTTCTTCGTGAGTCGCCGTTTCATGCGCCACCCGCGCTGCCTCTTCGGCTTGCAGCAGGTCTTCGACGAGCCGTTCCAGCACCTGCTGCTGCAGCAAGAATTTATCCATGATGAAAGGCAGGCATCTCGAACAAGCGGGGGCACTTGATTATCAAGGGCTCCACAGACCTTGCCCGCGTTTCCCGGATCCCATGGCTGAGACCGTTACGCAGCTTGCCCTTGTTGGGCGGCAAGCCACATCGAATTGCATCGAACTGACGTAGCCCAGCGACGAGTGAAGCCGCCGGTGGTTGCAGAACGTCAGCCAGTCAACGATCTCGTCCATCGCCTCGCGCCGGGTGGGGTCATGCGCTGAGCCACGCGGGCGTTAGGCCGAGCGTTGGGCGGACGGTGTCATGCCCGCCGCGCCTATAGATCTGCCTTGCAGCAGATGGCGAGTCGTTCACCTCGCGAAGCCGAAGTCAATAGCTTTCCATCAAGGGTTGGTCAGGTCGATGCCGAGCATCGTGCCAAATTTGAAGGTGAGGAGCAGCAGGACCGCGGCCAACACAACGAAGGCTGCGACCAACTTGACGCATGCACGAAGCACTGCGCGCTGCTTCTCCGTGCCGTGCTTCCTCCCTTGGTCGTAGTGCCACTTGACGGCAAGGTACATGCCAATGCTCAGCACTGTCACCTTGAAGACGATGAAGACTGCGGGGACCCATTCCATGATTTCTAGTTCTTCCAGCCGGGTGGCAAATCGTGTCTATTTTGAGTACCGCGCCTCAACAGGCCAACGATGTCGCGCCCCGGCGCTCAGCTTGACGACGGACCGCTGTGGCGCGAACTGCGGACAGGTGAGCGGTGGTTGGGGTGTCGCTAGCCGCACTCGACCACGGCCCCAAGAAGTAGTCCTACGAGCTCAGGGTGCGAACGGCCACGTTGGCCAGCGTCCAAACCATCAGGCCGAACAGACCGGCGATCGAGAGGGCTGCGACGATCAGGACGCCAGGCTTGACTCGCGCGAGTTCGTCGTCGGCACCTGCGCGTTTGCGGATGCCGAAAAAGCTCCACAAGATCATCCGCACGTAGCTCAACACAGACATTGGCGACCTCTCTTTTTGGGTCTCGACTGTGCTCTTGGCCGCCGCATAAATACAGACTCAGATTTATAAAAAAACACCGCATCAGATGGAAGAACAAGTGGAATTCCACAGAGAGAAAGCTGTTTCCAATACAGTTCATCAGCATCGCGCAACAGCCATATCAGCACCCTTCCGCCCCATGAAGCGCTACGAAGTCCTCGCCGATGACCTGGCAGCATCCATCTTCGCGGGGCAGTTGCGTCCTGGGGACCGCTTGCCCTCCGTCCGCGAGGCGAGCAAAGACCGCGGCGTCAGCCCATCCACCGTCTTCGAGGCCTACTACCTGCTCGAGGCTCGAGGCCTCATCGAAGCCCGGCCGCGGTCGGGCTACTTCGTCAGTCAGGCTGCGATCCCGCACCCAGAGCCCGAGGCATCGGACCCACTAGCCGAAGAGCGCAGCGTCGCAGTGTCGGAGCTGGTATTCCAGGTACTGGGTCTGTCGCGCAACCGGGCGGTCGTGCCTCTTGGCTCAGCGTTCCCAAGCCCAGCCCTGTTTCCACTCGACAAGCTGGCACTGTCACTGGGCAAAGCCGTGCGAGGACTCGACCCCTGGCGTACCGTCGAAGACTTGTCGCCAGGCAGTGCCGAGCTGCGGCGCCAGATCGGCCTTCGCTACCTCGGCGCCGGCTGCAAGGTCGATGCAGACGAACTGGTTGTGACCAACGGCGCGATGGAGGCTCTGAACCTGTGCCTAGAGGCAGTCACGAAGCCCGGTGACCTGGTTGCCATCGAGTCGCCGACCTTCTATGGCGCCTTGCAAGCGCTGGAGCGGCGCGGACTGAAGGCAGTCGAGGTGGCGACCCATGCGCGCACCGGCGTCGACGTGTCCGCGCTGGCGGCGATCATCGGGCGGCATCCCGTGAAGGCATGCTGGCTGATGCCGAATTTCCAGAACCCGTTGGGCAGCCTAGTGCCGGACGCGGCCAAGGAAGCGCTAGTTGCATTGCTCGCTAGCCACCAGATCCCGCTCATCGAGGATGACGTCTACGGCGAGCTCTACTTTGGCGCGCGCCCCAGGCCAGCCAAAGCGTGGGACAAGACCGGCTTGGTGCTGCACTGCAGCTCATTCTCCAAGTCGCTGGCACCCGGGTTTCGCGTTGGCTGGGCGGCAGCTGGCCGGTTTGCGCGTGACGTTAGCCGCCGCAAGCTCATGAGCTCGCTGGCAACGCCTGTGCCGATGCAGGAGGGGCTGAGCGAATATCTTCAGCGAGGCGGCTACGACAAGCACCTGCGACAGCTTCGACAAGTGCTCGTCACGAACCGGCAAGCCGTGCTGATGACCATCGCCAAGTTCTTCCCTCAGGGCACCCGCGTCACGCAGCCAGAGGGAGGCTACTTCGTCTGGCTCGAACTGCCCCCCAATATCGACGCGCTCGAACTGCACAGGGTTGCCCTGTCCCATGAAATCAGCATCGCCCCAGGACACCTGTTCTCAGCTGACCACCGGTTCACGCATCACCTGAGGCTCAACTTCGGGCACCCCGACAACGAGAAGGTCCAAGGAGCGTTGAAAACCTTAGGTCAGATTGCGAAGGCGCTGGCCCGCTAGTGCGTCTGCCCTTCAATTCAGTGAGCGTACGTCCGGCCCGACCACCATCTTGAGAAGTCGATAGGCGCATAGGAGTCTTGTACCCACCTCGACTTTGGTGGATACGTATGACCTTTCCCGATCAGCCTGCCGGCACGCGTCGGCGCCGCCGGCTGCACAGCAACGAATTCAAAGCTGGTGCGGTCGCGACCTGCATGCAACCTGGCATGTCGATGGCCGCCGTGGCGATGGCGCACGGCGTCAATGCCAACCTGCTGCGTCGGTGGGTGCGCGAGGCCGAGACGAAGACGGCTGCCGATGTGCCCGGCAAGAGCTTGCGCGATGTCGAGGCGCCGCCTCACACGTCCGTGTTCGTTCCGGTGGCCGCGGATGCGCTGGCGCGGCGGGTCTTCTTCGTCACGGAGGGGCGTGATGCGGGGACGATCAAGGCGCAGGCGGCCGATCTGCAGACGCATGGCTGCCCACCCGATCGAATCGACTCGGTCAGCATCGACATGTCGGCGGCCTTCATCAACGGCACGCAGGAGCGGTTGCCCGACGCCCGCATCACATTCGACAAACTCCACGTCGTAGCGCACGCGAACCTGGCCGTGGGCAAGACGCGCCGCATCGAGCAGCGCACGGACGACTCCCTCAAGGGCATGCGCTGGACGCTGCTCAAGGGCGTCTCCAAGCTCAAGCCGCAGGCCGGCGCCGCGCTGCACCAGTTGATCCACGCGACCCGACTCGCGCGTACCGCGCGCGCGTGTGGCTCTACAAGGAGCAGTTGCGCTCGATCCTCGATCACAAACAGGTCAACGTCGTGCGCGCCATGCTGCGGCACTGGAGCGCTTGCGTGACGCATTCCAAGGTCCGGGCATGAAGGAGGTCGCCGCCCTGGTGCGTCGCCAGCCCGAGGGCATCGTGGCCTGGACGCAGACCCGCCAGACCAATGGCTTCCTGGAGGCCATCGATGGCTTGTTCCAGGCCGCCAAGCGCCGCGCCAGGGACTTCGTGAGGATATCGCCCCTCCTGAAGCTGAAACGCTCATCCGGCAGGCCGCCCGACGCCTGATTGAAAAGCACAACATCCCGGTGCCGCAGCGCGTTCAGTCAGACCAAACCAAGTGAAAGCCTCTCCCGCCCCGAGGTTTTTCCGCGCAGCAGCAAGAACCCATAAAGTTGCGAAGTTTGCAGAAACCCATATGGGCTGCACCGCCGCCACTCTATGGGTTATTCGCCACCCTCCCGTGGCCCCGAGGATTGGGGGCGGGGTGTAGCATGCCGCCGTTTTTTTTCTTGCGCCAGCGCGCCTCCCCATGAGCTCTTCCGCCATCCAAGCCAAGCTTGCCGAACTCGGCATCACGTTGCCTCCCGTGGCCGTGCCGGCCGCTGCCTACCTGCCCTTCGTGCGCAGCGGCAACCTGCTGTTCCTGTCGGGTCACATCGCCAAGAAGGATGGCAAACCCTGGGTAGGCCAGTTGGGCAAGGACGTCGACACAGCCACCGGCCAGGCGGCCGCGCGCGCCGTGGCCATCGACCTGCTCGGCACGCTGCAGGCCGCCACCGGCGACCTCGGCAAGGTCCGCATCGTCAAGGTCATGAGCCTGGTGAACAGCACGCCCGGCTTCACCGAGCAGCACCTCGTCACCAACGGCTGCTCCGAGCTGCTGGCCAGTGTGCTGGGCGACGCGGGCAAGCATGCGCGCAGTGCCTTCGGCGTGGCGCAGATCCCGATGGGCGCCTGCGTCGAGATCGAGCTGATCGCGGAAGTGCAGGACTGATGTTCACCCGCCCCTCCAAGTGGCCGGGCCGCGCACTGGCCGGCATGGCCGTGGCGAGCTTTGCCGCCGTCGTGGCGGCTCTCGTGGCCCAGCACCAGTTCGGCGTCAAGCCCTGCCCCTGGTGCGTGCTGCAGCGCGGCATCTTCCTGCTCATCGGTGCGTTCTCGCTGCTGGGTTGGCTGGCGCAGGCCAGGCGCTCGCTGCGCCAGGGCGCCCTCGTCGCCGTGCTGCTGGCGTGCGCGGCGGGCCTGACGGCCGCGGTCTTCCAGCACGAGGTGGCCTCGCAGACGGCGAGCTGCGCCATGGGCCTGGCGGACAAGATCCTCACGGCACTGAACCTTGAGGAACTGTGGCCGTCGGTCTTCATGGTCACGGCCAACTGCTCCGAGGCAGCGGCCTACCGGCTGATCGGACTGCCCTACGAGGTCTGGAGCGGGCTGCTGTTCGCCGGCCTGGGCGCGCTGGGCCTGGTCGTGCTGGGCAAGCGCTGAACGCGGACCGGGCACCGCCCGAGGAAGGCCCGCCGCCCTGCCGTGCGGCGGGCATGATCACTCGCCCTTGACGATGCCCTCGCGGCGCGGATCCGCGCCGCCGGCCCAGCCGCCCTTCACGTGCATCAGCACCTGCAGGCCGCTGGTCAGGTCGGTCTCGACGACATGATGACCGCGGCCGCGCAGCTCGGACAGCTGGGCGGCCGTCAGCGCGCCGCGCTCGACGATCAGGCTGCCGGTGTTGAAGTGGCCGAAGTTGGGCAGGTCCACCGCCTGCTGCACCGGCAGGCCCCAGGCCAGCGCGCCGGTCAGCAGCTTGGCCATGTAGTGGATGATGACCGGCCCGCCTGGCGAGCCGGCCACCATCAACAGCTGGCCGTCATGGTCGAACACCAGCGTGGGCGCCATGCTGGAGCGCGGGCGCTTGCCGGCCTCGACGCGGTTGGCCACCGGCCGCCCATCGGGGCCCACCGGGTTCAGCGAGAAATCGGTCAGCTGGTTGTTCAGCATGAAGCCGCCAGGCAGCCCGGTGCCGCCGTCGCTCATGACGCGGTTGCCGAAGGCCGATTCGACGCTGGTCGTCATGGCCACCGCGTGGCCCTGGGCGTCGATGATGCTGACGTGGCTGGTGCCGGATTCGAGCTGCTCGGCCTGCGGCGCCAGCGCCTGCACCACCGTGCCCGGCTGGCCAGCCGTCGCCGTGGCCATGACCTTGGCGCCGATCAACGCGCCGCGCTGCTTCAGGTAGGGCGGCGCAAGCAGCGTCTGCCAGTCGCCGCCCGGCGCGGTGACGAAGGCCGGGTCGCCGATGAACTGGGCGCGGTCGGCAAAGGCGAGCTTGGCGGACTCGGCATAGGCATGCATCCAGTCGGCCGTGATGCCCCGGGCCGCGACGGCGGCGGGCTGCGTGTCGAGCAGGCCCAGGATCTGCATCAGCGTCAGGTGGCCCGAGGTCGGCGGGCCGAAGCCGCAGATGCGCCAGCTGCGCCAGTCGTTGCACATCGGCGGGCGCACGACGGGCTTGTAGGCGGCCAGGTCGGCCGTCGTCAGCAGCCCGGGGCGCGCATGGCCTCTCACGCGGCGCACGATGTCCTCGGCCACCGGGCCTTCGTAGAAGCCCCTCACGCCCTGCTTGGCGATGCCGCGCAGCACGGCGGCGTAGGCCGGATTCTTCAGCAGCGTGCCAACGGGCTTGGGATTGCCGGCGGCATCGAAGAAGTAAGGTGCGGCCTGCGGGTCGTTGCGCAGCGCGGCTTCGGCGCTGAACAGCTCGAACAGCCGCGGGCTGATCGCGAAGCCCTGCTCCGCCAGCCGTATGGCCGGCTCGAACAGCCGCGCCCAGGGCAGCCTGCCGTGCAGGCGGTGGCCTTCGGCCAGCATGGCCAGCACGCCGGGCGTGCCGGTGGCCAGGCCGCTGAGGATGGCGTCGCGCATGGCCAGCGGCCTGCCGTCTGGCCTGAGGAACAGCGCCGGCGTGGCGGCGGCGGGTGCCGTCTCGCGCCCGTCCAGCGCCTGCACCTGCCGACCGTCCCAGTGCATCAGGAAGGCGCCGCCGGCAATGCCGCTGGACTGCGGCTCCACGAGGCTCAGCACGGCCTGCACGGCGATGGCCGCATCCATGGCCGAGCCACCGGCCTTCAGGATCTCCGCGCCGGCCTGCACGGCGAGCGGGTTGGCCGCCGTCACGGCGAAGTGCCGGGCCGGTACCGTCAGGCTGCCCTGCTTGGCGGTGCGGGTGGTGGCGGCTTCGGGCTGGTCCAGCGCGTAGGCGGCGGGCGCCAGCAGCGCGGCCAGCAGCAGTGAAACGAGGGGGCGGTGCATGGCGGGCATCTTAGGCATGCCCGCCGCACCTCATCCGAAGTAGCCCATGTTGCGCTGGCTGTAGTTGGCTATCTGCGGCAGCACGCGCGGCAGGTCGGCCGTGCCGACGCCCATCCATGTCGCCAGTGTCGCGCCGAGCTGGTCTACCGATGTGGTGGGCAGCAAGCGCCCCTGGCCGACGTCGTCCGGCCCGTTGACGCTGACCGATGGCAGCGCGCCCCAGAACTGCCCGCCCTTGACGGCGCCGCCCAGCACGAAGTGGTGGCTGCCCCAGCCATGGTCGGAGCCGTCGCCGTTGCTGCTCAAGGTGCGGCCGAAATCGCTGGCGGTGAAGGTCGTGACCTGCTCGGACACGCCCAGCTCCACGGTGGCCGCATAGAAGCTGGCCAGCGCGTCGTTGACGGCCGTCAGCAGCGGCGGATGCTGGGTGACCAGCAGGTCGTGCAGGTCGAACCCGCCGACGGAGACGAAGAACACCTGGCGCGTAGCACCCAGCGCCTGGCGTGCGGCGATCAGCTTGGCGACCATGGCGAGCTGGCTGGACAGGCTGCTGGTCGTGTCGAACGCCGTCTGCAGCGCGGCCTGGCTGGCCAGCGCCGTGCTGACGGCGCTCTGCGCGCCGATGGAGCGCGACGTGATGCTGTTGAGCTCGGCCTCCATCCAGTTGCTGCGGCCTGCGGTGACAAGGCTGCGCAGCGCGTCGGCACAGGCCTGCGAGCCGTACAGCGGCTTCAGCACACCGTTGATGGGCACGGCGCCGCTGGTGGAGACCTGGTACTGCGCCGCCTGCTGGCCGGCCATGTAGACGGCATTGCCCGACACGTTGATGCAGGTGAAGGTGGCCGTGCCGTTGCCGCCCAGGAACAGGTCGCCCATGCGCCCGCCCCAGCCGGTCGTCGCGCCCTCGGGCGAGCTGCTCTGCCAGACGGACTGCTGGTCGTTGTGCGAGAACAGCTTGGGCGGCAGCGGCACGTTCTGCGCCTTGTACTGGGCCAGCGTGGTGGGCTGCACCAGCGTGCCGACGTTGAGCTGAACACCCAGCTTGCCGCTGTCCCACAGGCTCTTGAGCTTGCCGAGCTGCGGCGCCAGCGCCATCTGCCGGCCCCCCACGGTCTGCGCGAGCGCGGTGGCGGCGAGCTGGTCGCGCGGCGTGGCCAATGTCTGGCGGATGGTGGCGTAGGCGTTGTAGCTGGCGGTGTCGTAGGGCACCAGCGTGTTGCCGTAGTCGTTGCCGCCGTACAGGAAGACGCAGACCAGCGCCTTGTAGTCGCCGGGTGCCGTGGCCGCGGCGGCCTCGCCGATGCCGGCAAGCGACAGCGCCCAGGGCGCGGCCGAGCCGGCGAGGCCGAGGGCGGACGTGCGGCGCAGGAACTCGCGGCGCTGAAGTTCGGGGAGTCGGTTCAGCTTCATCGTCGTCCCCTCACTTCTGCACTTGATACTCGGGGCAGGCCATCAGCATCAGGATGCTGGCCTGCACGCGGTTGAGCTTGCCGGCGTCGGTGGTCGCGCTGATGGTCGCGACGGCCGTGGCGATGGCGGACTGCGTGGCGGACGAGATGCCCCCGCCGCCCAGGCGCAGCGCCAGATCGGCGACCAGCGCGGCCGCGTCGGTGGCCAGCGCCAGCTCGGCCGTGTAGGCGGGCTTTACGTCGCCGGTGCCGCTGGCGATGACCGTCTGCATGTAGTTCAGGTAGCCGGCCACCGTGCTCTCGTTGCAGAGCTGGAACTCCGGCGCCGTGACGCCGTTGGCGGCCAGCTGCGCGCCGGGCGGCACATAGCCGGGACGGAAGAAGTTGAAGACCGAGGGGCTGCGCATGGGGCTCTGGCCCAGGCGCGTGGCCGGGTTGCTCGTGTCGCCGATGTTCCAGAGATTGTTGGGCGACTTGACGCCGAAGCTGCGACCCCACTGGATGAAGCGCTGCATGGGCTCTCGGAGCCGGCCGCTGCCCGGCGCGGTGGACGCGGTACGGGCTTCCGTGTCGAGCAGGATGGCCTTGATGACGGCCTTCAGGTCTCCGCGCACGCCGCTGCCGTTGTCGGCCCACACGGCCGCGATGCGGGCCACGTAGGCGGCGCTGGGGTTGCTGGCCACCAGGCGCTGGATGAGCTGGCGGCCGATGAAGGGGCCGACGTTGGCATGGGCGGCCAGCGTGTCCAGCACGATCTTCAGCGCGCCGGGGCCGTCCGCTGTCGCCGGGATGTCGACGTTCAGGACCTTCTTCGCGCCGGTCGAGAACTTGCTCGCGGTGTTGACCATGGGCTTCTTCATGAAGGCAGGGTCGGTGGCGCTGCTGCCGTCGAAGTCCCAGCCGGTGAGGACGCGGGCCAGGTCGGTGATGTTGGCCTGGTTGTAGGTCTCCAGTGCCTTGCCGCTGGCGTCGACCTTGGCCGAGCCGTCGGCGTTGAGCTGCACGAGGCCGATGGACATCAGCTGCATGACCTCGCGCGCATAGTTCTCGTCGGGCAGGCGGCCGGTCTTGGTGTCTTCCTTCAGGTTGCCGCGCATGTTCAGGTAGACGCCCATGCCGCAGGACAGCGTCACGCCTTCCAGCAAGTCGCGGTAGCTGCCGAAGGCGCGCTGCTCCAGCATGTCCACATAGGCCGCGATGGCCATGCCACGCCAGCTGACGGGCACGCCGTTCATCGACACGACGAAGATCTCGCTGAGCGCCAGCACGACGCGCTGGCGCAGCGTGTCGGGCGCCGACAGCAGCTTGCGCCACAGCGTGTTGTCCACGCCGCCGAAGTCGTTGCGGTGGTCGACGGTGGCGTAGCCGTTGGCCGTCATCCAGTCGAAGTGGCCGTCACTCACGGGCATCGCGAACTGCGCGTCCAGCCAGGCGGCATAGCCCTTGGCCTTGACGGTCGCGATGTCGGCGCTGCTGGCCGAGAAGCCGGCCTGGGCCAGGAAGCGGGCCGCGTCGGCGTCCAGGATGGTGGCGGGCGCCGGGGCCGGCGTGGGGCTGGGCGCGGGCGCCGCGGGGCCGATCGGCGCGGCCGTGTCGCCCCCGCTCCCGCCGCCGCCACAGGCGGCCAGCAGAGCCGCGGCGGCGGCGGCCGCGGCGAGGCCCGGCGTGCCGGCCTCGAACGCTGACGGGGTCTCGACGAACTCGATTTCGGGAAGCGGTGGTGGGCGCATGCTCATCCTCGGGAGGCCGGACAGGATGTTCGGTGCAAAGCAAACGGGCCGGCTTGCGCCGACCCGTCGGGGTGAGTAAGCAATGTAAACCGCGTGCGGTTTATCTCAGAGCAGTGGCACGCCCGTCTTGCTCTGCGCGAACTCGCGCGTCACGCCGTCGGCCAGCTCGACGAGCTTGAGGCCCTCGGGCACGATGTCGAAGACGCCCAGGTCCGTGATGATCCGGTCGACGACGCCCACGCCCGTCAGCGGAAGCGTGCAGCTGGGGATGATCTTGAGGTCCTCGCTGCCGTCCTTCTTGCGGGCCACATGCTCCATGAGGACGATGACGCGCTTGACGCCGGCAACCAGGTCCATCGCGCCGCCCATGCCCTTGACCATCTTGCCGGGAATCATCCAGTTGGCCAGGTCGCCCTTGCCGCTGACCTGCATGGCGCCCAGGATGGACAGGTTGATCTTGCCGCCGCGGATCATCGCGAAGCTGTCGTGGCTGCCGAAGATGCTGCTGCCCGGCAGCGTCGTCACGGTCTGCTTGCCGGCGTTGATGAGGTCGGCGTCGACCTGGTCCTCGGTCGGGAACGGACCGATGCCCAGCATGCCGTTCTCGCTCTGCAGCCAGACTTCCTTGTCCGCCGGCACATGGTTGGCCACCAGCGTCGGGATGCCGATGCCGAGGTTGACGTAGAAGCCGTCTTCCAGCTCTTGTGCCGCCCGCGCGGCCATTTGGTCTTGCGTCCACGCCATTTCAGCTCTCCTTCTTGGGCGACAGCGTCACCTTCTCGATGCGCTTCTCGGGGTGCGCGTTGACGACGATGCGGTGCACGTAGATGCCCGGCAGGTGGATGTCGTCCGGATCGATGTCGCCCGTCTCGACCAGCTGCTCCACCTCCACGATGGTCAGCCTGCCGGCCATCGCCGCGGCCGGGTTGAAGTTGCGCGCGGTGCGGCGGAACACCAGGTTGCCGCTCTTGTCGGCCTTGTAGGCCTTGACCAGCGCCACCTCGGGCATCAGCGCCCGCTCCATCACATAGGTCTCGCCGTCGAACTCGCGCAGCTCCTTGCCCTCGGCCACGACGGTGCCGACGCCGGTCTTCGTGAAGAAGGCCGGGATGCCGGCGCCTCCGGCGCGCAGCTTCTCGGCCAGCGTGCCCTGGGGCGTGAACTCCAGCTCCAGCTCGCCCGCCAGGTACTGGCGCTCGAACTCCTTGTTCTCGCCGACGTAGCTGGAGATCATCTTCTTGATCTGCCGCGTCTCCAGCAGCTGGCCCAGGCCGAAGCCATCGACGCCAGCGTTGTTGGAGATCACCGTCAGGCCCTTGACGCCGCTGTCGCGCAGCGCCGCGATCAGCGCCTCGGGAATGCCGCACAGGCCGAAGCCGCCGACCGCGAGCAACTGCCCGTCGCTGACCACGCCGCGCAGCGCCTCCCCGGCGCTGGGGTACACCTTGTTCATGCCGTCTCCTGCTTGTGAGATGAAGCAGGAAGCGTAGCGCCCCCGGCGGCGGGGGTCGATTACGCAGAATCGCCTATTCGGGCCGGCAGCGGCGCCGCAACGCCAGCGCGCCCAGGCCGGCTGCGGCCAGCGCCAGCGACCCCGGCTCGGGCAGGCGCTGGCCGGGCCCGGTGGGCGCGCCGTCGACGACCGTCAGCAGCAGCGTGTGCTCGGGCGACCACGACGCCTCGGCGCCGGTCGCGTCCAGGAAGGCCAGCGCGAAGGCGCCGCCCATGTAGCTGCCCGGCGCGGCATGCCCGCCCACGGGCGCCAGGCGGCCGAACACGAAGTCCATGCCCTGGCCGGGCGCCAGGTCCATGCCGGCGAACTGCTCGGCCAGCGCCAGCATCGGCGGGAGGAAATCAAAGGTCGTCCCGATGCCCTCGCCATAGGCGGCGACGAAGCGGCTGCCCAGCAGATGCTCGCTGGCCGAGGCCTCGTTGTAGACCTTCGCGTGCAGCTCCAGCGTCTGGTCGGGCGCCAGCGTGTAGCTCCACTGCGCCAGGTCCCAGACCAGGCCGACGCCCGCCTGGCTGGCGCCGCTGGCCAGCGCCAGCAGGCCCGCGCCGAGCAGCGCGCGCAGCCCACGGCGGGCCGATTCAAACTCGAAAGCCATCATCCAACTCCTTGATTGAGGTGAGGCCGCCAGCTTAGGAAGCCCTCCTCGGCGCGGCATCGCCCATTGGAGCCATGGCTCGCCGGCCGGGTAGCATCGCGGGCCGCAGCCGCCGGCCATGCCCCATCAGTGAACACCGCCCCCGACTACCGCAGCGCCTTCCTGCTCGCCCCGATCGGCCTGGTGCTGTCCGCGCGGCGCCAGATCGTGGACTGCAACGAGCGCGTGCTGCAGATGTTCTCGGCCACGCGCGAGCAACTGGTCGGCCAGAGCTTCGCCGTCATGTACCCCAGCGCGGCCGAATTCGAGCGCACCGGCGCGCGCATCGTCGCCAGCCTGGATGCCCAGGGTCGCTACGCCGACGACCGCGTCATGCGGCGCCTCGGCGGCGGCGATCTGTTCTGGTGCCATGTCAGCGGCCGCGCGCTGGACCCCGCCGACCCGCATGCCCGCGGCATCTGGAGCTTCGAGGACCTGTCGGCGCGCCGCCAGATCACCGCCGAACTGACGCCGCGCGAGCGCGAGATCGCCGCGCTGCTGGTGGAGGGCCAGACCAGCAAGCTCATCGGCCGCCGCCTGGGCGTGAGCCCGCGCACGGTGGACATCTACCGCGGCCGGCTGATGAAGAAGTACGCGGCGGGCAGCACGCCCGAGCTGATCCACAAACTGCTGTCCGCATGAGCCACGCCTCCGAGCTGCCCTACTGTCGCAACTGCCACTACACGCTGGCCACGCCGCGGCCGCGCTATTGCGGCCATTGCGGCCAGGAGACCGACCTGCATCCGCCGTCGGTGCGCGAGATGGTGACGGAGTACCTGGGCCACTACGTCGCCTTCGACGGGCCGCTGTTGCGCACGCTCTGGGCGCTGATCGCCCTGCCCGGCCGGCTGACGAACGCCTACTTCCACGGCGCCCGCAGGCGCTATGTGCTGCCGCTGCGCGTGTACCTGAGCGCCAGCTTCATCTTCTTTGTCGGCTGGACCCTGTTGCCGCAGGCCCCGACGCAGCCCGTCGACGGCGGCCCGGCCGCGGCCGCGTCGGCCGCCGAGCCCGGCAGGCCGCAGCGGGTCCGGGTCAGGCCGGACATGACGCCCGGGCAGGCCGCGGCAGTGGCCGAGGCCATGGCCGGCGGCGCCAGTGCGGGTGACGCCCTCAAGGCACGCACCCGCACGCGCATCGGCGACTGCGACACGACCCGCCCCGAGAACTGCGGCAACGGCAAGCGCTGGCTGCTGAGCGTCCTCGACAAGGGCCAGTCCATGACCGTCGAGCAATGGAAGCGGCGCGCCGGCGCGCTGGCGCCCTACGCCATGCTGGCCATGCAGCCCATCTTCGCGGCCTTGCTGCTGCTGACCTTCGCCGGCAGCGGCCGGCGCTACGCCGAGCACTTCGTGTTCTCGCTGCACAGCCACAGCCTGTGGTTCCTGGCGCTGCTGTTCGCCCTGGGCACGGGCCTGGAGGGGCCAGTGCTGCTGGCCGTGTTCGTGCACGGCCTGGTGGCCATGCAGCGCGTCTACGGCCTGCGCTGGTGGGGCGCCATCTGGCGCGGCCTGCTGCTGAGCACGCTCTACTTCAACCTGCTGACCAGCGTGGCGCTGGCGCTGGCCGCGCTGATCGCGGCCAGCGCCTGATCAGGTGAACACGCCCTGGCGCAGCCACTTGGTGGCGACCCATTTCTCGCCGTCGAGGACGGGCGAGCCGCCGTGCAGCGTCTGCGTGGCCGGGTGTGGCCGGTCGTAGCTGAAGAAGACCGCATTGCCCTTGACGGGCGCGACGTCCAGGCCGATGTCCGGGAAGATGGTGGAGCCGCCGGCCGCCGGCGTGTTCAGGTAGATGACCAGCGTCGCCACGCGCTGGCCGCCGCGCCTGAGGATGTTGGGCGTGCTGACATGGCCGGGGTCGAAGTAGTCGTAGTGCGGCTGGTACTCGGCGCCGGGGCGGTAGCGCAGCACCTGCAGCCCTTCGCCGTGGTCCAGCGGCCAGCGCAGCAGCGTCGCGATGCGGGCCTCGATCCTGCGGATCAGATCGGTCTCGCAGCGCTCGAAGAACATGCCGTCGCTGGTGCGCGCGGCATTCACCTCGCTGCCATCGCTGCCGGTGGCCACGGTTTCCGAGCGCGCCAGGCGCTTGCTGGCCAGCCCGATGATGCCGTCGCACTCCTCGTCGGACAGCAGGTCGCCGAAGACCACCACGCGCGGCTGGCGCAGCGCCATCAGCACCTTGACCTGCCGGTCGCCGGTGTCGATGACGGGCGCGAAGCGGCTCAGTTCAGGCTCGGGCAGGCCCGGCGTGATGCCGGGCGGCGGCGTCAGCGTGGCCGACTGGCCCAGCGTGCGCGCCAGCGCCTGCCGGGCGATGCCCTCGTCCCAGCCGCTGCCCAGCATGGCCGCCAGGATGCTCTCGGACGCATGCCCGGCGCTGCTTTGCTCGGTGATCCAGGCACACAGCTCGGGGGTGATGACTTGTTGGCTCATGGCTTGCGGCGGAAGACGAGTCGGTCGGGAGAAGACACCTCGGGAGCCAGACGATAACCGTCCAGGTCGAAGCCCTGGAGCTCTTCGGGCGTCTGCAGGCGCTGCCGGATGGCGTAGCGCGCCATCAGTCCGCGGGCTCGCTTGGCGAAGAAGCTGATGATCTTGTAGTCGCCGTTCTTCCAGTCCTCGAACTGGCAGTCCACGACGCGGGGCTTGAGGGCCTTGCGATCGGCCGCGCGGAAATACTCCTGCGACGCGAGGTTGACGATGACGGGCGCCTTCTCCGCCTTGGCGAGCTTGTTGAGGTGCAGGGCCAGGCGGTCGCCCCACCAGTCGTAGAGGCTGGCACCGTGCGGGTTGGCCAGCCGCGCGCCCATCTCCAGGCGGTAGGGCTGCATGCGGTCCAGCGGGCGCAGCAGGCCGTACAGGCCCGACAGCATGCGCACATGCTGCTGGGCCCAGGCCAGGTCGTCGGCGGACAGCGTCTTCGCGTCCAGGCCGTCGTAGACGTCGCCGTCGAAAGCCAGCATGGCGGGCTTGCTGTTTTTGTCCGTGAAGCGCGGGCGCCAGGCGGCGTAGCGGTCGACGTTGAGCTGGGCCAGCGGCTCGGACAGGTCCATCAGCGCGCGCACGTCGGCCACGCTCTTGTCGCGCAGGATGGCTATCAGCGCGGCCGTGTCGTCGAGGAACTGCGGCCGGGTCAGCGCCGGTGCGAGCTCGGGTGGCGTCGGGGTGTCGTAGTCCAGGGATTTGGCGGGCGAGAGCAGGAACAGCATGGGCGCGGATTTTGTCCCACGCTCAGCGCCGCTCCAGCCACTCGAACAAGGCCATGCCGGCAACCATCGCCGCGACGAAGGCCAGGGCCTTGGGCTCGCCGCTGCCCGCCACCACCAGGGCCGGGCCGGGGCACAGCCCCGCCAGTCCCCAGCCGATGCCGAACAGCAGGCTGCCGCCGACGAGCCGGCGGTCCACCCGCGTCGACGTCGGCAGCTGCATCTGCAGGCCCAGGAAGCTCTCGCGCCGCCGCATGGCCAGCGCGAAGGCCGGCAGGCCCACGGCGATGGCGCCCGCCATCACGAAGGCCAGCGAGGGGTCCCAGGCCCCCGCCAAATCGAGGAAGCCCAGCACCTTGGCCGGCTGCGCCATGCCCGAGACGATGAGCCCGAGGCCGAAGACCAGGCCCGCCAGGGCGCCAATGAGGGTTCCCATGTCCGTACTCCTCAGAACAGATGGCGTGCGACGAACACCGTCGCGAAGCCGGCGGCCATGAACAAAGCCGTGGCCACGGCCGAGCGCCAGGACAGCCGCGACAGGCCGCAAACGCCATGGCCGCTGGTGCAGCCGGCGCCATAGCGCGTGCCGACGCCCACCAGCAGGCCGGCCAGCAGCAGCAGGCCCCAGCCCGCGTCGATGCGCGGCCGCAGCGGCGCCGCGAAGGCGGCGTAGAGCCAGGGCGAGACGGCCAGGCCGGCCACGAAGGCCAGCCGCCAGCCGCGCTCGCCCGGCGTGCGCCGCAGCAGGCCGCCCAGGATGCCGCTGATGCCGGCGATGCGCCCGCCCAGCAGCACCAGCAGCGCCGCCGCGCCACCGATCAGGAGCCCGCCCGCCAGGGCGCCTCCCGGCGTGAAGACCGTCCAGTCCAGGGTCATGTTGCCTCCTCCTTGGGGCAGTAAAGCGTGTAGAGGGTGCCCAGCAGCGCCAGCAGGCGCTCGTCGGCCACGCGATAGAAGACTTTCTTGCCCTCTCGCCGCGTCTGCACCATGCCCTCGCGGCGCAGCACGCCGAGCTGCTGGGACAGCGTCGGCTGGAAGATGCCCAGGGCCTGCTCCAGCTCGCTGACGCAGATCTCGCCCTGCGACATCTGGCACAGCAACAGCAGCCGCTCCGGGTTGCCCAGCGCCTTCAGCGCGGCCACGGCCTCACCCGCAGCCGCGCGCAGCAGCTCGGGGTTCAGCGACGTTGGCCTGGACATGACATTCATTATACATATCAATATAATGAAAACATCCAAGCCCTACACGGAACACCCGCATGAGCGCCGCCATCCAAGCCTTCCATGACCCCGCGACGGGGACGGTCAGCTACGTCGTGCACGACCCGGCCACACGCCAGGCCGCCGTCATCGACCCGGTGCTGGACTACGACGCGGCTGCCGGCCGCACCGCCACGCGCTCGGCCGACACCCTGCTCGCCCACCTGCGCGCGCATGGCCTGACCTTGCAGTGGATCCTGGAGACACATGCACATGCCGACCACCTGTCCGCCGCGCCTTATCTGAAGCGGCAGGCGGGCGGCCGCATCGCCATCGGCGAGCACATACGAACGGTCCAGGCCACGTTCGGCCGCTTCTACAACCAGCCCGTGGCGGAGGACGGCTTCGACCAGTTGCTGCGCGACGGCGAGACGCTGCACATCGGCCACCTGGCGGTGACGGCCCTGCTGGTGCCCGGCCACACGCCAGCCGACCTGGCCTACCACGTCGAGGATGCCGTCTTCGTCGGCGACACCCTGTTCATGCCCGACCTCGGCAGCGCCCGCGCCGACTTCCCCGGCGGCGACGCAAGCCAGCTCTACCGCTCCATGCGGCGCCTGCTGGCCCTGCCGCCCGAGACCCGGCTGTTCGTGTGCCACGACTATCCGAACGGCCGCGAGGCGCGCTGGCAGACGACGGTGGCCGAGCAGCGGGCCGGCAACATCCATGTGCGCGACGGCGTCACCGAGGCCGCCTTCGTCGCCATGCGCCGTGCCCGCGACGCGACGCTGGGCGCGCCGGCGCTGATCCTGCCGGCGCTGCAGGTCAACATCCGCGCCGGCCAGATGCCCCTGGCCGAGGACAACGGCGTCAGCTACCTGCGCATCCCGCTCAACGCCCTGCCGAACGCCGGCGACCGGTGACCCCACCCCCCTCGAATTCGGGGCCGGATGCCAGCGAAGGGCTCGTTGTGTTCATGGCCGGCATCGTAGAAACTGCGGCCCGGCCGCGACATGGCCACTTGAAGGTCTAACCTACCTGTTGGTTTGACATTCAAGCCTCTTCCAACACGATGACGGGAGTTCCATGGCCCTTGAGCTTGATCAGCACGACCACCGCATCCTGGCCGAACTGCAGGCCGATGCCCGCCTGACGATGGCCGAACTGGGCCGGCGCGTGCACCTGAGCCAGCCAGCCGTGACGGAGCGCGTGCGCAAGCTTGAGGACAGCGGTGTCATCCTCGGCTACCGCGCCCTCGTCGACGGCGCCAAGCTGGGCTATGCCATCCGCGCCGTCATCCGCATCGAGGCCATGGACGAGGCGCGGATGCTGCATGCGCTGGACGCCAGCCCCGAGGTGCTGACGGCCTATGACGTGACCGGCGAGGACAGCTGGATCCTGGAGATCGCCGTGCGCGACGTGGCCCACCTGAAGACCGTGCTGTCGCGCTTCGGCCATCAGGCCCCCACGGCCATCATCCTGCGCGCGCTGCGCGAGCATGCCCCGCTGCAGCCGCTGCCGGCGGCACAGCCCGAGCCGGCAGCACCGCTGGCCCGGAAGAAGCCGCTCGGCAACGAGGCCTGAGCGCCGCCCCGGCGGCGCGGCTTACTTCGCCAGCAGCGCGTTGATCGCGCCGAGGTCCTCGGCGCGCAGCTGGCCCGAGGCCTGGCGCAGCTTGAGGCTGTTGACGACGACGTCGTAGCGCGCCTTGGCCAGGTCGCGCTGCGTGGTGTAGAGCTGGGTCTGGGCGTTCAGTACGTCCAGGTTGACGCGCACGCCGACCTTGTAGCCGAGCTGCGTGGCTTCCAGCGCCAGCTTGGTGGACGCCTCGGCGGCCTCATAGGCATTGACCTGGGCCTTCAGGGACTGCACGCCGAAGAAGGCGCGGCGCGTGGCCTCCGCGACGCTGCGACGCGCGAAGTCGAGGTCGTTGCGGGCCTTCTCTTCCAGCACCAGGGTTTCCTTGATGCGGTTCTGCGTCAAGCCGCCGGTGTAGATCGGGTAGGTGAAGGTCAGGCCGATGCTGGCCGACTTGGTGGTGCCGACGCCCGCCGAGATCGCCTGGCCGCCGCTCAGGCTGCTGTGCAGGTTCTGGCCGCCGAGGGTGGCGCTGGCGTCCAGCGTGGGCTTCTCGCCGGCGCGGGCGATCTGGGTATCGAACTGGGCCACTTCGAGACCCAGGCGCGCCTTGCGGATGGCGGGATGCTGGTCGTCGCCGGTGGCGACCCAGGTGTCGACGTTGTCGCTGGGCAGCGCCGGCAGCGCCACCGGCTGGGCCAGGCCCTTGGGCTCGACGCCGACGCGGCCGACGAACTGGTCCAGCGTCACGCGCTTGACGCGCAGGTCGTTGTCCGCAGCCAGCTCCTGCGCGACGGCGAGGTCGTAGCGGGCCTGGGCTTCGCGCGTGTCGGTGATGGTGGCGGTGCCGACCTCGAAATTGCGCTTGGCAGAGGCCAACTGCTCCGAGATGGCGGCCTTGTTGGCGCGCGAGGTCGTCAGCGTGTCCTTGGCTGCCAGCACGTCGAAATAGGCCGTGGACAGGCGGACGATGAGGTCTTGCTCGGCGGCCTCGAAGTCGGCCTGGGCGGCGGCATAGCCGCGGCGCGCCTTGTCGATGGTGGGCCCGTTGGCGGCGTTGTAGACCGAGTACTTGCCCTGCAGTCCCGCTGTCAGCGTCGTGGAGTTCATGGCGCCCGTGCTCGGCGGCTCGGTGCGGGATTGCGTGCCCGTGGCCTGCAGGCCCAGCGTCGGGCGCAGCAACGCCTCGGCCTGCGCGGCACGCGCGGCCGCCGCGTCGGCGCTGGCGCGGGTGGCCAGGAAGGTCGCGTCATAGCCCCTTGCCGCGTCATAGAGCTCTTGCAGGCTTTGTGCCTGTGCCACGCCGGCGAGCAGGAGGCCGGCCGCGACGGCCAGCGGTTGCAGGATCAGGCGAGGTGCTTGGGCGAGGGGCATGAGTTTCCTTGGCTGGAGCAATGAATTAAGCAGCGGCCGGGGTTATAGATGCAAAGTCCGCCGGTGACTGAAGCCATGTGACGACCTGCGCCCAAAGGGGGGCAAGCGGCGTTTTATGGCGACGGACTGCATCAGGTCAGAAGCTGAACGCGGGCGCCTCGGCGAAGCCGGGCAGACGGCCGGCCACCGTGTCGAACAGCTCCACGGTGCGGAAATCGCTCGCGCCGGTGCGCGTGACCAGCACGGCGCGCATGACCGGCTCCGCGCCGACGATGGCCGCCAGGCGGCCGCCCACCTTGAGCTGGTTCGCCAGCACCTGCGGCACGGCCGCGACCGAACCCGACAGCAGGATGACGTCAAAGGGCTCTTCCTCGGGCAGGCCGGCGGCGCCGTCCTGGTTGAGCACGGTCGCGTTCAGCACGCCGGCACGCTTGAGGTTGGCCTGGGCCTGGGCGGCCAGGCCGGCGTCGGCCTCCAGCGCGATGACGCGCTGGGCCTTGTGGCCCAGCAGCGCGGCCAGGTGGCCCGTGGCGGCGCCGATCTCCATCACCTTCTCGTGGCGCTGCACCTTGAGCTCCTGCAGCAGGCGAGCCTCGACCTTGGGCGCCAGCATGCGGCGCGTGGCTGTCAGCGGCAACTCGGTGTCGACGAAGGCCTGGGCCCGGTGGGCCTCGGGCACGAAATCCTCGCGGTGCACGACGCGCAGCAGCTCCAGCACGCTGGGGTCGAGCACGTCCCAGGGGCGGATCTGCTGCTCGATCATGTTGAAGCGGACTTGTTCGAGATTCATCTTGTTCTCCGGAGCGCGATACGGCGGGGGACTGAAAAGCAAAATTCTAGGTGCCCTGCGGCCCGGCCAGCAGGCCGTGCAGCAGGAGCGCGATCTGGGCGTCCAGCAGCGCCTCGTCGCCCATGCCCTCGTGGCAGCTGTCGTGTTCGCCGAAGGAGTGCTCGTGCAGCAACAGGTGCAGCATGGGCGCGATCAGCATGTGCACCGTCGCCTCCACCGGCACGGCGCGGAACTCGCCGCTGTGGATGCCGCGCATGACCAGGCCACTGATCAGGCTCTGCGAGGGGCGTATGACCTCGTCCACATAGAAGCGCGCCAGCTCGGGGAAGTTGCGCGCCTCGATCATCATGATCTTGCAGACGACGCCGGCGTTGCCATGGCCCACCTTGGCCCACCAGGCCTGCATCATCTGGCGCAGCAGCTCGGCGATGGGGCCCTGGTACTGCGCGGCCTGGGCCGCCGACTCGGCGATGTGTACGGACAGGTTGTCGCGCACCATGGCCTTGAACAGCTCGTCCTTGCTCGGGTAGTAGCGGTACAGCGTGCCCTTGGCCACGCCGGCGCGCGCGGCGATCTCCTCGCTGCGCGTGGCGGCGAACCCCTTCTCGACGAAAAGCGCCAGGGCGGCGTCGAGCAGCTCCTGTGGACGGGCGTCCTTGCGGCGTTGGCGTGGGGGGGGCGTGGCCAAGATGTCGGAGTTAATGACCGAAGGGTCAGTAATGTAGCCGGCGCTGCCGACGGGCGGCAAGAACCCGTGGCTACACTGCGCTGCTTTGTTCGCCCCTGGAGCCGTTACGTGGATGTCATCCTGCTGATCAAAGCCGCCATCATGGGCATCGTCGAGGGGCTGACAGAGTTCCTGCCGGTGTCGTCCACGGGCCACCTCATCCTGACCGGCAGCCTGCTGGGCATGACGGACGCCAAGTCCAAGGTCTTCGACATCGCCATCCAGAGCGGCGCCATCCTGGCCGTGGTCATCGTCTACTGGGCGCGTATCCGCGAGGCCCTGGGCGGCCTGGGCAGCAGCGCCAAGCAGCGCCGCTTCGTCGGCAACGTCATCATCGGCTTCATCCCGGCCGGCGTCATCGGCCTGACGGTCTACAAGATGATCAAGGCCCACCTGTTCAACGCGCCCGTCGTGGCGGGCGCCTTCATCGTCGGCGCCCTCATCATCCTGTGGGTCGAGAAGCGGGCCAAGCCCCAGGCCCGCGTGCAGAGCGTGGACGACATGACGCCGATGGACGCGCTCAAGGTCGGCTTCGTGCAATGCCTGGGCATGATCCCCGGCACCAGCCGCTCGGGCGCCACCATCATCGGCGGCATGCTGCTGGGCCTGTCGCGCAAGGCCGCGACCGACTATTCCTTCTTCCTGGCCATCCCGACGCTGATCTCGGCCGGCGGCTACAGCCTCTGGAAGGAGCGCCACGCGCTGTCGCTGGCCGACTTCCCGATGTTCGCGGTCGGCTTCGTCGTCAGCTTCCTGGCCGCCTGGGCCTGCGTGCGCTGGCTGCTGCGCTACGTGTCCAGCCACACCTTCGTGCCCTTCGCCTGGTACCGCATAGCCTTCGGCATCATCGTGCTCGCTACCTGGGTGACGGGTACGGTCATTTGGGCCGACTGAGATAATTCGGGCATGGCCATCACGATCAAGACCGCTGCCGACGTCGAGGGCATGCGCATCGCCGGGCGCCTGGCGTCCGAAGTCCTGGACATGCTCACGCCGCACGTCAAGCCGGGCATCACGACCAACGAGCTGGACCGGCTCGCCCACGACTACATCGTCAACGTGCAGCAGGCCATTCCCGCGCCGCTGAACTACTGCCCGCCGGGCTACATCCCCTACCCCAAGTCGATCTGCACGTCGGTCAACCAGCAGGTCTGCCACGGCATCCCCAACGACAAGCCGCTGAAGAACGGCGACATCGTCAACATCGACGTCACCGTCATCAAGGACGGCTGGCACGGCGACACCAGCCGCATGTTCGTCGCGGGTGACGGCTCCATCGCGGCCAAGCGGCTGTGCGCCTTCACCTACGAGGCGATGTGGAAGGGCATCGCCAAGGTCAGGCCCGGCGCGCGCCTGGGCGACATCGGCCATGCCATCCAGACCTTCGCCGAGAACGCCGGCTTCTCCATCGTGCGCGAGTTCTGCGGCCACGGCATCGGCCGGGTCTTCCACGAGGAGCCGCAGGTGCTGCACTACGGCCGCCCCGGCACGCTGGACGAGTTGCTGCCCGGCATGATGTTCACCATCGAGCCCATGATCAACGCCGGCCGGCGCGAGATCAAGGAACTGGGCGATGGCTGGACCATCGTCACCAAGGACCGCTCGCTGTCCGCGCAGTGGGAGCACACCCTGCTCGTCACCGAGACCGGCTACGAAGTCATGACGCTGTCGGCAGGTAGCCCGCCGCCACCGGCCTTCATCACGCAGGCTGCGGCCGCCACGGCCTGACGCCGTGGCCACGCTTGCCGAGCTCCGCCAGCGGTTCAAGGCGGGCAAGCAGACGCTGATCGACGACTTCCTGGCCGCACGTCCCACCCAGGCCGGCGCGCAAAGCCTGCTGCGCCGCCTGGCCCGCCAGGTCGACGACACGCTGCGCACGCTGTGGTCGCAGGCCGGCATGCCGGCGGGCACCTGCCTCGTGGCCGTCGGCGGCTACGGCCGAGGCGAGCTGTTCCCGCATTCCGACGTGGACGTGCTGGTGTTGCTGCCCGACGGCGTCGAGGCCCATGTGCCCGGCCCCGTCAAGACGGCCATCGAGGGCTTCATCACGGCCTGCTGGGACGTCGGCCTGGAAATCGGCTCCTCGGTGCGCACGCTGGGCGAATGCCTGTCCGAGTCGCAGGGCGACGTGACCGTCCAGACGGCCCTGCTCGAAGCCCGCGCGCTGGCCGGCGAGGCCAGGCTGTTCCGCCTGCTGTCCGGGCGCTTCATGCAGGCCATGGACGCCAAGGCCTTCTTCCGCGCCAAGACGCTGGAGACGGTGCAGCGCCACACCAAGTTCGACGACACGCCCTACGCGCTGGAGCCCAACTGCAAGGAAAGCCCCGGCGGCCTGCGCGACCTGCAGATGCTGATCTGGCTGGCCCGCGCGGCCGGCCTGGGCAAGACCTGGAAGGCCCTCAGCGCGCGCGGCCTCATCACGGCCTTCGAGAGCCGCCAGCTGCAGCGCAACGAGGGCCAGCTCAAGCTCATACGCGCGCGCCTGCATGCGGTGGCCGGCCGGCGCGAGGACCGCCTCGTCTTCGACCTGCAGACCGCCGTCGCGCAGAGCTTCGGCTTCGTCGCGACCGACTCGGTGCGCGCCTCCGAGCTGCTGATGCGGCGCTACTACTGGGCGGCCAAGGCCGTCACGCAGCTGCACCAGATCCTGCTGCTGAACCTGGAGGAGCAGATCAACGGCTCCCAGCAGGGCCTGCTGCGCCCCATCGAGGGCCACCCGGAGTTCCTGGACCGCGGCCGCATGCTGGAGGTCGCCGGCGACGACCTCTACCAGCGCGACCCGCACGCCATCCTGCGCACCTTCCTCGTCTACCAGCAGACGCCCGGCATCAAGGGCCTGTCGGCGCGCACGCTGCGGGCCCTCTACAACGCCCGCGGCCTGATGGACGCCGCCTGGCGCCGCGACCCGGTCAACCGCGCCACCTTCATGACCATGCTGCGCGCGCCCGAAGGGCAGACGCATGCCTTCCGGCTCATGAACCAGACCTCGGTGCTGGGGCGCTACCTATGGGTGTTCCGCTCCATCGTCGGGCAGATGCAGCACGACCTCTTCCACGTCTACACCGTGGACCAGCACATCCTGATGGTGCTGCGCAACGTCAGGCGCTTCTTCATCCCCGAGCACGTGCACGAGTACCCGTTCTGCTCGCAGCTGGCCGCGCAGTTCGACCAGCCCGAGCAGCTCTACATTGCCGCCCTCTTCCACGACGTGGCCAAGGGCCGCGGCGGCGACCACTCCGAGCTGGGCGCCATCGAGGTCAAGCGCTTCTGCCGCCAGCATGGCCTCGGCCCGGCCGACACGGCCATGTGCGTCTTCCTCGTCGAGCACCACCTGACGATGTCGCGCGTGGCGCAGAAGGAGGACCTGTCCGATCCCGAGGTCATCGCCGCCTTCGCCGCCAAGGTGGGCGACGCGCGCCGCCTGACCGCCCTGTACCTCCTGACGGTGGCCGACATCCGCGGCACCAGCCCCAAGGTCTGGAACGCCTGGAAGGGCAAGCTGCTGGAGGACCTGTACCGCATCACGCTGCGCGCGCTGGGCGGCGCGAAGATCAACCTGGATGCCGAGATCGAGGCGCGCAAGCAGGAGGCCCGGCAGGACCTCGCCCTGCACTCGCAGCTGCCCGGCACGGAGGAGCCGCTGTGGAACCGGCTGGCCGTCAGCTACTTCGCGCGCCACGAGGGCGCCGAGCTGGCCTGGCACGCGCGCTCGCTGTGGCGGCATGTGGACACGCAGGTGCCCGTCGTGCGCGCCCGCCCCTCGCCCATCGGCGAAGGCCTGCAGGTGCTGGTCTACGCGCCCGACCAGCCCGACCTGTTCGCGCGCATCTGCGGCTACTTCGATGGCGCCGGCTTCAGCATCCTCGACGCCAAGGTGCACACGACGCGCAACGGCTATGCGCTGGACACCTTCCAGGTCATACGCCCCGAGGCCGACGTGCACCACCGCGACCTGGTGCCCCTCGTCGAGCAGAAGCTCGCCGCCACGCTGCAGGCCGGCGGCCCGCTGCCCGAGCCCCGGCGCGGCCGGCTGTCGCGCCGCGTCAAGAGCTTCCCCTATTCGCCGCGCATCTCGCTGCGCCCCGATGAGCGCGCCACCGCCTGGCTGCTGACCATCTCGACGAGCGACCGCGCCGGCCTGCTCTACGCCATCGCCCGCGTGCTGGCCCGCCACGGCATCAACCTGCAGTTGGCCAAGATCTCCACGCTGGGCGAGCGCGTGGAGGACACTTTCCTCGTCGACGGTCCGGCGCTGCAACAGAACAAGGCCCAGCTGCAGATCGAGAGCGAGCTGCTTGACGCGGTCTCCCTGCCGGCATGAGCGCCGCGCCGGGCCGCCCCAGGCAAGCCCGCTCCCGCCCTGCGGGACAGCGAGCTGCACGAACGGTGCATCCATGAACTACACCATCAACATCGACGATGCCATCGCCGAGCTCGACCGCTTCGACGCCCTCCTGGACGTGCGCTCGCCGGGCGAGTTCGCGGAGGACCACCTGCCCGGCGCCCAGAACTGGCCCGTGCTGGACGACGAGGAGCGCCGCGTCGTAGGCACGCTCTACAAGCAGGACCCGCATGCCGGCCGCCGCCTGGGCGCCACGCTGGTGGCGCGCAACGTCGCGCGGCTGCTGGAGGAACGCACGGCTGACCTTCCCAAGACCTGGCGGCCGCTCGTCTACTGCTGGCGCGGCGGGCAGCGCTCGCTGTCGCTGCACTGGTTCCTCGGCCAGATCGGCTTCCGCTCGCGCCAGCTCGTGGGCGGCTACAAGGCCTACCGCGCCCAGGTGCGCGACGACCTCGAACAGCGCCCCGCCGACTTCCGCTACCGCGTGCTGTGCGGCCTCACCGGCTGCGGCAAGACACGGCTGCTGCAGGCGCTGGCCGCCGAGGGCGCGCAGGTGCTGGACCTCGAAGGCCTGGCCGCGCACCGCGGCTCGGTGCTGGGACACCTGCCGGACCGCCCCCAGCCGACGCAGAAGGGCTTCGACACGGCGCTGTGGGTGACGCTGCGCCAGCTGGACCCCGCGCGGCCCGTCTTCGTCGAGAGCGAGAGCCGCAAGATTGGCCGCATCGCCCTGCCCGCCGCGCTGCTGGCGGCGCTGCACGGCCAGGGCCGGCCGCTGTGGATAGATCTCCCCGAGGCCGCCCGCGTCGAGCTGCTGCTGCAGGACTACGCGCATTTCGCCGCCGCCCCCGAGGCCTTCTGCGCCGCGCTGGAGGACCTGGTCGAGCTGCGCGGCCGCGCCCGCGTGGCGGCATGGGCGGCGCAGGCACGCTCGGGCGACTGGGCTGGCGTCTTCACGGCGCTGATGCGCGAGCACTACGACCCCGGCTACGCCGCGTCCCTGCAGCGGCATTTCCCGGCCGTCGCCGGCACGGCGCCGCTGCAGCTCGCCGACGCCCGGCCCGACACGCTGCGCGACGCCGCCCGGCACCTGATCGCCACGGCTTGAGATGCATCAAGGCGCGCGCCGCCCAGGCCCGGCACACTCGCTGCCGCCATGCCCAACCGCTACAGCGAACAGGCCCTGAGGGAATCCCGGGCCTTCGGCGTCCGTTCCATCCCCGTGCTGCGCCCGCTGGGCTGGCTCTCGCGCGGCTGGCGGGACCTGTGGCGGGCGCCGCTGGCCTCGCTGGGCCAGGGCCTGGCGATGGCACTGTTCGGCGCGCTGCTATTCGCGCTGGCGCGTGAGCGCTTCTGGCTGCTTGCGGGTGCCTTCAGCGGCTTCCTGATCGTCGCGCCCATCCTGGCCACCGGGCTGTACGCCATCAGCCGCGAGCTGGACCGTGGCGGGCGGCCCGGCTGGCACACGGTGCGCGACGCCTGGCGGCCGCGCGACGGCCGGCTCATCGTCTTCGGCGTGCTGCTGGCCTTCGCCGGCACGGGCTGGGTGCTGTGCTCCGCGGCCTTCGTGACCGGTTTCGCCGCCGATCCCATCCACAACCCGCGCGACTTCCTGCTCAAGGTCGTGCTGAACGACGACTCCCGGCTGTTCGAGACCTGGCTGATGCTGGGCGCGGTGCTGGCCGCGCCGGTGTTCGCGTCCACCGTCGTCGCCATCCCGGCGCTGGTGGACCTGCCGCCGGGCAGGCTGGGCGTGCTGGGCGCCGTGTTCACGAGCTGGCGCGTCGTGCTGGAGCACCCCGCACCCATCGCGCTGTGGGCCGCCCTGCTCATCGCGCTGACGCTGGTCGGCATGGCCACCACGCTGCTGGGCCTGGTGCTCATCCTGCCCTGGCTGGGCCACGCCAGCTGGCACGCCTACCGCGACCTCGTCACCCGCAGGCCCGACTGACATGGACCGCCGGCCCCCACGTTCACTTCGCCCACGCCCCCTCGCGGGGGGGCGGCAGCGCCGTCGGGCGGCCGGGCGGCGCTGACCATGTGGGGCTATACCGAAGCCGAGATCGCGCAGTTCGGCCTGACCTTCGGGGTCTCGGCCTTCATGCTGTACATGGTGTTCATCATCCTGCAGCTGGCGCGTGAGTCCAAGGCGGGGCGCTTCGGCACCTTCGTGCTGCTGCTGGGCCTGGGCTTCGGCCTGGTGGGCTTCGCCGCCAAGGGCGTCATCAAGCTCTTCCTGTCGGGCGCCATCGGCTGACGCCGGCCGGCGCCCGGCCGTCAGGCCAGGTCCGCCGCCAGGCTGGCCAGCGTCTCCGGCACGATCTGCACATGCGCCGGGTAGTGGGTGTGATCGCAGCCGAGCTTGACGCCCGCTCCCGCCTTGACGGCCTGGCGCATGGCCGGCGCCAGCTCGAAGCGCACGAAGTGCACGGCCGAGGTCTTCTCCTCGTTCTCACGGTCGAGGTCCTCGTCCGCAACGGCATAGACGCGCGGCTGGCCCTCCACCTCGACGAACAGCCGGTCCTCCACGCCGATGAGCCTTGAGAGCTCGCGGCGGCGCTCGTTGGGGTCGGGATACTCGATGAGCAGCGTCGCCTTCCAGTTGCCGCCGTCGGGCACCAGCGGCGCGTAGGCATCGATCTCGCCCTGAATACCCTCCTCCTCGAAGATCTTCTCGATGCGCAGCATCTCCTGGATCTGGTAGCGGATGCTGCGCTCGTCCTCGAACTGCAGGTTCAGGTGCTCGCCCAGCCGCACGCTGCGCAGGCGGCGGTGGGCGACGATGGCCGGCTTCTCGGCCTTGCGGAACTTCGCATAGGCCTCCAGCGTCATGAGGCTGTCTATCGTGATCATGGCAGTCCGTAGGCGGTGCGCATCAGCGTCAGCGGATGGGCCAGGGCCTTGGCCGGCGTGCCGGCCTGGGCCATGCCCTGCGCGATGTGGTGGCCGGCCAGCGCGCAGTCGCTGGCGATGACGTCGGGCTCGTCCCTGGCCATGGCCTTGAAGACGGGCTTGCCTATCTTCATCGCCACCGGATGGGTGCGCGTCTTCACGCCATAGGTGCCGGCATGGCCCGAGCAGCGCTCGACGGTGTTGAGCTTGACCTCCACGCTCTGTGCGATGAGCTTGAACATTTCCTCGGTCTTGCGGCCCATCTTTTGCACGCGGCCGTGGCAGGGGACGTGGTAGCTGACCTTGCCCAGCGGCTGCTTGAAGTCGGTTCTCAGCAGGCCGTCCTTGTGGCGGGCGACGAGATACTCGAACGGGTCCCACATCGCCTCCTGCACCTGCTTGACGGCCTCCTCGTCGGGAAACATCAGCGGCAGCTCCTGCTTGAACATCAGCGTGCAGCTCGGGATGGCCGACAGGATGGCGAAGCCGTCGCTGGCATAGGGCGCCAGCACGGCGATGTTGGCCGTCTTGTGCTGCTCCACCGCCTCCAGGTCGCCCAGCTCCAGCTTGGGCATGCCGCAGCAGGACTCCTTCTCGACGATGACGTAGGGAATGGCGTTGTGCTCCAGCAGCTTGAGCAGGTCCAGGCCGATGCCGGGCTCGTTGTAGTTGACGTAGCAGGTCGAGAAGATGGCCACCTTGCCCGGCGTGCGCTCGCCGTTGGTGACGACCTGGGTCGAGGCCGCGGGCGCGCTCCAGCGGAAGCGGTGCGACGCCAACTCGGGCAGCCAGGCCTCGGGATGGACGCCGAGTTGCCTGTCCAGCAGCCTGCGCGCCAGCTTCGTGCGGTTCACCGCGTTGACCGCCTGCACGACGACGGGGATGCCGGCGAACTGGCCATGCACGTCGGTGGACGCGAGGAACCTCTCGCCAGCGCCGACCTCGCCCTTGCGGAACTTGATGGCCTTGGCCCGCAGCATCGTGTGCGGGAAGTCCAGGTTCCACGCATGCGGCGGCACATAGGGGCACTTGGTCATGTAGCAGAGGTCGCAGAGATAGCACTGGTCGACGACCTTCCAGAAATCCTGCCGGTCCACGCCGTCCAGTTCGCCCGTCTTGCCCTCGTCGACGAGATCGAACAGCGTCGGGAAGCTCTGGCACAGGCCGACGCAGCGGCGGCAGCCATGACAGATTTCGAAGATGCGCGCCATCTCCTGGACGCAGGCCGCCTCGTCGTTGAACTCGGTGCTCTTCCAGTCGAGCGCGTGCCGCGTCGGGGCTTCGAGATTGCCTTCTCTGCTGCTCATCCTCGCTCCTGCCCAATAGGCCGGCGACCGCTGCGCCCAGCGGCCGCCCGGGGGACTTCAGTCCACCAGGGCGTCCAGCGCCTTCTGGTAGCGGTTGGCGTGGGAACGCTCGGCCTTGGCCAGCGTCTCGAACCAGTCGGCGACCTCGTCGAAGCCCTCGTCACGAGCCGTCTTGGCCATGCCCGGGTACATGTCGGTGTACTCGTGCGTCTCGCCGGCCACGGCAGCCTTCAGGTTGTCGCGCGTCGCGCCTATGGGCAGGCCGGTGGCGGGGTCGCCCACGGCCTCAAGGAACTCGAGATGGCCATGGGCATGACCCGTCTCGCCCTCGGCCGTGGAGCGGAACAGCGCCGCCACATCGTTCTGCCCTTCGATGTCGGCCTTGTTCGCGAAATAGAGGTAGCGGCGATTGGCCTGGGATTCACCTGCAAAGGCGTCCTTCAGGTTCTGCTCGGTCTTGGATCCTTTCAAGCTCATTGCAGTCTCCGTTGGGGGTGGGGAGTGGCGACGCTACTCCCCCGCCGGGGCGCGTAGCCAATCGATACCTTCAATGCAGACCATAGCAAGCTGCTATGCCTACCCCAGCCGTCAAGGGCCGATGGCGGGCGCGGTTGCCGGCTATACTTTCTTCGCCACGTGGGGGGGTAGCTCAGCTGGGAGAGCGTCGCGTTCGCAATGCGAAGGTCGGGAGTTCGATCCTCCTCCTCTCCACCACCGATACCCAAGGGGGTGCACCGAAAGGCCGCAACCCCTTGTTTCTTCTAGGGTTCCTTGTCCGACAAGGACTTGGGAGCAGCGGCCGAAGCAGCGGACCGTGTAACCTGGGCGTGTGACACACACTGCCTTGAAACGCTTCCCTGGGGTCACCCGCCGCTGACACCTTAGTTGCCTCGTTGCTGAACGAGGGAGCTCCCGCGCACGCAGGCCCGTCTCTGGGCCTCATCGCACCTTCTGGACCGAGTCAGGCTGGGGCGGCCGCTCACCGCCACCGTCGCTAGGGCAAGACCAACTACTCGATCCGTCGGCCTACTTCTGCCAAGCGCGCTCGGAGCCGAGACAGGCCTTTGAGAACCTCATCGCGGTTCTTCGCCGATTTGATCCAGAAGGGGATCCGCGAAACGGTAGCGGGGCGAGAACTCGGGAATGGCTGCTGTCATTCATCAGCGGTATGGAACGTCCCGGCGCATCATGTCACGATCGCTGTTCAAGCCGCGACGGCACGACCGACATCGCAAATATCGCGTCGTCGAGACCAGCCGCGCTCCTGAACCAGAGCTGGATGTCCGATTGGTCTGCGACAGGCCGTTCTGCAGGCTTCCCGAGAAGATGGGCAACTTCAGCGCAGGGCTCTCGCGCCAGACGCCGAAAGGTCTCCTCAGACCTTCAGCTTCATTCCGGCGATCTTGCTTGATGCAATCAGGTCGCGGACGATGCTCGCCGACGCTTCTACCGTTGCTACACCGATGTTGGAAGCCACGGACACGATCCGGTACTTGCCATTCGCCGCCGACTTTCCGACTTCGGCCTCAACTTCCTTGTTGAAGGCCCGCTCCCGTGCCCCGCCGGCGCGGTTTGTAACAGGCAGCTGACCGAAGCCAGAACCCCTCGTATCAAACTTCACCATCACCACCAACGGATCGGAACCAGCCTTCTTGATAGCGGTCCGAACCTTGGGGTCGATCTGCTTTGCAGCGACAGTTCTTACGGGCTTCGAGATGCTCGTACCGGTTGCCTTTGTGCGCTTGCGCACAGTCGCCACCGCAGTACCCGAGGTACCGGGCAGGGCTGCTGCTGCGACGGTTTTTGGCATACCCGAACTATACGGCAGCCAGCAAAGCACTGCCATCCACGATCCCGGCGCCTCCGCGGGTAGCATCCCAATTGCCGGGCTGCCGGGCATGGGCCTTGAGCAGCGCTTTCAGCTCCAGCGGCGTCAGATCGGGCGCCCGCGCCCGGAGCAGCGCCAGAATGCCAGCCACATGGGGCGCGGCCATCGAAGTTCCGGTGGACCACGCGAAGTCGTCGCCCTTCCCTGCGGACAGTACGTTGAGCCCTGGCGCGCAGATGTCCGGCCGGGCGTTCCTTCGGACCGTCGCGCTGCCACTGAACGCGCAAACCTTGCCTCTGCCGTCAACAGCTCCCACCGCGATCACGCTTGCGTAGTTGCCCGGGCTAGACGATCTCAATGCGCCGTCGTTCCCCACGGCTGCCACCACGGCGATGTTCTGGTCGATCAGCTCACCGATCACGCCCAGGTAGGAGTCGTTGTACTTGGCGTCACCGAAGCTGAGATTCAGCACATGGGGCCGCTCACCGACGATCCAGTTGAGCGCGTTGACAACGAGCTGGTCTTGATCACCCTGTTTCGTGATGCCCGGAAATATCTGCACGCTGACCAGCCTGGCGCCAGGTGCAATGCCAACCTGCAGGCCGTCCACGTCGCCACCCACCAGCGTGCCAGCCGTGTGGGTGCCATGGTGGTCAGCATGCCCGTCGAGCGGCTTGGCGCGCTTTTGCAGGACGCCGTCCTTGCCGAAGGCGGCGTACTTGAACCGCCGACTCGCGCGCAATTCCGCGAACGCCGGATGGTCTGCATTGATGCCGGTGTCGAAGTGACCGATGGTCGTGCCCTTGCCCCACAGGTCAGCATCCCAAAGGTCAGGAACGCCGACGCGTTGCAGGGACTTCGCAGGCCCTTCGACCAGGTCAGCCGGTGCCGCCGCCCGGTATTGCATCGGCACGATCAAAGGCAGGAACCTTGGCATCGGGATGACCTTGCGGACGCCGCTTACCTGGCTGATCTTGTCCAGGTCGTCGGGATCGACGGAAGCCATGACTGCGCCAAGGTTCTCCAGCAGGACGCCGCCTCGCTCGCCATCGCTCACGTTGACCGCGAGAGGCTGCAGGCCGGCAGCCTCCCTGCTCGATCGTGCACCCGGGTCCTGCAGCAGCGACTTCGCCTCATGATGGACTTCCTGGGTCCGCTCCTTCAACGTCTTCAGGTTGGCATCGAGGGCCAAAGGTACCGGCCCCTGCTGAGTCGGCTTGTCGACCAACACCAGCACACCGACCCGCTCGCCACGCTGGGCGGCCCGGGCAACGACGGGATCAATACGAGCGGCCATGGCTCACTCCGTGAAGAGGTCCGACGGGCGGCGCAGGCGCCGGTAGACGTCGATGGCGTTGAACGCAAGAGGTGCCAGGCGGTTCGCGCGCTTGCCGGCGTACACATCGACATCCTCTTTGGCCAGGTCGCCAAAGGAAAGCCCCGTCTGCGCCGCCAACTCGGCCACTGTCGTCTGATAGCCCTGGATGGCCTCGGGCACCGTGCCGAGCTCGACCGCAAGCGGTTGCACGCCCTTGGCCTTGATGAGCTTTGCAACGGCCTCATCCTGCTTAACGAAGAAGGCCAGTGACTTCAGCTTCGGATTCCCCGTGCCGACGGTCCAAGCGACGACCTTCCAGAACGCCAAGGGGATCTTGAGCTTCTTGTACGTGGGATCGGCATCCGTGAACAGGCAACCCGAAAACACACAGATCTGCTGGTCGTTGGCGTTCGCAGTGTCGAGGACGTGCTTCTCGATCTTTCCCCACCACTGCTTGTTCAGCGCCGGAATCTGCGGCGAACAGTTCGAGAAGTGAAATGAGTCGGCCTCGCCACGCGCAGCCTCGTCGTCGTCCGCTCCCCAGGCGGGGTCGAGCCGCCGAACGAGATGCCCGCGCTCGAAGCCTGAAGTTCGGTAGAACGTGTTCGTGACCTGATATGGCTTGAACGCTCCTTTATCTCGGTCGTCCGTCCACCAAGCATCGGCGGCTCGATTTGCCAGGCGCTTCTCGTTGGCGCCGTCGATGTTGACGGCCGTCCAGAACGCAAGCCTGCGGTCGGGGTTCAGCAGCACCGAGAAATGTTCGTAGGCAAGAACGCCCAGCGTGGCCTTCCTCTTCAGCTCCTTGCTGAGCTTAGGCACTGGGACCTTGATACCAAGGAAGTCCGGGTCATAGCCTGCCCGGTTCGCATAGTCCGGATCCAGTGCCACCCAGGACAAAGGGACGATCTTCTTGGTCGCCATAGGTGCTCCTCCGCTGTTGTTCAGCCACCCTTCCTCAAATGTTGGCACAGGGCAGCCGAAGCCGGTGACCGAATGCCATAGCGTTTTCACGGGCTGTGCGCTCGAACTGGCCGCTAGCCAGACGCCATTGAAGCGGCTGTTCTGACGAACGGCTGCTTCTATGAGGACTGTTTTGTCAACCCGATTTTCATTGGTCATGGCGGAATTTGAGGCCGAGGTTCGATCGCAATCGTCGGCGGGATTGATCTGAGGTCGGGGACTGAAGAGGGATCGAGCTCTTGCTCGATAAAACTTCTATCCGTGCAGGGCTCTGAGGCCCAACACCACATGCTGCATGCGCGCCAGGCGCACTGGCAATCCCCGGTTACCGACGCGCCCCTTCTTTCGGGACGGTCACCCTGCGGTGACCCGCAGCCGTTACGGGCGCGTTGACCTTTGATCATTTGGCGGACTCTGCAATCGGTGCGCCGGAATTACGCGGGAGCCGAGATAGGCTTGAGCTGGGCGCCGGCGGGGATTTCGCCGTATTTCGTGTAGCGCCACAAGGCAATGGCCAGGCGCCTGGCCAGGGCCACGATGCCGACGCGCCGCAGGCGTGCGCCGGCGCACGCGAAGCGCCGGTTGAACCACTGCGTCAACTCGCTGTCGGGCTGCAATTTCAACCAGCCCCACGCGAGCTCAGTGAGCAGGGCTCGGACGCGGCGGTTGCCCGCTTTGCTGATGCCTTGCTCGCGCTCGATGCTGCCACTGGCATGCGGCGTGGGCACCAAGCCCAGGCTGCTCGCGAGCTCGCGCCGATTGGCGAACTGGCGCCAGCCGAAGACCTCCTTGACCAGGATCCAGGCTCCCTTGGGGCCGACGGCGCGCAGTCGCATCAGTTGTTCGACCAGGGGATGCTTGCCGTCGGCGAGCTCACGACGGTGCGCCGCTTCGATAGCCCGCACTTGCTCCTTCACCAGCTTCAGGCGTTCGCACTCCCGCTCCAGCTCGGCGCGCAGCAGCGTCGGCACCTGGTCGCGATGCGCGTTCCACCACCGCGCCCAATCTCGCCCCCCGATGACGATGCCAGGCCGCAGGTTGTGCAACACCAGCAGCGAGCCGATGCGGTTCGTGTGTGCGATGCGCTCGTGCGAGAGTCGCTGCAGTTCGCGGTGCTCGCGCCGCGCATCTTCGTCTTCCGCGCTGGGCTCGTGGAGCACAGACCACACGTGCTCGCCGTGGTGATGCCGGATGAGCAAGGCGAGCAGCTTGTCGGCGTCCAGCCGATCGGTCTTGGCTTGCCGCGCACGTCGATTGACTTCGATGCTCGAAGGGTCCACGACGATGTTGTCAACACCGAGATCGCACAGCCATCGATGGAGCCACCAGCCATCGCGGCCCGCCTCGTAGACGCTGTGTACGAGGGCTCGATCGGCCAGCTTGAAGCGTTTGGCGGCCTTGATGATGCAGTCGGCGGCTGCGACTGGGTCACCGGCCGCCACAGTGTGTCGGCTCACGCCGTCGCGGCCATCGCTGACGCTGATCTGCCACTTCTTGTCGCCCAGATCGAAGCTCATGTACAAGGCTGTACTCCGAGTCGTATCCTTGCCTTGTAGGACTGCTGAGGACTTGGTCATTTCCATACTCCTTGACAACGAAGATTTGGAAATTCGTTTGTAGCTCAAGGGGAAACCTGAGCCGTCCTACATAGCATCTATGCGTTCCCAGCGGGGTTAGAAATCGCGAAGAACATACCGCGGACGCCCTGGGCTGATCTCGGTGGCATATGCCGACTGCCGCTGAGCTGCGATCGCGAGGATCGAACTCGGTGGGAATTTACGAT
>Ga0213878_10000117_pt1 | contig 39676 bp, 36 predicted proteins | sample VelepicoBEBS_R02_FD_161053 | JGI IMG/M metagenome (GOLD analysis project Ga0213878, IMG submission 161053) | Vellozia epidendroides bulk soil microbial communities from rupestrian grasslands, the National Park of Serra do Cipo, Brazil - BS_R02 | ecosystem: Environmental > Terrestrial > Soil >... | reverse complement strand
TCCAGCGCTCGGTCAGCGTGTCGAAGCGGGCCAGGCCCTCGCTGGCGCTGCCGGCCCACAGCACGCCGCCGCGGTCGGCCAGCAGCACGCGCAGGAAGCGGTTGGCGCGGCTGCCCGAGTCGGCCGCCCCCGTCATCGGGAAGGCGCGTGCCTGGTAGCCGTCGTAGCGCACCAGGCCGACGCTGGTGCCGACCCAGATCAGGCCACGGTCGTCCTGGGCCAGGGCCGCGACGATGCCGTCGACGATGGCGGCGGTGCCGCCGGCCGTGACGAAGCGCGGCTCGGCCATCGGGTCGCGCTCGGCCCGGGCAACGGGCAGGGCCAGGCCGATGAACAGCAGAATCAGGACAGGCAGGAGGCGCATGGGCGCTTTGTTCTTCTGGGGGAGGCGCAGCGTAGCAGCCCCCCGTGGCATGTCCGGGCGTCCAGCCCGGCCGGGCAGCCCCCGCAGGCCAGGGGTGTTGGCGCGAATTCTCGAGGTTAGGCCGGCTTCGTCGGCGCTGCCGTGCAGGCCTTGGCCGCCGCGAGCCCGCGCAGGAAGCCGCGCCTCACGCCGCCGGCCGCGATGGCGGCGCTGACCTGGCGGGCATAACGCTCGGCGCCGCTCAGCTTGCGCACCCAGCCGCGGAACGGGATGACGCCCTCGGCCGTGCGCTGCAGCGCGCCGGTGGCAGCATCCTCGCCGCGCTCCAACAGGCCGGGATTGCCGGCGGTGGTCGGCGCGTCCAGGTCGGGGCCCAGCACCTCGTCCAGCGCGCGGACGCCCGCGGCCAGACCGGCGCAGCTGGCATCGGCCGGCTGGGCATAGGGCGCGGCGGCCGCGGCCTTGAGCACGTCGGGGAAGTCGGCACGGACGACGTTGAGGTCGGAAAGCGGCGTCGTCGCGGCGCTGCCGACCTTGTCCTGGCTGGAGCCGGCGCAGGCGGCCAGCAAGAGGGCGGCGGGGAGAAGGCTGAGATGGGAGGGACGCATGGCCCCGGATCATCTCAGCCCGGCGTTGATCTTCTCAAGTGCTGCTGCGCCGGGACAGAGTGCTTTTTCACCAAAAGCGTTCAGCGCGCCGGCCGCCGTGCGCTGGGCCGCATGCCAGTCCCTGGCCGCCGGGTCGACGTAGAGCAGCCCTGTCGCGATCTCGCCGGCCGCGGCGCGCAGCTGCATCGCGTTCATCGCGCCGGGGCGGTCCGTGGGATCGTAGTCGGGCGCGATCTTGCGCAGCCGCAGCGTCGTGCCGTCGGCCTGCGGCACATCGACGGAGTCGGGCGAATCGGCCACCACCTGCTCGGGCGCGAGGGCGATGAAGTCGATGCGGTTCAGCGCCTCGTTGTGCTCGCGCACATGGTCGTAGCTGCGCGTGGAGCCGGCATGGTTGTTGAAGGCCACGCAGGGACTGACGACGTCGATGAAGGCGGCGCCGCCATGGCGGATGGCGGCCTCGATGAGGGGCACCAGCTGGGTCTTGTCGCCCGAGAAGCTGCGCGCGACGAAAGTGGCGCCCAGCTGCAGCGCCAGCGCCGCGAGGTCGATGGCGGTGTCGTTGTTGGTCGCGCCCTTCTTGGCCACCGAGCCCTTGTCGGCCGTGGCACTGAACTGGCCCTTGGTGAGGCCATAGACGCCGTTGTTCTCGACGATGTAGACCATGCGCACGCCGCGCCGCATCGCGTGCGCGAACTGGCCCAGGCCTATGGAGGCGGAGTCACCGTCGCCGGAGATGCCGAGGTAGAGCAGCTCGCGGTTGGCGAGATAGGCGCCGGTCAGCACGCTGGGCATGCGGCCGTGCACGGTGTTGAAGCCGTGGCTGGCGCCGAGGAAGTAGTCCGGCGTCTTGCTGGAACAGCCGATGCCGCTGAGCTTGGCGACGCGGTGGGGCTCTATGTCCAGCTGCCAGCAGGCCTGCACGATGGCGCCGGAAATGGAGTCGTGGCCGCAGCCGGCGCACAGCGTCGAGACCTTGCCCTCGTAGTCGCGGCGCGTGTAGCCGACCTTGTTCCTGGTCAGGCTGGGGTGGTGCAGCCTGGGTTTGGCGAGATAGGTCAATTGGAAACCTCCGTGCCGCGCACTGCGGTGCGAGCGCCATCGGGCGGTCGTGCGGCGCTCATGCCGCGCCCCTCGGTGCGGTGGCCAGCGTGTGCACATGGCGCGTGATCGCGTCGGTGATGAAGCGGGCCGTGATGGGGGTGCCGTCGAAATGCAGCACCGGCGTGAGCTGGGCGGGTGCCACCTCCAGCTCGTTGACCAGCAGGCGGCGCATCTGCGCGTCGCGGTTCTGCTCGACGACGAAGACCGTGTCGTGCGCGGCGATGAACTCGGCGACGGCGGGAGCGAAGGGGTAGGCGCGCAGCCGCATCGCGTCGATGTGGATGCCGGCTTCTGCGAGCGCGACGAGCGCCTCGTCCATCGCCGGCGCGGTGGAGCCGAAGTACATCACCGCGACCCGGGTCTTCTGCGCGGCTGCGCGCACCAGCGGCTGCGGCGCCAGCCGCGCGGCGGTGGCGAACTTCAGGCGTAGGCGCTCGACGTTGCGGACGTAGTCGTCGCCGCGCTCGGAGTAGTTGGCCTGCTCGTTGCGCGTCGTGCCACGCGTGAAGTAGGCGCCCCTGCTGGCATGCGTGCCAGGCAAGGTGCGCCAGGGGATGCCGTCGCCGTCGACGTCCTGGTAGCGGGCGAATGGCTTGCCGGCCTCGAGCTGCCCGGCCGTCATGAGCTTGCCGCGGTCATAGCGGCGCTCGTCGTCCCAGGCCAGCGGTTCGCACAGGCGCTGGTTCATGCCGATGTCCAGGTCGCTCATCAGGAACACGGGCGTCTGCAGCCGCTCGGCGAGGTCCAGCGCTGCCGCCGCGAACTCGAAGCACTCCCGCGGGTCCTCCGGCAGCAGCAGCACATGCTGCGTGTCGCCATGCGAGGCATAGGCGCTGCTGAGCAGGTCGGCCTGCTGCGTGCGCGTGGGCATGCCGGTGCTGGGGCCGCCGCGCTGCACGTCGATGACGACCAGCGGGATCTCGGCGAAGTAGGCCAGGCCCAGGAACTCCGTCATCAGCGACACGCCGGGGCCCGACGTGGCCGTGAAGGCGCGCGCACCGTTCCAGCCGGCACCGGTGATGATGCCTATGGACGCGATCTCGTCCTCGGCCTGCACGATGGCATAGCGCTTCTCACCCGTCTCGGGGTCGGTGCGGAACTTGGCCGCGTACTTCTCGAAGGCCTCGGCCACCGACGATGACGGCGTGATCGGATACCAGGCGCAGACGGTGGCGCCGCCGTACACGCAGCCCAGCGCCGTCGCGGCATTGCCTTCCAGGAAGATCCGGTCGCCCACCGCGTCGGCCTTCCTCACCTTGAGTCCGAAGGGCTGCACGGACAGGTGGTCGCGCGCGAACTCGCGGCCGGCATGCAGCGCGCGCACATTGGAGTCCAGCAGCCTCTCCTTGCCGCGGTACTGCTCGGCGAACAGCTTCTCGATGACGGCGGCCGCGATGCCCATCAGCTCGCTCAAGGCCCCCAGCACGAGGATGTTCTTGAACAGCGTGCGCTCGCGCGGCACGTCGTACGTGGCGTTGCAGATGGCCGTGGCCGGCATGCCGATGACGTGGATGTCCGGCCGGAAGGCGCCAGGCGGCATCGGCTTGGTGGAGTCGTAGAACAGATAGCCGCCGGGCTGGATCTCGGCCACATCCTGGGCCCAGGTCTGCGGATTCATCGCGACCATCAGGTCCACGCCGCCACGCCGGCCCAGCCAGCCGGCCTCGCAGACGCGCACCTCGTACCAGGTCGGCAGGCCCTGGATGTTGCTAGGGAAGATGTTGCGCGGACTGACCGGCACGCCCATGCGCAGGATGGCGCGCGCGAACAGCTCGTTGGCCGAGGCCGAGCCCGAGCCGTTGACGTTGGCGAACTTGACGACGAAGTCGTTGACCGCTTCTATCCTGCTCATGCCACCTCCTTGCGCGAGGTCACGTCACGGCAGGCCGCGCCGGCCTTGGCAGTGACGAGCAGGAACTTCTGCATGTCCCAGGCCCCGGTGGGGCAGCGCTCGGCGCACAGGCCGCAGTGCAGGCAGACGTCCTCGTCCTTGGCCATTACGCGGCCGGTCTTCAGCCCGCCCTCGACATAGATGTCCTGCAGCAGGTTCAGCGCCGGCGCCTTCAGTCGCTCCCGCAGGTCGGGTCCGTCTTCCGTGAAGCTGATGCAGTCCATCGGGCAGATGTCCACGCAGGCGTCGCACTCGATGCAGAGCTTGGGCGCAAACACGGTCTGCACGTCGCAGTTCAGGCAGCGCTGCGCCTCCTTGAGGGCAGTGGCCGCGTCGAAGCCCAGCTCCACCTCGACCTTGATGCTGGCCAGCGCCTTCTCGGCCGCGGCCCAGGGCACCTTGCTGCGCAGGTCCAGCGTGACGGCGTTGTCGTAGCTCCACTCGTGGATGCCCATCTTCTGCGACACCAGGTTCACATGCGGCGGTGGACGCTGGGTGACCGGCTCGCCATGCAGCAGGCGGTCGATGCTGACGGCCGCCTCGTGGCCGTGGGCCACGGCGGTGATGATGTTCTTGGGCCCGAAGGCCGCGTCGCCGCCGAAGAACACCTGCGGCAGCGTGGACTGCAAGCTCTGCGGGTCCAGCACCGGCAGCCCGTCCTCGCCGAAGGCGATGCCCGCGTCGCGCTCTATCCACGGGAAGGCATTCTCCTGGCCCACGGCGATCAGCACCTCGTCGCAGGGGATGACGACCTCCCCGCCGGCCTGCGCCTTCCTGAAGCGCATGCCGGTGAGCCTGCCGTCCACATGCTCGAAGGCCAGCGGCACATGGAAGTCCAGGATGGGAATGCCCTCGTGCTCGGCGTCTTCCTTCTCCCAGGGCGAGGCCTTCATCTGCGCATAGCCGCTGCGCACGGCCACCGTGACGGACGCGGCACCCAGGCGTCGCGCCGAACGGCAGCAGTCCATCGCCGTGTTGCCGCCGCCCAGCACGATGACGCGCGGCTGCACCGCCGTCACATGGCCGAAGCTGACGCTGGACAGCCAGTCGATGCCGACATGGATATGCCCTGCCGCCTCCTGCCGGCCCGGCAGCTGCAGGTCGCGCCCGCGCGGCGCGCCGCAGCCGACGAAGACGGCGTCCCAGCCCTCGGCCAGCAGTGCCTTCATGGACGCAATGCGCCGGCCGGCGCGCCAGTCGACGCCCAGGCCCAGGATGTAGCCGCATTCCTCGTCGATGACGCGCTCCGGCAGCCGGAAGCGCGGGATCTGCGTGCGGATGAAGCCACCCGCCTTGGCCTCGCCGTCGAAGACGGTGACGGCATAGCCCTCCAGCGCCAGGTCGCGCGCCACCGCCAGCGACGCCGGCCCGGCGCCCACGCAGGCCACACGCCTGCCGTTGCGGGCGGCGGGCTTGGGCAGCATGGCGCGGAACTCCTCGGTCTTGCTGTCCGCCGCGACGCGCTTGAGCCGGCAGATGGCCACCGGCTCGGGCCTGGCCGCCTGCTTCTCCTCGACGCGGCCGCGCCGGCAGGCCGGCTCGCAGGGCCGGTCGCAGGTGCGGCCCAGCACGCCGGGAAACACGTTGCTGACCCAGTTGACCCAGTAGGCCTCGTCATGCCGGCCCTGCGCGATGAGCCGGATGTACTCGGGCACCGGCGTGTGCGCCGGGCAGGCCCATTGGCAATCGACGACCTTGTGGAAATAGGCCGGGTCCGAGATGTCGGTCCGCTGCACGGTGTCTCCTGTCCGTGGTGCGATTTGTCGGGCCAGTCTAGGCCGATGGCCGCTCACCCGGCTCTGTGGAAACCCCTTGCGGCCACGACGGCACCTTGGGGATGGTGGAGCCGGCCCCGCTCGCCCAGCATCGGCGTCGCCCAATCCGGGCTCAAGGAGGTTAGACATGGTTGCTTCACGTTTCATCCGGGCCTGGCGCGCGGCGGTGTTCGCCGCCGGCCTGGCGGCGGTCGGCCTGGCCCAGGCGGCCAACAGCTACTTTCTGCAGATCGACGGCCTGCAGGGCGATTCGACCGACGCCCGGCACAAGGACTGGATAGACATCGAAAGCTTTTCCTGGGGCCTGACGCTGGCCACCAGCGGCGGATCCGTCGGCAAGGCCACGTTCTCCGACCTGGCCTGGACCCAGGCCGTGGACAGCTCGACGCCCGCCTGGTTCCTCGACGTCGCGACCGGCAAGCACATCCGGACGACCACGCTCGACGTGGTGAAGGCGGGCGAAGGCGGCGCCTCCTTCTTCCAGATGATCTTCACCGACACGGTGGGCACGGGGCTCAGGATCACCGGCAGCGGCGACGGCCTGATGGCCGACGCGTCGATGAGCTCGGGCAGCATCGTCAAGCTGCGCTACCGCGCCCAGGATGGCAAGGGCGGCTACAAGCCCTGGGTGGAGGGCAGCTTCGACCTCAAGCGCGGCATGCCCACCGCGCAGTTCAGCGGCGACGAGAGCGTGCTGCTGGGCCTGTTCGCCTCCGGCGGCAGCATCGACTTCGATGCCGCCACCGTCACGCCCGTGCCCGTGCCCGAACCCGCCAGCGCGGCCCTGCTGCTGGCCGGCCTGGGGGTGCTGGCCCTCAGGCGGCGGCGCGCCGGCTGAGGACCCAGGGCTGGATCTGCACGACCGCGACCGTCAGCGCCCAGCAGATCCAGGCCGTCCACATCGTGTGGCTGGGATAGTGGGCGCCGCGCAGCATCTGGCCGACGCCGTAGACCAGGCCCAGGCAGATGACGCCCGCCAGCCAGGCGCGCGCCAGGCGCGGGTAGGCGCGGGCCAGCATCCAGGCGCCGCACAGGAAGGCGAAGGCCGCGCTGGCATGGCCGGACGGGAAGCAATGCCCGCCGCCGCCGTCGGTCAGGCCGAAGGCCCAGTGCGAGACGTACTGGACCGTGCCGCCGAACTCGGCGAGGTCCCAGGGGCAGCTCGTCAGGCTGAAGCGCTTGATGACCGACACCACGGCCAGGCAGAGCAACGTGATCAGGAGCCAGCCCAGGCGCTCGCGCCGGGTCAGGCCGGGCAGCACCTGCCGGGGCCACAGGTTGGCGAGCAGGATGCAGCCGATCGCGGCCCAGGAGAGCAGGCGGCCGCCCTGGTGGATCAGCAGCGTCGTGAACCAGCTCTCGCGCCAGGCGAACCCGGCGGCGCTGCCGACATGGCGCATGACCTGCAGGTCCAGGCCACTGGCATCCCAGGCCAGCAGGGCCGCGAGGCCCAGCAGCAAGGCCCACACGGCGACCGGCAGGCGCGCGGCGGGCGCGCGAAGAGGAGGCGGGCGGCTCTGCATGGTCATGGATTGTCAGCCCCGAACGCCGGGGCCCGGCCGGCGACTGCCGGCCCGGGCCCACCCCGGGCCTTGTCTACACTGGCTGCATGAGTTCTTCCGTCTTTGCCGCCGAGCGCGCCGTCCGCATCGGCCGCCAGGCGCTCGAGGTTGAGGCCCGCGCCCTCGCCGAGCTGGCACCGCGTCTGGGCGACGCCTTCGTGAGCGCACTGCAGACCATACTGACCTGCCGCGGCCGCGTCGCCGTCATGGGCATGGGCAAGAGCGGCCATGTGGGCCGCAAGATCGCCGCCACGCTGGCCTCCACCGGCACGCCGGCACTGTTCGTCCACCCCGCCGAGGCGGCCCATGGCGACCTGGGCATGGTCACCGGCGGCGACGTCGTGCTGGCCCTGTCCAACTCCGGCGAGAGCGACGAGCTCAACGCCATCCTGCCCGTGCTCAAGCGCCTGGGCGTGCCCGTCATCGCGATGACGGGGCGGTCCGAATCCAGCCTGGCCGCCCATGCCGACGTCGTGCTCGACAGCGCCGTCGCCGAGGAGGCCTGCCCGCTGCAGCTGGCCCCTACCGCCAGCACCACGGCCCAGATGGCGCTGGGCGACGCCCTCGCCGTGGCCCTGCTGGACGCGCGCGGCTTCAAGGCCGAGGACTTCGCCCGCTCGCACCCGGGCGGCGCGCTGGGCCGCAAGCTGCTGACCCATGTGCGCGACCTGATGCGCAGCGGCGAGGCGCTGCCGCGCGTGGCCGCCGACACCGGCTTCACCGACCTGATGCGCGAGATGAGCGCCAAGGCGCTGGGCATGGCGGTGGTCGTCGATGCCGACGACCGCGTGCAGGGCATCTTCACAGACGGCGACCTGCGCCGCCTCGTCGAGCAGGGCCGCGACCTGCGCTCGCTGACGGCGGCGGAAGTCGCGCACGGCCAACCGCGCACGCTGGGCCCCGACGCGCTGGCCGTCGAGGCGGCCGACCTGATGGAAGAGGCGCGCATCACCGTCGTGCTGGTGGTCGACGCCGACAAGCGCCTGCTGGGCGCGATCAACAGCAACGACCTGATGCGGGCCAAGGTGATCTGATGGCGGCGCTGCGTTTCCCGCCCGAGCTGCTCGTCCAGGCCCAGGGCACGGGCCTGGCCATCAAACTGGCCATCTTCGACGTCGACGGCGTGCTGACCGACGGCCGCATCTACATCGGCGAGCGTGGCGAGGAGTTCAAGGCCTTCAGCACGCTGGACGGCCATGGCCTGAAGTCGCTGCAGCAGGCGGGCATCACGCCGGTGATCATCACCGGCCGCGACAGCCCCGCCGTGCGCCGCCGCGTGGCCGACCTGGGCCTGGCCCATGCCGTCTACGGCGCCGGCGACAAGCTGGCCGCCGCGGAGCCGCTGCTGGCCCGGCTCGGCGCGAGCTGGGGCGAGGTTGCCGCGATGGGCGACGACTGGCCCGACCTGCCGCTGATGACGCGCGCCGGCTTCGCCTGCGCCCCGCCCGGCGCCCACGCCGAGGTGCTGGCCGTCGCCCACCATGTCACCCGCGCGGCGGGCGGCCATGGCGCGGCGCGCGAGTACTGCGACCTGCTGCTGATGGCCGGCGGCCACTACGAGCGCCTACTGAACGCGCACCACGCCACGCTGGACGGCGGCACCTCGCCATGACGCCCGCGGCCCTGCCCCTCGCCGCGCCAAGCCGCGCCAAGCCCCGACCCTGGCTGTGGCGCGCCCAGAGCGTGCTGTCGAACTACCTGCCGCTGCTGCTGATGGCCCTGCTGGCCAGCGGCACCTGGTGGCTGGTGAAGAACACGCCGCTGCTGGACGGGCCGTCCGAGCTGGCACCGCCGCGCCACATCCCCGACTACCGCATGGAGAACTTCGAGATCCAGCGCATCGGTGCCGACGGCCGGCTGAACGTGCAGATCGCCGGTGCAGAGCTGCGCCACTACCCCGACACCGACACCCTGGAGATCGACCAGGCCCGCGTGCGCGCCATCGCGCCCGACGGCAGCCTAGCCATCGCCGAGGCCAAGCGCGCCATCAGCAACGGCGACGGCAGCGACATGCAGCTGATCGGCGACGTGCGCCTGCGCCGCCTGCCGCCGGGCGCGGGCGAGAACGCACCGGCCCAGCTGGAGGTGCGCGGCGAGTTCCTGCAGGCGCTGGCGAACAGCGAGATCCTGCGCTCCCACCTGCCCGTCACCATACGCCAGGGCAGCTCGACCTTGAACGCGCGCAACTTCGAGTACCGGCACCTGACGGGCCAGATCAGCTTCACGGGCCGGGCCCAGGGGCAGATCGCCTCGCGGGACGGTCGATGAGCGAACTGGTCTTCATCACCGGCGCCTCCAGCGGCATCGGCCAGGCGCTGGCGCTGCGCTACTACCGCGACGGCGCCCGCCTCGCGCTGGTGGCCCGGCGCGTCGCCGAGGTCCAGCGCTGGGCCGCCGAGCAGCAGCTCGACACGGCCCGCTTCAGGGTCTACGGCGCCGATGTCGCCGACCTCGACGCCATGGCCCGCATCGGCCGCGAATGCATCGCTGCCCAGGGCCTGCCCGACGTCGTCATCGCCAACGCCGGCATCAGCATCGGCATGGACACGGCCCACTTCGACGACCTCGACGTGATGCGCCGCACCTTCGAGACCAACAACGTCGGCCTGGCCGCCACCTTCCACCCCTTCGTCACCGCGATGCTGGAGCGCCGCTCGGGCACGCTGGTGGGCGTGGCCAGCGTCGCTGCCATCCGCGGCCTGCCGGGGCACGGCGCCTATTGCGCGAGCAAGTCCGCGGTCGTCGCCTATTGCGAGAGCCTGCGCGGCGAGTGCCGGCCGTTCGGCGTGCGCGTCGTCACCCTGCTGCCGGGCTACATCGACACGCCGCTGACGCGCGGCAACCGCTACTCCATGCCCTTCCTGATGCAGGCGGACGAGTTCGCCGAGCAGGCCGTGCGCAGCATCCGCGCCCAGGTCAGCTACCGCGTCATCCCCTGGCAGATGGGCGTGCTGGCCAAGATCCTGCGCCTGCTGCCCAACTGGCTCTACGACCGCGCACTGGGCAGCCGGCCGCGCAAGAAGCGCGCGAGCGAGTAACCAGGGCACGCAAGCCCTGGCTACACTGCGCGCTCTTCGTACCGAGAGCTGCATGAACGCAGCCAAGGAGGACATCATGGCCAAGGTGCTTCACCCCTGCTGAGCCCGCGCGCTGCCATCTAGCGCAGCGCCGCCCGCCGGCTGCGCCCCGCGCACGCCCCACCTGATTCCTGCGGCCGCCGCCCGCGCGCGCAGCCGTTCTCGGACGACTTCCATGAACTTCCGTCTCTTTGGCCCGGGCCTGCTTGCCCTGGCCCTGCCGGCCTGGGGCAGCGCCCCCGCGCTGCAACATCCCACCGCGCTGCGCCTGGCCACGGGCGAGGCCCCGCCCGTCATCGACGGCCGCCTGGACGACGACGCCTGGCGGCGCGCGCCGGCCTACGAGCGCTTCGCGCAGTTCCTTCCCGCCGACAAGCAGCCCGCACGCTGGCGCACGACGGTGCAGGTGCTGGTCACCGACGACGCCCTCGTCTTCGGCATCCGCGCCTGGGACCCCGAGCCCGGCCGCATCCGCGCGCCGCTGGCCCGGCGCGACCAGGTCAAGGCCGACCAGGACTTCATCTCCATCCTCATCGACCCCGTGGGCCACCGCCGCACGGCGCAGTACGTGCGCGTCAGCGCGGCCGGCGCCGTCGAGGACGGCCTGTTCTCCGCCGAGGAGGACAGCGAGGACTCGGCGCCCGACTTCGACGTGGACGCCGCGACCACGCTGCTGCCCGACGGCTACAGCGTCGAGCTGCGCTGGCCGCTCGCGGCGCTGCGCTTCCCGCACTCGGGGGGCGCGCCCTGGCGCGTGATGATCGCCCGCAACATCCCGCGCGAGGAGCGCACGCTCGACGTCAGCGCGCCGGCGCTGACCAAGGACGCGCTGAGCTTCATCGCCGAGCTGCAGCCACTGGACGGGCTGGGCGACCTCGTCGAGCAGGTCCGCGAGCGCGGCTTCATGGCCTTGCGCCCCGAACTGACGCTGCGCGCCACGCGCGACGCCAGCGAGGCGGACGGCACGCGGCGCGCGCGCAAGGCGTCGCTGGGCGCCGAGTTCAAGTGGCGCCCCCGCGCCGACTGGGTGCTGGACGTGACGCTGAACCCCGACTTCTCGCAGGTCGAACTCGACGCGCCGCAGCTCGCCGGCAACACGCGCTTCGCGCTCAGCGTGCCCGAGAAGCGGCCCTTCTTCCTGGAGAGCGCCGACGTCGTCGGCCCGACCCAGGCCGACGAGTCCGGCGAGAACCGCAGCCTCGCGGCCTTCTACACCCGCGCCATCACCGATCCCGACTGGGGCCTGCGCGCCACCTGGCGCGGCGCCGGCGCCGAGGCCACGGCCCTGCATCTGCGCGACGCCGGCGGCGGACCGGTGCTGCGCGCCGGCGCGTTCGCCACGCGCAGCGGCGTGCAGCCCGGCGGCTCGCAGGCCAGCTTCGCGCGCGGCCGCGTGCAGGTGGGCGGACAGGGGCAGTTCGGCCTCGCGGGCTTCGCGTCGCTGCGCGACTTCGGCGCCGGCATGTCCACGCGGGTGGTGGGCGGCGACGGCGTCTGGCGGGCCGGCGACAGCGACCAGTGGCGCGGCCACCTGCTGCTGTCCGGCACGACGCTTGGCCTGGACGAGGCGGGCCAGGTGCTGCGCGTGGGCCGTGAGCGCGGCCACCGCGCCTGGCTGGGCTGGCGCTACCGCGACGGCGACTGGGTGGCCAACGTCAACGTCGAGGAGATCAGCCCCCGCTTTGCCAACGACAACGGCTTCGTCAGCCAGAGCGCCATCCGCCGTGCCTCGGCCTTCGGCTATCTGCGCCTGGGCCCGCGCGAGCTGGCCGGCGTCGACATGCATGAGAGCGAGCCCCAGCTCCGGCTGCAGGAGACGCGCACGCTGGCCGACCCGCGCCTCGGCGTCGCCGCCGGCCAGGTGGTGGACCGCCTGGTGCAGCCGGGCTTCTGGTTCTCGGCGGCACGCAACACCGGCGTCTGGGGCCACGTCGGCCTGGACAGCCACCGGGCGAGGAGCGGCGGCCGGCTGCACCCGACCCGCACGCTGCTGCTGGGCGCGGAGTCCAACCCGGGCGAGCTGCTGACCTACATCAGCGCCGAGGTCGAATGGGGCCGGCGGCTGGATGTCGACGCCGACCGCGTCGGCCCGGGCACGCTGGGCCAGCTGCACGCCCAGCTGCGGACGCCGCTGCCGGGCGGATGGTGGCTGGAGTACGAGCAGCGCTTCGGCCTGGGCTGGGTCGACGGCCCGGACGGCCGCCGCGCCTTCACGGACCGCAATGCGCAAAGCCTCGTGGTGCTGCACCTGAGCCCGCGCAACTCGCTGCGGCTGATCCGCCAGCAGACGCATTTCAGCCGCCGCGACGACCCGGCCGCAGGCCTGGCCGCGCAGAACGAGGTCGGGCGGGTGCTGTCGCTGATGCTCCAGCACCGTGTGGGCCTCTCCCGCGTCGTCAGCGTGGGCCTGAACCGGGCCCGCGAGCAGCAGGGCGCCCAGCGCGCCGACGAGGTGTTCGCCAAGGCCACGCTGGGCTACTGAGTCCGCGCCGGAATCGGCGCACCAGAAAAGAACAAGGCGCCCGAAGGCGCCTTGTTCAGATCTCTTGCGAGGGGGGGCGATCAGTAGCCGCCGGAACGGCCACCGCCGCCGTAGCCGCCACCACCACCGCCGTAGCCGCCGCCACCCGAGCGGCCACCGCCGCCGTAGCCGCCGCCGCCACCACCGTAGCCGCCGCCGCCCGAACGGCCACCGCCGCCGAAGCCGCCCGGACGCTCTTCACGAGGACGAGCCTCGTTGACGACGATCGCGCGGCCTTCCAGGGCCTGGCCATTCATGCCGTTGATGGCTGCCTGGGCCTCGGCGTCCGAACCCATTTCCACGAAGCCGAAACCCTTGGAACGACCGGTTTCGCGATCCATCATGACCTTTGCGGAGGTCACGGTCCCGAATTGACCGAACGCTTCTTGCAGCGATTCGTCACGCACGCTGTAGGCAAGGTTGCCCACGTAAAGCTTGTTTCCCATGGGGAAGCCCTTCTCTTCTCAAAATCAAAAAACCATGTGGAGCTTCAACCCATCGTGAACCATTCAAGCGAAGGTGCGGCGTCCAGACACAGGCAATTCATTATGGTGGCGGGGTGCCGAAATTGCGGGACGGCACTCCGACAAGTGTTGTTTTTACGATTTAGCACAAACCCTGGCGGCTCCCGGGCGTCATGGCGCCGTCATCGATACCATCGCCGCCCGCCCCCCGAATCCATGACTCCCAGCCTGCTCCCCGCCCTCTCCCGCGTGCTCGCCAGCGTCGACGCGCTGCGCAACCTGCGTGCCCTCTACGCATTGCTGGCGGGGTTCTGCTTCGCCGGCCTGCTGCTGGCCATGGCCCAGTCCGCCCTGGTGCGCGAACAGAACCTGCTGAGCGCGCTGTGGATGGGACTGGCGCTGGCTGTCGCTTTTTTCGGGGTCAATGCCACGGGCCTGATGCTGATGGACCAGGCCCGCGGCCTGCCGGTGCGCGATCCCCAGGACGCGTTCTCGGACGCGCTGCGCAGCGCCCACCGCGTGCTGCTGGCCCTGCTGGCCTGCCTGGCCTTGGCGGCGCTGGCCGCCGCCATCCTGGCTGGCCTGCTGTGGGCGACGCGCTGGCCCGTCGTGGGCGCGCCGCTGCTGGCCGTCGTGCTGCCGCTGGGCGTGCTGGTGCTGGGCGGCATCGCCTTCGCGCTGGCCGTCCTCGTCGGACCGCTGGCCGGACCAGCGGTCTGGGCCGGCCAGCACAGCGCCGGCGTGCTGGCCTTCCTGCGCGGGCGCCTGCGCCACGGCCTGCCCGAGACGGCCCTGCTGATGGCCGCCGTCTACGTGCTGACCGCGCTGGCCACGGCCGCCGTCAGCTTCGTCGTCGTCAGCGGCGGCCGGCTGGTGGCGGGCCTGGCCATCCTGGGCGCCGGGGTCGAGCTGCCGGCCGGCCAGTTGCTGGCCGGCGTCATGGGCCTGGGCCCGCGCGGCTTCGGCGCCGCCGGCATGCCGCTGCAGGGCGGGTCGCTGGGCCTGGCCGCGCTGATCGGCGGCGGCGTCGTGTTCGCCATCGCACTGGTGCTGCCGACCCTTGTTTGGCTGCGCGGCTGCTGCGCGGTCTACCTGGCGCTGACGGAAGAAGGATGAGGCCGCGCATCGCCAGCCTGGTGCCCAGCGCGACAGAGACGCTGGTGGCCCTGGGCCTGGGGCCCTGCCTCGTCGCGCGCACCGGTTTCTGCATCCATCCCGCAGAGGCCGTCGCGGCCGTGCCCAAGGTGGGCGGCACCAAGGACGTGAATCTTGCCAAGCTGCGGGCGCTCGCACCGACCCATGTTGTGCTTAACGTCGACGAGAACCGGCGCGAGACGGCCGAGGCGCTGCGTGCCTTCGTGCCACACGTCATCGTGACCCACCCCTGCCGGCCCGAGGACAACCTGGCGCTGTTCGAGCAGCTGCGCGCGGCCTTTGCCGGCGAGCCCGGCGTGAACGAGCGGGCCGCGACGCTGTCCGCCGAGTTCCGCGCCGCCCTCCGGCGCTGCCGCGGCGTGGCGGGGCCGCGTGAGAACGTGCTCTACCTGATCTGGCGCGAGCCCTGGATGACGGTGGCCCGCGACACCTACATCTCCACGCTGCTGGCCGAGGGCGGCTGGCGCAGCTGGCCGGATGCCCTCGGCGGCGCCCAGGGTGCCGGCCGCTACCCCGTGTTGCGCGGCGACGAAGCCTGGCTGGGCGACATAGACCGCGTGCTGCTCAGCTCCGAGCCCTATCGCTTCGGCCCAGAGCACCTGGCCGAGGCGCAGGCGCTGTGCCCGCGGGCTCACGTGCAACTGGTCGACGGCGAGTTGCTGAGCTGGTGGGGGGCTCGCGGCGCGGCGGGGCTGGACTATCTGCGCGCACTGAGCCAGGACGCCTGACCCACAATTGCCGGCATGGATATCTACAAGCCTCTCGTCGCGCTGCTGGCCATCGTCAACCCGGTCGGCGTGGTGCCCTTCTTCATCCACTTCACGTCCGCCTTCACGCGCCCGCAGCGGCGCCGGACCATCCTGGTCAGCGCCTGCACGGCCGGCATCGTCATCGCGCTCTCGGCGCTGTTCGGGCTGAAGATCATCGAGTTCTTCAACATTTCGCTGGCCAGCTTCCAGGTCGGCGGCGGCTGCCTGCTGCTGATCAGCTCGCTGCAGATGCTCAACGCCAAGCCGGCCGAGGCGCGCAAGGAAGACGTCACCGAGGGCTCCAGCAAGGCGGACGCGGGCGCCAGCATCGCCGTCGTGCCGCTGGCCATTCCGCTGCTGACCGGCCCTGCCACCATCTCGACCATGGTGATCTACGCCGACAAGACCCGGCACTGGTGGGAGCTGGCGGTGCTGTGCGGCTACGGCGTGGTCGTCGGGCTGGTCACCTTCCTCACCTTCTCGGCCAGCAGCCGTATCGCCAAGGTGCTGGGCCAGACCGGCATCAACATCATGACGCGGCTGATGGGCCTCATCCTCGCCGCGCTGGCCGTGGAGCTGCTGTCCGACGGCCTCATCAAGCTCTTCCCCATACTGGCAGCACGCACCGTGAGTTGACGCCATGAGCCTTTTCAACCTGCCTCCGATCTGGATGGCGCCCATGGCCGGCGAGGCCTCCAGCGCCGCACTTGTGGCCGCCGTCAGTGCGGGCGGCGGCTTCGGCCAGCTGGGCGCGGCCTACCTCGCGCCGGCCCGCATTGCCGAGATCGCCGCCGACATCCGGGCCCGCACCGACCGGCCCTTCGGCATCAACCTCTTCTGCCCCCAGCCCTGGCGACGCGACGACGCGGCGCTGGACGCCTACCTCGCCCGCCTGGCCGTCTGGCATGCCGAGCTGGGCCTGCCCGCGCCGACCCGGCCCGAGCGCTGCGAGGAGGACTTCGAGGCCCAGCTGGCGGCCACCGTCGCCGCCCGACCCGCCGTCATCAGCTTCGTCATGGGCGACCCGGGTGCGACCCGGGTGGCAGCGCTGAAGGCGCAGGGCTTCACCGTGATCGGTACCGCCACGCAGGTGGCCGAGGGACGGCTGCTGCAGGCCAGCGGCGTCGATGCCGTCGTCGCCCAGGGCTATGAAGCCGGCGGCCACCGCGGCGGCTTCCTCGGCACGCCCGAGGGCGCGCTGATCGGCACCATGGCCCTGGTGCCCCTGCTCGTCGATGCGCTGGACATCCCCGTCATCGCCGCCGGCGGCATCGCCGATGCCCGTGGCGTCGCGGCGGCCCAGGCGCTGGGCGCCGGTGCGGTGACGGCGGGCACGGCCTTCCTGCTTGTCGACGAATGCCCGCTGTCGCCCGCCTACCGAGCGGCGCTGCTGGCGGCGCAGGACGCCGACTCGACGCTGACGCGCGCCTTCTCCGGCCGCTTCGCGCGCGGCGTCGCCAACCGCGTCACGCGCGAGCTGGACGGCGTGGCCCTGCCCGACTTCCCTCAACCCAATGCCGCCAGCCGGGGCATGCGCCAGGCCGCCGCCAAGGCCGGCCGGGCCGACTTCATCAGCCTGTGGGCCGGCCAGGCCCTGCCGCTCAACCGCGCACCCGGCTCGGCGGCGCAGTTGGTCGCCGCGTTGACCCAGGGCTGGCGCGCTTGATCCTGCTGCTGGAGGACGATCCCGCCATCGCTGACACGGTGGTGTTCGCGCTGCGACGGGAGGGCTTCGCGGTAGAGCACCACGCCTGGCTGGCAGAGGCGCGCGAGCGGCTGCGCACGGCGCCGCCGCCGGAGCTGCTCATACTCGACATCGGCCTGCCCGACGGCCATGGCCTGGACCTGTGCCGCGAGCTGCGCAGCGGCCCGCTCTCCCGTCTGCCCGTCATCGTGCTCAGCGCACGCAGCGACGAGATGGACCGCGTGCTCGGCCTGGAACTGGGCGCCGACGACTACCTCGCCAAGCCCTTCAGCCCGCGCGAGCTGGTGGCCCGCGTGCGCGCGCTGCTGCGCCGCGCCCAGGCGACACCGCCAGCGACGGCAGGCTTCAGGGTGGACGGCACACGCGTGAGCCTGGACGGCGTGCCGCTGCACCTCACCAAGCTGGAGCTCGGGCTGCTGACCTACCTGCTGCGCGCACCGCAGCGCATCCACAGCCGCGACACGCTGCTGGACGCCGTCTGGGGCAGCAGCGCCGAGAGCACGGACCGCACCGTGGACACGCACATCAAGACACTGCGCGCCAAGCTGCGCGAGGCCGCGCCGGCGCGCGACCCGATCAAGACGCACCGCGGCCTGGGCTACTCCCTGGAGCCTTAGCCGATGAGACTCGGGCTCAGGGTCTTCTTCGGCTTCTTCCTCATCGCCGGCCTCAGCGCCGTACTGCTGCTCAAGGTCTTCCTGGCCGAGGTCAAGCCCAGCGTGCGCGAGGTCATGGAAGACCTGATGGTGGACACGGCCCACCTCCTGGCCGAGGCAGCCACGGACGAGATGGCCGCCGGCGGCGTCCTGCCCGACGGGCGGCTGGCCACCCAGCTGCGGCGCTATGCCAGGCGCGACGTGGACGTGATGATCTGGGGCCTGCGCAAGCAGAGCCTGGACCTGCGCATCTACGTGACGGACGCGACCGGCCGCGTGGTGCTCGACTCCGGCCAGCCCACGGCCGTCGGGCAGGACTACTCGCAATGGCGCGACGTGGCACTGACGCTGCGCGGCGACTATGGCGCACGCTCCTCGCGCAGCTACCGGGCCGACGACCGCAGCACCGTGCTCGTCGTCGCCGCGCCGGTGCTGAAGGACGGCCGCACGCTGGGCGTCGTCAGCGTCGCCAAGCCGGTGGCCAGCGTGCAGCGCTTCATCGACCGCGCCGAGAGGCGCGTGTTCTGGGCCGGCGCCGCGCTGCTGGCGGCCAGCCTGGTCATCGGCGTCGCGGTGACGCTGTGGCTGGTGGCCTCGGTGCGGCGGCTGCGTCGCTACGCCCAGCAGGCCCAGGCCGGCCAGGCCATCGCGCCGCCCGTCATGCCCGGCGAACTGGGCGACCTGGCACACGCGATGGACGACATGCGCCGCCGGCTCGAAGGCCGCGAGCAACTGGAGCACGACGTGCGCGCGCTTACACACGAGCTCAAGAGTCCACTGGCCGCGCTGCGCGCCAGTGGTGAACTGCTGCAGGACGATCTGCCCGCCGCCGACCGCCAGCGCTTCGCCGCCCAGGTGCTGGACCAGACTGCGCGGCTGCAGACGTTGGTGGAGCGGGTACTGGCGCTGTCGCAACTGGAAGCACAGGTCGGGCTGGGGGAGCGCCAGCGCGTGGCGCTGACCGACTGGGTCGGGGGCCAGCTGGAGCGTCAGGCGCCGCGGCTGGCACAGAAGCGCCTGAACGTCGTGTGGACGGCCCGCGAGAACGTGGTCGTGGACGCCGACACGGTGCTGCTGGAGCTGGCCTTCGGCAACCTGCTCGTCAACGCCATCGACTTCGCGCCCGCCGGATCGACGCTGGAACTCGCCATCGGCGCGACGCCCACGGGCGTGGGCCTGGCCCTGCGCGACCACGGCCCCGGCGTGCCGCCGGCTGCCTTCGCGCAGCTGGGCAAGCGCTTCTTCTCGACGGCGCGGCCGGGCAGCCTCGTCAAGGGCTCCGGCCTGGGCCTGGCCATCGCGCGCCGCATCGCCGAGCTGCACGGCGGGCGGCTGGCCTTCGAGGCCGCGCGGCCGGGGCTGAGGGTGACGCTGATCCTGCCGCGCTGACTTCACCGTCGCTTCACGCACTTCGTCGTCGCCTCACGACCGCTGGCGATGCTGGCGGCATGAAGCCCAATCCCGCTTTCGCCAAGCTGGCCATCCTGGCCTTCGTCACCCTGCTGCTGTGCATCGTGCTCGCCCAGATCGGCGGACTCACGCGTGAACGGCAGATCCGACAACGCGAGGCTGCACAGAGCGTCGAGCAGTCGCTGGCGGGCGCCCAGGCGCTGGCCGGGCCGTTGCTGGTCCGGTCCTGCAAGGAGAGCTGGGTGGTGCCGATCACCGATGGCAAGAATGAGGCCGTCGAGTCGCGCGACTTCTGGTTGGCGGCCGCCCCCACCAAGCTGCACGTCAGCGGTGGCATCAGTCCGGAGGTCAGGAAGCGCGGCCTGTTCAAGGTCAACACCTACGCCAGCCAGCTCGATGTCGAGGCCCGCTGGGACACGCTGACGGCGCTGCAGCCCAAGGCGGAGCACGCGAACGGCAGGCTGGCCTGCGGCGACCCGACGATCATCGTCGCGTTGAGCGACACGCGCGGCATCCGCACCGCCGAGCTGCGACGCGATGGCCGTGAACTGGCCCTGCGGCCAGGCACCACCATCCCGGCCTTCCGCGGTGGCATGCACGCGGTGCTGCCCGAACTGCGCGCGGAGGAGCCGCTTCTGGTGTCGCTCAAGCTCAGCCTCGTCGGCAGCCAGCGGCTGGGCATCGTGCCGGCCGCGAGCGACACCCAGGTGGTGCTGCAGTCGAGCTGGCCGCATCCGAGCTTCACGGGCCAGTTCCTGCCCATCGAACACCAGATCGGCGTCAGCGGCTTCACGGCGCGCTGGCAGGTCTCGTCGCTGGCCAGCACCGCCGTCGCCGATGTGCAGGCCGGCCGCCCCTTGCCGGATCTGTCGGATGACGGCGCCGTGGCGCCACCCTATCCCGAGGCCGGCAAGGCGGCCAAAGGTGGCGGGCTCGACATCTTGGCCGTCGAGCTGATCGACCCCGTGAACCCCTATGTCATGAGCGACCGTGCCATCAAGTACGGCCTGATGTTCATCGCGCTGACCTTCGTCACCGTCGGCCTGACCGAGCTGCTGACCGGCCGACGCGTGCACCCGGTGCAGTACCTGCTCGTCGGCATGGCACTCAGCCTCTTCTTCCTGCTCCTGCTCAGCCTGTCGGAGCATCTGTCCTTTGTGAAGGCGTATCTGATCGCGGCCGGCGCGGCGGCCCTGGTGCTGACGCAGTACGCCGCGGCCATGCTGGGTGGCTGGCTGCGCGGCGCGGCCTTCGGCGGCGGCATTGCGCTGCTCTACGGCGCCCTCTACGTGCTGCTGAGCCGCGAGCAGACGGCCCTGGTCATCGGCGCCGTGCTGCTATTCGCCGTGCTGGCGGCCGTGATGACGCTCACGCGCAAGCTGGACTGGTACCGCCTGGGCGGCACGCCGGGCGAGGCGTGAATTACGCTAGGGGCTGAATCCCCCTGGCATGCCCCGTTAGCGCTCCACATGTCCCAACAAGGCTTCGACTACATCATCGTGGGCGCCGGCACCGCCGGCTGCCTGCTGGCGAACCGCCTCAGTGCGCTGCGCGGCAAGCGCGTGCTGCTCATCGAGGCCGGTGGCAAGGACGACTACCACTGGATCCACATCCCCGTCGGCTACCTCTACTGCATCGGCAACCCGCGCACCGACTGGTGCTTCAGCACCGAGGCCGAACCGGGGCTGAACGGCCGCAGCCTGCGCTACCCGCGCGGCAAGGTGCTGGGCGGCAGCTCCAGCATCAACGGCATGATCTACATGCGCGGCCAGAGCCGCGACTACGAGCACTGGGCCGACCTCACCGGCGACGACACCTGGCGCTGGGAGCGCGTGCTGCGCGCCTTCCGCCGCCACGAGAACCACTGGCGTCTCGACAATCCCAAGACCGCGCCCGACGGCTTCGCCGCCCTGCACGGCCCCATGCCCGGCAAGACCGGCGAGTGGCGCGTGGAGCAGCAGCGGCTGCGCTGGCCCATCCTCGACGCCTTCGCGGCGGCCGCCGAGCAGGCCGGCATCCCGGCCACGAGCGACTTCAACGCCGGCAACAACGAGGGCGTCGGCTACTTCGAGGTCAACCAGAAGAAAGGCCTGCGCTGGAACGCGGCCAAGGCCTTCCTGCGTCCGACCGCGCTGGGCCGGCCCAACTTCGAGCTGTGGACCGGCGCGCAGGTGCGCAGGCTGCGCCTGCTGCGCGACGACACGGGCCTGCGCTGCGGCGGCGTCGAGGTGTTGACGCCACATGGCGTCGAGCAGCCCTGGCTCAACGTCGGCGGCGAGGTCATCCTCGCGGCCGGCGCCATCGGATCGCCGCAGATCCTGCAGCTCTCGGGTCTGGGCCCGGGCGCGCTGCTGCAGGGCCTGGGGATCACCGTCGAGCAGGAGCTGCGGGGTGTCGGCATGAACCTGCAGGACCATCTGCAGATCCGCGCCGTCTACAAGGTGCAGGGCGCCCAGACGCTGAACACGCGCTCGGCCTCACTGCTGGGCAAGGCCATGATCGGCCTGGAGTACGCGCTGCGCCGCAGCGGCCCGATGAGCATGGCGCCGTCGCAGCTGGGCGCCTTCACGCGCAGCAGCCCGGACAAGGCCTGGCCGGACCTGGAGTACCACGTCCAGCCGCTGTCGCTGGACGCCTTCGGCGAGCCGCTGCATGGCTTCAACGCCTTCACGGCGAGCGTGTGCAACCTGAATCCGAGCAGCCGCGGCACGGTGCATGCCACCTCGCCGGACGCCACCGTGGCGCCGGCCATCCGGCCCAACTACCTCTCCACCGACGAGGACCGCCGGGTCGCTGCGCAAAGCCTGCGCATCACCCGCAACATCGTGGCCCAGCCGGCGCTGGCCGCTTTCAAGCCCGAGGAATACAGGCCGGGGCCGCAGTTCCAGACCGACGAGGAGCTGGCCCGCCTGGCTGGCGATATCGCGACGACGATCTTCCACCCGGTGGGCACCTGCAAGATGGGCCGCGCGGACGACGCGGACGCCGTCGTCGACTCGCGACTGCGCGTGCGCGGCGTGACGGGGCTGCGCGTGGCGGACGCCAGCGTGATGCCGACGATCACGAGCGGGAACACGAATTCGCCGACCTTGATGATTGCGGAGAAGTTGGCGGGGTGGCTGGGCGGCTGAGGAACGCGGGCACCAGCCGCTGCGCCACCGGTGCGCCCCTCAAGGTAGTTGTCGCCTCGGTCATGCAACCTGTGGCTGAGTATCTTTGCACCGCAGCGCGGCCTCGGCGACCACATCACGCTCAGGGTTGAGCGTAACCTTCCGGGATTCGAGACAGCGCCTCCAGGCACGGGTGCACAGTCGCAAGACCAGCGGATCCAGCTGGTCTCCGGACGGTGGGAAGTGCCTTCCGCGCATGTACGCAATACTGCGCGCCCCATGCGCGTGAGAAAGAGCGAGCCCACGACCGCGTTGCCGTCCCGATCCATCCCAGATGCCTGGTGGATTGCCAGGTCGTCCCAATCAGTGGCGCATCGGTTTGCTGGCGGTAGCAACTTCCACTGGCGATAGGTCAGGGCGGCTTCGAAAGCCGTATCTCGTCACCGCGCCGGCTGACGGCCAAGCCATAGAGCTTGGCAACGGCGTCGGCGAAGCCGATGCTGTCGCCCGTCCGATAGACGCCGCTGATCCGAAGCTCACCGAGCCCTTGGCCAGCCAGGACGATCTGCACCCTGCTGTATCGATTGAGATCGGCGACGGCGTTGCCGAGTTCGGTGGCGTCGAAGACGGCTTCCCCGCGTTGCCAGGCCACAAGCTGGTCGACACGCGGACGATCAAGACGCATACGCACGGGAGCCTCTGGCCGCGAGTCCTGGACCTGCAGCCGAAGGCGTTCGCCGGGCGCCATCACGACGGACTCGCCTGGCGCCGTCGCGTCGCCGCCAGACGATCGCTGCACGACAACCTGACCTTCGATCAGCGTCACGCCGAATGCATCGACACCTGGTTGCGCCTTCGGCACGGCCCGGACGACGAAGGCAGTTCCAGTGGCAGTGACGCTGGCGTCGGCAGTTCGCACGACAAAAGGCCGCTTGGTGTCCTTGGCGACCTCGAACAGTGCTTCGCCACGGCGGACCTCCACGGAGCGCCTTGCCGGTGTCAGGTCGACACTGACCTGAGTCGACGTATTGAGCGTCATCCGCGTGCCGTCCGCCAGGATGACCAGGCGCTGTTCGCCTATCCCCGTGTCGTAGCGGCCGTCGTTGCGCCACAGGGGGAGGGCGGCTGCGGCAGCGCAGCCCATCGCCGCGCCAACGAGCATGCGCCGCGAAACTGGCTTCGAGTTCTGTTTCTCGTTCACCGAGGGCCGCGCTTGCGCTGCCGCGTAGGTGCTCAGCTTCAGTCCCGCGACGTCCTGCCAGGTGTCGCTGCAGCGCTCGAATGCCAGGCGGTGCTCGGCCGACAGCGCTTGCCAGGCCAGGCATTCCAGCTCCATCGCACGCGTGCGGTCTGGACCGTGCAGCCTGGCGATCCATACTGCCGCCTCCGCTGCGACTTTCCGCGTCACTTCCGGCATTCGCGCCACCTCCTCAGACCCGGAGGCTCGCTCTGGATGCACCCCTACCAACCCTCCATCCACGTCGTCAGCCGCAGCGTTGCCTTGGCGACGAGCTGGCAGACCGTCGAGATGGTCACCCCATGAGCCTCTGCGATCTCAGCATAGGTCATGCCGTCGAGCCGGTGGGCGAGGAAGATGGCTCGGGTCCTTGGGTTCAGACGGTTCAGGCCCAGGCTCAATCGGGCCATGCGCTCTTTGGCCAGCACCACGGCCTCGACCGAAGGCGCGGTATCCACGATCACCACGTTCTCGACCAGCACCTCTTCGCCGCGGGTCACCTTCATGCGATAGGCATCGATGCCGAGGTTCATCGCCGCTTGCATGACGAAAGCTTCCGGCTGGTCGACCTGACGCTGCCGGTCGTTCTCGTAACGGGCGAGCCGCAGCCACGCCTCCTGCACCAGGTCCTCGGCTTCATGTTCGGTTCGGCCACGCCTTCTCAGCGCGCCGCATACGCGAGCCATCGTCTCCTGCCAGTTCCTCAAGAGCCGCGCATCCATGGCGGTTCAGGCCGCGGCCGCCGAAAGGAACTCGGACGTGGCTTGAGCGCCGTAAGGCGTGCGGCCGCCGCGGCGCCTCCAGCCGTCGAACAGCTCCAGCTGCACGCGCTGCAGGCTCGTTGCGACGACCTCGGTGCCCTCGGCGGCGTCGGCGACCGGGCCATGGCGTTTGATCAGTGCCGCCAGGCGCTTGTTCGCGGCCTGGGAGGCCTGGCCCGTCCACCGGATGACGCGTCGCGTCCGACCACCGAACACGCCGCAGGCCTCCAGCTCGGACAGGGTTCGACGACAGACCAACGGACGGACGCCCGCCATGTGGGCGGTCAATGCGCCCTCCGCAGCGACGGCCCGCAGGCGCTCAATGCCACGCTCCTGGAGGTCCGATGCGATGCGCTGCGGAGTTCCCGTGCCTTCATCGCGCCAAGCGCCGAGCAACTCGAATTCGCCTTCTGCGTGAAACCCGATGGCCCAGTGCCATCGGTCCGAGCCGGAAGCCGCGGCGCCCACCGTGGGGACGTCCAGTGCGCCGAAATGAGCAACAAGGTACCGGATGCAGAGCGGCGCTGCGAGCCATGTTGCACTGTCCCAAATGCGGTGAGCCATCGAACACTCCCCGTTGCGTGACCACAGGCATGGAAGGCGCGCGGTCGACAGGTTGATATGTGAAGCAAACTCCGTAGATGCAAATCCATCACATCGTCAGGCTAACGGCATGCCCGCAGTGACCAAGCCGCCAGATGAGTTGCCGTCCGCAGACGACGTGCGTGGCGTGCTTGCGTACAACGTGCGGCTGCTTCGCGTTCAGAAGGGCTGGTCTCAAGAAGAGCTGGCCATGGAGTGCGAGCTGGATCGCACGTACGTCTCGGCTGTCGAGCGCTCGCGCTGGAACGTCTCGCTCGGAAACATCCAGCGGTTGGCCATGGCGTTGGATACCCAGCCCTGGTGTCTGCTCAAACCGCCGAACTGACTGCTGAACGCCTGCATTGGGGCGTCTGCATCGACAGCTCGCTCTCCGCAGCGACGGCCCATATGCGCTTAAGACCGCGCTCTTGGAGGTCCGACGCGATGCGCTGCGGAGTTCCCGTGCCTTCATCGCGCCATGCGCCGAGCATCTCGATTTCGCCTTCTGCGTGAAACCCGATGGCCCAGTGCCATTTGTCCACGCCGGAAGCCGGGGGCCCACCATGGGGATGCTCAGCGCACCGGGATGAGCAACAAGGTAGCGGATGCAGAGCGATGAGGCGAGCCAAGCTGCAGTGTCACGGATGCGGTAGGTCATAGGTCGCTCCTGAGTGGGCTTCCTGGCTGCGCTCCGCGCCGACCTTCTCCAGGCTGGCCAGCTTGACGCACCAAGACTACGAAAGTCGTAGTAGATGAATTCTACAAAAGCTACGACTCTCGTAGCAATATGACGGAGGCTTCGAACGACATCTCAGACGTCTGGCGAAAGCGCTTGAAAGAGGCGCGTCTGGCCCTGGGAATGAGCCAGAAGCAGCTCGGAATTGAAGCTGGGCTCGATGAGTTCGTGGCGTCGACGCGGATCAACCGCTACGAGCTCGGTGTTCACGCGCCGGACTATCAGATGGCAGTCCGCCTCGCCCGTGTTCTGCAAGTACCGGTGGCCTTCCTCTATTGCGACAGCGATGAGCTGGCGTCAATGATTCTGGCGTTCCATCGCGCGCCGAAGTCCTTGCGACGCAGCGTGTTGCAGACCTTGAGTTAAATCGTCTGGAGCTCGAGGGCTTGGCTGGCCAAGGCTCTTTCGGCGGCGCCACCCCTCTTGCGGAGGGCCAGCTGGTTTACCCGTCAAGAGACGAGGCGAGCCCAGAATCGAGTAGGGGGCCATCATTGGCGACGCCCCTTACCTCGCCAGCATCGAGCGGTTTGGCCTGCGGACTTCTGACTCACGACGGTAGCAGCCCTGCCCTGACTGGAGGCAGGCCGGCGAACCCGTGCTCGCCGGCTCCGCCGACAATCGCGGCAATGCAGTCCCCAGCCCCGCATCCCCGCGTGCTCTCCGTCATCCCCCCGATGACGCAGCTGAACACGCCCTACCCGTCCACCGCCTACCTGACCGGCTTCCTGCGTTCCCGCGGCATTGACGCGCATCAGGTGGACCTGGCGCTGACGCTGGTGCTGGAGCTGTTCTCGCCTGCCGGCCTGGCGCAGATCCACGAAGCCGTCCAGACCCTGCCCGAGGCCCAGCGCACGTCGCAGACCGCCTGGTTCAACGCGGAATTCGCAGCGATAGCCGCCGCGGCGCCGCGTGTCATCGCCTTCCTGCAGGGTCGCGACCCGACGCTGGCACATCGCATCAACACCCGCAGCTTCCTGCCCGAAGGCGCGCGCTTCGCGTCGCTGGATCACTACATCGGCGAGGAGGGTGAGGACCCGCTCGCCTGGGCCTTTGGCGCGCTGGGCCTGCAGGACCGTGCCCGCCACCTCGCCACGCTGTTCCTCAACGACCTCGCCGACGTGCTGCGCGACGCGGTGGACGCACGCTTCGAGTTCGTCCGCTATGCCGAATCCCTGGCCGCGGCCCAGGCCTATTTCGACCCACTGGCCAAGGCACTCGCCGCACCGCCCAACCTCGTCGACGCGACGCTGCAGCGCCTCACGCTGGACGCGCTGGCGCAGCACAACCCCGACGTCGTGCTGCTGTCCGTGCCCTTCCCCGGCTCGGTCTATGCGGCACTGCGCATCGCGCAGGCGATCAAGGCCGCGCGGCCGGACATCGTCTGCGTGCTGGGCGGCGGCTATGTGAACACCGAGCTGCGCGAGCTGGCCGAGCCGCGGCTGTTCGACTTCGTCGACTACGTGACGCTGGACGCCGGCGAGCGGCCGCTGCTGGCGCTGCTGGAACACATCGCCGGCAAGCGCTCCAGGACCCGCCTGGTGCGCACCTTCTGGCGCGACGGCACCGACGTGAAGTACACCAACTTCGTCGAGCCCGACGTGCCCTTTGACGAGGTCGGCACGCCGACCTGGGAGGGCCTGCCGCTGGACCGCTACCTGTCGCTGCTGGACATGCTCAACCCCATGAACCGGCTGTGGAGCGACGGGCGCTGGAACAAGCTGACCGTGGCCCATGGCTGCTACTGGAAGAAGTGCAGCTTCTGCGACGTCAGCCTGGACTACATCTCGCGCTACGAGGCGGCTTCCGCCGAGGTGCTGGTGGACCGGATCGAGGCCATCATCAAGGAGACCGGCCAGACGGGCTTCCACTTCGTCGACGAGGCCGCGCCGCCCAAGGCGCTGAAGGCGCTGGCCGAGGAACTGATCCGCCGCGGCGTGGCCATCAGCTGGTGGGGCAACATCCGCTTTGAGAAGACCTTCACGCCCGAGCTGTGCCAGCTGCTGGCCGACAGCGGCTGCATCGCGATCTCGGGCGGGCTGGAGGTGGCGTCGGACCGGCTGCTGCAGCTGATGAAGAAGGGCGTCAGCGTCGAGCAGGTGGCGCGCGTGACCAAGGCCTTCGCCGATGCCGGCGTGCTGGTGCATGCCTACCTGATGTACGGCTTCCCGACGCAGACGACGCAGGACACCGTCGACGCGCTGGAGTACGTGCGCCAGCTGTTCGAGCAGGGCTGCATCCACAGCGGCTTCTTCCACCGCTTCGCCTGCACGGTGCATTCGCCGGTGGGCCAGAACCCGGCGGACTACGGCGTCACGCTGCAGCCGCTGCCGGCCGACGGCCGCTTCGCGAAGAACGACATCGCCTTCATCGACCCCACGCCCACCGACCACGACGGCCTGGGCCAGGGGCTCAAGAAGGGTCTCTACAACTTCATGCACGGCATAGGCATCGAGCAGGACATCCGCGCCTGGTTCCCGGTGCGCGTGCCCAAGACCACGGTGCCGCGCCGCTTCGTCGAGCGCGCGCTGGTCACGCACGCCTGAGGCCGTTCAGGAGCGCAGCGGCGGCAGGCTGATCCGCGCCCTCAGGCCCTGGCCGACGTTGGCGTCCAGAAGCTCCAGCAGGCCGCCGTGGCGGATGGCGATGTCCGCCGCGATGGCCAGGCCCAAGCCGCTGCCGGAGCCGCTGGCGCTGCTGCCGCGCCTGAAGCGCTGCATGGCCGCCGGGCGTTCCGCAGCCGGAATGCCGGGGCCGTTGTCCTCCACCTCCAGCCACGGGCCCTCCAGCCCGCTGCCGCAGCGCACCGTGATGCGAGCGCCGGGGCCGGCATAGCTGACGGCGTTGTGGATGAGGTTTTCCAGCGCCTCGCGCAGCAGGAAGGCGTGGCCCAGGGCCGGCGCCTCCTCCAGCTCGAAGCCCAGGTCCACGTCGCTGGGCAGCGTGCGGTGGGCCCAGTCCTGGCCGCTCTCGGTCGCGACGTCGCGCAGGTCCAGCGCATGCCCGACGTTGACGGTGCGGTCCTCGGCCCGCGCCAGCGACAGCAGCTGCTGGGCCAGGCGCGCGCTGCGCATGACGCGCTGGCGCAGTCGCTCCAGCATCGGGTCCACGCGCTGGTCGTGCGGCTCCAGCATGGCCAGCTCGATCTCGGTCTGCAGCGAGGTCAGCGGCGTGCGCAGCTGGTGGGCCGCGTCGGCGAGGAACTCGCGCTGCGCGCCGGCGGCGCGGGCCAGGCGCTCGAACAGGCGGTTGAAGGCGGCCTGCAGCGGCACGAGCTCGCGCGGCAGCGGTGCCTCCAGCGGCGTGAGGCGGTGCAGGTCTCGATGCTCCAGCTCGGCGCTCAGGCCGGTCAGCGGCCGCAGGCCCTGGCGAATCGCCCACCAGCTGGCCAGGGCCAGCAGCACCACCAGGCCCACGCCGGTGAGCGCGACGAGGCTGGTGATCTCCTGCTGCAGCGCATCGCGCTTGTGCAGGGTCTCGGCCACCAGCACCTGGCAGGCACCGATGCCGCAGTCGCGCCCCAGCTGCACCAGGCGCAGCTCGCGGTCGCGCAGCCTGACGTCGCCGTAGTAGGCCCTTCCGGCCTCCTGCGTGGGAGTCAGCGGCTGCACCTCGGCCAGGCCGGCATCGCCCTGTATGACCTCGCCGCTGGGCGCCAGCACGAGATAGAAGACGTCGTCCTGGCGGTCGAAGCGCAGCGCGCGGTCCATGGTGGCGCTGATGTCGATGCGCGGCTCGCCGCTGCGCAGGTCGATCTGGCCGGCCAGCGTCAGCGCCGTGTCTTCCAGCCCTTCATCCAGCCAGGTCTGCGCGGTGTGCTGCACCTGTTCGTACAGCGCCATGCCCAGCAGCGGCAACGCCACCAGCAAGGGCAGCATCAGCCAACCGAAGAGCCGCCGCTGCAGGCTGGAACGCGAGCCCGCGGCCAATTTCAGGCAATTTCCTCGAGCAGATAGCCCAGGCCGCGCACGGTGCGCAGCTGCACGCCACCCGGCTCGATCTTGGCGCGCAGGCGCGAGAGGCAGACCTCGATGGCGTTGTCGCTGACGCCCTGGTCCCAGGCATTGCTGGCCAGCGCGATGTGCTCCTTGGGCACGACCTTGCCAGCCCGCGCCATCAGGAAGCCCAGCACGTCCCACTCGCGCGCGGACAGGGCCAGCGGCTCGTCCTCGATGTAGGCGCGGCGCGCCTCCTGGTCGATGCGCAGGCGGGCCAGCTGCAGCTGGTTGCTGGTGCGCGCCTGGCTACGGCGCACCAGCGCGCGGGCACGGGCGACGAGTTCGGTCAGCGCGAAGGGCTTGACGAGGTAGTCGTCCGCACCGCCCTCCAGGCCGCGCACGCGGTCCTCGACGGCGTCGCGGGCGGTCAGGATCAGCACCGGCACGGTGATGCCCTCGCTGCGCACACGGCGCAGCGTCTCGAAGCCGTCGATGCCGGCCAGGCCGATATCGAGGATGAGGATGTCATAGGCATCCTCCCGCAGCGAACGCGGCACGGGCTCGCCACGGGCGGTGCAGTCCACGACCCAACCCTGGGATCGCAGCGCGCGGGCGGTGGTTTCGACGAGATGTTCGTCGTCTTCGACGAGCAAGATGCGCATGGTGATCTAAGTATGGCCCCAGAGCGCCCGGCGTGCTGACGCCGGGCTGTCACGTCAGGAAAGCTCGCGGCAAGGCAGGTGTCAAGACCGTGACGGCGGCGCTTCGGACACTGCCGGCCATGAATTCTTCCATCGAACGCCGGCCCGCGGTGCTGCTGTTTCATGGCCTGTGCGCCAATCCCCTGGAACTGGCCCCGGTGGCCAAGACGCTGCGCGAGGTCGGCTACGCCGTCGAGGTGCCCGCCATGGCCGGGTACGGCGTCAGCAACGCCACCGGCGAGCAATTGCCGGTGCCGCCCTTCGAGCATTGGCTGGCGGAGGCCGAGGCACAGTTCGACAGGTTGGCGGCCGAGCATGGCCGCGTCGCCGTCGGCGGCCTGTGCATGGGCGCCGTGCTGGCCCTGGCCCTGGCTGCGCGCCGGCCGGCCGCGGCCCTGGTGCTGATCTCGACGACGCTGCATTTCGACGGCTGGAACGTCTCGCCCTGGCGGCGCCTGCTGCCGCTGGCCTACCTGCCCGGCCTGCGCCGCCGCATGAGCTTCAAGGAAACGGCACCCTTCGGCCTGAAGAACGAGCGCCTGCGCGCCTGGGTCGAGCAGGCGATGGCCTCGAACCATGTCTCGGCCGTCGGCGCCGCGCGGCTGTCCGCCGCGTCGCTGTACGAGGCCTCGCGGCTGATCCGCCATGTCCGCGGCCGGCTCACCAGGCTGGTCGCGCCGGCCGTCGTGCTACACGCCAGCGAGGACGACGTGGCCGGCCCGCGCAGCGTGCGCGAGCTGCAGAGCCGCCTCGGCGCCAAGCCCGAGGTGCACTGGTTCCACGACAGCTATCACATGCTGACCCTGGACAATGAGCGCACCGCCGTCGCCCGCACGGTGCGCGACTTCCTGCTGAACCAGCATCCGCTGGCTCTTCTCGCCCCCATCACTTCCGGAACCTGCCATGTCGCACAGCACGCTTGAAGAACTCTGCATCCTCGCCCAGCGCGAACTCGGCGCCGAGGCGCTGGACGGCAAGGTCGAGACACCCTTCGCCGAACTGGGCCTGGACTCGCTCGGCCTGGTGGACTTCATGTTCACCGTCGAGGACCATTTCCACGTCAGCATCGAACACGACCGCGCGCTGCAGAACCCCACGCTGACCGGCCTGGCAGCCCTCGTCGACGAACTGCTCGCCGCCAAGGCCCAGCCGCTCGCCACGGCCGCCTGATGACCCAGGTCTGGATCACGGGCCTGGGCTCCATCAGCGCGCTTGGCGCCGGCGCCGACGTGCTGGCCGATGCGCTGCTGGCCGGCCGCTCCGGCGTCACGGCCCAGCCCGGCAGCGAGGAGCATGCCCTCAGGCCCTTCGCCGCCGCCGCCGTCACGACGCCGCTGGCGCCCGGCCTGCCGCCGGCCCAGCGCAATCTCTACGACCGCCACAGCCTGCTGGCGCTTGAGGCCGCCGCCGAGGCCTGGGCCCAGGCCGGACTGCCGGCGACGGCACCCGAGCCGGACCGCGCCGCGGTGGCCTGGGGCACGGGCCTGGGTGGCTCGGTCTCCATGGAGGCCTCCTACCAGCAGGTGTTCACGGGCCGTCCGCCGCGCGTGCATCCCTATACCGTGGTGCGCGTGATGGCCAACTCGGCCGCCTCCCACCTCGCCATGCGCCACCAGCTGCGCGCAGCCCAGCTCGCCGTGTCCAACGCCTGCGCGTCCTCGGCCCAGGCCATAGGCGAGGCGCTGTGGCTGCTGCGCAATGGCCGCGCCGACGTGGCCCTGGTCGGCGGCTCCGAGGCCATGCTGCATGTCGGCAGCGCTTTGAGCTGGCAGGCCATGGGCGTCATGGCGCCGCTGGACGCCGAGGCGCCCGGGCAGAGCTGCCGCCCCTTCGACGACGCGCGCAAGGGCCTGGTGCTCGGCGAGGGCGCCGCGGCCCTCGTCCTCGAGACCGAGGCCCATGCCCGCGCGCGCGGCGCCACGCCGCTGGCCGTGCTGGCCGGCTACGGGCACAGCGTCGACGCGGTGCACCTGTCGCGACCCGACGCGGCCGGCCAGGTGCGCGCGATGGGCGCCGCGCTGCGCGACGCCGGCCTGCAGCCGGCCGACATCGGCTACATCAACGCCCATGGCACGGCCACCGAGGTAGGCGATGCCGTCGAGGCGGAGTCCATCACGGCCGTCTTCGGGCGGCGCGCCGTGCCGGTGTCGGCCACCAAGGCCTTGCACGGCCACCTGATCGGCGCCGGCGGCGCGCTGGAGCTCGTGGCCACCGTGCAGGCGCTGCGCCGCGAGCTGCTGCCGCCCAGCGCCCATGTGCGCACCAGTGCGCTGACCGAGCAGGCCGACATCATCACCGGCGAGGCACGCGCCACGTCGCTGCGCGCGGCGATGTCCAACTCCTTCGCCTTCGGCGGCAGCAACGCCACGCTGATCGTCCGCGCCCCGGACTGAGCTCCTCGCGCCGCAGCGGCGCGACGTCCGGCGTGGCATGGCGCCGCGCCGGACGTCGCGCACTTGCCGGTGCCACATAATTCTTCGGCATCGGTGAGTCTGGTCCTCGCTGCAAAGGTCCGATCTTGAAGAAACTGGCCTGTCCCCTGGTCGCGGCAATCGTCGGCATCGGCGCCTGGGCGCAGCCCCCGGCGAAGCCACCCACCGTCGCCCTGCTCGCGGCCGTCGGTGATCAGGTGGACATCGTCCGCCAGCGGGAGCGGACCGGCAGCCACCTCGAACCCTTCAGCCGCAAGAGCCTCTCGGTCAACAGCCAGGCCCTGAACATGGCGGTCCTGAAAGGGCTGGATCAGGCCTTCGAAGAGGAGGAGCCTCGGGCAAAGCGCGTGCTGCTGGCCTGGACGACGCCGGCCGAGGTCCGGCAGCAGCTGGCCGGCGCCTACGGCAAGGAGCGCGAGTCCATCATGCTGGCAGCGCTCAGGGAGCATCTGAGATCGCTGCCGGCCCGCGCCGAATGGGACCGCATCGAAGCCATCCTGCCCAGCTATTTCTTCGAGAGCGTCGGGGGCCTGGGCCGCAAGCTGTCGGGCGCGGGCTTCTATGTGCAGCCCCTTGCCAAGGGGGAAGTCTCCCTGCAGTGGGACGAAGACACCGACGCCATCGACGGCGTGGCGCCCGACACCGACCCGGCGAACGGCTCGGACTACAGGACGGTCGACCCCAACACGGGCGAAGTCGGCCGCTCCTACACCTACATCGCGGCCTATATGTACTTCCAGCGCGTCACGCTGGATGCACGCACGCTGGAAGTGCTGGCGCGCAAACGACAGCTCGACAACGTGAAGTACGCCGACCCGAGAAGCGCGGCCATCGACGTGGGCGACCAGATCCCGCTGCGGGTGATGACGGGCAGGCTGCTGGACCTTGCCGAACGCTCGGCCTACACCTCGGTGCGCGGCAAGTCGCATGTGACCGTCACGCAGCCCAGGGCGGTGCAGCCCGCCGCCAGCGCGCCGCGCTGAAGGCGATCCCGTGCATGCCGGGCAGGGCAGCGCGCCGCCGCCCGCCGGCGCACTACCATTGCCGACCTCCGCCAGAGGCCGCCATGAAACTGCTCGCCAAATTCAATCTCGTCTACCTGGTCGTGATGGGCCTGGGCATCGCCCTGAGCGGCTACATCGCGCGCAACCTGCTGCAGCACAACGCCCAGCAGGAGGTCGTCGAGAGCGCGCGCATGCTGATGGAGAAGGCGCTGGCCGTGCGCAACTACACCAACACGCAGATCAAGCCGCTGCTGGCGGCGCAGATGGCCACCGAGTTCCTGCCGCAGACGGTGCCCAGCTATTCGGCCACCGAGGTGCTGGGCACGCTGCTGGCCAACCACCCCGAGTTCGCCTACAAGGAAGCGGCGCTGAACCCCACCAACCCGCGCGACCGCGCGACGAGCTGGGAGGTGGATATCGTCGGCCAGTTCCGCTCCTCCGCCGACCTGAAGGAGACCGTCGGCACCCGCGACACGCCAGCCGGCCCGTCGCTCTTCATCGCGCGCCCGCTGCGCATCACCGACCCCGCGTGCCTTGCCTGCCACAGCAGCGTGGAGGCCGCGCCGGCCACCATGGTGGCCAAGTACGGGCCCGCCAACGGCTTCGGCTGGAACCTCAACGAAGTCATCGGCGCGCAGGTCGTGTCCGTGCCGCTGGGCGTGCCGCTGCAGCGCGCCGACCAGACCTTCAAGGTCTTCATCACGTCGCTGGTGGGCGTGTTCGTCGCCGTGGGCATCGTGCTGAACCTGATGATCTGGCTGCTGGTCGTGCGCCCCGTCACGCGCCTGTCGGCGCTGGCCGACCGCGTCAGCCAGGGCGACCTGGACGCGCCCGAGTTCAAGGCCTCCGGCCGTGACGAGATCGCCACGCTGTCGGACTCGTTCTCGCGCATGCGCGCCAGCGTGGTCCAGGCCATGAAGCTGCTCGATGCCTGATCCGGCCCGGCACCCACGGCAGCTCGGCAAGTACCGCGTCACCGAGGTGCTCGGTGAAGGCGCGATGGGCATCGTCTACAAGGGCTTCGACCCCGACATCCAGCGCACCGTCGCGCTCAAGACCATACGCGCCGGCCTGGACGACGACGGCAGCCCCGGTGCTCCGGCCTCGCGCTTTCGCAACGAGGCCCAGGCCGCCGGCAGGCTGGGCCACCCGGGCATCGTCGCCGTCTACGACTTCGGCCACGACCAGCAGGTCGCCTACATCGCGATGGAGTTCGTCGAGGGGCGCTCGCTGGCCAGCTATCTGAGCGCCAAGGTCCGCTTCACCGACACCGACATCCCCGGCATCATGAGCCAGCTGCTCGACGCCCTCGGCCATGCGCACGACAAGGGCGTCTGGCACCGCGACGTCAAGCCGGCCAACATCATCATGACGATGTCCGGGCGGCTCAAGGTGGCCGACTTCGGCATTGCCCGCATCGAGTCGCAGAGCCTCACGCAGACGCAGTACATGGTGGGCACGCCCAGCCACATGGCGCCCGAGCAGTTCCTCGGCAAGCCCATGGACCGGCGCGTCGACATCTACGGCGCCGGCGTCGTGCTCTACCAACTGCTCACCGGCCGCGCGCCGTTCGCCGGCACGACCGAGGCGCTGATGTACAAGATCGTCAACGAGATGCCCGAGCCGCCGTCGAGCGTCGAGGGCGGCGGGCGCCCCGGCTGGTTCGACGCCGTCGTCGGCCGCGCGCTGGCCAAGCGCCCGGAGGACCGCTTCGCGAGCGCGGAGGACTTCAAGCAGGCGCTGATCGCCGGCGTAGGCCAGCGCATCGACGACAGCAGCTGGGAGCGGACCGTCATGATGGCCCCGCCGCGCCCGGCGCGGCCGCCGCTGTCGCCGCCCACCATGGCTCCGCCATCCACCGGCCCGGCCGGCGCCTCCGGCACCACGGCGCCGCTCACGCATTGGGACCGGGCCCAGCTCACCCAGGCCGAGCAGTCGCTGGCCCGCCATGTGGGCCCGCTGGCCGGCGTCCTCGTGCGCCGCGCCGCGCGGGAATGCCGGGACCTCGGCGAGCTCTACAGCCGGCTCGCCGAGCAGGTCACGGACCCGCGCGCCCGCGACGCCTTCCTCGGCCAGGCCAGCCTCGTCACCAGCGGCGCCAAGGCAAGCATGGCCGGCGCAGCGCCGGCGGGCGGGCCGCTGAGCGATGCCGTCATGGAGCTGGCCCAGGCCCTGCTGGCTCAGCAGGTCGGGCCCATCGCCAAGGTGCTTGTCAGGCGCGCCGCGGCCGGCACGGACAGCCGGGCCCTGTTCTTCGAGCGCCTGGCGGAAGCCGTCGGCGATGCGGCGGCGCGTGCCAGGCTGCTGGCGGAGCTGGGCAAGCTGCCCTGAGCGCGCAGCCATGAAAAAGGGGCCCGAAGGCCCCTGTCAGTCGGTCACGAGGTGCCGGCCGCTCACGGGTAGCTGATCGTCAGCGTGTAGCCCGCCGTCGTGCTGAAGCCGCTGTAGCTCTGCACCTTGATGTAGACCGTCCGGGCCGTGGCGCCGTTCGCGTACGTCAGCGACTCCGACGCGGTGCTGCCCTCGGACGATGCGAGGCCGGCGCCGGTGGACGTGACCAGGTACAGGTCGTAGTCAACGCCGCTGGGGCCGGTCATGTCGACGCGGATCTTCTTGTTGGCCGGCAGGTCGACCTTGAAGTAGTCCTTGTCGGTGGCGCTGCTGATGAAGCCGGTGACCGTCGTCGCGGTGCCGATGGCGTTGGCGGTGGCGATGGTGTTGTTGGGCTCCACCTCGCTGAAGGACGCGCCGGCGTTCAGGATCTCGAAGCTGACCGGCGTGGACGAGGCGGTGTTGCCGGCGGCGTCGAAGGCCTTGGCGACCAGGCTGTGCGTGCCGTTGGGCAGCGACCGCGAATCCAGCGTCATGCTGTAGGGCGGCGCGGTGAGCGTGCCCTTGAGCGCGCCGTCGACCCAGAACTCGACCTTGGTCACGCCGACGTTGTCGCTGGCCGTGGCCGACAGCGTGATGGTGCCGCTGTTGCCGGTCTGGCTGGCGCTGACGGTGGGCGGCGTGGTGTCGCCGCTGTCGTTCACGCCCTGGTTCACCCAGATCGGCGCCGACCACAGGATCTTGCCGTCGTTCTGCGTCAGTTTGGCGTAGTAGACATGCGGGCCGTCGGTGGGCGTGTGGCTGTAGGTGGCGCTGTTGGACAGCACCGTCATGGTGCCGTTGCGGCCCGGGACGCCTTGCCAGATCTCCACCAGCGACACGGTCTTGCCGGTCGTGTTGGCGAAGCCCACGTTCAGGTTCAGCGCGCCGGTGTTGTTGATGCGCGAGCCCATGATGGCGCCGTTGGCGCTGAACACGACCTGCGAGTTCTTGTCATGCGAGGCGAACACGCGGCGGGCGCGCAGCGCCTCGATGAAGCTGTCCCTGGTCAGCGGCGTGCCGTTGGGGACCAGGATGGCCGTGCGGTTGGTGTACGAGGCACCCCAGTTCGCGCAGTGGTTGTCCTGGTTGGTGGCGGGCGCCACGTGGAAGCCGCGCTCCAGGATCTTCTTGAACGACGCCTCGTAGCCGGCGCCCGGCTGCTGGGATTCGTCGTCCTTGTTGGAGAAGGCGCTGGTGTTGGACACCTCGGCCAGCACCATCACCTCGTCGCCGTCGGCGGTGTAGCCGAAGTCGATGCCGTTGATGATGAACTGGCCCGAAATGTCGGGATGGTTGAACTGGCCGACCTGGCCGGCCGCGCGCATCACCGTGTACAGCGTCGCGTAGTCGTTCTTGGCGATGAATCGATGGCCGTACAGCTGGTTGCTGGGGTCGTACTCCCAGGAGTACAGCTCGTCGCTGTTGAAGATGTTCAGGTGGCCACCGCCGCTGATGACGCCCCATTCCATGCCGTACATGGCCAGGAAGCCGGGGTTGGCGGCCGTGTAGTTGGTGGCGATGGTCAGGCCTGCGGTGTAGCGGTTCTTGGCCATCGCGGCCGGGATGGTGCCCAGGCCCGAGCTACCGTCGAAGTAGTGGTTGTGGTCGGTGTTGGCGAAGAAGTCCAGGCCCTTGCTCTTGGCATAGGGAAAGGCGGTGTCCGGACCGAACTTGCCGCTCTGCGCCGCCTGCGAGGAGTTGCAAGTGGCGAGGTCGCCGCCGCCGTCGGAGTCGTTGGTCTGGCCGTGCAGCGAACCGTAGTACACCGTGTAGGGCCAGCTCGCGATGGCCGAGGCGGCCATCGCCTTGGCGCGCGGCTCGTCGCCCTGGCCGAGCTGGCTGCCCATGGCCATGGCGCGGTAGGCCGGCATCTTGGCGACGGGTGCGACGCCGAGCACGAACTTGAAGGACTCGGTGTGCGGCGCATGGCCGTGGTCGTCCGCGTCCATCAGCGACTGCACGCGCGCGTCGTCGCTGTCGCCCTTGGCGACCACGTCGGCGGCGGCGGCGAACGCCGTCAGCCGGGCCTCATAGACGCCGTCGGCCAGCGCCGACTTCTCGTCGCGGCCGGCCCAGTCGAAGTTCAGCGTCACCGGCTTGCCGGCGTAGCGCGCGATGCCGCTGTAGGCCTGCACGACGCGGCCATCGGCGGCCACCAGTTCCAGCCGGTAGGCGAACTGCTCGCCCTCCGGTGCGCCCAGGTAGTTCATCGCCACGCTGAAGCGGCGCGCGCCGCTGGGTGCGGCGCTGATGAACGGCACCTGCAGTTCGACCTCGAACTCGTGGTGGTCCGGGTGCTTGGCACTGGCGTCCATCGACGCGGCCCGGGACATGCTGTCCGAGGCGGTGGACGCCACCGTGGCGGTGGGCTCGTTGGCACCGCCGCAGGCGGCCAGCAGCAGGGGCAACATACACGCCACAAGGGGGCGCAGGCAGAGGGATTGAGCGTTCACGACGTCCTCAACGAAAGTGGTGCTGTTGTAGGTTTGGAACCGGCGGGCGGCGCGGATCAGTCCGCGCGGCGACGGCGGGCCATCAGGCCGACGGCGGCCAGGCCGGCGAGCATCAGCGCGTAGGTGTGCGGCTCGGGAATGGGCGCCGTCTCGGGGATGGCGGTGCCGCTGAACAGCACGTTGTCGTAGCGGATGGTGCCGCTGGTGCCATAGGTGTTGCCGGACGTCGGCAGGTAGGCGCCGGTGCCCGGCGCGAAGGTCGCCAGGATGCGGATACCGAAGTTCTCGTTGTCGTTGGCTTCGAGGATGCTGCTGAAATTGAAGCTCAGGCCGTCAACAAAGGTCGCGGCCTTGTTCGAGGGCATCTGGAAGGTGGTGGCGCTGAGCCAGGTGCTGCCGTCAACTGTGTACTGCAGCGCCGTCCAGGCCGAGGCAGTGCTGCTGTTACGCTGGGTGAAGCTCAGCACCAGGTCGGTGTAGCCCGAGGTGTTCACCATGAACTGCACGCCACGCGTCAGATCGCCTGTACTCTGGGCGGCATAGGTTGTGGTGTTGAGGGCGCTGCCCTTACCCGCGTCGCCGGCCGACGTAAACGTGACGCCGCCCACCATGGTCAGCTTGCCGCCGTTGGCAGTCTCGCCCTTGGGCTCCTCCTTACAGTTGCTGCTACAGCTGAAAGTATTGAAGTCCCACAGCGCGATGGTGTCGGCATGGGTGTGGAAGCTGGCGACGGCCAGTACGGCAAGGGCGATCGAGCGGAGTTGCATGATGGAATGTGTCGGTTGAGTTCGAGGAGGGCCCGGCGCCAAGAGACTTCCCGACGCGCGCCGCGAGAGTAGTGAGACTTTTTTACGACTTAGTAAAGCTTGACGTTCTAGTCGGATATTGCTGCGCTCCGCGGCGCGGTCGCGGAGCGCGAATCGCCGATGCCTATTGAGGAGAACGCCTGTTTCGGCGTTGGCAAGGGGGCTCCACCTCCCCCACATTTGAGGGGAATGGAGCGCGTTGCCCCGTTGCAACGGCGACACACCCGGGCGCTGGCCGCGTTCAGCCAGGCCGGGCCGGGCGGCGGTTCATTTCAACGCGCCGGATCGGGCCGTCGGTAGGCCAGCACCTTCAGCGCGCGCTCCGGCGCCAGGTCCGTGAACGCGAGCGGGTTGGGCAGCCGCGCTATGAACTCCAGCTCCGGCGCATGCTCCGCCAGCACGTCGCGCAAGAAGTCCGGGCCCAGCTCCGGGGCATTCAGGCACAGCAGCGCCCAGCCACCCGGCGCCAGCAGCGCCGGCAGCCGCCTGGCCAGCCGCGCATAGT
>Ga0213878_10000116_pt1 | contig 40197 bp, 78 predicted proteins | sample VelepicoBEBS_R02_FD_161053 | JGI IMG/M metagenome (GOLD analysis project Ga0213878, IMG submission 161053) | Vellozia epidendroides bulk soil microbial communities from rupestrian grasslands, the National Park of Serra do Cipo, Brazil - BS_R02 | ecosystem: Environmental > Terrestrial > Soil >... | reverse complement strand
GCCACTGCTACGGCAACGGCCACGGCTACGGCTACGGCTACGGCAACGGCTACGGCTACGGCTACGGCAACGGCGACGGCAACGGCTACGGCAACGGCTACGGCTACGGCTACGGCTACGGCAACGGCTACGGCCGCTACCCCTACAGCCTGGTGACGCGATGAGAATCGGCATCCTCTTCCGCCTCGGATCAGCCCGGATTGGCGTTCACTATTCGCCGCATCACAGGAGGTTCTGCGTTAATGCAGTGCCGTTCGTTACGTGTTGGATCACGCTTAAGGGAGGTACGCCGCCATGAGCTTTGAGCTAATCGATTCCACCGGATTCCCAATTAAGGCATGGACGCGCGGCGTACAAGTCGAGGATCAGGCCAAGCAGCAGTTGCGCAACCTCGCTTCCATGCCGTTCATCCATTCCCATATCGCGGCAATGCCTGATGTGCATTGGGGCATGGGCGCTACCGTTGGTAGCGTGATTGCCACCAAGGGGGCGATCATTCCGGCAGCTGTGGGGGTGGATATTGGCTGCGGCATGATGGCCGTTAGGACGACCCTGAATGCTTCGGATCTTCCCGACAACCTATACGCCATACGTTCCGCTATTGAATGCGCCATTCCTCATGGCCGCTCAGACAATGGCGGCGTTAACGACGTGGGTGCACATGATCGTCCGGTACTTGGCCCTGATAGCTTGGCCGATGGCTTGCGTCGTCTTGTCGATAAGCATCCGAAGCTAGACCGCGCATCCCGCCGCGCATGGCATCACTGCGGCACACTTGGCACGGGAAACCATTTCATCGAACTATGTCTTGATGAAGCGCAGCGTCTTTGGATCATGCTGCACTCAGGATCACGCGGCATAGGTAACGCTATCGGCATGCATTTCATCAATCTAGCCAAGGAGGATATGCGCCGCTGGTTCATTAATTTGCCGGATCAGGACCTAGCTTATATCCCCAATGGCTCAGAACTTTTCTCGGACTATCGTTTTGGGCTGGAATGGGCGCAGGCATTTGCACGCCTGAACCGTGAACGCATGATGCAGGCGACCATCGCGGCGGTAGAGGATGCCCTTGGTCGCCTTATTGACAGCGATGAAATGGCCGTGAACTGCCATCACAACTATGTTTCCTGGGAGCTCCACTTCGGCGAAAACGTCATGGTGACGCGCAAGGGTGCTGTCTATGCCGGACTTGGAGAGCTAGGGATAATCCCCGGCAGCATGGGCGCCAAGTCGTTCATCGTGGCTGGCAAGGGTAATCGTGAATCTTTCTGTTCCTGCTCACATGGCGCTGGTCGCGCCATGAGTCGTGCCGAAGCAAAGCGACGGTTCACAATGGCCGACCATGCTGCAGCTACAGAAGGCGTGGAATGCAGAAAGGATGAGGACGTTATTGACGAGACGCCAGCGGCCTACAAATCCATTGATGCTGTCATGGCAGCACAAGCTGACTTGGTCGATATCGTTCACACGCTCAAGCAGATTGTTTGCGTGAAGGGTTGAATCATGAGCGAAGCATGGCTCACCACCGAAGAAGTCACAGAATTGACGGATTGCTCGCGTCGCAGCCTGCAATGTTCTCGGTTGGCTGAGATGGGCATTCCGTTCCAACCGAACTATGCAGGTCGCCCGCTAGTGGAGCGTTCTGCGGTGCTGAGGCACAAAGAACGCGCACTTAAGAAGTCAGGCAAGCCTAATTGGGATGCCATCCGTGCCGCGCAGCCTACCTAAACGCCTCCATCGAAAACACGGATCGTACTACTACGTTAGCCGTGTGAACGGGAAAGTTCGGTGGTTAAAGCTTGCGAAAGATTATGGCGAAGCTTTGCGCAAGTGGGCCGAACTGGAGGGTGGCAGGCCATCCATAGAATGGACAGTCGAGACTGCGATTGCACATTACCTGAAAGTGTCGGCCAATCGCCTAAAGGACGCGACGCTGGAGAGCTATACCGCCGCCGCCAAGCAAATTCTCCCGGTGCTTGGGTCCATAGCCATCGATGCTCTGACCAAGAATCAGGTATACACATACGTGGTCAAGCGGGGAAATGTGGCTGCTAATCGTGAACGGGCGCTTTTATCAGCGACCTATACACACCTAACGATGGCCGGAGTGTTCAATGGCCCCAATCCTGCCGCTGGCTTGCAATTCCGCAACCCCGAGAAGGCCCGTAGGCGGTATGTCACCGATGCGGAACTCACTAGGCTGATGGATGCTGCTAGGGGGCGCATGAAGCTCGTGGTGCGGTTCGCCTACCTCACAGGGATACGGCAAGCCGATATCATCGGAATGCGCCTGACGAGCGCCACAGAGGCAGGGATTGCGTATGTGGATGGCAAGACTGGGAAGGATCACCTCATCGCCTGGACCGATGAGCTTAGGTCCATCTGGAAGGCTGCGCGTGGTGCGCGAATAGGTGATGCCGTCCTCTTTCTCACGCAGGATGGGACGCAGTACACGTCAGACGGTTTCAAAGCGTCATGGCGGCATGTGAAGCTGCGGGCCAAACTCAAGGATGTTCGGTTCCATGACTTGCGGCGAAAGACGGGAAGCGATGCGGACGACGACACGCATGCGCAGGAGCTGCTGGGGCACTCAGACGCCAAGGTTACCAAGCGACACTATCGGGCAAAAACCATTGCAGTTAAGCCCCTGGACCCCTTGAGTGTTAGACAAAAGCCGGAACGTTAGACAAAAGCAAAGGGCCGCGATCTCTCGCAGCCCTTGCAGTATTTGGCGCCCGAAGTTGGACTCGAACCAACGACCCCCTGATTAACAGTCAGATGGCCTAAACAATCATATTGCATTGAATTGCATGATGTTTTCGGAACTATGAACTGTCTAATTTTAAGCGATCAAGTTGCCTTGTAAGGCGCATTCCTGCGCGATAGGAGTGCGACCGTTAGACATCAACTGGATGCCAATATGAATCGAAGTGACTATTTAGTGGACCCCATCAACGGCATTGTCTATGGCTATAAGGGACGCCCCATTCGGGCTCATGATGGAAAAGGGTATATCCATTTCACATTGCGTATAGATGGTCGCCAGAAGGACGTTCTGGCGCATCGGCACATCTGGGAATATGTACATGGCCCCATCCCTGCCGGATTGCTGGTAAACCATATAAATGGCAAGCGAGACGATAACCGTATTTCAAACCTAGAACTCGTCACGAAGTCAGGCAATGCCATTCATGCCTTTAAAACTGGCCTAGCTGGACGCGGGGAAAGGCATTACGCAAGCAAGCTCACAGAAGCTCATGTACGTGAAATACGTGCCATTGGTCGTTCAGTCACCGGTCGTGAGCTAGCCCAACGTTATGGCGTCTCACCCTCCCTCATCGACCAAGTGATATGGGGTAATTGCTGGAAGCATATGCTTCCGTAAGCACTTACTTTAACGAATTGTCACAATGATTAGCTTGAATCCAATCAAGGATACGGCAAGTTATGCACCCCCACTTCCGACCCGCATTCCTCGCCCTCGCCGCACGTGCCGAGATGGTCGTGTTCTCCCTGCCATTGGCTGAGACGTTCCCCAGCTCATCGACCTATAGCGCAATCGTCCATGCCTTGTCTGGGTCGGAGAAGATGAACCATAGGTAGGCGAACACGGAGTAGACGAAGCCAATGGGAAACAGCAGCAGGATGCCCAAGAGCACGAGACGTTTCATAAGGTTTCCTCAAGTCAGGCTGGTGTAACCCGTCGCCTTCTCGATCCAGATGTTTACGTTGGCGGTGGAGAAGGTCTTGCTGGAGCCAGTCACGTTGGCGACGCAAATAGTCACTTGGGTGGCAGATGATACGTAGCCGAAGAACACGCACCCCTGGTTGTCGCCCAAGAAACCAATGCGAACATTGTCTCCAAGTGCGGCTCCCGCAATCGTGTAAATGCTGAACGCAGTGGCACCGTTGCTCACCGTACCCGGACCAAAGCTGGTCGAAAGATAAATGACTGGCCCTTTCCAACTGATCGGAGATCCAACGATTAATGTCGTTCCCGTCAGGTTGCGATCAAAGTTGTTGTCTAGAATGTAGTTGTTGGAGATCGTGCCTGAGACGTTGACTTCCTTGTAACCATACGTCTGCGTCTTAGTGGTCTGCGTATCCGTCGATACATTCTTGGCGATCATGCAATTGATGAGATTGCTACCACCCGTGACCGCGTTGCCATAGATACCAGCGCCGTTAGAAAGAACACTCTGGCCGTTGTTCATGCAGGTATTGCCGATCACATTGATGAAGGGCGCACCAATCTGAATACCGTGGCCTGAGTTATTCAGGCAGGTATTGCCGATGATCTGTGAATCCTGCGCCCAGCACTCGATACCTGCCGGATAGAAGCTATTGGAATCTATGCCTGAACTTCCAGAACATAGGTTGTTGGTGATGCGTAGCCGTGAGACGGGTACAGCCACTGTTCCCGTCGTTACACCACTGCCGAACTTCCAACCAGTAATCAGGTTGCCGGAAATAGTGCCATCTGACCCATCGGTGTAGATGGCCGTACCAGTGCAAACATTGTTGTTGATCGAGTACGACGATACCGCGCCCGCAGAGGCCGATACATTGACGGCTTGGTTTTGATTGCCCGATGGCGTGGGCATCGTGAAGTAGTTGCCACTGACGTCCCAATTGCTACCACCATTGACGGCAACGCCGAGCGTATAAGGCCGCATACCAAAAATAGAGCAGCGCCGGAACGACCAGTTGTTGCAATTCACCGGAGCAAAGGCGCTATATACGGAACCTGCTGCAAACACCCCCGAACTAAGATCGAAGCCAAGGCTTTCAATACTAAAGCCCGACTTTCCGGAAATGCTTGCAACACTTCCAAGACTTGGAAAGCTCTAGGCAAGTGCCTTAAGAACAGCGGTTGTCCTGCTGGCACCCAACCACGAAGCACCACTCATCGTGATACCCGAGTTGTTGACAAGATACTAACCATTCGGGAAGTAGAGCCCGACGCCCGCTGCAGCAGCGGTACTATCGGCAGCAGATATAGACGAGGTGTCATCCGTACCGTACACCACGGTCTGTGCCGACGAGGCAAGCGTGGTAGAGGCATTGGCACCCAATGTGACTTGGGTAGACGAAGTGTAGGCGCTGATAGTCGTCATCAGCGTAGCACCAGAAGCACCCGCCCCCGTCACGGATATGGTCTTGCCAACATCCGTGCTGAGGAAACTTGCACCCGTTACTATCAGTGCAGCCGCACCACTCGTGATGCTTACAGTTGCAGAAAGGGTAATGCCGTCGCCTTTTGCGCCCCAATCCTTGACGCTGATAAAGTCCTATGCCTTCTGCTGACTAGTACGCGTCACCGCCCCTGCAAGCGGTTGCTGAAAGCCGACAAGATTCGCACCATTGCCAGTGCCCGCTGCTGAAAGCTGGGCCAGCGAAGGTGCGCCCACATCAGATGCAACTAAGGATACTGAACCGGTCTTGGTATTGACGCTCTGTACGTTTGGAACGATGGCTGCGCCCGTGACAAGAACGACGCCAGGCGATTGTTCGATAACGGTGTTGGCACCCATTAGATATGTCCTAGATCAAGCATAATTATCGAACGCGACGAGCGCGGATGACGCCGCTTGCCGTAGCTGTTCCACTGGCAAATGTACCAAGACCTACGAGATAGACGGTGGTCGTGGATGCGAGTGATAGCCTTGTGACAGGAAGCGCCTAGCCGGCAGCCGTGAATGCATTGGCGGAAGCTACCTGCAACTGCCAATACGTACCAGCAGACCCAAGCGTTGCCGATGTCGTGCTGATTCCGCCTGCGGCGTTGCTAAGTACGTTCGAACTACCATTGACGACAAGACCCCCCGAAACGTCCCAATCGCCAGCCGTCAGCGAGATACTCGCCATGTTGGCCTGAGTTCCAGTGGTCAAGGAAACTGCGCTTGCCGTTGCCGAGACATACTCACCAACACTTCCTGCGTTAACATTGTTGTTGGTCGTGGTTCCAACGATGCCATTGGTCTGCGATGGCGTGAGATTGCCCGTGGCTGACAATGACGTGAAGCTACCCGCCGCTGCCGCCGTTCCGCCTATGGCTGGTGGTGACGCCAGATAGGTACTAAAGCCTGCACCAGAAACCGTGCTACTGGCGCTAAGGGTCGTAAAAGCACCCGTATTGGCCGTGGTGCTGCCAATAGGAGGAGGCGATACAAGGGATATGGCCGCGCTACCGGCTGCCGTCACCAGCCCCTTAGCGTTGACGGTAAACGAAGGAATCGCCGTGGTGCTACCAAATGACCCCACGTTTGCATTGACCGTGGCCAAGGTAGTTGCCGTACTTCCGGCAGTCGTCGTTACATCGCCCGTAAAGGCAGGCATCAGGCCAGCCACAAACGTTCCGCTAGTCACCTGAGATGCAGCAATGGCGATGGCAACAGATGACGCTGCCGTCACCAGACCTTTACCATTGACCGTCAGCGTTATGTTGTGGGCCGCATCGCCAAAGCTGCCGACATTGCTATTGACCGTCGCCAGCGTTGAGACGAACGAACCAGCGGGTGATGCGACGTCACCCGAGAGGTTTAGCTAGATGACGCCAGTTTGGCCGTTTACCGACTAAACCTATGGCAACGCTGCCTGACTGATGACAACGATATTGGCACCCATCAGGTCAGACTCCACGGCTTGTTGACCGGAGCCGTTACTGTGAACGTTCCACCGATGATGGGAATCACATTCGGCGGGGTTGCGCTATCGAACACGCAAAGCTCATACATGTACGTTCCAAGCACCAGTCCCTACATATCCGTCGCCGTAGGATTCATCACCATCGTTCCATTGCTTGGCGTGGGGATGGTGATCTTTCCGTTTGTCGTGTTGAAGTCGTAGGAAATGGAGCTTTCAGGCGTTGCGCGCACGCGAAGCGATGCGTTGTAGCCGGTTAGATTGAACGGCGTCACGCCATCGGGCTGGAGGAACGTAATCTGATCGTTCCATGCCGCGCCCTACTCCACCACATAGTTGTAAACGCCGGGTTGGGTAGCCATCAGAGAAGGTTTCCAATAGTGGTAATCGGGCCGGCGTGGGCGGCACTCGCCAGGTTGTTGCGAATGTTCACGGTCTGCAGCGTGGTGGCGTGGATGGGATCACTCCAGAGCGTCGTAGGCTCACCCAGCACAGCAAACATGCACTATTGCTGCAACGCCTAAACGCTGCCCACCGTGGCTAGCTCCGTGGGATTAGTCGTATGGCTCCATCCCGATTCAATGGGCTGGCCCATGGCATCCAGTCGTGAAGTACCATCCGCATTCACGACGCGAGCTGCTACCGCACAGTTGGCATTGCCCGTATTCGGCTCCACGGACATAACGGCACTGATCGCAACGTCATCGCCCGTATCCAGGCGCACGACAAATTCAGAGGGCGAGATATGCGCCGCATAGGGAGTTTGATCTGGCTTCGTATAGCTCATGGAATGAGTTTGTTGTGATGCAGGATATAGGGGGCTTGGCCGGCATAGAACGCCACGTCGCCGGCATCAATGGCTACGACGGGCTGGGCGCCAAGCCATTCCACGCCGACAACCTTGCTTAGGCCGTCGCACGTCTGGATTTCTTTGTGCATGGCATCTACCGCTTCTACGATGCCATCCCCCAGCATGAGCGGAGCATCGAGCGAACAAGTCAGCGATGCGCCGTTTTCACACGTCACATGCACACAGTTGGCTGGTGCGACATAGCAACGAACCACGACTGCCTCGCCATCCGGCGTCATGACCTTGCGCACAGCACCATCGATCGGTCCCAGCGGACTATCCGAATCAACGACCACGCATGTACCGCCGCCACCACCACCAGATCCACTACCACTACCGCTTGATGGATACGCGACGACGATGGACCCCACGTAGACAGAACCATCATTTGAATAAACGTCATTCGGGTTGGTCGTGGCAATCAGCGTCTACGTACCACCCGCATAGGAGGCGTCGATGAAGTATAGATAATAGGTAATATTGGTGCCGTTGGTGCCCGTCGTTCCCACGCTGGAAGCGTTGTAATTAATCGTCACTGATCCCGCCAGGACGCTAAATGCTGCGACGGAAATGGTGGCCGTGGCTGGTGTGCCCGCCGCTGACGAATAGCTGATGACGCTCGGCACCTTGGCTGGAACGTTGGTGATCGTGCGCTGAAGCAGATTGCGCTAATCGCCCACCCGCATGCCGGAACCAGGAACCGTGAGCTTGTGCTGCCCACTGGAAAGCTGCGTGCCAAGAATGCGGGCATACGTCGAGCCGTCGGACACGTAATCCTGGGTCTTGTTGAGCAGGCCGGGTTGAGAGAAATCGACATTGTTGCTTGTTAGGTTGTTGTTGTTGACCCGTCCATAGGTCGAGCCATCCTGCAACTGATCCTGCGTCGCCGGGGGCTGGGTAAGGATGTAAGGCGATGGGAGGGCCGTGGTGCCCTTCGTCGGCTCAAGCTGCCATGCCTCTATCCAGAACATTGCTCCTGGCGTCACGCCCGTCAGAACCAGCTACATGGTTGCTGTCGATGATGCATCGGCCGTCAGGACTTCCGTTCCATAAGGACGGTCCCAACCGCCGCTTAACGTGCCGCTGATGTTGACTGAGTACGTCGCCGCGGGTGTGATGACGTTGAGCGTGCCCGTGATCGGTCCGGCTGCACCCTTGAGATAGACCGACGATAGCCATTCCCAATACGGCTGGATCGTACATGGATAGCCATTCATCTGAATGGTTACTGTGCTTCCGGTAGCCACCAGCTTCAGGCTGGCCTTACCGAACTGAACGGTTGAGTTATCCAGCGATGCGGTAGCCCCCGTGACTGTCACTGCGGGAAGGCTGGTGAAGTAGACACTCTAAGAAGCGGGAACCGCATTCACGCCCGTGGTGTATTGGGCGTTCTTCACCGCCTGAAACATCTCAAGCAGACGCTGTACATGCCTCGACCAGTCCGCCTACGTCTTCGGCAACGTGTTGCTGAAGATCGTGGTTGGCTGTTGGGGCAGCTGATTGCTGGCGGTTTGTAGGCCCATTACTGCCCCGCTTTCTGGCCGACCAGTTCTGAACTCTGCTGGTTAAGGAGACGCTGAAGCTGAGAAGCTGCTGCAGGATTGGTGCGCTATAGCTGCTGAATCGCACTCGCCATCCTGGCCGGGTCCATCATCAGATCCGTGACGGCACCACCAAGCCGCTCCGCACCCTTCTCAGCCAGCTTGCCCATGCCAAGATAACCGCCAAGCGTACCGACGCCAGGAATGAACGACCCTAGTGCGCCACCAACGATCTTGGGCAGCGTCCCATTGCCGCCATAGGTCGGCCCATAGAGCTTATTGGCAAGCCAGCTATCCGCTGCCATGTTGTACCGCGTGTCCGAGCCGGCAGACTTCACGGCATTGGATACCGTGTCGCGCTGTAGGTCATTCTGGATACCTTCCAGCGTGTTCTGGGCATTTGGTGACAGCGGATACGGACCCTTCGTCGCCTGCTTCATGGCGGCATTGAAGCCGCGCGGCGTCAGCTGAACTTGCTGAGCAGAATTAAGGCTACCGTTCCCCAGACGATCCAGAATCCCGGATGCCGCACGTGCGTCAGTAATCGGCTGAGAAAGCCGAGCGTAGTCGGCCAGGTAATTAAGATACCCTGGGTTTGCTTGGTCGATAGCCTATGAAATCTGATCTTTGACCGGGCCAAAGGCGACACCCTCTTGCGTTCCTACGGCCCCATTAGGGGCGTTCTTGCGCAGGTAATCCCCGATGTTCTGGCGCAGACCATCCAGAACGTCAGGCGCCATTGTACCACCCTGAGCGCGGTCCATAATTTCACCACGCAGGTCGTTGATGGCGCCCTTGATCGTAGGCCGCACCCCGAGTGAGCTGTTCTTGAGCGCATCCAACTGGTCAAGGATGGGCTGAACCTGCACGGGGTTTCCGTTGGAAAGAAGCTTATCGATCTGCGGGGCCGTCTGTGCCTTGCGCGTAGCCAGCGAAGCAGCCAGATCCTGCGGCGTCCCAGCCACGCCCTAGAGGGCATCGATACGCGCGGCGTTGTTGGCATTGGAGCGCGCCATCTGCGCCGCCTTGAAGGCCGGAAACTGATTGGAAAGGGCTTTTTCGGCCATGACCAACTCAGGGCTTCCCGCTACCTGGGCCGCCGTTGGCATTGAGCCGGGAACGAACGTAGGCGCATTCTGAAGGTTCTGTAGGACTTGCGGCGCCTGGTCGCCTAGCAGATTGCCCACATAGCTCCGGGCGGTGGCCTGGGGATTGATGAGTGGCTGAAGGCCCTTGCCAATACCACTCAGGACGCCACCAGCGGCGCTCAAACCGCCTCCCGTCAACGCACCTGCACCGATCTGCCCCATTTTCTGGTCAAGGAAGGACGGGCCAGCAGTGCCTTGTACAAGGTCGCCAACGGAGTTACCGGATGGCGCCGTGACGGGCTGAAGTGCACCCAGCAAGCCACCTTGCGTGGCACCAGAAACGATGTTCTTGACCAACTGCGGGACCTTCGGAATCAGGCCGGCGAGATAGTCAGCGCCCTGAGCAAGCTTTTCGCCGGCACCAGCCACTAGGGGAGCGGCCTGGCCGATAGCCGCGCCCGCCACCGTTCCGGCATTGGTCGGCGTGCTGTTCTGATAGTCCTGTTCCCACTTGCGCAGATAGGCATCGTTCTGCGCATTGTCCTGATTGAAAAACTGAGCCACGGACGAACCAGGCGCCACGAGATTAGCGGTGCCACCAAGCCCATGCTCGATGAGCTGAGCCGCGCCATGCAGCGGCTTCATCACGTTATGGCCAGCTGCCGCATAGAAGTCCTGCGGGCTGCTACCCAATCCATGCTCAGACACCCAATTGCGGATGTCCTGAATAGGTTGGGGGAGCTGCCAGCCCGAGGGATTGGTCACAACCGGAGGTACTGACTGTACTGGCTTGTAGTTCGCAATCTCCTAGGCATCCGCATCCGAAAAGCCCTGATTGGATGCTTGAGATTGCGACGCGCCGTAATTGGCAATCGCCTGCGCATCAGGATCGTTGTATTGCGCCATTTATTGGCCTGCAACGGTCGTGGTGATGTAGGGAGAGATGGACTCCATGTCGCTAGCCAGCTTGTTACGCTGCTGGGCGTTCAAGCCTTTGAGGATCTACTGACGACCAGCTGCATCCGATGTCTTGTACTGGAATACCAACGGATTGTTGATCTTGCGCCACTGGTTTTCGAAATGATCCTGCTTGGAGTAATCGTATCCGTTCTGTTCCGCCCACTGCTGCTGAGCATTCGCCTTAGCAAGATCGGCCATGTCCTGCGATTCCAGATAACGTGACACCGACTGCATGGCGCCCGCAAGCTGTTCGGGATTGGTGTTGCCGTGGGCGACAGCCTCAAGCTGGGAGTCTGTTCCCGTGCCGCGCTGAGACTGGAAGCGCTGCAACGTACCCTGAGCAATGTACTTCATGGCGACCTGATAGTTGATCGCCTTGCTCTTTGCAGAGTCGGGAATCATCGCAGACAGGACAGGAGTATTCATGATGGTAGCAAGGGCCTTGTTCTGCCACTCCGTGCCATGACCTGTCTGTACGCCGTCAGTGAGCAGACCGCGTAGATTGTCATAGACGTTCATGCGATTGGCCGCAGTTGCACCAGCATCCTGCACCGCCTGATAGCGCTCAGCGTTGGACTTTGCAACTGTCTGCTGTCCCTGCGCATAGCCAGCCGAAGGACCAGCAATACCTGCCGGACCCTCTTGCTTTTGCGTCGCCGTGCCCGACATGACGCGCTGAACATAGTCCTGCGTTTCCTTCGGAGCCTGAGCAAGCGCGGCATAAACGTTGCCGCCAGATGCTTGTAACGCCTTGTCGAAATTCTCCGGTCCCCAATTGTAGGCAGCCGATGCAGCCATGGGGTTGCCGCCATACTTCTGCGTCATGGCAGCCAGATAATCACGACCAACGCGAGCCTTTTCTTCCTGGCTGTTGTCCTTGGCCGGCGTCACGCCAAAGCCCGGATTGGTCAACGTCTGCGGCATCGTGCCCATGGGACCAGAAGCGCCGGCAGGGGAAACCGCATTAGGATTGCCGCCTGATTCGGCCTGCTGCGTTGCTCCGATATAGGCTGGGCTCAAGCTTCCTGCGAACTGAGCCTGAGTCGTCGTGTGTGTGACGCCATTGGCATCCTGATAGGTCATCGGTGCGTAAGTAGCCTTACCTGATGCCTGCGCCTGAGACGAAGCCGCAACCGCGCCCAACCCACCCTATACTGGTACTTCGGTAAACGCACCAGTCTGCGGGTCTTGGATGATCTGGTTACCCGGCGATGCGGTCGGCAGCTGAGTGAGCTTGTTCGTGATGGGATCGCGCATCCAGCCACCAGGACGGAAGGACTGCGGCTCCATGTAGTTGGCCTTAGCGATGGTCTGCTGAAGGATCTGTTGACCAAGCGGCGAATGGGGGTCGATACCAGCAGCCACCATATTCTTCTGAATGTCGGTTGGCTGCGGATACGCGCGATCAAGGTATTGCTTGCCAGCAGCGGCAGGATCGAAACCAAAGGCCAACTTGAACATCGGGTCTTGCATCATGCCGCCAGCAGAATCTACAGGCGAACCACTCTGCGATGGCGTGGCAAAGCCTTGACCCGGTGTGCCATTGCCACTAGCCAACATGGGAGCGCCGCCAGCAGCCATGCTGGGAGCGCCAAGACCACTCTGCCCACCACCAAGAACGCCGGTGATCGCTTGGTTCTGCATACCGTAGCGGGCAGCTTGAAGCTGTAGCATGCGAGCCTGTGCAGCGCGTTCCTGTGCCTGACTGGAATACTGCGCGGCCTGGGCCAAGCCCTGACCAAGGCTGTGCGGCATCAATGACGGGCCTGAGGCTGCCATGAGGCCCGTACCGAAGTTGAACAACGGGTCGTAACTCAGGCCTTGCAAGCTGGAAGAGAGATTCGACAGGTCCATTAGAGCAGCCCGTAAAGTAGACCAGCACCCGCACCAACCGCCATGCCCATTGGACCACCAATGGCGCCGTTACTGGCTCCCGCAACCATGGATCCTAATGCAGCACCCGTCGCCGCCCCACCAATAGCATTGCCGGCCTTGTTTTGATATACGGGTTGCGTGCCCGTCGTGCTACTGCCATGGGACAGAGAATTGATCATGTTCTCGTAGTTGGCGAGATTGTTATATGGCAGGTTCTGGTTGTAGTTCCACTGATCCATCGCCGCATTGATCTGGTTCTGCGACTGACCCTGTAGCAGGCTACCGGCATTGGACAACGCGCTAAGGTTTCCAAGGTTGGCTTGGCTGGCAATCGGCGACTGTGCCGCCGCCTGACTCTGCAACTGCCGTTCGTTGGCGTAGTTTCCGCCATAGATCTGGGTGGCCAGCTGATTCATCTCGTCGTTCTGAACCGGAATCGACGCCTCAAGGTTGCGACCCGACCCAGCGAACTCAGAACCCACGCGACTCTAGACGGCATTAGCCGCCTGATTAAACGTCGCATCCAGATATGGATTGGAGTTCAAATAGGCGCCATTCGCCGCGTTAGCGTCGTAGCTCGTCGCTGCGTTCAAGGCTGGATTGCCATTGGCACCCAGCGAAGCGGCATTACTCAGATATTGATTCTGAATGCCGTTGAGGTCCGCTACCTGCTGGCCCGGGTAATACTGCGGTCCACCCTTATTGTAGAGGGCTTGAGCCTGACCCACACCGAATTGGTTGGCGTTATTTAGCCAGTCGGGGAGCTGGGTCTAGGTGGTCTGGGTGACGTGGGAAGGACTGCCGCCGCTCATGATTACCTCGTCAGGATTCGCGTGTTACCGCCCGAGGCGGAATCTACCCATGGCATCTGCATAGGCGCACCAAGCGGGCGCGTCGCCATGGGCGAAGCCTGCACGGGAGGAGGTTGAATAACTGGCGCCTGCACAGGAGGCGACGGCGGCGGCTGATAGATCGGTGCAGCCTGCTGTGCCTGCTGATTCCAGTTAATCGGAATCTGTGGCTGCATAGCATACGGCATCTACGGCTGCTGCTGAGCAGTCATGGGACCATTCGGGCCCAGCTGGCCACTGGATATCATGGATTGCAACCCCTATGGCAGCAAGCTTGGCGCTTGCGTATAGAAGTTAGTGGGAACAGTCATGGTTCAACCTTTTGGCGAAGATAGTGCCGAGTTCGGTTGCATCTTCCAGGTAGTGCTTCCAACCACGCCTGCCCACGATGCGGAGTTCATCGCACCCCATAGACTTGCTCCATAGGGTCATGTGATCGGCAAAGGAACGTATCCATTCCTTCGCATCACGGCCACCGCCAAGGATGACCGTGCAAACCTTCTTGTTCGGGCACTCGTCGATCTTGCTGACAAACGCCGCTTTACCTATCACCACCCATAGCTGCATGCGTCCAGCGAGCAGCTCGGAGAACACGTATTCCGGCGTGAAGTCCCACCAATGCCGTTCCATGGCAGGCATCAGCGCTTCGCGGGCGAAGTCTTCCCAAATCGTTTCGACATGCGGCGCGGCAATCTGAAGAATCACGCCCTGCCCCGTGTCTGGAAGTCGAGGCGAAGGCCCTGCACATAGCTCGCATTCTTGCCGGCCTTGATGCGCACGGAATGCAGGTTGCCATCGGCACGCAAGGGAATCGCTCGGGAGCGCGCATTACGGCTGGTGAAGGCGGACCAGACCTGCAAGTCATCGTCTGACACCTGCGGCGCAATGGCGACCTGACAGGCATCATCACAGAGCGGGATGGCCTGCAGGACCAAACTGCGCTGATCCGGCGTCAGGATGAAACTCTTGGTCTGCAGCTCGCCATCCGTCTGCGTACCGGTGAAATAGGACAGCACGTTCGAAGCATTGAAAGCCCCCGGCACATGAGCCTTGCCCGAAATGGACTGGAACATGGCGTAGGTCGTATCCACGCCATAGGACCACTTGTCTTCCGCGAAGTTGTAGACGATGACGCGGTTGTTAGGGCCATTCACTGACGGGAACGACCAATAAACACACTGTTTGTTCGTGTCGATGGCCGCACGGACCTTCGTCACGTCATAGCAGTTGGCAAAGAACCAGCGATTCACCTTGCCGTAGCCGATGGGATTTACCTGCGAACCGTCCGTCGAGTAGAACCCGTCGCCAGACAGGAAGAACACGATATCGCCGATCTAGGCAGCGGCCCTGGGCGTGACCAAACCACGCTTACGCTCGAAGGTATAGAACTCAAACACCACATCGCCACCGATATACTGCATGCGGACAATCCCCCGTTCCTGGAAGATCATCCCGAACTCTTCACCCTGCGCGATGTACTGCACGTTCCCGTATTGCCCGTAGCAGTCCTGATAGCCCGACTGTGCGGCGCGAGCCGCTTGGGTGAGGGGCTGGGGCCACTGCGCCGCGTTAGCCAGGGCGGACCACTGGACGCGATAGGGATGGGACGTACCGTCGTAGGTATTGCCAAGCACCACGAAGTCACGCACCACACCCACCGTGTAACCAGTGGGTGGCGATCCCGCCAGCAACGCAAACACGCCTGACATGTTGGTCAGGTCGAACGCATACACCGCATCAATGCCATCCGTGGCAATCAGGTTCGTGCCGAACTGCTGGAACACCCAGCTTGCGGAGGTGTTGTTGCTGAACCCGCCCGTCACATCCGTGACTGTGCTGCCATTGATCAGGTAGAGGCGTCCCTGAGAGGCGCAGAATGTGTACAAAACGCCATTCACGCTCACCGTGATGGCATCGAAAGGCGGTGTAGCAGTTGTGCCTACCGTGGCCGTCAGCGGCTGATACAGGCGCCATGCGGAGCCCGTATAAAGCATGTTCTTGGCGTCATCCAGCGGAACGAGCTGGGTCGTCAGCGCCTCACCCGGCGAACCGGGCGCGATATTCTTGTCGTCGTCAGGCAACCAGTCGCCAAACTGGACGGTCGTAGTCCGAGGCATCAGGATACCTTGATGGCGATGGGAGAACCGGAGAACCGCTCCAGCTTATCCTGACTCTGCACCTGTCCCGCAACGGACTGATAACGACCCTCCCAGTACGGCACGCCCTGTTCATCCATGAGGAACGTGGCCGCTTCCAGCATCGCCGCCGCGAAGATCAGGTCGGGATTCTTCGTGATCAGCCAGTTGGTGTTATTGGTATCGGATAAGGCCGGAAGACGGGCGTAATAGACACCGCCCACCGTATAGGCCGCATCGGGATAGGGAGCAAATAGGAAGTTCTGCCCCTCACGCGTCACGTAGTACGGCGTGCTCTGCGTCGTCTGCGTGGGGTAATACTTGCGCATCCATACCAGATCGACACGCTCCAACGCCTGAAAGCCCCACGAGGCGCTGACATAGGCTTCCTTCAGCTCGATGTAATCGGCGGGAACGGCCAGCGTATTGCCGCTGATCGTGCCCGTCAGTGACTTCTCCATGTCAATGACGCGCAAGTCTCGATAGATGCGCGCCTCACCCTGATTGATGAACGTCTTGATCTAGGACGACAGGTCATTGCGGGCGATGTAGTCCGCCAAGGCCTGTTGCAGGGTGTTGTAGTCCGTGATCATAGCTTGGCATTCACCGTCTTGAGATAGGCGAACTCCGTGTTCAGCAGGTGCGTGATCATCTTCTGATCCTTCTCATCGGGATGGAAGAAGTTGATGCCGCGCCGCATGAATTCGGTCACCACCGAAGGCGGAATGAGCGCCACGCGATGAAATTCCCGATTGCGCGGGAACTGATCGAACTTGGTTTCCTTGGAGTTCCGTTCCGCCAAGGCCTAGGCAAGCACCGGACCCACATCTTCTTCATAGACGCGAGTGATCTTGCCATCCTCGATAATGTCGTGCTCCTTCACGCCGACAACTCCTGAATGTTCAGGTTGCCGGTGGACGATCCATCCTGAATCACGGCGACCTTATCGCCCGGATTGACCTTGAACACTTCACCATGGACCGCCGAAGAAATCAGGGTATCCACCGCTGTTGCAGTGGGGGACGGACCAAACGCGACGTGACAGTTGCCCGTCGAAGTCAGGCGAACGGCATACGTCTACGCACCAAACGCAGCGCTTGGCACGGATGCAGCGCCGATGGCAACGTTCTGACCTTTGCCAGGGATAATACGGTAGTAATCAACGAAAGACATAGTGACTCCGAAGAAAAGGCGGGGAGCCGAAACTCCCCGCCGTGGTCATTACGACGCGTCGTACACCGCAGCGTGGCCAGCCTCGTTACGCATTTCCAGCGTGTACTCGGCATAGAGCGCGATACGGTCAGAGTCACCCGTCTTGCTGAGCGGCACCTTCTGGAACGCACGGAGGTACGCCAGGGCGATGTACTCCGGGTTGATAAAGATGATATCGCGCGAGCGCATCTGCAGGTCGGGAATCAGCTTCACCTCGCCGAAGTCCGACACATACACCTCATAGGCCGTTTCCAGCTTGGCCGTACGGGCGCCGACGTCCACGAAACGGGTCACGTTTCCGGTGAAGGTTGAGAACTGCTGCTTGTGAGCCGCCGACATGAACGCCAGCTTCGGGTTACGTCCAGTATTGGTGTAGGCCGCAGCCAGTACGGTCTTCACGTTGGATTCCGCAATGGAGCGCAGCGTGCCATCCGTACGAGCCGTGGAACCGACCGTGGTGGGGTTAGCACCCGAGGCGCCGAAGTCGGTGTTGGATACCAGCCACGACGGAATACCAGCCGCAACGCGAGCCACCGAAGCCGAACCAACCGCATACGCCTGGTTGGCGAACAGTGTCGCTTCCATGTCCTTCTTCAGTTCCTTGGACTTCTTCATCAACGCGTACTGCATCGTGTTGACGTTGGCCGCACCCTTGACGGCCTGATCGGTGCCGGACACCTGGGCGACCTTACGCGAGATCTGCGTGTAGTTCGCCAGACGGACAGCGGCAACGATGGCGTCAGCACCAGCGTCGTCACCTTCGATCTGAGCATTGGAAGCGTTCGGAGCGGCCAAGGTATCGGTCAGCCACTCATGCTTGGTCGCCGTCGCCTTGACGCGCGGGATGGCGGCCACCAGCGGGGTTTCGGTTGGGGACAGGTTGAAAACCTTGTCGATCAGGTCTTCACGGATACCTACCGTCTGGTAGGTCTAATAGGTATTAGTCGGGACAGTCATGACACATCCTCAATGGGGTTAGGATCGGAAGAACAACTCTGCAATAGCGGATTCATCGCCCTACTGAGCGCGCTTGTTCAGCTCGTTCATTCGGGCCTGCTGTTTGCCGACACTAGTCCGAGCATCAGGACGTTCCAGCCTCGGTGCGGTCTTGACCTTGTTAGCCACATCCGCCTGCTTGGCGGCGAGTGCCTGAAACCGATAGGCATCGCGAACCACGCGGAAAACGACGGGGTCAAGCTCAAGCGCCTCATGATTGCGTTCATCGGCGCCCAACGACTTGAGGTATGACTTCATTTCTGCCAGCGCGTTGCCGTAGCTTGCAGAATCGGCCAGATCGGGATGCTGTTGGCGGATAGCTTCCGCCGCCTTGGTACGCGCACTGTCACGAAACTGCGTGCGGGTCTGTTCAACGTGGCTAGCCAGGGCCTGCTTCTGGTTCTGAAGCTCACCATACGCCTGCTGAAAACGCTGCTGATAGGCCGCATACGAACCAGGGTCCTGCTGGAACAACTGGTTCCAGTCAACCTGCTGGTACTGCTGCTGCAACTGCCTTTCCTGCGCATCAAGGGCGGTGGAGGCCATGCCAATACGCTGTTGCCAGTCCTCACGGAGCTTGGTTTCCTGCGCTTCCCATGCCTTCTGTTTCTCGGATAGTTCGATGGACTTCCGGTTGACGTGTCCCTCAAGCTGGTTGACCTTGATGAGGTCGCGGAGCGTGGTTACTTCCTCTTTGCCGTCGATCTTCAGTTTGAACTTGAGGTCATACATCGCCTCACGATCTAGTTCATTCTTGGATACGAAGTCGTCAAAGTCTTCGAAACTGCTCGCTTCTTCCTCGTCCTAGGCGTCAGCGTGGGTGTCTTGCGGTTGGTCTTGAGTCTCCTCGGCGGGAGTCTCTTCTTGCGCTTCCTGTTGCTCGCCAAACACTTCGGAAGCCAGCGCAGCTTCGTCATTGGCGGTTGAAACGGCCTCGGCGAGGATGGTTTCGGTACTCATAGAATGTCTCTCTTATCGTTGAAAGATGCGGAACCTTGATTCTTCCCGCAGTTTGATTTCGGCCAGTTGACCGGTCTCGATGGTCTGCTTAAAGGCATGCTCAAAGCCGTTGAATACCTGCTCCAGCATGACCAGCCGTACAGCCAAGTCAGTATCTTTGATCGGACACTTGGCGCGTTGCGCCTCAATGCCCTTACGGAAGCCGTCGAGAGCCGCCTTGACCAGGCGATGCTCAAGAATAAGCTTGGCTTCCGCGCCGTCTTTAATCTCGTCCATTCTGCGCACTCGATGTGGATGCCAAGGCACTCAGGAAGGCTTGGTGTTCCTTGGAAATGTTGTTTTCGCGGTTCATGACCAGCTTGCTGAGCGTTTCCGCATGCTTCATCTGCGTTTGCTGGGCCGCGGCAACCATGTCGGCGTTCTGGCTCATGCGCGCCTTTGCTAGCTCCGTGGCGTATTTGCGGTCTTCCATCTGCGCTTTCATCTGCAGCTCGCGCTCATGCATCTACTGCTCGGCCTGGATGGCTGCCACGTCACCCTATGCGGTGATCTGCGCCTTCTTGACGCCCGCCTGAGCCGTGATCTGAGCCGCTTGAATGCGCGGATCGGGCTGTTGCTGTTGCTGCTGCATGTGCTGCTGGTACTACGGGCTGGCCGGATCGGTGAAGAACCGCTCGGGCGCCTTGATGCCTAGCGCCTTGGACATCTCCGTCACCAGCGCATAGACGTTGGGCGGAAGGACGATACCAGCCTAAGCTGCAGCCTGCTGCATCTGGCCCAGCATCATGAGGTTCTGGCGCTGCTCATCACGCGTACCCGTGCCAAGACCGACGTTGACCGTCACGCCATAGCGTGTCTTCCACGAGCTGGGATCGACTGGCACCCACTGGTTGCGCAGCTTCATCATCATGGGCTTGTCCTGATGACGAACCAGGCAGCCATGAATGAGTAGGCCGATCTGCTTCACGCCCTCGGCAAAGATGCGGGCCATAAGCTCGATCTTGGCCGTGGCGGCATTCATGGCGTTGTTGTACGCCTTGGCGGTGGTTTCCTGCAGCGTGTCAGGGTCAAGGCCCTGCGTCGTGGCAGAAATGCCCGTACGCTGCGCCACCATAGAATCGACGTAGTTCACCATGCCAAGAATGTCGGAGGCGATGGGCTGCGTGACGATGGGCACAACGGCGGTTGTGGCATCACCCGTGGTACGCACTACGCCACCCGGACGACCGGACACCATGTCTTGCACATTGACCTGTTCGTTGATCACGAACCGGCCATTGTTCACCAGATAAGTGTTATCCAGGGCCTGACGGATCAGCGTCGTCTTGATGTCCTGAATGTCCTTGGTCAGGTCATACAGGCTGATGCCGATGTGACGATGCGGCATACGCACCGGCACGGCATAGGCGAACGGGATTTCCTCGATGGGATCATTCGAGAGCACCTGATTGCCGGCACGCAGCACCTTGCGCAGCTCGGCATAGCCGTCGCCGTCAAAGTCGATGCGCAGATAGCATTCCAGGCACTCGATATCGTCCATGGAGCGGTCATTGGTACGACCGTCGGCACCCAACTCATCGACAGTGTCGGAGCGGGCTATGTCCTGAATGTCGGTGCGCGGGAAGTCATCGGATGAGATGTCTTCATCGTCCTCGATATAGCCCAATTCCTTCAGGCTGGACCGACTCTTGCGGATGCGCTGTGCAACGAAGGGGGACTTCTGCAGGTCGCCTCGCGTCTTGGGCGAGACAAGCATATCCTCGGTCGCCACACACTCTACGTTGCACTTTCCACGCTTCGTGATGGCCTTGATGCGGACGTCATAGGTGACGTTGGGCACCTGTTGTCCGGTCTGCTGATCGACCGTGAAGCCCTCCGTCTTCTCCGCAGCGACAATCTCAGCCTATGCGCCAGACTGCTCGATCTGCGTGATGGTATACGTCAGCATCCCGACATCAAGGCCGGTGTAGGTCGAGAACTCCTCGCACTCTTCCTCTTCGTACCATACCTTCACATAGCCATTCTTCAGGATCAGGCTATCGGTCAGCATGTCGTGCAGGATCAGCACGCCGTTGTTCTGCTTCATGAAGACGTAGTTGACCGCGTCCGATTCCTGCTCGGCCAGCGGCTCATCTTCCGGTCCGGTCGGGTCGAAACGGAACATCTCGTCCGCATCGATGAACATGCGCAGGACTTGCGGCTTGATCCACTCCACCGTGTCCCTGAAGTCCTGGGAGACGACCTGAGAGCGGTCCGCCTGCTCATTGCCTAACGGACGGCCGTGGTAGTAGTCGAGCGCCGTAGCGCGTTCTACGTCCAGCGTGCCGTAGTTGGTCGTCGTGCCCGCCGTAGCCATGTTGGTCGCTGGGCTAGAGCCACCCATGGCGGACTATTCGTGTTGGGCAATGATCGCCAGGAGTTGGCGGTCGGTCATCCCATCTTTCTTAGCCACGCGGCTTGTCCTTCAGGTGCAGCGTCTTGCGGCCTTCTTCACGCTTGAATTCGTCGTGCTGCTTCTCGAACGCCTCGATCTTGGCAGCCAGCTCAAGATACTTGGCGAGCAAATCCTCGGACTTGGCCTCTAGCGCCTGCATGCGAACTTGGTCTGCAATACTCATACGATGGCAAGCCTCGGATACGAAATAGGTTCCCACGTGTGCGATTCACCACCAGACGCCATAGCCAGGTAACGGAACGCATCGGCACCATGCGATGCCCAATCGTGGACGGGCTGAGGCTTGAACTCCCCCAGCTTTTGGTTGAAGTCGCGCCGGTAGTTCATGAGACAGTCCAGGCCATCGGAACAGGCCTTCTCGTCGAACCAGCAGCGGGCAAATAGGACGCGGGCCTGGTTGATACCCTACTCCACCTCCATGCGCGGCAGGATGGTGAATCGCGTTCCGTTTGCTGCGGCCATCTCAGCGATGGACTTTCCAGTGTACAGCTCACGTCCCTGAGCATCATGCGGCGCGAAGTGCTTGCCATACTTGTACGGCTTGGCCGCCAGCACGCTCAGGTAATGCGGCAATGCCTGTCCGTTGTTGGCGTAGTAGTCGATGACATGGATCTCACGCCCAATCGTCTGCCAGAACCAGATAGCCGTGTCGTCGCCAACGCCCAAGTCCCACGACGTATTGACCAACGCTGCACCGTCGTAAGGCACACGGCCAATCCGGCCTGACTCTTTCGCTTCTCGGAACTCGTTGGCGTAGATGGCGCCTAGAGCCGGTACATCGAACGCGCATTCGAACTCCTGCGCATACTGCTCGGGCGTCATCTGACGGCGAGCATCGACCAGCTCCGAGTCAGGGAGAATCCCCGTTTGGCTGGCTTTCAACTCCTGGTAGAACCAGTCGTCCGAATCCCTCGCCAGCATGGCAAGGTCGTAAAAGTGATTCTTGCCCTTGGGCGTACCGATGAAGCTGGCCCAGCCCTGACGATCCGTCAGCAAGGGGCGGATGATCTCACCCCATACGTTCGGTCGCATGTCGCCGTATTCGTCCAGCACCACGCCATCCAGATACAGACCGCGCAATGCATCGGGGTTGTCTGCGCCAAACAGTCGAACCTTCGCGCCATTGACCAGTGTCACGGACAGTTCCGATTCCATCGGCTTGTCACGCAACAGCGGGCCGGCGTAGTACTTCAGGTAATCCCACGCAATGGCCTTAGCCTGAGCGTAGAACGGGGCGAGGTAGGCGAACCGTGGATTGGGCTTGCCGCACATCGCAGCGGCCTTCACCAGCTCGTTAATCTCCCTCACCGTCTTACCGAAACGACGATGCGCCACTGAACAGGCCCAGCGCTGCGTACGGTCGTGGTACGAGACGCTCTAGGATCGGGGGCGATACGGGATAGTGATTACTTCTCCCATGTCACCTTGACCGATACAGGGGCATCCGGATCACCCGCGACCGTCATGGGCAGAACCTTGCCAACCAGCGTCAGGAAGGCGTTCGGATTGGACTCGGCCTGTTGCTGCAGATACTTCTAGCCACCCGCCGCATCCAATGCGCCAAGGATCATGGCCTTTACATCGGCACCCAACTTGTTAGGCCGACCCTTACGCGATCCACCGCCAGTCTTAGTTCCCTTAGCCATGGCATATCACCGCAGTCTGCGATTACGAGACCTTCGGCTCAGCCGGAATCTCGGCGCCCTCCACCACGCCAGCAGGCGCAGCAGGAGCCGGTGCAGGCTCAACAGCAGGTGCTGGTTCGGGAGCCTGTTCATGCAGATGCAGGAACGCCAATACGTGCTGAGCCAGGCGCTCAAGGTGATATACCGTACCCTGGCCCTTCACAACGTCCTCAGCATCCTTCTTCGCTTCGTCAAGCCAGCTCATGATTTATTCTCACTCGTAATGTCTACGCCCTTAATGCGGACGTGACCAGTTAGGATGACCTCAACCGCAGCCCTGACGGCGGTCTACAGTTCGTCGGGGTCGGTGTCTTCGGGCAGCGCAAAGTAATGGGACTTGCCCTTGCCGTGCTTGCGTAGCCAGACAATGCAGTGCAGGCGACCGCCATGCACGCAGGTGACATACTTGGGCTTAGCCATTAGTTGATCGCCCTATCCTTCGGCTGCTCAAGCATGCTGGCAGCAATGCGCAACATCTTGGCGAGATAGTCGCGCTTATAGTCCGGTGCAATCACACGCACATCGTTGCCGTTCGTACGGATTACCAAGGCAATTTCATTCTCGTCCAGAAACTTGCCGACAAGGTCGCTGCCTGATTGGTCTAATACGTCAAGGTGTGTCATGTGGCATCCCCGGCCACCAGTTTTCGCTCACCTATGTGCCTGTCTCGTCATCGATGTAGATGGCGGGGGCACTCTGATTCGAACAGAGACTAGGCGGGTTAGAGCCGCATGTGCTGACCGTTACACCATGCCCCGGTAAGTCAGTCACTTCATTCTTCCTGTTGCAATCGAGAGATGGCCGCATCAAGAAGTGCTCCGGCTGATTCCAGTCGGCTCCAAGTGGTCGAACCGACTATTTCGTATCCGCCACCCTTAAGTTGGGCTATACCTGTGAATCCCACAACCTCTCCCGATCTACCGCGCCTCGCCAAATCGACGGCACGCAATACAACGCTCTTGTTATGCCGCTCCTTGACTGGCAAAAGCCTCGTATCGACCATCAGTGACCCACCTTGATTCCGCTGACCTTCTCATACGTCCGATAGCCGCCAAGACCCAACATGCCGAACAGCAAGGTCATGAGGGTGCCGGTATCGAGCGCAGGGAAAACGATGACGTGGCCGCACAACGCGGCGATATAGGAGATGAGTGGGCCGAGGAATGAGATGATGAAACCCACCCCGCACGACCATCCTACAAAAGGACGCCAACCGGCCACGAACAGGCTCTGGTTGCCCGCCTCTACCTTGTTGGTATCCGACTGTGCCTGAAGCTGCTGCAGCTCGCCTTGAGCCTGCTAGACAGCAAGAGCCAGTTGATCCTTTTCGGCCTGCGTCTTGTCGGGCCAGATCTTATTAACGATGGTGGTGATGAGGTCGGAGACTTCACCAAGTCCGGTAAGACTCATGGATTACTCACAAGGTTTGCCGCCTAGCGCGAAGCCTAGCGACAAAATGAGGATGACGAAGAAGGCGATCAGCTTGAGCATCAGTCGAGCTATCCCGCCGCTTCCCACTGCTTCTCAGTGAAAGCCAGCGGAAGGCTGCCCATCAGTTTCATGTACGACGGTCCATAAATCTGCGGGACGATGATCGAAATCACTCCCACCACTCGGCCGTGCATATCGAAAATGGCGCTGCCGGAGTCGCCTGGAAAGGCGTTTATGTCCCACAGCGTCCAGCGAAGGTTCTGATCGACCACATACCCGCTCAGCCGACCAAACCTGCATTGGTCCTGCAAGTCGCCAGGATTGCCGCAGATAAAGACCTGATCGCCCTACCCCGGTTCGTCAGACACTTCGGCATAGTCGGCGAACGTCTCATCAACTAAGACAATCGCATGGTCATTGCGGTCCAGCATGACGCTCTTGATCGACACCTTACGGCCATCGACCGACAAGCTCACAATGGCCTGCAAACAGTGTTCAGCGGTCAGGATGGCATGCGGCCCCACAGCGGTCCCGCTACAGCTTCCCGAGCCCTGCTGAAACGTCATGGTGAGGCGGTGCGTCTGATCGTGCACCCAGCCCACCGGATTACTGGCGCAGCCAACCAAGCCAAGGAGAAGGGCGAGGATGAGTGCGCGCATAGTCTTAGCCCTCCGGGGGCTTCTTGAACTTCTTGAGCAGCCATTGGGCGCCCTTGTAGAACTTTTCAGTGGCGACGATCAGCGTATACATGCCGCCAACAAATGTAATGAACTGTCCGAAACTGATGTTTAGCCAGCTGGCGCCCGTAAAGGCAACCACTCCCATCGCCTTGGCTGAATCGATGACTTCATCTCTCAACACTTCACGCCCCCCTATAGCGCGTTCTAAGCTTGGGCGAGACGTGCTAGGCGGTCAGCCTATCCGTTCAAACCGCCGTTGATAATCTTCGTGGTCTTCTCGAAATCTCCGGTATCGGCAACCTCGTTTAAGCCATGGCTGGCCCAGAACCAGGCGGCAGACATGGCGGCATAGTAAGGCTGGGCGAGCAGATCGGGGGATTGGATGAAGTCAGCGCCAAGCGCCGTACTGCATGCCTGATAGTTCCTGCGCCCCGTGAGCTGGATTAGTCCCCTACCCCGAAACCTGAAGCCATCGCCAGGCTATGTATTGCCTAATGATGTGCTGCCCTCATACCGCTACTGAGCAGGCGTAGGCCCCCATAACTCCGTGGCGTATTGAAGGCTGCCGGACTCATGGCCTACCTGTGCCAGAAACATGGCCTAGCGGTCAGTCGTGCCAATGCCGAACTTCTGCATGGCATCCGTCAGTGGCGCGGCGTACATGTCGCCATGCGAGCTATCGCAGCCCATGACCGCCTGAAGCGTGGCCGAATCCATCTTATTTTTCGACAACGGTGATGGAACCGTTACGGATGGCTTTACCTGCGGTGTGCCATGGCTTGCCAAGTTCTGTAAGAACTTCAACAGATCCATCTTGTGTCTGCACCCTTACTAGGACGGCCCCGACAGTTTCGGCGAATGCCTCCCAGCCAGCGGGGGCGATGACAATGTGTTTGTTGCATGGCACATACTCGGCCACGGGCGGGGCCCACTCGAACGACGATTCCTCTTGTTCTTCGGTTTCGTCGCTCATAGCCGCCTCAATGGATGCCGCTGGCCGTTGCGGTCGCAGCGGCGGTAGCCGGTGGCATTCCCACTTTTCGGCTACATAACCACCATACAACCGATTTTCACGATCCGCGTTTTTCGTCGCGGCGAACCTTCAAGTATTCAGCGTGGAGTTCGGAACGGAAAGTTTCGACTCCAATCCATAGCCCTGCCGCAATAGGATTCCGTACGGATCGGTATGTATCGCGATGGATGCCGAATCGCTTTGCACGCTCGTCCGCGCTGGCCGAATAACGGCCGTAAATGGCGAAGTCCAAGGCGTCCCTTCCGGCCTGAGCGATCCATGGGGACTTCTGTCGGATAGCGCCAGAAATGTATGAACGACCGTTTAGTTTTTCAGACCGGGCCAGCCTACGGGCCGTGGCGACAGCGCAGCACTCTAGCTGTCGATCGAATAACCCAATACCGGCGGCGATGCGTCGATAAAGCTGCCACCCGGGGAATGAGGCATCAAACCTAGCGGATACGCGATAGGCAGCAGTGAGCGCAGTATCGCTTAGTTCCTGACATGCGAACACCTGGTCTAGATCGCGACCACGCAGATCGAAGCAAACTGCAGATTCTTTGGTCGCGGCTGACATCACACCACCTTCAATTGCGCTGACCCTGGCTCACAGTGAACCGACTGCATCCAGCTATGACAGTCCTTGCATTTGTACTGCGCATAGCGGCGCGTCTTGGTATGCCGATAGCCTTGGCGCGTCAGTCGATCCGATCCGCAGTTTCCGCAGACAAGGCCATCCTCGATGGATGCGTTAGGCAGACCAAGCACCCAGCCGCGTTCGTGAAGCTTGTTGTAGACAGCTTCCGTCAATCGAACGTCGTTAATGTTGTATTTGCGCATCAAGCCACGCGCCTTCCCATCACCCCCCATGACATCGCGCCACAACTCAAAACCGCCCGTATTAACCTTCTTACCGACGCCAAGCCACTGCGCAACATAGTCCAGCTTGTAGCTTGGCAACGCCACCTGACGCCGCACAGAGCGCATCAAGTCAACCTTGGCGTAAGCTGATGGCTTACCCATGCCATGCTCAAGGAACTGCGCGTTGATCCAGCGGATATCAAACTTGTCGCTATTCCATCCAGCAATCGCGTCGGCCTGGTTGAACAGGTCATATAGCTTGCGGGCCATGCCCTTAGATCCATCCTCCCATTCGCTATGGAAATGAACTTGTCGTTCGTCGTGAAACTTGGCGGCGAAGCAAAGCAACGCACCAGGATGCTTGATCTGGTTGATGGCGACGTTCTGCCGCCACAGTCCCCAGAGATAGCCCTCTATGGGGCGCGTTTCGATGTCGATCGTAAGGAGCTTCATTGGATAATCTCCCTACGTACGCATTCATACCCTGACGGCGGCGTATAGCTGCGACCATATGCAGTCCATACGGACCCATCATATGGCGGCCACCAATATTTGGCGCCCGCTGACGTGGCTACATCTCCGCGCGGGCCATGGCACTCAACGACGTACACGCCATTCGAGCATGCAGTGCAGAAGAGACAAAGAAAGGCGATGATGGCTATCTTCATACGCCCGTCCCCTGATCATCGCGCTGGAATTCATCGCGCAGTGATTCGGCAGCCATGGGATGGCTAGTGCCGTACTGGCCAGTTTCTTGGTCGATGCGCGCCATTTCGTTCAAGCACTGCACGCCTCGCCGCTTCGCCTTCAGCAACTCGTGCAGATAACCCGACGCATTGAAAATCAGCGCGCAAAGCTCTGTCTCGATATCGTCGCCCGAGTCCGTTGGATAGCCGAAATGGGCTGCCCAAAAATCTATTGCATGGCGGAAGCCGGATTCGGCATAGGCATCAAGCGGAATACCGCGCTGCCAGTTATCGGGCTCGCGCACTGATCCATCTGGCATTTGGCGTTTGCCGTGCATGTACTTACCGAAGCGCTTTATGACCAAGGGGCTCAGGAAGCGGTCATATGCGATCTTGTCGGTATTGGCGTCGCGCGTGGCGCCGGTTGCGAACTGGCGGATTGGCTGGTTCATTTGAACCACACAAAAATAATGATGCCAACGATCAATCCCATGATTGCTTCACCAGGAGCACCAGAGCGTGGCAGCCAGAATTGATACCACTTAGCATCGCGCTTGAGCCAATCTTCAATAATATTCATGGCACGACCCTCTAGGAGTTGTGCCTATTTCATCTGATCAATGCATCACACCGCGTCTGAATTCTGCGGAGAGTTTGCGGCAACGGCCGCGTTGTATCGGCGCGTAACCGTATCGCGCGAAACGTTCATGCGTTCTGCAAGCAAGACCGGGCCAAGTGTCTTGTATTCGATGATGAGCTGTCGCCCATCACGGTTTGACACGTAGTCTTTCATGGCGTCCAGCTCAAGGCGCGACGCTATGCGCTTAGCCGTTTCGCGGGACACCCCGAATCGCGACACCAAGTCATCTTCTATGGAACGCACGAATTCAGCAAAGATGGCGTAGTTCATTGCTCACCCCTAGCAATCCCAGTCGATTTCTCGCAGACGGAGGATGAATCCTTCATAGTCGAGTTCTTCGGTATACTGATGGTCAAACGTCCATGCCTCATTGATGCCGATCACCTCACGCATGCGCATGCGTATACGCCAGCCTTGACGGTTGATCTTGTAGGCGAGCACGGGGATCTTCTTGCACTTGTGCGCATCGGTGACGGTTTGTTTCCACCATGATTTGATAGAGGCCTTGGCGGCGTGTTTGCACTGGATCGCAAACACGCCTAGCTCGATATCGCACCCACCATCCCTCGCCTGCCCAAGCGTGCGTTTTACGGACACCCCGAGGTCATCGGAAAGCATGTTGGCGAACTGCAGTTCTGCACGGGCGCCCTTGGATCGTTGCATGGCGCCCATGTTATGCGGCCTTCGTCCAATAGAACGCCCGACCACCACGCACCGTAACTTCTCTACCCGTCGCCACAATGCGTCCGTATTTGCGTAGTGGATTGATGGCCGTACACACCTCGGCTGGTGTCGTGCCGCACAGATCGGCCATCTGATGCACGGTCATGGACTGATCTTCCAGGGCATCCATGATGGTTTGGCGCAGCTCGATCAGCCGAGCCTTACCTAGCACCGGCAAGATGCGATAGTTCGTCTTGATGTATTCGGCTTGCTGGGACTTGTGAAGCTCACGAGTTAGCGTGAACAGATCGGTTTCGCGGTTGAACGGGCCGGCCAGTGATGGCGAGCCAGACTTAGCCAAACGGTCGCCCTCAGGACTATTCATCCGCGCCATGCGGAACCCTTCATCCTCGTCGGCGTGAATCCACCACCACGAATGACCCATACGCATCAGGATTTCGGCGGCGGCATCTGCTGCTTTGGTGTGTCGTACTTGGTACATAGTCACTTCCTCAAAATCAGTAGGCCGCTTTCGATCAAGTGGCCGTATGCGTTGACAATGGCCCGATCCATCAGCGCTCGCTTTTCGTCTCGGGTGAATTCTTTGCTGTCAGTCAGTGCGCTATGGCAGTCGTAACAGAGATAGGTAGTGAAATAACTTGGCGTCTTGAGGCCCATTCCCTTACCGAGGTCTCGATGCGATACCTGCTGGCCTGGTGCCCTGCATAGTTGGCATTTCTCTAGGCTGGCGACTGCGGCGAACCAGCGTTTGTCTTCGGCGGTACTCATGCTTCCTCCGACCACTTCACAGAATGCTCAGCGCCGAACCACAAGATCAGCTCGATAAGTTCTGACATCTCATCCGTATTCATGTGACTGGTATGAACGCCAAGGAAGACAAGTCCGCCATCGACACCCTTAGCAACTCGCTGGTGCTTCTTAAGGGCTGCGGTCATAACCTGCTTCCAGTCTTGCGGGTCAAGACGTACTGTTTCGCCGTCAACAACCCACGAAACTTGGTCTGAGATGTCACCAAGCATCGCCCACATCTTCGCGTTCTGATCAATCGTGCGGCGACTCTTTGCCTCATCCACCTTCACGCTGACTCGCTTGCCCATCCCCGTAATTCGCTCAATCTCCCTCCACATGCGCACCGCTACTGGTCGTGCGTTGCTGGCGTCTAGGGTGAAGGTGGTCATCGCTTGGTTTCCTTTGATACCTTTATCCGCCACTGCATTCGTAACCATGTCTTGCAAACTTCCCGGCAGTTCTTGGTGGTGCAATCAGCGTTATTACATTCGGTGGGAAGCTTCTCGACCATCAGCGGCCAGTCGCGCCGGTTGTGCTGGGCGATTTGCAGCGCTTTGCTGAAACAGTGCGCAACGGTCATATGCGACCTGTCGCGTTCTTCCACGCATCCAGATAGCGATACGCGGTGGCTCGTGATACGCCGAAGTGGTTAACAACCATTTCCGCAGTGATGAACTGCTCGATGCGTTCGGCCCAGAGCGCGAAGCGCATGAAGAATTCCATGCGGGACGACACGCCGGCAGGAAGTTCGACGCGGTTCATGACATCAACTCCCATGCTGCTCTAACCACTGCTGAAACTTGCCCATTTCCAATGGCTCGTAGGCGTTCGTCCAGCCCATCGGCCATCCCATTAGCCACTCGGTCCACTCCGGAACCAAGTACATCGGCTGGGTCCGTTCGCCACCATTCAATGCTTGAGCGGTAAGTGTTGGCGTATTTCTGTTGAATTCGCTTGGGGCTGCACATTCCTTGGCGTTGTGTGCCGTTGGGGTAGGCCAAAATCTCCGGCCAACTACTGTTTCTAAATTCGGAAACCTCTTGGCATCCCACGCGGATTCCGGTGTTATCTTTGCTGACATGGCCGAGTTTGCTCTCGGCGTGGGCCACGACCCACAATCGTTTTCTATGGTGTGGCGCACCGAGGGCCGAAGCTCCGACCACTCCCCATTTCCCCACATACCCCATTTCGGCCAAGTCACAGAGAACACGTCCGATATATCCGCAGGAAACAAGTCCCGGCACGTTTTCAAGCAAAACGGACTTTGGCTGTACGTCGCGAATACAGTCCCTCGTGGCTGGCCACATGTTTCGGCTATCGTCTCCAGCGAGCTGTTTTCCGGCAACGCTGAAGGGTTGACAGGGAAAGCCCGCTGTAACCACGTCCGCAATTCCTCGATATTGCTTGGCTGCACCGGACTGTACGAACTCACGCACGTCAGTAAAGATGGGTGCGACTGGCAAGTATCCGTCTCGTATGCGGGCGGCGATGACTTGCTGGCAATATTCGTTCCATTCGACGTATCCACAACATTTAAATCCTAATAAGTGATGAGTTCCCAAAAGGCCGCCACCAGCGCCAGTAAAGAGAGACAACTCTCTCATCGCGCCGCCCTCTTCGCTTCCCTCTGCGCCTCTTCCTCATCTAGCCTCGCCCAGTGAGCCTTGACCTTCTCAGGCGTCACTTGCCAGTCACGGCCAGTGATGAGGCTCAGCTGACCCTTACCGGCGGCGTAAAGACCCTTGATGTAGCAAAGGCTGCAAAGCTGGATGCCATGAGACGGCACAATTACGTCCGCGAAGCTGTCGGCGTATCGACCTTTGCCGATGTAGGTTTTGCAGCCAGTCGTAGTGCAGTAACGCTGCGCCTGAGGCTGTGGCGTATCGAAGCGCTCGGCACGCCCTTCTGCGTATTTGTTCATGAGTGGTACTTACCCTCCGCGACCTTGGCGAAGTTCCCGGGGCGGGTGAGCCATTCAAGGTCGGCGCGGAACGGTGGTTTGCCGTCGCGTCCTTGAGCCTTTCCCATCAGGAATTTCGAATTCCGCACGTCAGCGAAATACGCACGCCACGCATCGACGGACGGAAGATCTTCGCGCCACCGCTGCTGGACGTATCCAACGCGGACCTTGGTGAGCTTCTCCACGCGCGGAAGCTCAGGGAGCGATTCGTGATACAGCTCCACGATGCGCTGCAGCGGGCACGGGTTCCGGTCGGCGGGTGCCTTTCCGCCTGCTAGTTGGGCCTCGTCCTTAGCCCTGGTGGAATCTTCCCTTTCGTCTAGCGGGTGGTCGGGATCAGAGATTCCGACCTCTACCTCGTTAGAGGTAGATAAAAGATCTGTATCTGTATCTGCTTCTTTATCTGTATCTGCTTGGTAGAACGTCCGTTGAACGTTCGTTGTGCGTCCGTTGAACGTTCGTTGTGCGTTCGCAGATTTTGCTTTCTGCGACTTGGCCGCTACCGCCGCCAGATCAGCTTCAATCCGCTGGTGAAGCCATGTATCTCCATCAATATCGAAGAACTCGGCGAGGACTACCTTTGCCTTTGCCCATGATTCAGGCGCCAACCGACAGATCGTCGCCAACCTATCGTTTGAATTGTTAAGCGCCTTACCGCGCTGCCAATAGTTGAAGATCAGCAGCAGGTATGCCCCGCTCTCTTCCGTTGTCAGGTGCGCGGTATCGGCTAGATAGTCCGCCACGTAAAGCTGTATGTATGGCAAAGCAGCCATAACACCCCCGTACTACAAACCTCGCCGCCCAATCCCCCTCCCAGGGTCTAAAAGCGTTGGTTGATGCTGGTCAGGTCATGCCGCGATCCTCCGAACAAACGTCTTGTAATCCGTATTGCCACGCTTTCGATTGCATGCCAGGCAGGCTGGAACGATGTTCTTGATACCCATCGCCCCACCCTTGGACAGAGGCTTGACGTGGTCCAGCGTCACAGTTTCTAGCGTCAGGTGTTGGCCGCAGTAATGGCACTCCACCCAGGGCCGCTCACCCAGCAACATCCGCTTGAACGACTGGCGTCGCTTGCTGTTGCGAAGCTTCCGCGTCACGCCGCCTCTGGAATCTCGGTCAGTTCTTCATTGCGCCCGTTCATCTTCTTCAGATGCTCCCTAACCTTTTCGGCTACGGGCTTCCATCCGCTTAGGTCGAACGGCAGCGGATCGTTTTGGTGTTGGTCAATGTCCATGGCTCATCTCTCTTAGGCGCTGGAATTCCTGCCTGCCGCGTCGCGTGATATGCCATTGGCCGCAGCTGGCGCATTGGTATGCTCGATAAGGTCCACTGCTGCCTATGCGACGGCTAATGGATCGCATCCGGTGCAATGCTTCATGTTCCGTTGCGAAGGAAAGCTTCCAGCAGCTCATGCGGCCCTCGTGAAGCTCGCGATGTGGGCAATCCGATCAGCCTCGCGCTCTCGTCCCTCGGACTCGCGCAAAGCTCGCTGCAGGTCCAGGTACTGACGCATTAGGAGCGTCCCCGTGGCGTTGCAGAACGCAGTGACGCGATTGCCTGGAATGCCCCTGTCTTTCCACTTGTTGACGGCCTGCTTGGTCACGCCAATGCGAACTGCCAGTTCTTCATAGGTGAGATGGGAAAGCTGCACGCTAGCCAGGAAGGCGTCTCGCTCCGTATCGCAGAGGCGCAACGTCCTGCTATCTGCAGGAATCGGTGATCGCACCCCCTCAATGCGACGCGGTAGAAACGCTTGTCCAGCCATGTCAACCTCCGTCAATCAGTTGCTTTGGATAAAAATAAAGGCGACCGACAATGCGCCGCCTTACTTGGAATCGCTGAAATGCACGCAGTAACCGACAACACGACCTTTATCGCGAAGCCATGTCAGGTCTGGACGAAGCCGTTCGCATGTGACGCCCGTAGCTATCTCAATGGACTCGCAGTATTCGGGTGGGACTTTCAGGTCGCGGTGCAGCCAACTCCACACGCTTCCTTGCCGGATATGACCGCCATGCATGGCAGCAATCGACCTTGCGAGAGCACTCTGGCTACCCGCAATCTCGATGGCTTCTTCGAGGGCAGTTGTATCCATGAGCCCATTATACAAGTGCTCTTGTATTTGTCAACAAGCGATCTTGTTTGACGCCTACAACACGGGATGTAAGTGTCAAAAAATGGAAAATATGGCCCTAAAAGATCGCGTGCGTGCCGCGCGTAAGCACGCCGGCCTCACTCAAGAGGCGCTTTTAGCTGCATTGGCTCCCATTACGGGAGAAAAACCGCCCAAGCAGCAGCTCATATCCGCACTGGAAAGGGGCAAGGTTCACAGTTCCGCTTACCTGTGGCCGATTGCCGTCGTATGTCGCGTCAGTCCGGCGTGGCTAGTGCATGGAAAGGGCGACATGCTTGAGTCGCGAGCCGTGAGAACCGAGCATGACAAGCTAGTCTCACGTCGCGATGAGATTGGGTTAAGCACGGCAGATGTTTATATCCGCCTGCTTTCCTTCTCTTGGCCTGAAGGCGTCCCACCTCCTGACCTGGCGACCGTGGAAGATTGGTTTAGCGGACGACGGAGGCCGGCGGACATGACGTATCGTGAAATGCTGTACAGGGCGTTGGAGCTTGGTACAGACAGTGATGTGCCGATGGATGACGGGGTGGCCAAGACAGAGGTTGGCGCCCGCCTGCTTCGTCTTGCAGAGAGTGGAGACCCCGAAGAGGCAGCCCATATGCTTGCTCTTTGGGAAACCATGAGGAAATCAAAGAGGGATTTGCCATGAAGAAGATGCTTGTTGCTGGCCTAGCAGCGTCCTTTGCAGCCTCACTGATATCGGCGTGTGCCAGCCAACCCATGAAACCAGCCGAGGTCGCCGCCATGAGTAGTCAAGAGCTGTGCATCGATGCCGCAAGGATGTACATCACCGGGCGGCAAATAGCGATCAACGGCCATCCGGTTGACCCCAGTGATGTTATTCAGACTCTTCATGGGCGCGGAGAGCAGTGTGAGCCCAAGGATGAGTACATGAAGATCGCATATGAACGTACGCAGCTAGAGCAGCAGGACGCCATAGCTAAGGCCCAGCAGAGTCAAGCCATGACCTCGGCCTTACTTGGTGCTAGCCAGGTATTTCAGCAGCAACAAATGATCCAACAACAGCAAACCACCAACTCCATCCTGCAGCAGCAAAATAACATCTTGCAGCAACAGGCATTGCCCACCACGACTCGTTGCTCAACCGACGGCTGGGGAAACACGACTTGTCGTAGTTATTAACCCAACAAGCCCCCCCTCCCCCTGGCCGCCGTGCGCGGCCTTTTGTTTGCCTACAACTTTTGGCACATAAGAAAATACAATCCCACTTGTTGACATGAATACAATTGTGGTTGTATTGTTGCCTCCAACAGCCCAAGGCTGGCTGCTGGGAGGCAGACATGAACACCGTGTTTTTCGAAGCTGAAAAGGTCGGCAACACCTATCGAGGTCTGGTGATTGACTCCAAGACCTTCGATCAGATCCTCGTCACGGCGCACAACTACCCGGACCGTACCGTCGCTGTTGAAGCAGCACGCCGCATGCATCTGGAAAGCGTGCCGGAAGAGATTCAGTCGTTCTTGCCTTCACTGGCGATGATGGGCCGCTGACATGTCAGTCTCGCGCGCCCACCTTCATGTCATCCACGGCGCTCAGCAACGCAAGTGGCACATGCCCACCTTCCGCTGCAAGTTGCGCCGTAACGATGGCGCCACGCTGGATTACATCGGTCCGTTCGGTGACTGGTCGTCGGAGTGGCATCTGATTCTGCGGAGGGCTCGGAAATGAGGCAGTCATTCGCTAGCAAACAGTTCGCGTACGACAACTCGCTTCCCGCCGACGACAGCGCCCGTGAGGATTACATCGAGCGCCGCGCGGAAGAACTCAAGAAAGACCTGTGGCAGGACTTGGAATACATCACGGACGCCGTAAATGATGCGGCGATTCGCATCGGTTACTACCGCCGCAAGGGTTTTACGATCCATCCGCAAGCCGTTACTTGGTTAACGCTGCTTCGCGACGGCTCGGATGACTTGGAGCTAGCGCGAATGCTCCGCATGGCGGCTAACGAGTACCTCGACCAGCTTGCCCACGACATGGCCGAGGAGGAAGCGTCATGATCCGCCGACTCAAAGACTCGCGTGCATATAACGACTTCCGCGACCTGGCTGTGATCGTGCTGTTCACCGATAGCCTGGTCGGCATCGTCTTTTTCGTGTTGTGGAAATACATGGCGATGCTCTGGCATCGCTAAGGACTCCCCTGGCACTACGCCAAGCGTGGCTGCTGCGTTACCTCCTGCTCTGCGCCCCTCCGAGTTACAGCAGCAAGGGGCATCTAATTCACTTCGCATGGGTAAAGACATGACTCAGGCAAACAAGACCCATTACCGGAAGGCGTTTGACTCTCCGTATCTGAGCAGCGCCGACATCGTTGAGCCCACCGTGTTCACGGTGCATCACGTTTCGCTTGAACCGGATCACACCAAGAAGACTAAGGACAAGTTCAACACGGCGCACTTTGTAGAGAAGGAAATCAGGCCTGGCGAGAAGCTCAAGCCGATGATTCTCAACGCCACCAACAGCAAGATCATGAAGATGTTGACTGGCTCAGCCTTCATCGATGACTGGAACGACGTCAAGGTCATGATCTACGTGGACCCCAACGTGCGTTTTGGTAAGGATTCCGTCGAGGGCCTTCGTATCAGTCCGCAGCGTCCGGGGCGTCGCGTGCTTACGCCGGATCAGACTAAGGCATGGGAGAACGCCAAGGCTGCCTTTAAGCGTGACGGCAATCTGGAAAGCGTCCTGTCGCGCGTCGATATGAGCGAGGAACACCAGTCACAGCTTATCGGAGAGTGCCTAGATGCAGTGGCATGACGTTCAGCAGAATACGGATGAATGGATGGCGCTGCGTCTTGGTAAGGCTACCGCATCCAAGTTCGGAACGTTCATGGCTAACGATGGCAAGGCCTTTGGCGATCCGGCCAAGGATTATGCGTTGCAGATCGCGCTAGAGAAAGCCACGGGACGAAAAGCGGAATACAGCTTCTCGAACGAGCACATGGAACGCGGCCACGAACAAGAGCCGGTCGCTAGGATGCTCTACGAGGACGAGTATTTCGTAGAGGTAACTAACGGCGGCTTCTTCGATTGGGGAAGCTACGGAGACTCACCTGATGGCCTTGTTGGCGATGATGGTGTTGTGGAAATCAAGTCTGTCATTGCCAAGACGCACTACGCCACGTTGCGGCGCGAATCCTACGACCCATCATATCGCTGGCAGCTCGTAGGTCATCTGGACTGTACCGGAAGGCAGTGGGTTGATTTCATTAGCTACTGCGCAGACTTCCCTGATGGGAAACAGCTTGCCGTGTATCGGCTTACCAGGGACGAATGCGTGGATGAACTGAGGCGACTTCATGAGCGCCGGAATCAGTTCCTTTCTTTGACCAACGAAATCCTATTCAGCCTTGGAGCGCAAGCAGCATGAGTCAGCAATACGACAACACGAACAAAGGCGTTCTGTTCCTTAATGACCGTAAAGAGAAGGACTCGCATCCAGACCGTAAGGGATCGATCAACATCGACGGCAAGGAATACTGGCTGAGCGGATGGGATAAGCAAACCAGCCGTGGCGACACGATCAGCCTCAGCATTCAGCCTAAAGAACAAAACAAGGCCGCGCAGAGGCCGCAGCGAGCAAGCGCGGCACAGGACGGTTTTGACGACGATTTGCCGTTCTGATCAGCACTGTCCCCAAATTCACTTAATCAACGGAGACACACATGAGCACCAAAATTCTCGCCGTCAGTGGCGGCTTCTATTTCTTCGGCACGGAAATCAACGCACCGGAAGGTTACATATCGCTCAAGAAAGCGGCCATGTTCGGCGGCTTCGGCGGCGGCAAGGGTCTGCCCGGTGTATCCCGTGGCGACAAGTCCGCAACGGTCACGCTGGATCGCTTCGACGCTGATGAGGAACTTCTGTTCCCGCTGACTGCAGTGTTTGCCATCCTGCCGTCCATCGACCTGTACGACTTCAAGGGCACCACGCTGCGTTGATCCGGCGCAATAACAGTGAGGCATCATGAAACAGCTCTTTTCCCCCGACGTTCCCATTCTCCTGATCGGCGCCCCGGGTGTGGGTAAAACGGCGCGCGTTCAGGCCCATTTTGACCATGCGGAAGTCGTCCTGACTTCGACGCTGGTGGAAGAGGACATTGCGGGTCTGCCATATCGCGAGGGTGAGTACGACTACCGCACCATTCCCGCCATCTTCCGTCGCCTCCATGACGCATCCGGGGCTGGTAAAAGTACGGTGTTGTTCCTGGACGAGCTGGACAAGGCCCGTCGCTCGGTGGCCGATACCCTGTTGACGCTGGTGGCGTCGCGTCGCGTTGGTAACGCCTCACTTCCCGATAACACCTGCATTGTTGCTGCAGCCAATCCGCCCGAGTTCGGCGGCGGCGATGGCATCAGCGATGCCATGCTGTCCCGCTTCTCGGCCATCGATTACGTTCCCGATGTGTGCGAGTGGTCAGATTGGGCGGATAAGCAGTTCGTGGCGCCTGAGGCCAAGCGAGTCATTGCGTCGGTTCGCAATGGGGAGCTGGCGATTTTCGATATGGTGGGTGATGGCCTATCAAAGCGCATCACGACACCGCGAACGCTGACCATGGCGCTGAGGTCGCTGGAGCGTAACGGACTGGATAGTGACGCATTCGATACGGTCGTTCGTGGCCTGCTGACGCCCGCATCGGCGAGCCAGATCATGCATCTGGTGACGCAAACCAAGAGTGACGTGCTGAGTCATTCCGTAGCCAATGCGCGCCACGGCATTGCTCAGGGTAAATCTCGCTCCGTGTTGAGGCTGTAACCATGCTCACCGCCGCCCCCATCGTCCGTCAGCCGCAACAGGTTATCGGTGCGCCAGGCAAGACCGATTTCGTACGGATCTACATCGCCTCGGAACTCAATAAGTCCGAGTACCGGACGACGTTGCGGCATGAGCAGGCCCATGTGTGGGCGGGTCACAATCGGCGGCGACCGAAAGACGCAAAGCATGAGCTGTGGGCGATTGCGTGCGAGATGGAGATTGCTCGGACGATTTACGACCTGAAGGATATTGAAAATATCAATGCGCCACGGTCACGCCTTCACGGCGGTTACCTTCCCGATTCTATCGAGGGCATGCCGCACGATGTGAGGCTGGCTGAGGACATCTATCAATGGCTCCTTGATCATCCCGAGCAACAACCCATCAGCCTGAAATGCTGCGTGTGTGACCATTCCACGGAAGCGGATGGTTCATCGTCTCCGGTGGATGGGTCAATAGCCGTCCATGACGCGCGGCAAAAGCTGGACGCCGACGAACAGGCCAAGGAATCGCAGATTGCTGCTGAAAGCGCCTATGCGCTGATAAGGAACCGCCCGCCGACGCTTACAAATGCGGTGGACGCGGCCTTGCGCGTGCGGATTGAGCGTGAGCGGTCGCATCGTCGCCCCACGCGGCGAAGTGCAAGTGACAACGTGATTATGCCTGGTGCGATATCCAAGCCACGCCCGCCACTGGTGGAGATTTTTGTGGACCGTAGCGGCTCGTTTTCTCCTTCAAAGACGGCCATGGCAGAGGGCAAGCTGCGTGAGCTTCTCGAAAGGTATGGATCAAGCATCCGCTCAGATGTATGGTTCTTCGGCAATGGCCGCTTGTCTGATGTTGATATGGGCGGCGGCGGCGATACGCCTTACGCATTGATTCCAAGGCACTTGGAGAAGACCAAACCAAAGCTGGCCATTGTCATTACGGACGATGATCCGGTATCGGCGCACATGCCCGAAGTTGATCGCGCCACCAAGGTTCTGTGCGTTCCCATTGGATGCACTGTAACGCGGCTAGCGCATGCCCTGAATGGGCTTGATGTGGCTGCCTGAAGATGAAGTATCCCGACGGCTACGGCTACGGCTACGGCAACGGCAACGGCAACGGCTACGGCGACGGCAACGGCTACGGCTACGGCTACGGCTACGGCTACGGCTACGGCGACGGCAACGGCTACGGCTACGGCAACGGCGACGGCAACGGCTACGGCTACGGCTACGGCTACGGCTACGGCTACGGCAACGGCTACGGCCGCTACCCCTACAGCCTGGTGACGCGAT
>Ga0213878_10000115_pt1 | contig 41015 bp, 37 predicted proteins | sample VelepicoBEBS_R02_FD_161053 | JGI IMG/M metagenome (GOLD analysis project Ga0213878, IMG submission 161053) | Vellozia epidendroides bulk soil microbial communities from rupestrian grasslands, the National Park of Serra do Cipo, Brazil - BS_R02 | ecosystem: Environmental > Terrestrial > Soil >... | reverse complement strand
GTAGTCCTGGAACGTGAGCGGGCTGTTCCCGGCGCGCTTGGTGTGCAGCACCGCGATCCCCAGCTTGCCGAGCGATCCGGTCTCGCCGATCTGGTAGTTGTACTTGTCGAAGGTGCCGTAACCCGATGCGAACTTCGTCTGCCAGGTCTGCGTCGGCTGCAGCGTGCGAAAGTTCACCGAACCGCCGAGCGCGCCGGCCTGCGCGCCGAAGCTCACGCCGGCGCCGGAGAACAGATCGGTGTTGACGGAGCGCAGGTTCGTCGCCGAGCCCGGCGCGCCGAGCGGAATGCCGTCGAGCGTCACCGCGGTCTGCGACTCGTCGTGACCGCGCAGCGAGATCGTCTGCGGCGCGTTCGGGTCGTTCGAGTCCTGCGTCACGTCGACGCCGCCGATCGTCGAGAGCGCGTCGGTGAGCGAGTCGGAGATCTTGCGCACCGCGCTGTTCTCGTCGACGTCGGTCGTAGTCACGGTCACGCGCGCGCGCACCGAGCCGATCACTTTCAACCCGGCCGTGTCGGAGCTGGTGCTGGTCGAGCTGCTCTGCACCGTTTGCGCCGGCTTCTGCACGCCCAGGTCGACGTCGACCGCGACCTGCTTGTTCCCGAGCACCTCGAACGCCGCCGAGGTGACGCCGGTGAAACCGCTCTTCGAGACGCGCACGCGGTAGATGCCGCTCGGCACGTCGGTGTACTTGACGATCCCGCTCTTCGTCGTGAGGGCGCTGGCGACGGTCGGGCCGATGAGGAAGACGCGCGCGTCGGCCAAGGCTTGCTGCGCGGCGGCGTCCTTGACGGTGATCTGGATGATTCCGGTGTCGCTCGAGCTCTGCGCGCCGGCCGGGACGCTCGTTCCGAGCAGCCCCAGCAGCAACGAGAAAACGAGCGTCGCCGCGGACCAGCGGCTCGGTGCCCTGCTCATATCGTGCGAAATCCTGGCATTCCGGTCTGTGTTATCCCTGAGAACGCCGGCTCACGCATCAACGTTTAACCCGCTGCCCCCGTGCGCCGCGATCGCGGCCAGGAAGCGGGTGCCGAAGTCGGCCAGCTTCTTCTCCCCGACCCCGCTGATCGCGCGCAGCTGCGCCGGGGTGCGCGGGACCTCGCGCGCCATCGCGCGCAGCACCGCGTCGCTGAAGACGACGTACGGCGGCACGTCCCGCTCGAGCGCGATCTCCCGGCGGAGCGCCCGCAGCGCCGCGAACAGCTCGCGGTCGTAGTCCTCGTCGGTGGGCGGCGCCACGGCGGCGCGGCCGCGCCGCGGCCCCACCGGAGCGACCGCTTCGCGGACCTCGATCGGGCTGCGCCGCACGAGCGCGCGCTTCCCCGCATCCGTCAGCGAGACGACGTTGTGGCGCGCCGCGTCCTGCGCGATCAGCCCCAGCCGCAGCAGCTCGTCGGCCAGATGCCGCCAAGCGCGCCGGTCGCGGTCCTTCCCGATCCCGTACGTCGAAAGCCGGTCGTGGTACCAGCGCTCCACCTTCTCCGTCTTGGCGCCGACGAGCACGTCGATGACGTGCGCGATCCCGACCCCGTAACCGTGCGCTTCGCGCACGCGGTAGACGCACGAGAGCAGCTTCTGCGCGTCGGTCGTCGCGTCGTACGCGCGCCGCGGCTGCAAGCAGTTGTCGCAGCTCTCGCAGCGCTCGCGCGGATACGTCTCGCCGAAGTACGCGAGCAGCTCGCGCCGCCGGCAGTCGTTCGAGTACGCGAAGCGCTTCACGCGCTCGAGTTGCTCGCGGGCCGCCGCGCGCTCGCTCTCCGGCTTCTCCTCGACGAACCGCTCGATCCGCGCGACGTCGCCGTACGCGAAGAACCACGCGCACTCGGCCGGCAAACCGTCCCGCCCCGCGCGGCCCGTCTCCTGGTAATAGCCTTCCAGCGAGCGCGGCACGTCCCAGTGCACGACGAAGCGCACGTTCGACTTGTCGATCCCCATCCCGAACGCGATCGTCGCGCACATCACGCGCACGTCGTCGCGGATGAACGCCTCCTGGCGCTTCGCCCGCGCGGCCGAGTCGAGCCCGGCGTGATACGCCAGTGCCGGGATCCCCGCGCCCGACAGCACATCGGCGAGCTTGTCGCTGTTCGCGCGGCTCCCGCAGTAGACGATTCCCGACTCGTCGTCGGGGCGCGCGCGCAGCCAGCGCACGAGCCCTTCGGTGCTGCGCGGCGCGTGCAGCACGCGATAGGTCAAGTTCGCGCGGTCGAACGAGGCAACGTGAACGGCGGGACGCCGCAAGCCGAGCTGTGCGACGACGTCGTCGCGAACGCGCGCGGTCGCCGTCGCCGTGAACGCGCAGAACGGAACGTCGGGAAAGCGCTCGCGGAGCGGCGCGATGCGGCGGTACTCCGGGCGAAAGTCGTGGCCCCACTCGCTGATGCAGTGCGCCTCGTCGACGACGAAGCGCGCGACGTTCCAGCGCCGCAGGTCCTCGCTGAATCCGGGCAGCGTCAAGCGCTCGGGGGCGACGTAGAGCAGCTTGTACTCGCCGCGCTCGAGACCGTCGACGCGGCGCCGCAGCTCGGACCATTCGAGCGAAGAGTTGAGCGCGGTCGCCGGAATCCCGGCGGTTTCGAGCGCGTCGACCTGGTCCTTCATCAGCGCGATCAGCGGCGAGATCACGACCGTCAAGCCCTCGGTCAGCACGGCCGGGAGCTGATAGCACAGCGATTTGCCGCCGCCGGTCGGGAGCAGCGCGAAGACGTCGCGCCCCGCGAGCACGTCGCGCACGATCGCCTCTTGGGACGGTCGGAAGCTGGGAAACCCGAACCAGCGCTCGAGGGCCTCGCGCAGCTCCGCCGTCTGGACCGCCATGAGCCTCATCGTTTCGCCCTCTGCGCGGCTTCGACCGTCCGGCTAGGAGTTTGTCGGGCTTCCGGCCGGCAAACGACGACGCGCGGATCGGGCGAAGCCCGAACGCGAGGCTTCACCAACGGTGAACCCACTAGTCCACGTCATCCACAGGTTGTCACGGGACGCCGATTTTCACCAGGAGAACCGGGTACCGACCGCCGTACCTGCTTCGCTTCCGCCTCGTCGCAAGAAAGGGTTCGTGGGTTTTGCGACTCGGTGCATTTCAGCGCATCCTCTCGGAATGGGCCGAGAAGCCGTGCCTTCTGACCGTCGCGGTCGGCTCCAGCGGGAGCGAGCTGCGGCTGGCCGGGATCCTGCGGCCGTACTTCAGCCTGAGCTCGGTGCACGGCTGGGCGCTCGTCCCCCCACAGCAGCACGGGGGCTTTGCCGCGGTGCGCCTGACCGAGCTGCGCATCGAGAACGCGCTGCACCGCGAGGTCGTCCTCGACCCGGGCGGAGCGCGGCTGCGCTACCGCGCGGCGGGCGGGATCACGTTCACGCTCGAGCGCGACGAGGCGCGGCTGACCGCGCCGCCGCGCGCGACCCGCAGGGGCCGCTACCTCTACGTCGGCGGCCGCCGGCGCCCGGCCCCGGAGCCGTGGATGCTGCAGTGACCGCGGGCGCGGTCAGGAGGCGGTGGCGAGCGCGGAGCGCAGCGCGGCGGTGATCTCGCGCGCCCCGGAGCGCTTCGAGACGACGCAGTTCGCGCCGGCGAAACGGAGCCGGTCGGCGCGCGGGCCCTCGCCCTCGGTGTACGCGCAAATGAACGCGCGGGGCGCGGCGGCGCGCATCGCGCTCACCGCGTCGGCCGGATCGATCTCCAGGAAGTCGGTGTCGACGAACAGCGCTTCGGGATGGGTCGCCCGGATGTCGTCGACGTCAAGGGTCGGCGCGACCCGAACGACCCGCAGTTCCGCGCGCGCCAGCACGTCGCTCAAATATGGAACGAAAAGAGACTGCGGTTCCACGACGTACGAGTCCACACTTGTCGGTACCGCGGACCGTGGTCCTCTCTAACGAGGCCTTGGGTCCTAAGGGAAACGCGGCCAAGCGGCTCTTAGGCGAGCCCGGTCTTGATCGCGTGGACGGCGGCCTGGGTGCGCGCGGTGATGTTGAGCTTCGCGAAGATGCGGCTGATGTGGTTCTTGACCGTCTTTTCCGAGAGGTGGAGCTTCGCGCTGATCTCTTTGTTCGACATCCCGCGCGCGATCAGGCGGATGATCTCGGTCTCGCGGACCGACAGCTCGTTCTGCGCGGTCCGGCCGAAGCCGTTCGAGCGGCGCTTCAGCACGCCGCCGGCGACGCGCGGGTCGACGTAGGCGTGCCCGCCGGCGACGCTCTTCACCGCCCGGATCAGCTCGACCGGGAGGATGTCCTTGACCACGTAGCCGTCGGCGCCGGCGCTCAGGCAGCGCTGCATCACCTCGGGCTGGACGTGCGTCGAGAGGACGCAGACCTTCGCCTGGGGCGCTAATTCGCGGCAGGTTCGCATCGCCTCGGCGAACTCTTGGTTGTGGCCGTCGAGGTCCAGGACGATGAGGTCCGGGCGGAGCCGGCGCAGCGGCGAGTTCGCGATCGAGTCGGCATCCCCGACGACCTCGATCTCGGCATCGCTCGCGAGCACCTGGCAAAGCGCCTTTCCGAACAACGCCTGCCCTTCGACCACGAGAACGCGGACGGGCTTGGTGGCGGACGGGGCAGGAGCGGGGATCGTGGAAAGCATTGGTGCTTCTTCCTCTCGGCCTATCGGGGGAGGGCATTCGGACTATCCCGTCCGGCCCATCCACTATGTCGCCGCTGAGGGAGTCCGATAGACTCCCCAGTTTTGGGGGTTCTACGCCTAGGGACCACGGAAGGCCTGTGAGGACCGGCCTCGGACGGGATAGGAATAAGATCGTGCGCAACCGACGAACCTCGCCCGCCGCGGCCGTCATCACCGCCGTCCCCGAAGCCGACCGGACCCGGGCCTTCGTCGGCGAGCTGCGCTCGCTGGTGAAGGCGAGCTACGTCGTCTTCGCGCGCTACGACCAGAACGGGATCCAGACCGAGGCGGTGCTCTCCGAGGATCACGGCAACGCCGCGCGCCAGTCGGAGTGGCTGCAGGCAGAACGGCTGCTGCAGTCGCGCTCCGAGGCCCCGATCCCGCGGGTCACCGACGCGCTGATCGCGCTCGACGGGATGCGCGGGCTGGTCGCGGTCTACGGCGTCGACCGCACGATCTTCGGCCTGGCGATCGTGGCCCGGCCGCGCGCGTTCCTGCCCGACGAGCGCAAGCTCCTCGAGAACACGCTGCGCTCGGGCTCCGAGCTGATGCGCCGGCTCTCGACGTTCGAAGGCGAGCAGAGCGCGCAGGAGCGGACCGCCGAGCGCGCCTCGCCGGCGCAGTTCGTGCTGACCGGCGACTACGCGATCGAGTCGAAGTGGATTCCGAACGACGATCCCACCGACGTGCTGCAGAACATCCTGGAGCTCGCCGAGGACGGCTTGCCGCCGGTGGTCGAGAGCGCGGTCCGGGCCGTGACGGCGTCGTGGACCGACGATCCGGCGACGCAGGAGCCCGCCACGGTCGTGCCGCTGCCGTTCATGGTCGTGCGCGTCGCCCCGCTCAGCGGGCCGGCGGGGCCGAAGATCGGCGTGCTGGTCGAGCGCTATCGCTCCCGCAATCCGCTGCGGCACGCGGCCGACAAGTTCGGGATGAGCTCGCGCGAGCTAGAGGTGCTGGCGCTCGTCCTCAAGGGCTTCGGCACCCCGCAGATCGCCAGCGCGCTCGACATCGCCGAGTCCACCGCGCACGACCACATCAAACGCATGATGCTGAAGACGCGGGCTCGCAACCGCGTCGAGCTCGCCGCCAAAGCACTGGGCTGGCGCGGGGCGTAGCTCCGCCTCCTCCAGCACGATCCAATCGCGGTGCCACAGCAGACCGCAGCCGCGGTCGCAGGGCCCCTCCGGCCCGAGGATCGCGCCGCTGCAGCGCGCGCCGGAGAGGACGTACCACGCCGCGCCCTCACGCCGCCACGACGTCGCGGCGAGCGGGCGCACGCGCTTGTAGATCGCGAGCCGCGCGCCCGCGTACCGCTCCATCTCGCGCGTGAACGCTACGCCGTCGCGGCGACCGCCCGCATCGAGCGTCGCGCGGATCTCCGGCAGCGCGCGCACGCGCGCAAACTGCGGTGTCGCGCCTTGCGGCTCCGCCCGCTCCGCCGAAGACGGTTCCAGCCACTCGTCGCGGAAGAGCAGCGGACAGGCGCGCCCGCAGCCGCCGTCCTCGTGCGGTCCGCCGCAGGTAACGGCGTCGAGCGAGACCGTGCGCCCGACGGAGCGCATCACGCCGTCGTCGTTCATCATCCGGCGCACGACCGCGTCGACGCGGAACGTCTTGCCGCAGTACGCCCACTGCTCGCGGGTAAACGCCAGGCCGCGCAGCCGATCGTGCGCGTCGAGCGTCGCGCGGACCGCGGCGGCGTCCTTCACGCGCACCCACTCGCCGGCGGCGTACCGCGACGGCTTGCCGAGCCGCGCGTTCTTGCCCAACCGGCCGGCGAAGCGCCGCACGCTGCGCCGCAGCGCGCGCAGCTCGCCGAGCGGCGGCGCGTACCGGTAGATCGTGTTCTCGAACTGACATCGCTCGTGAAACAGCAGCGACATCGCAGCGCTTCTCAGACCGCCTGCAGCTCGGGCTTGCGCGAGCCGACGACGCGCGCCGGGACGCCGGCCGCGATCGCGTACGGCGGCACGTCCTGGGTGACGATCGCGCCGGCGGCGACGATCGCTTCTTCGTGCACGGTCACGCCCGGCAAGATCACGGTGTTCGCGCACAGCCACGCGCCGCGCCCGATCCGCACGTCGCGCTCGGTGTCCGGCTGCTTGTTCATCGTCACCGTCAGATCGGCGGTGCCGTGCGTCGAAGTGATGATGGTGACGTTCGGGCCGAGCAGCGCGTGGTCTTCGAGCGTCAGCGTCGCGTTCCGCGAAGCCCACAGCTTGCAGTGCGGTCCGACCAGCACGTCGTCGCCGACGAAGATGTTCTGCGGATCGTGCAGCGAGGCGGAGCGAGTGATCAGCGTTTCCTTTCCGAGCCGCCCGAGCCGCCGCCGCGGGGCCGTGTATTCGATGACTTGTTCCCGCAGAAGCTCGAGCGCGGCCGGGATGCCGTACCGCAGCATGAGCCCGACCGTGGAAAGCTTCAGCATCGTTCCTCCGTGCCTCTCACAGCCGCCGAAACGCCGTTGCCCGCGGCGTTCCGGCGGCCGTTCCCCAGCCTACGCGGTGTGCGGCAGCTCTTTGAGCGGCGCCGCACCAGCGGCGAAGTAGTCGCTGTAGTCGTCGACGCGCGTCGTCGAGCGGTTGACGACGGTTCCGACGAGGTCGTTGACGCCGACCGCCTCGAGCCGCGCGAGCGCGCGGCGCGTCGAGCGCACGTCGGTGTGCCCGGCCGAGACGATCAGCACCGTGCCGTCGGTCTTCGCCGCGACGACCGCCGCGTCGAACACCGGGACGAGCGCCGGCGCGTCGACGATCACCGTCTCGTAGCGCGAGCGCGCTTCGCGCAGCAGCGCGTCGAACCGGTTCGACTGCAGCAGCTTGATCGGGTTCGGCGAGTGCGTGCCGCTGGTCAGCACGTCGACGCCCGGACGGTCCGTCCGCTTCACGCACTGCGCGAGCGAGGCGCGCCCGATCAGCAAGTCGGAGAGGCCGATGTCGTTCGACACCTCGAACTTGCGGTGCAGCGAGGGCCGCCGCATGTCGGCGTCGATGATGAGCACGCGCGCCTCGCGCTCGATGCTCGAGACCGCGATCTCGCCGAACGCGCCGGCGACGTTCATCGCGACCGTCGACTTGCCGTCGCCCTTGAGCGGGCTGGTGATCGTCACGCTGCGCAGCGGATGGTCGGAGCTGTAGCGCATGGCGAGGACGAGCTGGAAGTACGACTCCAGGGTCGCGTTGCGCACGGTGGCGGGAATCGCCGCGGCGCCGTCGCCGGATGGCAGCTGCGGGATCGTCGCCAGCACCGGGAGCTGCAGCTCGCCTTCGACGTCGCGCTCGTCGCGGATGCGCCCGTCGAACCAGTCGACCAGGAACACGATCCCCAGCCCGAGCAGCACGCCGACGATCGTCGCGACGATCAGGTTGATCGTCAGGTGCGGCGTCTTCGTCGCCAGCTCGGCCAGCGCCGGCTGCGTGATCGTGACGTCGCTGATCCCGGTTTGGCGCGAGACCATCGCGTCGTTGTACTTCTGCTGCAGCGCGTTGTAGACGTCCTCGGCGATCTTCTTCTGGCGCTGCAGCTCGGCGAGCTTCGCCTGCTGCTCCGGAAGCGCCGCGAGCTGCGGGTTGATCGCCGAACGCTGGCGCGCAAGGACTGCGAGCTGCGCACTCGCGCTCGCGCTCGCCGCCTCGGCGGCCGCGCGCTGCTGCGAGAGCTGCTGGTAGACCGGGTTCGCCACGGTGCTCGTCGAGGCGACGATCGTCGGCTTCGTGCGCTTGATCTGGCGCTGCACGTCGGCGATCTGCTGCTTGAGGCTGATGACCGTCGGATGCGAGTCGGTGTACTGCTGTTGGGCGCTGCCGAGCTGGATCTGCAGGTCGGCGAGCTTCTGGGTGAGCTGCGGGAGGACCGGGTTTTGCGTGACCGTTCCGCCGCCGCCGGTCGTCGGGCGCATCGCGCCGAGCGCGCCGGAGAGCGAGCTGATCTCGGCGTCGGCCTGCTGCTTGTCGAGCTGCACCTGGTTGATCTTCGAGTCGATCGCCTGCGCGGCGTTGACCGTCGCCGCCGTCTGCGTGGTCAGGTCGGCGATGTTGTGGCTGGTCTGGTAGCGGGCGACCGCGTCGGAGGTGCGGGCGAGGTTCTTCTCGGCGATCGGGAGCTGCTTCGAGAGGAACTGCAGCGCGCCGCCGGCCTGGCTTCCGACCAGCTCGGCCTCGCGCGCGACGAAGACCGAAGCGAAATCGTTGGCGATCTTGGCCGTGGTCACGGGATCGCTCCACGACACCGAAACGGTGATGATGTTGGTGTTCGTGACCGGCTTGACCTTGACCGCGCCCTGCAGCGTCTTTACGTCGGTCTTCAGCCGCAGATCGTCGATGACGTGCTGCACGACCGGCGTCTCACCCATCAGCTCGGCGTAGGTCTCGGCCGACTGCGCCACGTTGGCGAGCAGCAGCGCGTTGAGCACCGGCAGCGCCGTCTGCGCGCCCTGCTGGTTCTGCGCGATCGTATTCGGGTTGCCGGCGATCATCTTGACGTCGACGGTGTAGCGCTTCGGCGTCAGCAAGGTGACGACGAGGACCGCGCCGATCACGCCGAGCACGATCGCGGCGAAGAGAACCCGGCGGCGCGAGAGCGTGCCGACGAACGAGTTCCACATCGCCGTCGGATCGACGTCGACCGGCGTCCGCCCGCTGATCGGGGCCGCCAGCGGGACGGAGGTGCCGGGAAGCCGCTGCTGTTCGTACATCGGAGTCCTTTCCTAGAGCCGCAGCAAGGAGCCGAGCGCTCCGAGTATACCCATCATCGCGGGGCTGATCGTGCGGGCCTCGGGGACGTAGATCTTGTCGTCCTTGCGCAGGATCGGATCGTACCGCTGGTCGCCGCGCTGGAGCGCCTCGAACACGTTGATCTGGTACGAGGGCAGCGTCTTTCCCGTCGCCGGATCGGTTCGGGTGAGGTACACGCGGTTGAGGTCCGACTTCGCCGACGCTTCGGCGCCGGCGCGCGCGAGCGCCATCGAGAGCCGGTCGCCGACGTTGACCTCGACGTTGCCGGGCCGCGAGACCGCGCCCAGCACCTGCACGCGGATCGTCTCGGCGCCGGTGACGTACACGATCGCGTTGTCCGAGAGCTCCGGGTTCTGCGAGGTGTCGCCGTCGTGCAGCAGCTTCTGCAGGTCGATCGTCTGCGTCGTGCCGTCTTGCGAGAGCCGCGCCGGCGGGAAGTCCCCGTTCATCTGCACGATCCCGGCGGCCGCCGCGATCGCGTCGCTCAGATGCGAGCCGCTGCGCAGCGTGTAGCGCCCCGAGGTCTTCACGTTGCCGAGGACGAGCACGTTGATGCTGCCCTGCTGCTGCACCGCGAGCGAGACGATCGGATGCTTCAGGTACTTCTGCAGGCTGTGCGCGAGCGCGTCGCGCGCCTCGGCCGAGCTCATCCCCGTAACCAAGACGCGCCCGACCAGCGGGTACTGAATCGTGCCGTCGGCCTGGACCACCGCGTTCTGCGTCAGATCCGGGTGCCCGTAGACCGAGATCGCGAGCTGGTCGCCGGGGTGGATCGTCGGCGAGACCGTCGACGACGGCCCGATCGGCTGCTGCACCGGGGGCGGCGGCTCCAGCGGCGTCACCGATTGCGCGAGCGCGCCGAGCGGCGCGGCGCCGAGCAGGATCGCGGCGGCGGCCGCGAGAGCACGGAGCGAATGAGTCGAGCGCAGGATCATGACGGTTCCCCGGGGGCGGACGGCGTGAGATGGCTCTGGAGCGCGGCGGCGGCCGTCGTCGCCGCGGTGCTGTTCTGGGCCGCGATCAGCAACGAGGTGTACGACCTTACCTCGCCGCCCGCGCTTTCCTGGCACGTGCTGCTGCGCAAAGCGTACAGCATCGCAGCTTTCGCGCTGGTCGGGTTCACCTCCGACAAGGCGCTCGGGCCGAGCGCGCAGGCGCCGCTGCGCGGCGCGCTCATGGTCGCGGCGTACTCGGCGGCGATCGAGATCGTCCAAGGCGTGCGCGGCTCGCACGAAGGCGTCGCATGGAACGTCTTAGACGTTCTCTGCGGCGCCGCCGGCGGCTGGCTCGGCGTCGTCGCGGCGCGCATCAGAGGCCCGCGGCGTCGAACGTGAACGGCGCTCTGCGGCCGAACGGCTCGCGCGCGGTCGCCGCCGCGGTGATCGCGGCGGCGGCGCTCCGGAAATTCCTTGGGTTCATGCTCACCTCACGAATCCTTTCGTGCTTCGAGTCAGCGCCGGTCCGTCGGCGTCAGGGGCAGGGTGGCGGCCCTACGATCGTTCCCCCGCTCGGCGGCGGGCTACCACCTCCGCCGCCGCCGTGGAACAGGAACGGCAGCACGGCGGCCAGCGGCAACAGGTTGATCCCATGATGGACGGGGATCGGCGGCGGCGGGACCGGGACGACCGGCGCGACCAGCGGGGCAGGCGGCGTCACGACGGCGACTTCCCTGCAGTCCGGGTAGTAGGAGCCGACCATCCCCGGGCCGCAGGGCTGCGGGGCGGCGACGGCGGCGACGTGCGGGACCGGGAAGTTCCGGACCGCGGCGATGTGCGGGACGTTGCGGCGGATCACGGAGAGGTTGCCGCAGCGCGCCGGCAGGAACAGCGAGATGATCTTGTCGCCGGAGTGCAGGTCGACCTCGACGCCCTTCTGGTTCGCCGGGATGACGACGTCGCGCAGGACGTGGACCTGACCGTTCGAGGCCCAGGTCATCGCGTCGAGGTGGCGGGGAACCGTGACCCAGTTCGGCTTGCCGACCTCGAGCGCGAGCCTGAACTGCTCGTACTGCTCGGTGGTCAGCCCCAAGTCCATTCCGGCTTGGCGCAGCACCGCTTCGTTCTTCTTGACGTTGTACTTGAGCTCGGTGGGGTTCGTCGACTGGCCCATCAGCGGGGCGCGTCCCAGCGTCGCGATCTCAATGGGCTGAGCCATTGCCGGCAGTCCCATCGAGGCGACGAGAAGTACGGCAACGGCCGGGCGGGTGATCCACATCGTGCTACTCATCTCCTTACGAGGCTGCATCAAGGATGCCCGATGGACGAGAGCAGACGACGTGGCGGCAGTCCCGAATCACTCGGGACAATGGTCCCAATCGGGCCGCGGTCACCGTCTAATACATAGCGAGCGTGCCGTCCACGCGTGCTTTGTTGACGGCGCGGACGAAGATCCAGAGCGCGAGCGGGGTCAGCACGACGGCGGCCCCCAAGAGCCAGAGCGCGTCGAAGGCGACGTGCGAGAGCGGGACCCCGGCGCGGGCGGCGCGGAAGCCGATCAGCGCGTGGCTGATCGGAAGGCACCAGCCGATGACCTGCAGCCAGGTCGACATCTGGCTGAGCGGAACGTAGACCCCGCCGAACAGCGAGGCGCTCGCGAGCGAGATCCACTCGACAGGGCCCGTTTTCTTGATCACCATCGCCAGCGCGGCGGCCAGGACGCCGAGCGGCGAGACCGCGGCGATCGTCAGCATCAAGAAGACCAGCGCGGTGACGGGGTTGACGTGCGAGAGGTCCAGCCCGAAGAGGACCGCGATTATCAGGAACGCCGTCGTCTGCAGGGCGGTCAGTGTGAACGACCACAGCCCGGAGGAGAGGACGAGCACGGGCAGCGTCGTCGGCGTCGCGAGCACGACCTCGAGCGTCCCGGTAAGCTGGCCGTCGCGGATCGCGTCCGCGAAGCTGTTCAGCGCCGCCGTCTGGAAGCGCATGAAGGCGAAGTTGATCGCGATGAACTGGAAGTAGCCCGCGACCTCGCCGCTGCCGCCGCCGTACTTCGCCGACGGGTGGACCAGCATCGAGATGTACCACGCGATCACGACCTCGACCAGAATCGAGACCCACGAGATCGCGAAGTTGCCGGGGTACGACAGCGTGACGATCGCGTCGCGCCGGAAGATCGCCCCGATCTTCGCGAGCGGGGTCGACGGGGCGAGCCTAATTGCGGTGGTTGTCATCGCTCGTCACTCGCTTGAAGACGTCGATCGCCTCGGTGTCGACGGGGCGAAAATCGCGCAGCGTCGCGGCGTCCCAGGAAACCGCGCGCATCAGCGCGCCGAGCGCGCCCTCGCACGGATCCATCTCGACGGTCAGGTCGACGCCGCGCTCGGAGCGCTCGATGCGCAGGTCCCGGAAGCCCGGAACGGTGCGCGTGCGCGCCAGCAGATCTTCGTCCACCTCGTCGACGGTCACGCGGTAGCGCGCGACGGCGCCGATCTCGCGGTCCAGCTCGCGCGGCGGCCCCATCGCCACGATGCGGCCTTTGTTGACGACCGCGACCCGGTCGCAGACCGCCCACGCTTCCTCGAGCAGATTGGTCGCGAGGATCACGGTCTTCCCCGCCTTCTCGACCAATTGGCGGCGAATCAAATTGCGCAAGTCTTCGGCGTGGACCGGATCGACGGCGCGCGTCGGCTCGTCGAAGAACATGATCGATGGGTCGGCGAGCAGCGCGCGCGCGACCGTCATCCGCACCCGCATCCCGGACGAGAAGCCGCCGAAGCGGCGGTCGAGGTGCGAGCTTAGGTCGACCAATGCGACGCACTCCTCGATACGCTGCCGCAAGTGCGCGCCCGACAGCCCCATCAGCGCGCCGAAGAACATCAGGTTCTGGCGCGCGGTCAGCCGGAAGTAGAACGAGCGCTCGTCGCTGGTGCAGAGCGCGATCCGGCGCTTCGCCTCGAGCGGCTCGGCGGCGACGTCGATCCCGTCGATCGTCATGCGACCGCGGTCCGGCGTCGTCAGCGTCGCCAGCAGCTTGAGCAGCGTCGACTTGCCGGCGCCGTTCGGGCCGAGCAGCCCGAAGAGCTCGCCGCGGCCGACGCGCAGGTTGACGTCGAAGAGCACCTGCTGGCGCGGAATGCGCTGGCCGGCGAAGGTTCGCAACATCGCCGAGAAGCCGTGCGCGACCGGAAACGACTTGTCGACGTGCTCCACCGTGAGCATCGCATCCCTCATGGTCACCGGGGACTATACCCATCCGGCGAGCCGGCAAGCGCATCGCCTGCTTCCGAGTCGCGGGCGGCAGCGCGGGCGGCGCGGAACAGCACGTCGAGGCCGATCGTCGCAAGGATCACGACCACCGGGGTGAGCGGGAGCAGGACGGTGCGGTTCAGCTCGAGCGGGTTCGCCGCGATCGCGGCCAGCGCGCCGGCCGCGGCCCCGATCAGCAGCGCCGCGTCGGCGCGGCGCGCGACCCGCAGTCCGACGCCCGCAAGCACGAGCGGAAGCAGCGCGGCGTACCGGTAGACCGCCACCGTCAGCAGCAATCCGAGCGCCGCGGCCAGCGCGGCGGCGTACCAGCGCACGAACGAGCCGCCGGCGCCGAAGCCGTGGACCGTGTGCTGCCAGTCGTACTGCCAGCGAAGCTGCGCGGTGAGCCCCGGCCCGTGGACCGCGAAGCTGTAGGCGGCGAAGGCCAGTCCGGCGGCGAGGGTCACCGCCAGCAGCGCCAGCGCCGCGCGCCGCGCCGGCGATTCGCCTGCGCGCCATGCGACGGCGAGAGCGCCGCAGGCGGCGCCGAACGGCAGGTACGCGGCGGGCCGGGTGAACGTCAGCAGCAGCGCCGCGGCGAGGACCGCGACCAGCACCGCCGGCCGCGGCGCGCGGAGGTAGAGCAGCATCGCGCCGAGCGCGGCGGTCCAGAACAGCAGCGCCAGCTCGTCGGTGAGCGGAAGCGCGGCGAGCGAGAGCACCTGCGGCGCCGTCGCGAAGGCGAGCGCGCCGAGCGCCGCCGTCCAGCCCGGTACCAGCAGCGTGAGCAGCCACAGCATCACCAGGCTCGCGGCGACGTACGCCGCCGCGCTGATGAGCTGCATCCCGTGCGGTCCGAGCCGGCCGTACAGCAGCGCGGCGAGCCGCGGGTAGAGCGGACGGGTCCGGAACAGCTCGTACTGCGCGGCGTAGAACGGCGGGGTGTGCGGCCCGTAGAAGTCCTTCGACTCAGGCATCTTCGCTTCGGGCGTGGCGGACATGAACGCGTCCGCTTCACGCTTCGCCTCCTCGCGGGAGAGCCCGCGGTCCTCGAGCGCCATGCGCAGGTAGATCGCCGAGTCGGAGGTCCAGATCCGCGCGTCGTGGTGCAGCCGGTAGGCGGCGGTGACCGCGGTGGCGAGCAGCACCAGCGCGAAGGCAAGCAGCGTTCGAAGCCTGCGCGATCGCATTCGCGGTTCGGTTTACCCCGTTCCCAAGCGAGTTAGCGGGCACCGCAGAGGGTAGAGGGTCCGTAGATGCGCGTCGTTCACGTCTGCGGGGACCTCGGGTTGTATGGGGCGGAGAACGTCGTGGCGCTGCTGATGCGGCACACGCGCGAGCCGGACGTCGAGCTGACGGCGATGACCGTCAACCGCTCGAAGCATCCCGAGGCGCGCGAGCGCACGGGCGTCCCGGTCGTCGCGATCGACCGGGCCGGCCGCAAGGACCTCGGATTTCTGTGGCGGATGGTCCGCGAGCTGCGCCGGCTGCGGCCCGACGTCGTGCATACGCACGGCCACCACGGCCGGTACTGGGGCCGGCTGGCGGCGGTCCTGGCCGGCGTCCCGATCGTCGTCCACACCGAGCACAATCCCGACCTCACCCCGCCGGTCCCGCGCTTCGTCTTCACCGCGCTGAACCGGCTGCTGAAGCCGCGCACCACCGCGTTCGTGGACTTCACGCCGCCGCGGCGCGCGCAGCTCGCCGCGGCCGAAGCGATCCCGCTCGAGCGCATCGTGGTGATTCCGAACGGCATCCCGCCCGCCCAGCACCCGCCGGAGACCCGCGAGCGCGCGCGGGCCGCGCTGGGCGCCGGTCCCCGTGAGGTCGCGGTGCTCGTCGTCGCGCGGCTCTTCGAGCAGAAACGCCACGATCTGGCGATCGACGCGGTCGCCGCGCTGCCGCCGGAGGTCCGCGCCCGGGTGCGGCTGGCTTTCGCCGGTGACGGGCCGCTGCGCGCGGAGCTGCAGGGGCGTGCCGCGGCGGCCGGGCTCGCCGAGACGGTGCGGTTTCTCGGCTTTCGCACCGACGTGCGCGAGCTGCTCGCCGGCGCCGACCTCTCGCTGCTCACCTCGGCGCGCGAAGCGATGCCGCTGGCGATCATCGAGTCGATGCTCGAGCGCATCCCGATCGTGACCACGCCCTGGTCGGGCGCGAGCACGCTGATGGGTGAAGGCCGCTACGGGCTGGTCGCGCGCGAGTTCAGCCCTGCGGCCGTCGCCGCGGCGCTGCTCGAGGTGATCTCCGACCCCGCCGCGGCGCGCGTGCGGGCCGACGCGGCCTACGCGCACGCCGCCGTCGAGTTCGACGTCGCCACGCAGGCGCGCCGGTACGTCGCGCTCTACCGCGCGCTGAGCGCGCGCACGCGCTCGGCGAAGCGCCTCATCACCGCGGCCCGGTCGTAGTTCGCGCGCACGAACGGCGGTCCGTTTGCCCGCAACCGCGCGCACAGGACCGGGTCGTTCAGCAGGCCGCGAACGCCCTCGGCGAGCGCAACCGGGTCTTCCGGCGGCACGACGAGACCCGCGCCGGCCGCCTCGACGACGCGCTTGGCTTCGCCGGAGGCGCTCAGCACGATCGGCGTCCCGGCGATCATCGCGTCGAACAGCTTCGTCGGCAGCGTGTCGGTGATCGTCGCCACCAGCGGCACCACGGTCGCGGCGGCGTCGGCAAGCGCGCGGGCGGCCTCGGCGCGCGGCAGCGGTCCGGTGAAGACCACGTTGCGAAGCCCTTCGGCGGCGACGCGCGCCCGCAACCCGGCCGCGGCCGAGCCGCCGCCCACCATCACGAAGCGAATCGTGGGATCGTCGCGCAACGCTGCGGCGGCGTCGATCACCACGTCGAGCGCCATCGAGAGCCCCATGTTGCCGACGTAGACGACGTCGCGCACGCCGGGGAGCGGCGCCAGCGCCGGCGCGGCGGCCGGCTCGACCGGGTCGAACCCGTTCGAGAACAGCGCCACCTTCGAGGGGTCGACGCCGCGCGCGACGATCTCGGCGCACTGCGGCTCGGTGACCGAGGTGACCAGCGCGGCGCGCGCGTAGAGCGCGTCGGCGATCTGGCCGACCGTGCGCGCCAGCCGCGAGTCGGCGCGCCAGGCGCCCATCTTCACCGCGACGTCGGGGAAGACGTCGCGCACGTCGACGACCAGCGGAGCGCGGTGGGCGAACGCCGCCGACAACGCGGGCGCGGCCAGCGTGATCGGCGGCGACGAGACGACGATCGCGTCGTAGCGCTCGCGCACGGCGACGATGCGGGCGGCGATCCCCGCCGCGACCGAGAGCCAGTTCAGGACGCGGCTGCCCGGCGTCGCCGCGCCGGCGTAGGTCCACACCCGCTCCACGACGACCCGGCCGTCGCTCTCGACGAGGTGCCGCCGGTCGCGATAGCCTTCGGCGATCACCCCGTCGGGGAACGAGGGCATCGCGGTGTAGACGTGGACGTCGTCGCCGCCCTCGGCGAAGGCGCACGCCATCGCGGAGAGCCGGTTCGCCGCCGCCAGCGGCTCTGGCGGATAGAATTGAGCGATCAGCGCGACGCGCACCGAGTGCCTCCTTGCATTGCGTTCGGTCCGCTTCTTCCCGGGATCGGCTCCCACGAAGCGCGTTTTGCGCGGCTCGCAAGCGGGCAAGCGTCTGCAACGTGCGAGTCGTCTGGGCCGCCGCCTACGGAGGCCGCCAGCGCGGGGGATTCATCCCGGCGTTGGAGCGCGTCGCGGCGCGGCTCGCGGCGCGCGGCGACGTGCTCGAGGTCGTCGCCCCGGAGGTCGGGCCGGCGGCTTGGCACGCCGGCGTCCGCGCGCTCGGCGTCGGTCTGCACGTCGTGCCGAATGACGGGCGGGCGGCGGCGCGGGCGGTCGTACGGCTCCGCGGCGACCTCGTCCACGCGCACTTTCACGACTGGCTGGTGCCGGTAACGCTGGCGGTGTGGCCTTCGCGCGCGCGACTGCTGTGGCACCTCCACTCGACCTTCGAGCCCGGCGGCGGGCCGCTGCGCGCGACGCCGCGCCGCGCGCTCAAGTACCGCGTGCTCGGCCTGCGGGTGAGCGCGTTCGTCTGCGTCACCGAGACGATCGCGGCCGAGGCGCGCGCGCTCGGCGCCGCGCCGGCGAAGGTCGTCGTCGTCCGCAACGCCGTCGACGGCGCGCGCTTCCGTCCGCCCGATCCGGCCGACCGCGCAGCCGCGCGCGAACGGCTCGGGATCGACGGCCCGGCGGTCGCGCTCTTCGGGCGCGATCCGGCGATCAAAGGCGCCGACGTCCTGGCCGCCGCGCTGCCCGCATTGCCGGGGACGACGGTCATCGCGGTCGCGACGCCGGACGCCGCGGTCGACGAGATCGCACGCCACGCCCGCGTCGTCGCGATACCGCTCACCGATGACGTGCGCGAGGTGCTGTGGGCGGCGGACGCGCTCGCAGTGCCCTCGCGCGGCGAGGGTCTGCCGTTCGTCGCGCTCGAGGCGCTCGCGTGCGGCGTTCCGGTCGTGGCGAGCGACCTGCCCTGGGCGGTCGAGCTGGCGAGAACGGAGCCCGGCGTTCGGCTCGCGCGGAGCGGCGATCCGAACGCGCTCGCCGCGGCGCTGCAGGCCGCGCTCGCCGGGCCGTCTGCTGCGGCGCGGTCGTCCGGCGGCGACCTCGATGCTTGGGCCGACCGCGTGATCGCGCTGTACGACGCCGGCCGGCAATGCTAGAAAATCCCGTTACGAGGGCCGCGGCCGCGGGGATGAAAGAAGCAACCGTGGACTCGCCGATTGCCACCCTGAACGGATTCGAGGCGGAACGCGAGCGCTCGATCGCGCATGCCCCTGCCATGCAGGTCGAGCGGATCACCACGCTCGCGGCGTTCGACGCCGAGCGCGCGCGCTGGGAAGAGCTCCAGGACGCCGACCCGCACGTCAGCGTCTTCATGACCTGGGCCTGGCTGCGCGCCTATCTGCCCGTCGCGCGCATGCGCTGGTCGATCCTCGTCGTGCGGGAGGGCGGCGCGGCGATTGCGTACCTGCCGCTCGCGCACAACGGCTTCTTCCTCGACCGCGAGCTCTTTCTCGGCGGCAACCCGGCTGCCGACTACGCCGGTATGGTCGCGCTGCCGGCGCGCGCGGACGCTGCGATCCAGGCGCTGGCCGACGCGCTGCTGGCGCGCCGGTGGGACGGCCTGAACCTGCTCGACGTCTCGGATCCGCGGATCGAGACGCTGGTGAACCGGCTCGTCGAGCGCGGCCTGCGGCTCGAGTCGCGCGAGGAGACGCCGTGCCGGTGGTGCGAGCTGCCCGCGACGTGGGACGAGTACATCACCAAACGGATCACCGCCAAGACGCGGATCAACATGGTGCGCGTCGAGCGCCGGCTCGCCGAAGCGCTCCCCGGCTTCCGCATCTCCGAGCCGACCGGCGCGGACGTCGACGCGCACGTCGACGCGATGGTGACGGTCCACCACAAGCGCCAAGGCGGAAACTTGAAGCGCGCGCACCGGCGCGTCGGCAGCCTGCTGCGCAACGCGTACGCGACCGGCGTGCTGCGGCTGATCATCTATTGGGACGGGACGCGCCCGATCGCCGGCGCCGCCGCGTTCGTCGACCAGCCGCGTTCGTACTTCGGGCTCTACATCATCGGCTTCGACGAAGACTACGACAAGCTCTCACCCGGCAAGGGGATCATCGGGCGCGCGATCCGCACCGCGATCGAGTCCGGCTACAAGCGGTTCGACTTCATGCGCGGCGACGAGGAGTACAAGGCCCGCTATGCCGACGAGGTGCACGTCCTGCAGCAGTACCGGCTGGCCCGTCCGGGTTGGCGAGCCGGCGCGATCGCGTACCTGCGCCCGAAGTTCTTCGACCTCAAGCTCGCGGTCGCGAACATGGTCTACGGCCCGGGGCGAACGCTCTAGCGGGTCCCCTGCGGTGACCCACTAGAGCGTTCACTCCTCGACCGAAAGCGGGCGCGCGCGCAGCATCTCGTACGCGGCGGCGATCAGCATCGCGAGCAGCACGCCCTGGCCCAAACCGAGGTGCGGAAACGCCGGCTCCATCGCCGCCGCAAGGAGCGGAAGCGGAACGAGGAACCACGCCAGCGCGCGACGCTCGAGCGCGGCGTACGGCAGCGGCCAAATCAAGTACCACGGGTACGTCAGCGAACCAAGCGTGACGAACGACCACCCCGCGGTCCGCCACACCGCGGCGCGCAGAAACGCGGTCAGCAGCGCGACCGCCGCGACGATCACGAGCCCCGCTTTGATGACGCGCGCGGTCAACACGTACAGCAATCCGGAGCTCGCCGTCGTTTGGTGAACGCGCATCACCAGGTCTTCGAAGTACGGCTTGCCGCCGAATGCGAACGACAAGCCCAGGGCAAGCACGGCGGTGAGCGCGATCCACCATACCCGGCGCAGCAGCTGGCCGCGCCCGGCGAAGACGTAGAGCGCCGCCGCGGCGAACGGGATTTTGATCAGCGCCGCCGCGGCGACGCCGAGCGCAGCCGCGAGCGGGAACCGGCGCGCGAGCGCGCTCGCCGCCAGCAGCAGCGCGACGGCGAGCAGGTCGTTGTGCGCGTTCGCGACGTAGAGCGAGTAGACGGCGGGGTTGAGCGCCAGCAGCGCGACGAGCGCGGCGTCGCGCTTCCAGCGCGCGAGCACGAGGACGACCGCGATCAGCGCCGGCACCTCGAGCAGCCGCAGCGCGAAGATTGCTGTGCCGAGCGAGCCCGCGTGGCCGGCGACGAGTTGCGAGAGCACCACCCACAGCGGGCCGTAATAGCACGGCACGAGCGGCAATCCCCACACGTCGTTCACCACTCCGAACGTTCCCGGCAGGCGCGTCGCCGGCGGCGTGTACGCGTCCGCCAGGTGCGCGAGCTGCGCGTATCCGGCATACGCGTACGTGTCGAACCCCGAGACCGCGTGCGCGCGGAGCGCGAAAAACACCATCAGCGCCGCCGGCACCGCGAAGACTCCGAACTCGGACCTGAGCAGCGGGCGGTTGCGCAGCGCGCGGTACAGCAGCAACAATCCCAGCGCCTGCAGCGCGCCGATGGCGACGAGCGCGAGATGCACCGCCGTCGGCGGCGCGAACTGCGGGTCGATGACGAGGTAGGGGAGCGCCGCCGCGAACGGCGGCGGCGCCTGCTCCGCGCGCGCGGCGTACTCGGTCAACGACAGCGCGACCGCAAGCGATCCGGCGAGCATGAACCCCAGCCCGCCGGTGACGAGCAGCGGTGAAGCTCGCTTCTCGTCGCCGCTCGCCGGTACTGGGGTCGCCGGGTCGTCGGTCAGCGGAGAACCAGCGCGGTCTGCGGCGCGAGCGAGGTGGGGATCGTTCCGGTCCAGTTCGCCTTGCCCCCGGTGTACTCGCTCGCGTCGTCGAGCACGAGCGAGCTCGTGTAACGGCCGCTCAGGATGGGCATCGACTCGGTCGACGAGGACGCGTTCACGACCGCGGCGCACGGCCCGAGCGGCGCGCCGGCTTGATAGCATGCGGCAAACTCGCGGACGTACGCGCCGCTCGCCGAGCGCATCGACGAGACGTCGCCCGACGGTGAGGTGAGCGGTTGGCGCGGCACGACGTCGTACTCCGGCACGACGGTGAAGCCGTCCTTCAGCGGGTACGACGTGTACGGCGCGGCGATCGAGTAGCGCTCGTCGTAGGTGATCCACCACGACGCCATCTCGTAGACGCGGTTGGCCGGCGTCGGGTTGGCGTACATCATGCAGACCGCGTTGGTGCGGTGCGCGTACGTGGCCAGCAGCGCGTTCGACTGATAGACCCAGCGGTTGTTGTGCGGCCCGGCGACCGCGCCGTTGTCGTCGGAGAAGCAGCCCTCGAAGTTCTGCGCCATCACGTTCGGCGAGTCGAGCCAGGCCCCGTTGTACGAGGGCAGCATCGTGTACGGCGTGCTGCCGTTGAGCACGACCGGCTTCGCCGCCGCGGCGAGCATCTTCTTGTTCGCGACGATGAAGTCGGCGTCGGTGGTGATCTCCGTGCCGGGCGCGTTGAAGCCCCAGAACCAGCCCGTCATCTCGGTGCCGTCCGAGCCGATGTACACGCCGCCCGCGTCGTCGGCGAAGAAGTAGTCGATCGGGCCGTTGGCGAGGATCGCCTGCGTCGTCTTGCGATACGCGTCTTGCGCCGCGGCCGAGGCCGGGTTCAGCACTTCCTGATAGCCGAAGTGCGCGTCGACGTAGCGCCGCGTGCGCGTGCCGTCGGAGCCGTGAAACCAGGCCGACTCGTCGGTGACGAGCTTTCCGACTTGGCCTTGGCAGGTCGCCTGCGGGCCGGAGAACGGCGCGAAGCAGTACGGCACGTAGGCCGGGTCGGTGTACGAGACCGCGTACTTTCCGCCGGCCGCCTTGAACGCGCTCGCGTGCGCGACTTGGTCGCCGTCGTCCTCGACGTAGTCGGCATGCGCGGCCATCCAGCTCGCGGGGATCGACGCGTTGGTGCCGTTGATGCCGTAATAGTAGTACGTCGTCACGTGCGTGGGCACGCTGCCCGCCGGTGGCGCCTGCGCTTGCACCGCCAGCGCAGGCGATTGCGCGGCGACGTTCGTTCCGGGCACGCTCGCCGAGACGTGCAGCGCGCTCACGTTCGAAGAGCCGTTGTAGTTGAGCGAGACGGCCGACGACGGCGAGCTCACCGAGCTTGTCGAGAGCGAGGCGGCGCCCGAGCCGTCGACGCTCAGCGCGATCGGCGTCCCGTACGGATCGCTGCCGACGATGGTGTAGCCGGCGGCGTCCTTCGCGGTCACGGTCACCGGAACGCTCGCCGGCGTTCCGGCCGCAACGGAGCCGGCGCCGAAGAGGAGCGCGATGCTCGCGACCACGCCCGCGAACGTGATGTTCACGGAATTCTGCTGTCCCGGCACGATGGTCGTCGTCGTCGTTCCGCTCGCCAGCAGGTTTCCGCCGCCGGCGCTCGCGTCGTACAGTCCGACGTTGAAGGTGACCGTTCCCGGGAGCACCGTCATCTGCAGCGAGCACGTCGTCGTGCAGTCGACGACCTGCCGGTTCGTACCGTACGTGACGCTGGCCGATTTCGTCCCCGCGGAGACGTAGCGCGGACGGCGTTTGGATCCGCTCGAAGACGCCGAGGGAATCTGAATCGTGAACGCGACCGAGGCCGGCGCTCCGCTGCCCGCGCCGTTGCCGGGCTGCGGCGCAAGGTTCGCCGCGGGCATGGCGGAGCTGCCGCCACCGCCGCCGCAGGCGGCGAGCAACAGCGAAGAGACGACGACACAAAGCCGCAACACGGCCGAACGCGCACGCATCGGAAAATCCCCAGGTAGGTGATTGCGCTCGACGCGTGACTTCGGTTACACTTGGTCCGAAGAGTCAGCACGTCGAGTAGGCTGCTGATCTCGCGCTGCACCGCCGGGCGAGCTTGCCGGCATGACCGACGGTGTAGCGATCTTTTTTTCAGGGGCGCCGCCCATGACGAAGCGACGCTCCTCGCCTTCGAGAGCGTAAACCGGAGCGGCGTCTACACGAGGTCTCCGCCGGTCCGCTCTCTAGTTATCGGAATCCGGCGAGCCGGCTTAAGCGAAGGTCGCTTCTTTGGCCGGGCGGCGGCGGTTGAACAGGCGCGCGACGTGGGCGCCCACCTTCTTCGCCGCGAGCGGAAGCTTCCGCGGATCGCGGTAAGCGCGCTTGCCGTCGACGACCACCGTGTCGCCGCAGAAGCTCACGGTGTGGATGCCGTCGCCCCAGCGGCCGAAGGCGCGCGCGCCGTGGCGGCGGACGATCGTCTCGCGATACGCGGTCGGCGTGAGCAGGTCGATGCGCGCGATCGCCAGCGCGCCGCCGTACGTCTGCGAGCAGTCCTGCGCCGGCCGGTAGAGCGTTCCGTCGACGAGGAACGGCTGTCCCGCGGGGCGCGCGCTCGCGACGTCGACGACGATCGGGTTGAGCGCGTGCGGCGTCCAGCGGCCGCGCGGCGTCTCGGCGTGAAACGCGAAGAGCGCGAGCGTGGAGCCGTGCGACCAGCGCGTGCAGAACGCCCACCACCGGCCGTCGTGGCGGAACAGCGTCGTGTCGACGCCGTCGAAACCGGCGAACAGCGCGGCCTCGCGCTCCCAGCGGTCGGGAAAGCGAACGCAGCGGTAGAGCGCGACCTCGTTTCCGGCGCTGTTCTCGGGAACGAGGTAGAGCTCGCCGTCGATCTCGAGCGGATACGGATAGCTTAGGTGCGTCGCGCCGTCGATCGCGCGCTCCCGCCGCACGACGCGGTCGTTCTCGTCGAGGACGAGCGCTTCGATGCGGCCGCGCTCGTCGGCGAATCCGATCGTCTCGACGAACACGGCGCGCACGCCGTCGCGCGCGACGACGAACGGATCCGCGACGAAGGCATTGCGGTCGGGTGCCGGCAGCCAGCGCACGCGCAGCGGTCCCTCGGCGAGCAACGCGCGCGGGCCGCCGTCGACGAAGCCGACGTTCCATTCATCGATCTGGAGCAGCGCGGTCGCAGCGGCGCCGGCGAGCCGCGCCAGCAGCGCTGCACCGAAGCGCGCGCGTCCGAGGGCGCCGAGCTGCAGCGAATGCGGGGCGGTTTCCTCGCGGACGGCATCGAGCTGCGCGCCGGAAGCGAGCGCCGCCGCGAGCGTCGCGGGCCAGCGCGCGGCTTGTGAAAGCGCGAGCTTCAGCGTGCTCGGATACCAGCGCGTCACCGCGAAGCGCCCGACGCGCAACGCCTCGCGCCGCTCGCCGATCCGCCGCACCAGCGCGATCTCGAACGTCCGCGCGCCCGCGGCGATCTCGTGCGCGAACGGCAGCGCGCGGTCGTCGTTTTCACCGAGCCGGAACGACCATACGCCATGCGAACCGCCGGACGCGACGCCGCCGGCGGTCAGGTCGACGACGAGATCGGCGGCGTGCAGATCGCCCTCGTCGAGCGCGACCGTCACCGGCGCGAGCACCTTGCCGCCGAGGCGCGCCGCCGGACCGCCGGGCGGCGCGGGGGCTGCTCCGGCGACGCGGACGACGCGCGTGGTCAGTTCCGGCTGCCTGCGCAGCGCTTCGATGCACGCGGCGAGCCACGCCGGGACGACGGGCGAGGTGAGCGCGACGGCTACGTTCACGGCGCCGCCGGTGCCGAGCGCCGCCGAAGGAAGGTGCGCCGCACCGGGAGCGCCGGGACGGGGTCGTTCGCGAGCACCGGCGCCGGCGCGGCGCGCCGCCGCATCGCGACGACCGTCCGCATCTGCGCGACCGTCGTCAGCGCGAGCCAGAAGTACTTGTAGTTCAGCAGGTCGATGAAGAGCGAGACGAGCGCGAGCCCGAGCAGCGAGGCGGTGAACGCGACGCGCAGATCGTAGAGCGAGTCCCCGCGCTTGATCGGGCGGAACTGGCGGAACGTGACCGCGAACGCCGTCACGACGAACAGCACGCCGACGACGCCCAGCTCCGCCGCGGTGTGGAGCAGCGTGTTGTGCGGCGGCCGGTTCCAGCCGGCGTTGTAGAACTGGAAGACGTGCAGGTAGTTGCGGTTGTACGCGTCGATGAACCCGCCGGAACCGACGCCGAAGAACGGATGCTGCTTGAAGATGCGCCAGCCGACTTCCCAGATGCCGGTGCGTCCGGCGCCGCCGGTCTTGAACGCGTCGCTCATCCGCACGCCGATCGACGGGACCAGGATCGGGGTCAGGATCAGCAGCGGCGCGCCGATCGCGGCGGCGAGCACGCGGCGCTTCGAGAACAGGCTCACCACCACGACGATCAGGACGATCGCCAGCATCGCCTCGCGCGACAGGCTCATCAGCACTCCCCCGATCAGCACGGTAAGCGCGAAGAGCGAGCCCAGCACCATCAGCGGCTTGCGCGCGTGGAGCAGGGCGACCAGCGAGAGGGCGATCGGCGCCAGCATCGCGTTCGCGAAGTGGTTCGCGTCGATCGTGCGGTCGTCGACGTTGATCATCAGCCGGTTGTACTCGCCGGCGGTCTGCACCGGGTTCTGGTGGAGCAGGTACATCCCGTAGAACGCCGCCGCGATCCCGCCCAGCACGATGCACGTGCAGACCGCGCGCACGTCGCGCTCCTCGACCGGCGCGACGGCGAGGACGGCGTACATCGCGACCAGCGAGATGATCTGCTCGGCGTCGGTGAACCCGGTCGAGACGTCGTTGGTCCACAGCAGCGAGCAGAGCAGCCACAGCACGTAACCGCACCACACGTACAGCGTGAGCGGCGGCTGGTTGAGCCCCTTGCGCCTGATCGCGTAGACGATGATGAAGAGCGTGGAGACGATCCCGAGCATCTTGGTGAGCGTGCCCGAGCCCGAGATCTTCAGCATGTTGTCGAACGGGATCAAGACGATGTAGAGCCCGTACGGGAACAGGTACGAGCGTTTGATCGCCAGGACCAGCAGCGCCGGCGCGATCGCCACCCCGGCGACCGCGACCGTCAGCCGCACGTCGCCGGTCCCGATCGTGTACACGAACGCCGCGATGAGCGCGCCGAGCACTGCGATGCCGAGGGCCAGGCGGGTACGCCGGTCGCTCAGATCAGGCCGCAGGGTGTTCGAGGCGAGCATATCTTACATCCGTGAGGTTCGACGCGACGGGCCAAGCTTCCAAGCGAGTGATGCCCCGCACGATATACCCCGCCGGTGAGCCCCTCTCACGATGAGCTCGCCATCATGGCACGCAAGCGTGCAGTGGTCCGGGTGCGGTCGAAGTCGGCCTCGACCCGCTGCCGAGCGGCCTCGCGCAGCCGTGCGCGCAGCTCCGGGTCGCGGGCCAGCCGGGCCAGCGCCTCGGCCAGCGCGGCCGGGTCGGACTGCGGCACCAGCAGTCCCGTCGTGCCGTCGACGAGCTCGGAAACCGAGCCCGAGTCGGTGCCCACGACGACCGCGCCGGCCGCCATCGCCTCGATCAGCGCGACCGGGACGCCTTCCATCAGCCCGCCCGGGCGCTCGATGCTCGAGATCACCGAGACGTCGTACTCGCCGGCTTCGAGCTGCGCGAGCAGCTGGTCGTGCGGGACGTCGCCGGCGAGCCGCACCGCGTCGCCGAGGCCGGCCGCCTCGATCGCGCGCTCGATCTCGCCGCGCAGCTCGCCCTCGCCGGCCAGCGTGCACGCGAACGGGACGCCGCGCGCGCGCAGCAGCGCCAGCGCCGCGACCAGCACGGCGTGCCCTTTGACCGCGACCAGCCGCGCCGCGCTCAGAATCCGCAGCGGCCGCGCGCGATCGGACAGCGGCTCCGCCGCTACGAACGGCGCGCCGCCCTCGCCGGCGGGGACCGAGACGGGGCGCGGCGCGGGCAGCTCGACGCCGAGCCGCACGACGACCGCCTTGGCGGGATCGCCGCCGGTGAGCTTGAGGAGGTCGCGCCGGCCGCGCTCGGAGATCGTCCGCACGAACCTCGCGTCGCGCAGCTTCCGCGCCGCCAGGTTGTTCTCGTAGAGATCCCAGCGGTGCGTCGTCGCGCTGAACGGGATGCCGGCGACGCGCGCCGCGATCCAGCCGACCGTCGCGGGCGTCGAAAGCCAGTACGCGTGGATGTGCTCGAAACGGCGCGCGCGCGCAATCTCGGCGAGCGCCAAGCCTTTCGGGACGACGGCGAGGTTCTTCAGCTTGGCGCGCAGCGGATAGCGCTCGCCGATGAGGGCCGCCAGCGCGGCGAGCGCGCGCAGCGGGCGGCGTGCGCACGTGCGCGCGGCGAGCGCGAGCGTCGCGGGGCCCGCGAGCGGAAGGCGCACGACGTCGGCCGGAACGTCGGCGTAGCCGAACGCGGCCGCTTCGGGCGAGGTCGGAAAAACGGTGATCGGATCGCGCGGGGCGGCGAGCCCGCGCAGCTCGGTGTCGAGAAACGGCTCCTTCTGCCCGTACGGATACTTCGCCGAGACGATGCAGAGCCGCATCAGGTCGCGGGCTGCGCCACCAGCTCCGAAACGGTTTCGGGCGCGGGGTCCGCGCCGTTGTTCTTTCGCAGCCGGCGCTGCATCGCGCGGCGGAACGACGGTGTCATGAACGGGCGCTCGAACAGGCGGTAGAAACCGTACGCGAGCGCGACCACGGCGAGCACGACGAGCAGCCACACCAGCACGCTCTCGAGCGGCCCCGCGTGCGCGCGCTTCAGCAGAACGCCGACCAGATCGACGAGCGGCGCGTGGATCAGGTACAAACTGTACGAGAACGTGCCGAGGAAGACGACCGGACGCGCGCTCAGCAGGCGCGCCGGCAGGATGCGCGCGTTGCGATGCGCCGCGACGAAGAACAGCGCCAGCGTCGCGCCGAGCGCGAGATCGCCGGGCCACAGCCAGAAATCCAACGTGACGCCGTCGCGGAACGGCACGATGGCGATCACCGCGACCACCGCCGCGAGCGCGGTAAGCGCGTTCCACGGCAGCCGGGGCAGCGCCGGGCGCGCGCAGATCGCCGCCGCGACGACGCCCATCGCGAAGAGTCCCAGCAGCCACGGCACGGTCCAGTCGAACGCGCGCGAAACATGCTGGAAGGCGAAGTGCGGAACGAAGCCGAGCACCAGCGCGACCGCCAGCTGCGCGGCGATCCCGAACCGCCGCCAGACGGGGATCAGCAGCAGCGCGAAGACCACGTAGATCTGGCACTCGAGCGCGATGCTCCACAGCGGCCCGTTCAAGTACTCCGTCGTCGCGAAGAACAGGTTGTGGATCAGCGCCAGGTGGAGCGCGACGGCGATTCCGATGTGCGGCAGGTTGATGCGCGTGCCGGTGAGCAGCGCGACCGCGCAGAACGGGATCACCGAGAGCAGCACGACCGGAACGTACGCCGGCATCAGCCGCCACGCGCGCCGTATGAAGAACTGCTTCGCGTCGAACGACCCGGGGCCGCGCTGCGCGACGGGCAGCGCCAGACAGTAGCCCGAGATCACAATGAACGCGGCGACGGCGAAGTGTCCGTACTGCAGAAACGGCGTCGCAGCAAGCCAGGCGGTCAGCGTCCCGGTCGCCGGGTGCTGGATCGCGGTTTGCCAGATGTGGAAGACGAAGACGTACAGCGCCGCGACGCCGCGCAAGCCTTCGACGTGCGGGTAGTACGTGCGGCCCGCGACTTGAATCGGCGCGCTCATTGCGGCGCTCGCGCTAGGCGGCTTTGTGGAAGAGAACTTCGGCCGCGGTCTTCAGGCACACCGCGACGTCCATAAACAGCGACCAGTTCTCGACGTAGAATAGATCGCCGCTCAGCTTCTCGGGCACGTCTTCGAACCCGACGACGCGCTTGCCGTAGACTTGGCTCCAGCCGGTGATCCCCGGCGCGACCAGGTGGCGCTCGGCGTAACGCGGGTACTTCTGCTCGAACTGCTGCACGAAGACCGGGCGTTCGGGGCGCGGGCCGACGATCGACATCTCGCCGCGCAGCACGTTGAAGAGCTGCGGCAGCTCGTCGAGCGAGGTGCGGCGGATGAGCTTCCCGACGCGGGTGACGCGCGCGTCGCCGCGGGTGGCAAGCGCCGCGCCGTCCTTTTCGGCGTCGGTCCGCATCGAGCGGAACTTGAAGATGGTGAAGCTCTTGCCGTCGCGGCCGACGCGCTCTTGGCGGTACAGGACGGGCTCGCCGTCTTCGAGCGAGATCGCCGCCGCGACCAGCAGCATCACCGGCGCGAAGAGCACCAGCGCGAGCGCGGCGATGGTGACGTCGAAGAGCCGCTTGCCGAGGCGGGCCCCGGAGCGCGTCGCCTTGAGCGGGCTGGCGACGATCAGGGCCTGCTTCCCGACCTGCTCCATGTGCAGGTCGTAGGCGTGCACGCGGATACGCGGCGGCGCGAAGGCGATCGTCATCCCGGCCTGCTGCGCGGCGGCGAGCACCTGCGGCATCATCGAAGGCGGCAGGATCTCGGTGAAGACCAGCGTTTCGCAGCCCCACTCGATCGCGTGGCGAAACCACACCTGCGAGGCGACGGCGTCGGGGCTCAGCGCGCCGACCGCGTCGATGTTCGGGACGGAAAGGCGGAAGACGCGCGCGTTGGGGAGCGAGCGCATCGCGTCCTCGGCGAACTCGAGGCGCGAGGGATGGCCGACGACCGCGATGCGGCGCGGGTGGGCCAGCATGAAGACGTCGCGCAGGCGGTGGAACGTCGCGCGGGCCGTCCCGACCAGCGCGATCGCGAAGAGCAGGCCGAAGATCGCGACCAGCCGCGAGGTCGAGATCGTCGGGAAGATCGAGAACAGGATCAGCACCGGCGCCGAGGCCAGCGACAGCGCGGCGACCGTGTGGTAGAACTCGTCGCGCACCGACATCGCGAACGAGCGGCGGTAGAGGCCCAGCTGCCAGAAGACGACGACCGACAGGACCGCGGTCAGCGTCGCGGGGACCGCCACGTGGCGGATCAGCAGCGTCGGGAGCCAGAAGTGCTTGACGAATAGGCTCGCGAGATAGGTCGCGCCGAGGAACAGCACCACGTCGGCCGCCAGGAGCGCCAGGACCCAGGCGCGCGAGAACATGTGCACGCCGGGACGAGCATCGGCATGCGGGAGGGCGGCGAATTCATGTTCGACGGCGACGGCCATGTCCAATCCTTGCGGCGGCTGGTGCGCATCGGTGCGCTCCTAAAATGTCGCCGACCGGACATGGGTCCAAGTGAAAAGAACGTCCCGTTCTACAACGTGCTTTCGTCCCGGAGCCTAGGCCGCTTGGGGGCAGCGGTCCCGGAGCCGAACGGCCCTTTATCGCCCCTCAAATTTGGGGGAGACTCGCGCATTTTTGCGTGGCTGCAAGCACGCGAGCGCGCCCTCGCCGCCGGGACGAGGACGCGGTTTCGGCGGCGGTCAGTCCGCGAAGCCGCGGACGATGAGCCAGGCGATGACGGCGCAGTCGACGAGGGCGACGACGCTCAGGACGACGAGCAGCGTCTCGAGCGAGTTCAGTCGCGTTCCGCTGCGTTTGGCTTTGACGCGCGTGCTCACGCGCCGCGCCGGAATGCCCGTGTGCATGGGTTCCTCTCGCGAAGGTGATCGGTGCGGCGGCCGCCGGTAATCCCTTGTATCGGCCTCCGCGAGAGGAATGTTTATCAAAGCCCGGTTAGATGTGCGCCCCGTCAGTACGACTGCACGCAGGTCAGGCCGGCGTTGCTCCACAGCGGCTGGGTCGGGTAGCCGCCGGCGTTCGGGTTGTTCTCAAGCCCGGTCCACGCGCACTTGTCGCCGTTCTCGTTGCCGCTCGCGTCGACCCAGCCGGTGCTGGGCTGCGGGTCGGTCTCGGTCTCGCCCTGCTCGTGGCCGGCGACGATCGAGACGCCGTCGAGCGTCCCGGGGCTGTTCACCGTGCCCTGCCCGCATGAGGAGCCGGCGTCGGGCATGTACGGCAGGTTGGTGTAGGCGATTGTCCCGCCGGCCGCGGCCGTCGAGCTGTGCCAGGCGCAGTATTCGGCCATGAAGCCGATCGGAATCGTGTCGTGCGGCAGGGCGACGACGTACGACGCGCTGGCCGAGTAGTCGCCGAAGTGCATGGCCGCCTTGACGGCTTCCGCCGCGATGTCGGAATCCTGCGGCACCGGCAGCGGCGAGCTCGTCGTGTCGACGTAGGAGCCGGCGAGGATGCCGCCGGCGTTGCCGGCGTGGGTGCCGCCGCTCTGCGTGTACTGGGTGACGCTGTTGAGCCACTTGCTCCCGCCGATCGCGGCGTAGAAGCTCTTCAGCAGCGGCATCACGCCGTTGGGGTCGCCGGAGCTCGAGTTCCAGCCGGAGCCCCAGAAAACGACGTATAGCTTCGGTGCGGTCTGGACCTGGCCGCCGCCGTAGAGCAGCGGTCCGGCACCGCCGCCGACGCCGAGCGGCTGGTTCGCCAGCGCCTCGCGGGTCGGGAAGATCCGCAGCACCGAGCCGTTCGGCCCGACCGCGGTGAACCGCGAGAGCATCGTGAGGTGCCGGCCCGCGGGCGCCTTGGCGCCTGCAGCGCCGGGAACGATTTGTGAGCTTCCGCCGCCGCATCCGGCGAGCAGCGCCGCCGCGGCGGCGACCGCGAGAACTTTGCCTGTCATGACCCAACGCTAGGGGAAGCGTTCGGGAGCGGACATACCGGGTTTCGGGTAGCCGGCGCGGTATTCGTGCAGGCATGCCGAAGCGTTTTCGAGTCGGGGCCCTCGCCACGTTCGTTTGCGCGGCGGTGGGAGCGCCGCACGCGACCGGCGCCGAGCCCGTGCCGTTCGAGCACATCGCCGCCACGCTCAGCGGGGTCCACCAGTTCGTTCAGGTCGCGCTCGCGCCGGACGGGCGCAGGTTCGCATACGTCGAGAGCGTCGGCGATCATAGCTCGATCCGGCTCGCGGAGGTCGCGCATCCGGCCGCGGCGCGCGCAATCACGGCGTGTCCGGGGCGGCGCTGCGAGGAGACCGACGTCGCGTGGTCCCCGGACGGGCGGCGGCTCGCGTTCGTCACGACCGATGCGGCGGGACAGCCGCAGCTCGCGATCGTCGACGTGGCGGCGAGCGGCGCGGCGCGCATGTTAACCCGCGCAAAGGGGCCGCTCTCGACCCCGCGCTGGTCGCCGGACGGAACACGCGTTGCGTTTCTGTATTCGCCGGGCGCGCCGAAGGCGCCGAGCCCGCTGAACCCCTCGACGCCCGATGCCGGCGTCGTCGGAGGCACGATCTACGAGCAGCGGCTAGCCGTGATTCCCGCCGGTGGCGGCGCGTTGCGACTGCTCGGTCCGAAAGATCTGAACGTCTACGACTACGACTGGTCCCCCGAAGGCACGAAATTCATCACGACCGCAGCACACGGCAACGGCGATGCAAACTGGTGGATCGCCGAACTCTACACGATCGACCTCAAATCGGATGTCTCGCACCCTGTCACCCTGAGCGACCACCGCGATGTCACCCTGAGCTCGTCGAAGGGGCCGCCACAATCCCAGATCGCATCGCCCCGCTGGTCCGGCGACGGAAAATGGATCGCATACATCGGCGGCCTCATGAGCGACGAAGCGATAACCGGGGGCGACGTCTACGTCGCCCCAGCGGCCGGCGGTGAGGCGGTCGACGTCACCCCGAACCTCAAAGCCTCGGTGACGACGATCGCGTGGAACGGCTCGGCAAAGCGCATTCTCGCGACCGAGCTCGCCGGCGACCGTATGGTGATCGCGACGATCGATCCCCTCACGAAGACGCAGCACCAAGTGTGGAGCGGTCAGGAGACGATCTACGCCACCGGTTTCGCCGGCCTCGCGCCCGGCGACGCCGGCGTGTCGGTCTCACGCGACGGAAAGGTCGCCGCGACGATTCGGCAGTCGATCACAGCGCCTCCGGAGATCGCGCTCGGCCCGCTCGGCGCGATGCACAACGTCACCTCGGCGAACGCGCACGTGCGCCGGCTGACCGGTACCGCGCGCAGCCTGACCTGGATCAGCGAAGGTCAGAACGTGCAAGGCTGGCTGATCTTTCCACCCGACGCGAAGGCCGGCGTGCGCTATCCGATCGTCACATACATCCACGGCGGCCCGGCGTTCGCGCACTATCCGCTCTATCCGAGCGGTCCGTTCGCGTTCGAGGCGTCGCTGGCGGCGCGCGGCTACATCGTCTTCGAGCCGAACCCGCGCGGCAGCTACGGCCAAGGCGAAGCGTTCACGCGCGCCAACGTGAAAGACTTCGGCTACGGCGACCTGCGCGACATCCTGGTCGGGCTCGACGCGGTCGGGCAGACGATCCCGGTGGATCCGAAGCGGGTCGGAATCTTCGGCTGGAGCTACGGCGGCTACATGACGATGTGGGCGCTCACGCAGACGAACCGCTTCAAAGCCGCGGTGAGCGGCGCGGGACTCTCCGACTGGCTCAGCTACTACGGCACGAACGACATCGACACGTGGATGATCCCGTACTTCGGCGCCAGCGTGTACGACGACCCGTCGGTGTACGCGAAGAGCTCGCCGATCAACTACGTCAAAGCGGTGAAGACGCCGGCACTGATGGTCGCCGGCGACCGCGACGCCGAAGTTCCGGTGACGCAATCCTACGAGTACTGGCACGCTTTGCGCGACCTCGGCGTCCCGACGCAGCTCGTGATCTACCCCGGCGAAGGCCATCTCTTCTACAAGCCTTCGGACCAGCTCGACGTCGCGCGCCGAATCACCGCCTGGTTCGACAAGTGGCTGCGCTAATGCAACCCGACTTCACCGATGCTCGGATGAGCCGTACGCTATGTTGCTACGCTCGACTTCTTGGTTGGCGCTGCTTCGGCCGAAATGCGGTGGATCGCGGGTACGTTTAACTTCGTATGAGCAAGACCACTGTACTCGACGTCGTGCGCCCGGTTGCCGTCGGACTCGGAATCTTCGGCGCGACCGCGGCCATCGGCGCGGCGCAAGCAACCAATCCCTGCTCGACTACGTCGACGACCACGACGCCCGGCACGATGACGACCACGACGGTCAACACGCCGTACGGTCCGACGACGTGGACGACGTTCGATCCGGCGTACGCCAACGTCTCGTCGTGGCAGAACACGTGGGACACCGGCATGTACGACCGCAACCACGTCATGGTCGGCACTGTGGCCAAGTACGCGAAGAGCCGACTGACGCTTCAGAACGGGGCCGGCGACACCGACGTCATCGACCTCAAGGAAGGCACCGTGATCCTCCCGACCGGTGGCACCCCGACCGCCGGCCAGCGCGCCGCCGTGTTCGGCTATTGGAGCAACGGCACGTTCATCGCCAACCGCGTCGTCCTGCACGGGTAAACGCGGCACAGCCGAGCCAAAGGCGTGCACATCGACAAGCAAACCCGGCGGCTTCGGTCGCCGGGTTTTCCTTATCCGAAGAGCGACGGGCCGGGAACGGCCTCGTAGCCTTCGATCTCGAGCAGACGCAGCTTCGTGTTGACGCCGCCCGGAGCGGAGAAGCCATGCATGCGGCCGTTCGCGGCGACGACGCGATGGCACGGGACGACGATCGGGAACGGATTTCGGCCCAAAGCCTGGCCGACCGCGCGCGCGTCGTTCGGCACACCGAGGCGCGCCGCGATCTCACCGTATGTGAGCGTGCGGCCCGGCGTGATCGTGCGCGCGACCTCGTAAACCGCGCGGTTGAAATCGGTCACGCCGCTCAGGTCGAGCTCGACGCCCGTCAGGTCCGCCGGCTCGCCACGCAGCAGCGAGCGGATCGATTCGATCGCGCGCGCAATTTTCGCCGGCGGCACCGACTCGGCGACGCCCGGAAAGCGCTGCCGCATCCGCGCGCGCAACGCGGACGCGGAAGACTCGGGCAGCCCGACGCCGACGACGCCACGCGGGCCCCACGCGATGCCGCAGTCGCCGATCGGCGTCTCGAACACCGCGAACTCGTTGCGCGTCATGACATTGCCGGAAACACCAACAACTGCGCCGGCGTTGCGCCGGAGATTCGAGTCCGGTCTGCCGTGCGATCCAGTCGTCAATCGGTGCTGCGGATGCTGTAAAGCCACCAGCGCGGGACTCCGCGCTTCGCCTTGCGATCGAAGTAGATCAGCGCGTCGCGGCCGTCGGCGAGGCGGACCTCGTACCAGTGTTTCGCCAGGTACTCATCGCCGCGGTCGTCCTTCGTCGAGCGGCGCGTGCTCGTGACCTCGGCGATCGTGAGCTCCTCGTTCCGCCAGCGAAAGCGGCGCGGCAAAAGCGGCTCGCCTTGGCTCAGCGCCGGCGAGGTGACGTACTCCGCGCCGGCGGCGTGCAGCGGCTCACTGACGAAGCGAACGCTCACGCCGCGCGGCTAGCGGCGCCGGCCCAGCTCGATCCCGAGCGGCGCGAATCCGCTGCTCGTCTGCTGCTGCGGCTGCGGCTCGGGCATCGCATGGGCGGTTGAGAGCGTGATCCGCCGGGTGGCACGGTCGACGCGCCGCACGGTGACCTCGATCGCTTCACCGATCTCATAGTCGGCCGGGTTCGCGTCGTTCTCGCGGATGCTGCCGACGACGCCCGGGGCGAGCTCCACCTGCAGCCGCGGTTCCTTCGCGACGACTTTTCCTTCGACCGTCGCGCCTTGCTTGAGCACCGCGGCGTGGTCGCGCCAGGGATCCGGGAGCGCGTTCTTGCGCGAGAGCGCGATCTTCTTGCCGTTGTCCTCGATGCGAATGACCTCGACCGGCAGCTTTTCGCCGATCTTGACCACGTCCGACGCCTTCTCGATCCGCTCGAACGCGAGCTCGCGCATCGGAATCAAACCGTCGATGCCGCCGAGATCGACGAACGCGCCGAACTCGGCGATCCGCACGACGACGCCTTCGCGAACCTGACCGATCGCCAGCGAGCGCAGCAGCTCGTTGCGTTTCGTGCGGCGTTCGTCTTGCAGCGCGCGGCGGTGCGAGACGACGATGCGCCGCCGCCCGGTGTCGACGTCGATCACCTTCAGCGGCAGCTTCGCTTTGACCATCGCTTCGATCGGCGTGCCGGACTCGACCCGCGTCTGCGACGCCGGCAAGAAGCCCCGAATCCCGCCGACGTCGACGAGCAATCCGCCCTTGACCGCGGCGGTCACCGTCCCGTTCAGCGTCTCGCCGCTCTCGCGCGCGGTGACGACCCGCTCCCACGCCTGCTGCGCGCGAATCCGCCGCTCGTCCGGCGGCTTGGGCTGCGGCGCCGGTTCTTCGCCAGCTGCAGGCGCTTCCGAAGGCGCGGGTGCTTCGGAAGCCGACGCGGTTTCACTGGCGGCAGCCGGCACAGCTTCGCTCGCGGCAGCCGGCACAGCTTCGGTCTCAGCAGCCGGCGCAGCTTCGCTCGCAGGAGGCGGCGCGTCCGCTTGCGTTTGCTCCGCATGGACGGGCTGCTCCGCGTGAACGGGCTGCTCCACGATCGGCTGAGCTTCTTCCGCGGCCGGTACGACTGCGGAGGCGCCGAACGCGGCCGCGTTCGCTTCGATCACCCCTTCGTGCGCCGGCGTCTCGTGAGCGGCTTCGGCGTCCGAGCCATCGTCCGCCGCTCGGCCGGGCTCCGCGGTCTCCGGCACGTGCGCCCCGGCTTCCGCCGTATCTGCCGCCGCAGGGACCGGCGCCTCTTCGGCCTCGGCCGGCCGACCCGACTCGGCCGGACGCTGCTCGCCGGCGGAGTCCGCGAGCGAGGTGCGATCCGGCTGCTGGTCGTCCGCGGCTTCGGCGGTCTGTTCGGAATGCTCCATGTGGTTCGGCCTGGCTTCGCGCGCCGGCCCGCCAAAGACTCTCGACACAAGCAAGGAGCGTGCGAACCGGCCTCGGATGTATCGGACGAGGTTTTCGCCGATGCGTCGTTCGCTCAAGGTGGCCGGACTCGTCGTCGCGTGCGCGGCATTGGCGGCGTGCGGAGGCGGCGGCTCGTCCGCCGGCGTTTCGCCGCCGCAGGCGACGGCCGTGCCGACGGCTCCGCCGACCGGAGGATCCCCATACGACGCCGTCATCCAGCAGAACTACGCCGGCGGCTGGGGCGTCGAGCTCGGCGTCTACAAGAACGGCAGCCCGCTGTACGTGCACGGCTACGGGCTGCGCGACCGCGGCCTTCCCGACGTGTACGGCCACGGCGACTTCTGGCGCGTACCCGCCGCGGAGACGATCTACAACCTGCCGCGCGGGCAGCTCGCGCCGGACGCGAACACGCTCTTCGAGCTGGCCTCGGTCAGCAAGGAGTTCACCGCCGGCGCGATTCTGCTGCTGCAGCAAGACGGGAAGCTCTCGGTCAACGATCCGCTCTCGAAGTACTTTCCGGCGTTTCCGAACGGCAATGCGATCCCGCTGCTTTACCTGCTGCAGCACCGCAGCGGCATCCTCGACTACAACAACTTCGGCGATTATCCCGACTTCACCGCCGCCTACGACGCATTCATGGCGAGCGGCCAGACGAACTATCAGCCGATCGCGGACCGGCTCGCGAGCTTTCCGCTGCAGTTCGCGCCGGGCAGCGCCTACGACTACAGCAACTCCAACTACGTGCTGCTCGGGATGATCGTCGCGCAGGTCAGCGGCGAGCCGCTGGGCGCGTTCATGCAGCAGCGCATCTTCACGCCGCTCGGCATGACGCAGACGCAGCAAGGCTTTCCGCCGCCGCCGCAAACCGACGTCGCGCTCGGCTACGAGACGTACAACGGCGTGATCGGCCGCGCCTCGCAGTGGAACTTGAGCTGGCTCGCCGGCCCGGGCGGGCTGACCTCCACGGTCGGCGACATCGAGAAGTGGGATCGCGCCGTCCGCCAGCCCGGCATCTTCAGCGCGGCGTCGCTGCAGCAGATGTTCGCGCCGAGCCCGTTCCCGCAGTCGTACGGAACCTATGCCGACGGCTGGTTCGTCGCGGCGCTCAACGGCCATCGCTACATCTGGCACGACGGCGCGTTCGGCGGTTTTCAAACGATGAACGCGACCTTCCCCGACGACGGCATCGAGATCATCGTGCTGACCAACGAAGGCACCGGAATTTTGCCGTACTCGGTCATCCCGCCGCTGTTCGCCATCGCGCTCTCGAACGGTACCGCGCAATCAACCGGGCGGCATCCGCGAAAACGGTGAATCCGCTTCGTCCTCGGGTGTGAGCGCGCGCTACCGGGGAACGAAGCTCGAGATGCGCCGCAGGAAAGGACTTCCACACCCGAACCCATCCGATGCGGAAGAGCAGGGCGGGAAGACGCCGCCCACCACGACCTTCGGCGCCGGGATCGTCGCGGGCGCCTCCGACAACGATCCGACGACCGTCGCGACGCTGGCCGTCATCGGCTCGACGACGACGTACGAGCTGGGCTGGCTCACGCTGCTGGTGATCCCGATGCTCGCGGTCGTGCAAGCCGTCGCGGCGCAAGTCGGCGCGGTCACGAAGAAAGGTTTGGAAGACGACGTTCGCCACGCCTACGGTCGCTTCTGGGCGCTGCTCGCGCTCGCCGCGCTGCTGATCGTCAACGTCCTCACCTTGGCCGCCGACCTCGAAGGCGGCGGCGCCGCGATGCAGCTGCTCACCGGCGCCGACTATCGCTGGTGGATCCTGCCGCTCGGCGCGCTGACCGTCGCGCTCCTGATCTTCGGCAGCTACCGCGCGATCGAACGGTACCTGCGCTACGTCGCGCTGCTTTTCCTCACGTACGTCGGCGCCGCGTTCCTGGCCCGTCCGAACTGGAGCGACGTGTTGCGCGGCTCGTTCGTCCCGCACTTCGACCTCCGGCCGGAAACGGTCGCCGGCGCGCTGGCGCTGCTCGGCACGACGCTCACCGCGTACGCGTACGTGTGGGAAACGATCGAGCTGAGCGAGGAGAAACCGCCGCTGCAACGGCTGGGCTTGGTGCAGGCCGACGCCGCGCTGGGGATCGTCGTCGCGGGGTTGACGTTCTGGTTCATCCTCGTCGCGACCGGCGCGACGCTGGGGGTTCATCACCACGCCGTGCAAACCGCGCAAGACGCCGCGCAAGCGCTCGTGCCGCTCGCCGGCAAATACGCGGCGATCATCTTCGCCGTCGGACTCCTCGGTTCTGCGCTCGTCGCAATCCCGGTGATCGCCGGAACGTCGGCGTACGTCGCCGCCGAGATGTTCGGCTGGCGCCGCAGTCTCGACCGGAAGTTCGACCGCGCCCGCGCGTTCTATCTCACGCTTTCGGGCTGTGTGCTGATCGCCGTGCTGATCGGCATGGCCGGCGTTCCACCGATCAAGCTGCTCTTCTTCAGCGGGATCGCCGGCGGGATCGCGACCCCGCTCACGCTCGCGCTGATGTTGCTCATCGGCCGCAATCGCAAAGTGATGCGCGACAAGCCGGTTCCGAGCTGGCTCGCCGTCGCCGGCTGGTCGGTGACCGCCGTCGTCACCGCCGCAACCGTCATCTATCTCGGTCAAACCCTCATCGGCGGAGGCGGCTAGCACAGCGTCGACAAAGAGGCGGATTCGGTCCCGCTCGTTCCCGCTCGTTCGGACGTGAGGAGAATCGCTTGCCGTCCCGCGCCGTCACTCTATTCGCGTTCGCCGCGCTGCTCGCCGCCCCGTGCGCGATCCGCGCGAACAGCCTCGACAATCCCAACGTCCCGACCGGCGAGGGCGATGCGATCTTCGTGGTCGACGAAGGCGGCGCGCTCGAACCGGTCGGCGTGCGGCGCCATGGCAAGTTCATCGACCCGGGCTCATCCGACGGCGGGCCCTCGGACAAGCTGCGCATGGAGTCGAACGCGACGATCGCCACGCACGGCAACCGCGTGAACGTCATCTTCGGCGGCCGCGTCGTCGCGACGGTTCCGGCGAAGGTCGCGAACGGCGAGGCGACGATCGCCGTTCCGCCCGCGCTGCATCTGAACGAGAACGTCTCCGCGCTCGCCTCACCGACGCTCGGCGGCCACGCAGCCTCGCCGCGCCGCGCGCCGGCGCCGGCGGAACGCACTGCGGCGCTGCAGGTCGCTTCCAAGCTGCTCGGCGACGCGGCGCCGTCGAAGCTGACCGTCGTGAACCTCACCACGATCGATCTCGGCCGCGGCCCGGCGATCGTCGGCACGATCAACTTGCGCGGAAGCGGCTCTCCGCGCACCGACCGCCGGCTGTTCTTTATCGCCGAACGGCTCGGGGGCAAGCTTCGCGCCACGTTTGCGCACGTTCAAAAGATCACCGTCACGGAGCCGCTGCTGGAAGAGCCGCGCGAACAGCTCATCGACGCGATCGACCTCGGCGACGGCGCGCTCTCGGTCGTCACGCGCCAGATCGGCTACGACGCCCACACCTACGCGATCTACAGCCGCACGAAGACCGGCTGGAAGCCAATCTACACCGGCGGCGGCGCGGCGCTGTAGCGCGTCCCGCGTTCTCACCCGATGGAGGGGACCACTCGATGAGCTATTCCGAAACGAGCGACACCACCAGTGCCGGCCCGACCTGGGCCGACCCGATCAGCGGCTACTTCACGCAAAAAGACGTGAGCTGCATGTCATGGTACGTGGACCTCACGAGCCAGGCCGACACCGCCTCGAAGGCGCAAGAGATCTACGACAAGGTCAGCACCGGCGCGATGCCGCTCGGCGAACCGGCGTGGTCGCCGGAATGGGTGTCGAACTTCCAGACCTGGATGAACAACGGCTGCCCGTAAGCGGCGCCGGAAAACGAGAAGAGCCCGGGTCGACCCGGGCTCTTCTGCATCTTCTCAGACTTTTTCGATCTGGTAGAACTCGAGCTCGACCGGCGTCTCGCGCCCGAAGATCGAGATGAGCGCGCGGACCTTCTCTTTTTCCGGCTGGATGTCGTCGACGATTCCGGTGAAATCGAAGAACGGGCCCGAGGTGACCTTGATGCGGTCACCCTTCGCGAAGTCGATCTTCAGCTTGGGCGTCTCGATGCCCATCTGCTTGAGGATCGTCTTGACTTCTTTGTCCTGCAGCGGGACGGGCTTCTCACCCGAGCCCGGCGAGCCGACGAAGCCGGTGACGCCCGAGGTGTTGCGCACCACGTACCAGGACGCGTCGTCCATGTCCATCTCGACCAGCACGTAGCCCGGGAAGACTTTCTTCGGCGTGATCTTGCGCTTGCCGTCCTTGAACTCGACCTCGTCTTCCATCGGGACGAGCACGCGGAAGATCTTGTCCTGCATGTTCATCGAGTGGATGCGGCGCTCGAGGTTCGCTTTGACCTTGTT
>Ga0213878_10000114_pt1 | contig 41222 bp, 40 predicted proteins | sample VelepicoBEBS_R02_FD_161053 | JGI IMG/M metagenome (GOLD analysis project Ga0213878, IMG submission 161053) | Vellozia epidendroides bulk soil microbial communities from rupestrian grasslands, the National Park of Serra do Cipo, Brazil - BS_R02 | ecosystem: Environmental > Terrestrial > Soil >... | reverse complement strand
GCTCAGGTCCTGCTGCTCGACGTAGCCCCAGACCAGCCGGGCCCGGTGCTCCTCGCCCAGCAGCGACTCCAGGTCCGAGGCCTGCAGCTCGATCTGCTTGCGATTGGGTTGCAGCAGCCGCGCCGCGCCTTCGCGCCGCGCCACGGCCCGGGCCTGCGCCGCCGCCCTGAGCTGCTGTTCGTCCACCGTCGCCAGGTCCTCGAACAGACCGGCCGACGCATCACCTTGGTGCCTGGCATCACTCATGCCTCAGCACACGCCAGTTTCGTGCCAGCAAAGGGCGGTGAAGAAAAACTCTCAGGCTCTCAGTTCTCGAAGCTCACGCCCGGCATGCTTCCACGCTTGCCCAAGCGGTCCGCCGCCTGTGGTTCGCGATCGCCCTTGCACTGGCTGCCATCGGGTCGCCCAGCGTGCGGGCGGCGGAGGTCAGTACGTCATTGCCGACCGTCGCATCGGTCGACCTGGCGCGCTACCTGGGCAGGTGGTACGAAATCGCTCGTCTGCCCAACCGGTTCGAGTGCAAATGCGCATCAGATGTCGAGGCCGAATATCGCCTTGAGCCGGGCGGCCCGGATCGCCTTGTCCGTGACGGAAGAAGGGGTAGGCATGGGGTAACTCTACGCCGCCGTTACCCGCAATGCTCGGCTTACCCCAGGTGCTACCCCAATCGGGTATGAGCTGCCGGGGGACTTACCCGCACTGCCCGGGACAACAAAAAACCCCTTAATCGTTGATTCTTAAGGGGTTTTTGGACTTTCCGGGGCATCCCGGGAAGTGAAGTTGGTGGGCCCTGTAGGATTCGAACCTACGACCAACGGATTAAGAGTCCGCTGCTCTACCAACTGAGCTAAGAGCCCTGATTCAGCCTGGATAACCTTGCTGAGCCAATCATTATAGCGTGGATTCTATGAATCACCGCCAAAAAATCTGGTGGGATGTGCAGGATTCGAACCTGCGACCAACGGATTAAAAGTCCGCTGCTCTACCGACTGAGCTAACATCCCGTGTCAAGCAGAGCCTGCCATTATAGGCAGGTTTTTTCGGGCTCCGCAAGTTTTTTTGTATTCCTGCCGCTCATCAAGCGGTCAGGCTGATTTGCGGGCCAAGTACAGGCGCTGGAGCTCGGCCGCCGCGCACAAGCCGAAGGTCGCCGTGACGGTGACGCTGGAGCCATAGCCGTGGCAGTTCAGGCTGCCGTCGATGTCGCAGGCCTCGCCCTCAGCCTGCGGCGGCACGTGCACCGGCTCGCGGGAGTAGACGCAGGCGACACCCATCTTCCCCGCGCGCGGCGCGGCATGCTGCTTGCGCAGGCGCTGGCGCAGCGAGGCCAGCAGCGGGTCATGCGTGGTCGCGCCGAGATCGTCGAGCTCCACACGGTGCGGCTCGCGCTTGCCACCGGCGGCGCCGACGGTGACGAAGGGCAGGTCAAGCTCGCGGGCCCAGGCGGCCAGCGTGGCCTTGGCGCGAACCTGATCGCAGCAGTCGATGAGACCGTCGAACACCGTGTCGCCGACGAGGGCCGGCCAGTTGTCGGGCTCGACGAACTCCTCGATGACGCGCACGGCGCAGCCGGGATGGATGTCGGCGATGCGCTGCCGCAGCGCCTCCGCCTTGGCCATGCCGACGGTGGATCCCAGCGCCTGGATCTGGCGGTTGATGTTGGATTCGGAGACCTGGTCCAGGTCGACCAGCGTCAGCGCGGCCACGCCGCTGCGCGCGAGCGCCTCGACGGCCCAGGAGCCGACGCCGCCCAGGCCCACGACCGCAAAGCGGGCGGCCCGCAGGCGCTGGTAGGCGGCGTCGCCGTGCAGGCGGCGCAGGCCGCCGAAGCGGCGCTCCAGGTCGGCGTCGAGTACTTCCATCATTTCAGCGCATCGGCCGCCCGGCACGCACGCGGTGCGGCGTGCGGCGGCATCACTTCAAGGCGCGAAGGCGTTCCTTGCCGGCTTGCGCGGCTTCGGTGCCGGGGTAGGCCTTGATGAGGTCTTCCAGGCTGCGTCGCGCGCCCTTGTTGTCCTTCAGCTCGATCTGGCAGTTGGCCAGCGCGAGCAAGGCTTCGCCTGCGCGCGGATGGTCGGGGCTGCCGGCGATGAAGGCCTTGAAGGTCGCAATGGCGTCCTTGTAGTCGCGCTTGCCGTACTGGGCGTTGCCCAGCCAGAACCGCACCGAGTCCGTGTAGCCGCTGGCGGGGTAGCGCTTCAGGAAGGCATTCAGCGCGGCAACGGCCTCGGCGAAATCGCCGCGGCGCACGAGGCCGATGGCGGCGTCGTACTGGCTGCGTTCATCCGGAGCGACCTGGAACTCGCGGCCATCAAGGTTGACCTTCTGCGGCTCCAGCGGCTTCAGGCGTGCCTCTACGGACTGCGACTGGTCGGTCAGCTTGCGCTGCGTCTCGGCCAGGTCGCGGGCGAGCTGCTCGTTGGCACCGCGCAGCTTGGCGATCTCGGCGCGCAAGGCGTCGATCTGGCCGTTCAGGTCCAGCATGCTGCGGCGCAGCGGCTGCACTTGATCCTGGACGAGGGCGTTGAGCTGCTCGGCACGCTGCTTGGCAGCGTCCTCGTTGGCCTGGACCTTGCCGCGCAGTTCGAGGATGGCCTTGCGGGCCTCGTCATCCTCGAACAGGCCGGCCCGGGCCGGCTGCATGAAGGCCGCACCCACGGCGATCGCCGTGAGGGACAGTCGCAGAACGCGCATCACTGTCACTTGTCCTTGAGTTCGACGCGACGGTTCTTGGCCCAGGCTTCCTCACCGCTGCCTTGCACGGCCGGGCGCTCCTTGCCGAAGCTGACGGCCTCGACCTGGTTGGCACCGACGCCCAGCAGGGTCAGCGACTTTGCGACGGCTTCGGCACGGCGTTGGCCGAGGGCCAGGTTGTATTCGCGGCCGCCGCGCTCGTCGGTGTGGCCTTCCAGGTTCAAGGCCGCCTTCTTGTTGGCATTCAGGCGCTTGGCGTGCAGGTCGATGAGGCCGCGGTACTCCTCCTTGACGACGTCGCTGTCGAAGTCGAAGTAGATGACGCGCTTGTCCTTGACGTCCTGGGTGTACTGGCTGAACAGGTCGACCGTCGGCACGGCCGTCTGGGCCGGCGTGGCCGGCTGCTGCGGCGGGGTCACCACGGGAGTCGTGGGCTGGCGCGTCTCGACCGGCGCGGGCTCGTCCAGCTTGACGGCGGAACCGCAACCAGCCAGGGCGGCGGCGGCAATCAGGGTGAGCGCATAGCGGGTCAGTTTCATTCGAATGGTCTCCACAACGGACGGGGGGCAAGGGATCGGGGGCACGACACCATCGACGGCGCGGGCCTTGCATTCTCCAACATGGGGCGGGGTGTCAAGTTACTAGCGAGTAAAAGGGCCCCATGTCGGCTCGCGCACCTCGACCAGCGTGACGAGCAGCGGCGTCTTGATCTTGCCGTCCAAGGTCGTCGTCATCAACACCTCCTTGCCGCCGGCACGGCTCGCGTAGACGATGAGCTTGCCGTTGGGCGCGAAGGCGGGGCGCTCGTCGTCGTTGCCATCGCTGATCTGCTGGGACTGGCCGCTGCCCAGGTCCATCACGGTCAGTCGGAAGGCGCCGTTCATGCGCGTGATGTAGGCCAGCGTGCGGCCATCGGGGCTGATGGCCGGGCTGATGTTGTAGTTGCCGCTGAAGGTCACGCGCTCGGCCGTGCCGCCGCCGGCGGGCATGCGGTAGATCTGCGGGCCGCCGCCGCGATCGCTGACGAAATAGATCTTGCTGCCGTCGGGCGAAAAGCGCGCTTCGGTGTCGATGGCATTGCTCTGTGTCAGTCGGCGCAGGCCGGAGCCGTCACGGTTGATGACAAAGAGCTGGGTACCGCCCTCGCGCGACAGGCTGAGCACGAGCCGCTGGCCATCGGGCGACCAGGCCGGCGCGCTGTTGGTGCCCTTGAAGTCGGCCAGCACGCGGCGCTGGCCGGTCTGCACGTCCTGGATGCGCACAGTGGCCTTGCGACTCTCGAAGCTCACATAGGCCAGCTCGCGGCCGTTGGGCGCCCAGGCCGGCGAGATGATGGGCTCGGGGCTGGTCAGCGCGACCTTGGCGCCCTCCCCGTCCGCGTCGGCCACGACGAGGCTGAAGCGAGGGCCGGCCTTGGTGACATAGGCCATGCGCGTGGCGAAGACACCGCGCTCGCCGGTCAGCTTCTCGTAGATGGTGTCCGCGATGCGATGGGCCGCCAGTCGCGCGTCGTCCGGATGCACGGCCTGGGCCTCGCCCACCAGCTCGGTGCCCTTGACGACGTCCCAGAGCTTGAAGCGGATGTCCAGCCGGCCATCGGCCAGGCGGGTGACGGAGCCGGCCGCGAGGGCGTCGGCCTGGCGGGCACGCCAGTCGGCCCAGACCGGGCTGCTGGTCTCGCTCAGGCCGGCGGGCGCGTCGACGCTGCGGAACTGGCCACTGCGTTCGAGGTCGGCCCGCACGATGGCGGCGATGGGCTGGGGCGACCTGGACTCGTCGCGGAAGTCGACGATGCCCACCGGGATGCGGGTACCGCCGACGCCGGCGATGTCGATGCGGACCTGGGCAAGCGCGGGGCCTGCACCCAGCGCGGCAAGGGCCGCAAGGCTGCGGCGGCGGGAAACGAGTTCGAGCATGGCGCGCGATTTTGCCGCAGGCAGGCCGCGGCAACGTCGGACAAGGCCGCGTCGCGCCGCGACCGGGCCGTCACAGCAGCACGATGTCGTAGTGCTCGGTCTGGTTGGTCGGCTCGGCGGTCAGCGAGATGGGCCGGCCGATGAAGTCGGACAGGCCGGCGAGATGGGCGCTTTCCTCGTCCAGCAGCATCTCGACGACGTTGGCCGCCGCGACGACGCGGAACTCCTTGGGCGAGAACTGGCGGGCCTCGCGCAGGATCTCGCGCAGGATGTCGTAGCAGACCGAGCGCGCCGTCTTCACCTGGCCGCGGCCCTCGCAGGTCGGGCAGGGTTCGCACAGCATGCGCGCCAGCGACTCGCGCGTGCGCTTGCGGGTCATCTCGACGAGGCCCAGTTGCGTGAAGCCGCCGACGGTGACCTTGGTGCGGTCGCGGGCCAGCTGCTTCCTGAACTCGGCCAGCACCGCGGCCTTGTGCTCCTCGCGCGTCATGTCGATGAAGTCGACGATGATGATGCCGCCCAGGTTGCGCAGCCGCAGCTGGCGCGCGATGGCGCCGGCCGCCTCCAGATTCGTCTTGAAGATCGTGTCGTCGAAGTTCTTGGCGCCGACGAAGCCGCCGGTGTTGACGTCGATGGTCGTCATCGCCTCGGTCTGGTCGAACACCAGCGAGCCACCGGACTTCAGCTCCACCTTGCGCGCCAGCGCCCGGGCGATCTCGGCGTCGACGTTGCACAGGTCGAAGATGGGCCGCTCGCCACGGTAGTGCTCCAGCTTGGCCGTCGCGGCCGGCATGAAGGTCTCGCCGAACTGGCGCAGCACGTCGTACTGCATCTTGGAGTCGATGCGGATGGAGCCGGTGCGCTCGCTGGTCAGGTCGCGCAGCACGCGCTCGACGAGGCTGAGGTCCTGGTGCAGCAGGCTGGCCGGCGGCATGTTGAGCGCACCCGCGCGGATCTGCTGCCAGGTCTTGCGCAGGTAGGCGATGTCGGCGGCCAGTTCCGCGTCACTGGCATCCTCGGCATTGGTGCGCAGGATGAAGCCGCCGCCCCCGCCCTGCTCCTTGGCGCCCACCAGCGCCACCATGCGCGCGCGCAGCGCCTCGCGCGCCTCGGGCGAGCCGATCTTCTGGCTGATGCCGATGTGCTCGTCCTGCGGCAGGTAGACCAGCATGCGCCCGGCGATGCTGATCTGGCTGGACAGGCGCGCGCCCTTGGTGCCTATGGGGTCCTTGATGACCTGCACCGTCAGCGGCTGGCCCTCGAAGACCAGGCGTTCTATGGGCGTGGGCGGCACGTCCGCGCCATGGGCGTTCTGGTGCCGGCCATGGCCGAACTGCGAGGCGCTGTGCAGGTCGGCCACGTGCAGGAAGGCCGCGCGCTCCAGGCCGATGTCGATGAAGGCCGACTGCATGCCGGGCAACACCCGCACGACCTTGCCGAGGTAGACGTTGCCGACCAGGCCCCGCTCCAACGTGCGCTCGAGGTGCAGCTCCTGCACGGCGCCGTTCTCGACCACCGCCACCCGCGTCTCCTGCGGGGACCAGTTGATCAGGATGTCTTCCATCTCTCATCCTTGAATGCTGATGCGTGCCGCCGCCCCCAGCGGCACGCATCAGAACTCGAATCGACCGAAAGGCCGCCCCCAGGTCAATCCCCCCTGCCGGGGGCTCAGGTCCGGGGAATCACGGCTCCAGGCCGAATTTCTCCAACAGCGCAGCGGTCTCAAAGAGGGGCAACCCCATGATGCCCGAGTAGCTGCCCGTAATCTTCACGATCCAGGCCGCGGCCTGGCTCTGGATGGCATAGGCACCGGCCTTGCCGAAGGGCTCGCGGCTGGCGACGTAGCGCTCGATCTGCGCAGCGGACAGCGGCGCGAACTCGACCTCGGACACGTTCAGCGCCGCCACGCGCCGCGTCGCGTCGGCCACGGCGACGGCCGTGATGACGCGGTGGCCGCGGCCCGACATCAGCGCCAGCATGCGGGTCGCGTCGGCGTCGTCCGCGGGCTTGCCGAGGATCAGTCCTTCGACGGCCACCGTCGTGTCGGCGCACAGGATGGGCGCCGGCGGCAGGCCGCGCGCCGCCAGCCGGGCCAGCGCGGCATCGAGCTTGGCGGCCGTCACGCGGGCGCAATAGGCCTCGGGGAGCTCGCCGGCCAGGACCGCCTCCAGCGCCTCGGCGTCCTCGTCGGCGCCGGGCAGTAGCAGCTCGTGCTCGACGCCGATCTGCGCCAGCAACTGGCGGCGGCGCGGGCTTTGCGAGGCGAGGTAGACGAACTTACTCACGGTGGTAGGGGTGGCCGGTCGTCACTGTCCAGGCGCGGTACAGCCCCTCGGCCAACAGCACGCGGGCGAAGGCATGGGGCAGGGTCAGGTCGGACAGACGCAGCGTCTCGTCGGCCGTGGCCTTCAGCGCGGGATGCAAGCCGTCGGGGCCGCCGATGATGAGGGCCGCGTCGCGGCCCTCCCCCATCCAGAGCTTGAGGCGCTCGGCCAGCTGCACGGAGGTGCGGCGCTCGCCGCGCTCGTCCAGGATGATGCGGCGCACGCCCCTGGGCAGGGCGGCCTCGATGCGCGCCGCCTCGGCCGCCATCAGCTGCTCGGCGGTCTTGCCGCCGCGCGTCTCGGCCTTGACGGCCTTGAGCTCCAACCTCAGCTCCGGCGGGAAACGCTTGGCGAAATCTTCGTAGGCGGTGTCGGCCCAGGCCGGCTGGCGCTGGCCCACGGCGACGAGCAGCAGGCGCATCAGGCCTTCTTGGAGGCGGTCTTCTTGGCCGGGGCTTTCTTGGCCACGACCTTCTTGGCAGCCGTCTTCACCGGCGCGGCCTTCTTCGCGGCGGTCTTGGCGGCGCTCTTGGCCGGAGCGGCCTTCTTCGCCACCGGCTTGGCCACGCCGACCTTGATGGTCTTGGCCGCCGGCGTCTTGCTGCCGACGACGCGGCTCACGCCCTTCTTCGCGGGGGCGACCTTCTTCGCGGCGGGGGCTTTCTTGGCGGTCGCGGCCTTCTTGGCTGGCGCGGCGGCCTTCTTCGCGGGCGTGGCCTTCCTGGCCGGGGCCGGCTCCTCGGAGGCCTTCACCAGTTTGACCTCGGCGCTGCCGAGCTTGAGCTTGACGGGCTTGTCGCCCCAGATCTCTTCGAGGTGGTAGTAGTCGCGGATGGCGGGCTGCATCACATGCACGACGGCGGCGCCGCAGTCCACGATGATCCATTCGCCGTTGTCCTCGCCCTCGGTGCGCATGACCTGCATGCCGCGGCCCTTGACGCTCTCGCGAACGCTGGAGGCCAGCGCCTTGGTCTGCCGGTTGCTGGTGCCGGACGCGATGATGACGCGCTCGAACAGCGGCGACAGGTGCTCGGTGTTGAACACAACGATGTTCTGGGCCTTCACGTCTTCAAGACCATCGACGATGGCACGTTGCAGCTTGCGGATATCCATTCAGTGCTTCTTCTCGTAGAGGCGGTGCGAGGCAATATAGCTCGCCACCTCGGCGCCCACCATGGGGCTGATGTCCTCGCCACGGGCGACGGCGTCGCGCACGGCGGTGGACGAAAGGGGAATGTCGGGCAGGGCCAGCGCCTGCATGCGGTGGGCCGGCAGGCCCGGTGGCGTGGCGACGGTCTCGGCGCCGCGCGGCACGACGACCAGGGTCGCCAGCGACGTGACGGTTTCGATCTGATACCAGGTCGGCAGCCGCGTGTACTGGTCCTGGCCGATGAGGAACATCAGCTCGGCGCCCGGATGCTGGCCGGCGTACTCGCGCAGCGTGTCGGCCGTGAAGCTGGGGCCGCGGCGCTGCAGCTCGCGCTCGTCGAGCTCGAAGCGCGGCTCACCAGCGATGAGGCGCAGGATCATGCCGACGCGGTGCTCGGCGGCGGCCATGACCTGGTCGGGCTTCTGCCATTGCCGGCCGGCCGGCAGCCACAGCAGGCGGTCCGGCGCCAGCGCCTCCAGCGCGAAGCGGGCGAAGGCCAGGTGGCCCAGGTGCGGCGGGTCGAAACTGCCGCCGAAGATGGCAAGCTTCACAGCCACAGCCCCGTCGGCGTTTCGTCGACCCAGTCGCGCGGGCGCAGGAAGTCGCTGTACAGCCGCGCCTCGGCCGTACCCGGCTCCGGGGCCCAGTCGTAGCGCCAGGTCACCTGCGGCGGCATGGACATCAGGATGGACTCCGTGCGCCCACCGGACTGCAGGCCAAAGTGGGTGCCACGGTCCCAGACGAGGTTGAACTCGACGTAGCGGCCGCGCCGGTAGGACTGGAAGTCGCGCTCGCGCTGGCCGTAGGCATAGCCCTGGCGGCGCTCGACGATGGGCAGGTAGGCCGACAGGAAGGCGTCGCCCACTGAGCGGATCAGCGCGAAGCCGGCATCGAAGCCGCCCGCGTTGAAGTCATCGAAGAAGATGCCGCCGATGCCGCGCGGCTCGTTGCGGTGCTTCAGGAAAAAGTAGTCGTCGCACCAGGTCTTGAACTTCGGATACAGCTCGGCGCCGTGGGGCGCCAGGGCATCGCGGCAGACGCGGTGGAAATGCTGGGCGTCGCGCTCGTAGCCGTAGTAGGGCGTCAGGTCCATGCCGCCGCCGAACCAGGTCACGGCCGGCGCGTCGGCCGGCAGCGCGGCGAACATGCGCACGTTCATGTGCACCGTCGGCACGAAGGGGTTGTGCGGATGCAGCACCAGCGACACGCCAAGCGCCTCGAAGGGCGCGCCGGCCAGCTCCGGCCTGTGCTGGGTGGCCGAGGGCGGCAGCACGCGCCCCTTCACATGCGAGAAGTTGACGCCGCCGCGCTCGAACACCGAGCCACCCTCGATGAGGCGCGACAGGCCGTCGCCCTCAAGCCGGCCGCCGGGCTCGCGGCTCCAGCCGTCGCTCAGGAAGGCATTGCCGTCGGCAGCCTCCAGCGCGGTGACGATGCGTTGTTGCAGGGCGAGCAGGTAGTCGCGGACGGCTTGGCTGTTCATGGGCGCGGGCGCTGGGGCTGGATGGGGCTGGCGAGCTCGGGGCGCTTGCCGACGCGCGAGCCCAGGTAGGCCGCGAAGGCGGCGAAGTCGGCCTGCGTGTCGCCGGTCAGCTTGACGAAGCGCGTCAGCGAGACGACCCGCTGGCGGAAATCGAAGTAGCACAGCCCCACCGGCACGCCGGCCTGCACGGCCACCTGGTAGGCGCCGGTGCGCCAGCCGGCCGTCAGCGAGCGCGTGCCCTCGGGGGCGACGGCCAGCCAGAAGCGCTCGCCGCGCGCGGCGGCCGCCTGCATCTGTCGCACCGTGTCGCCGACGATGCCATGGTGGCTGCCACGGTCCACCGCCACGCCGCCAATCCAGCGCACCCAGCGGCCCAGCAGCGGCACCCTGAAGAGGCTGTCCTTGCCCCAGAAGCGCAGCTGCAGGCCCAGCGCCCACTTGGCCAGCACGCCGACGACGAAGTCCCAGTTGGACGTGTGCGGATAGACCAGGATGACACCCTGCTGCGCCGGCAGGCCGGGTGCGTCCACCGTCCAGCCGAACAGGCGCAGCAGGCCGCGCGCCAGCCGGCTTGGTTGGCCGTGGGGAAGCAGCGGCCCGTCCAGGAGGGTCGGCGTCGCAGTCAACGCTTGATGGCCCGGTGGCCGATGTCGGAGCGGTACTGGCGGCCGGCGAACTGGATGGTCGAGGCCGCGTCGTAGGCCTGCTGCGCCGCCGTGCGCACGGACTCGCCCAGCGCCGTCACGCAGAGCACGCGGCCGCCGCTGGTCACCAACTTGCCGTCGACGAGCGCCGTGCCGGCGTGGAAGACCATCGCCTCGTCCGCGTCGGCGGGCAGGCCGGCGATGGCGTCGCCCTTGCGCGGGTCCAGCGGATAGCCCTCGGCCGCCAGCACGACGCCCAGCGCGACGCGGCGGTCCCACTGCAGTTCCACCTGGTCCAGCGTGCCGTCAGTGGCATGCAGCAGCAGCTCGAGGAGATCGCTCTTGAGCCGCATCATGATGGGCTGGGTCTCGGGGTCGCCCATGCGGGTGTTGAACTCGACGGTGCGCGGCTGGCCATGCTCGTCGATCATCAGGCCGGCATAGAGGAAGCCGGTGAAGGGATGGCCGTCCTTGGCCATGCCGGCGATGGTCGGCTGGATGATCTCGTGCATGACCTTGGCATGCACGTTGGGCGTGACGACCGGCGCGGGCGAGTAGGCGCCCATGCCGCCGGTGTTGGGGCCGGCATCGCCGTCCAGCAGGCGCTTGTGGTCCTGGCTGGTCGCCAGCGACACGACATGCCTGCCGTCGCAGACGACGATGAAGCTGGCCTCCTCGCCGGCCAGGAAGTCCTCGATGACGACGCGCGCGCCGCCATCGTTGTGCGTGACGCCCAGCTTGTTGTCCTCCAGGATCCACGCGATCGCCTCGTGGGCCTCTTCAAGCGTCATCGCGACGACGACGCCCTTGCCGGCCGCCAGGCCGTCGGCCTTGATGACGATGGGGGCGCCGCGACCGTCCACATAGGCATGGGCCGCCGCGGGGTCGGAGAAGGTCTCGTAGGCCGCGGTGGGGATGCCGTGGCGCTTCATGAAGTCCTTGGCGAAGGCCTTCGAGCTTTCCAGCTGGGCCGCGGCCCGGGTGGGGCCGAAGATGCGCAGGCCGCGGGCGCGGAACTCGTCGACGACGCCGGCGGCCAGAGCCGCCTCGGGGCCGACGACGGTCAGCGTGATCTTCTGCGCGGCGGCGAAGTCGGCCAGCGCGCGCACGTCGGTGGCGGCGATGGGCACGTTCTGCAGCCGCTCGTCGCGCGCCGTGCCGCCGTTGCCGGGGGCCACGTAGACCTGGCTGACGCGCTCGGCCTGGGCCAGCTTCCAGGCCAGCGCATGTTCACGGCCGCCGTTGCCGATGACGAGGACCTTCATCAGCCGAGTTCCGCGTTGTGATAGACCGCCTGGACATCGTCGAGGTCCTCGAGCACGTCCAGCAGCTTTTGCATGCGCTCGGCGTCCTCGCCGGTGATCTCGATGGGGTTCTCGGCCCGCATCGTCACCTCGGACAGCTCCGGCACCAGGCCGGCGGCCTCCAGCGCGGCCTTGACCGTCTCATAGTCCGCGGGCGCCGTCAGCACCTCGATGGCACCGTCGTCGCCGGTGATGACGTCCTCGGCGCCGGCGTCCAGCGCCACTTCCATGATCTTGTCCTCGGAGGTTCCGGGCGCAAAGATCAGCTGGCCGCAGTGCTTGAACTGGAAGGCCACCGAGCCTTCCGTGCCCAGGTTGCCGCCGTATTTGCTGAAGGCATGGCGCACCTCGGCTACGGTGCGGACGCGGTTGTCCGTCATCGTGTCCAGCATGACGGCCGCGCCGGCGATGCCGTAGCCTTCGTAGCGGATTTCCTCGTAGGTCAGGCCATCGATGTTGCCGCTGGCCTTGTCGATGTTGTACTTGATGCGGTCGGCCGGCATGTTGGCGGCCTTGGCCTTGTCGACGGCCAGCCGCAGGCGCGGGTTGTCCTTGATGTCGGGGCCACCCTGGCGCGCCGCGACCGTGATCTCACGGATGATGCGCGTCCAGATCTTGCCGCGCTTCTCGTCCTGGCGGCCTTTGCGGTGTTGGATGTTGGCCCATTTGGAATGTCCGGCCATAAGGTTTGGCTCCCGGCGGCTGACGGGGCAGCGGCCTGATTTATCGTTGGCAGAGGTGAGATTTTAGAGGAGCGCCTTGAGCACCATGACGACCGACCCCATCCTGCTGGCCCGACGCGCCGAGACCGAGTGCCTGCTGCTCCCCGCCCTGGCCAACCGCCACGGCCTCATCACGGGCGCCACCGGCACCGGCAAGACCGTCAGCCTGCAGACCCTGGCCGAGAGCTTCTCCAGGCTCGGCGTGCCCGTCTTCATGGCCGACGTGAAGGGCGACCTGACCGGCATCAGCCAGGCCGGCAGCCCCAGCGAAAAACTGCTCGCGACGCTGAAGGAGCGCGGCCTGGAGCCCCCGGAGAGGATCGCCTGCCCCACGACGCTGTGGGACGTCTTCGGCGAGCAGGGCCACCCGGTGCGGGCGACCGTGTCGCACATGGGCCCGCTGCTGCTGGCGCGCATGCTGTCGCTCAACGAGACGCAGGCCGGCGTGCTGCAAATGGTGTTCAAGATCGCCGACGACAAGGGCCTGCTGCTGCTGGACCTGAAGGACTTGCGCGCCATGCTGCAGTACGTGGGCGACAACGCGAGCCAGTTCACGACGCAGTACGGCAACGTGTCGGCCGCCAGCGTCGGCGCCATCCAGCGCGGCCTGCTTCAGATCGAGGCCCAGGGCGGAGCCAGGTTCTTCGGCGAGCCCATGCTCAACCTCGCCGACTTCATGCAGACGGAAGGCGGCCTGGGCGTCATCAACGTGCTGGCCGCCGACAAGCTGATGAACGCGCCGCGGCTGTACGCGAGCTTCCTGCTGTGGATGCTGTCGGAGCTGTTCGAGACGCTGCCCGAGGTGGGCGACCTCGACAAGCCCAAACTGGTGTTCTTCTTCGACGAAGCCCACCTGCTGTTCAAGGACGCGCCGGACGCGCTGGTCGAGCGCATCGAGCTGGTCGTGCGCCTGGTGCGATCCAAGGGCGTGGGCGTCTACTTCGTCACGCAGAACCCGCTGGACATCCCCGACAGCGTGCTGGGCCAGCTCGGCAACCGCGTCCAGCACGCGCTGCGCGCCTTCACGCCGCGCGACCAGAAGGCCGTCAAGAGCGCCGCCGACACCATGCGCGCCAATCCCGGACTGGACATCGCGACCGCCATCACCGAGCTGGCCGTCGGCGAGGCGCTGGTCAGCCTGCTGGACGACAAGGGCCGGCCCAGCGTCACCGAACGCGTCTTCGTGCTGCCGCCGGGCAGCCAGATCGGCCCGATCACGCCGGCGCAGCGCCAGGCGCTGATCGCGAACTCGCTGGTGGCGGGCGTCTACGAGCAGCAGGTCGACCGCGAATCCGCCTACGAAAAGCTGACCGGCAGTCCCGCTGGCGGCGGCCTGGCGGCCGAGGCCGGGTCGGTGTTCAAGGGCGGCCCCACCGTGCCGGCGCCAGCGCCGGAGGCCGGCGGCGGCATGCTGGACGGCCTCAAGGACATCCTCTTCGGCAGCACCGGCCCGCGCGGCGGGCGCCACCCCGGGCTGGCCGAGAAGGCCGCCCAGTCCGCCGTGCGCAGCATGGGCTCCGCCGTCGGCCGCGAGATCATTCGTGGCGTATTGGGCAGCATCCTCGGGGGAAACAGCGGCCGTCGGCGCTGATCCGGTCGACGTGCCGGGGCCGTTCATGCAGACTCGCCGGGTCCCGACGGGACAACGTCAAGAGGGGATGGCATGAATGCTCTGAAGCAATTGCGCATTGGCAGCCGGCTCGGCATCGCGTTCGCGGTGGTGCTGGCGCTGATGCTGGTGGTCGCCGCGACCAGCGTGCGCGGCATCTTTAGCGTCGCCGCGGGACTGGAGGCGGTCTACCGCGACCGCACCGTGCCGCTGGCCCAGCTGGGCGAGCTCAACAACCTCTCCACGCGCAACCGCCTCGTCATCGTCGAGATGCTGCGCGCACCGGGCTTCGACGAGATCAAGCGCCGCAGCGACGAGCTCGCCGCAAACCTCAAGCGCGGCCAGGAGGTGTTCGACCAGTACCTGTCCGCCAGCCTGGGCGAGCAGGAGAAGGCGCTGGCCCAGCGCTTCGCCGCCGCGCGCAAGGCCTATATCGACGAGGGCCTGCTGCCGGTCAGCGCAGCGCTGGCCACCGGCGGCATGAGCACGGCGCTGCAGATCTACGAAGAGAAGACGCTGCCGCTGTCGGCCAAGGCCCGCGAGCTGTCGGACCAGCTCGTCAAGCTGCAGGTCGACACGGCCGCCGCCGAGTACCAACGCGGCCAGGACACGCGCGGCGCGGCCATCGCGACGACCCTGCTGCTGACGGCCCTCGCCCTGCTGCTGGGCGGCGCCCTCGCCTGGCTGATCACCCGCTCCATCACCGAGCCGGTGCGGCGCGCCGTCGGGTTCGCGCAGGCCGTGGCCGAGGGCGACCTGACCGCCGCCATCGCCGCCGACGGGCGCGACGAGATCGCGGCGCTGCTTCGCGCGCTGGGCCAGATGAACGAGGGCCTGGTCAACATCGTGCGCCAGGTGCGCCATGGCGCCGACTCCATCCTCCACGGTGCCGGCGAGATCGCCAGCGGCAATGCCGACCTGTCGCAGCGCACCGAGGAGCAAGCCTCCAATCTCGAACAGACGGCGGCCTCCATGGAGGTGATGAACGCCTCCGTGCGCCAGAACGCGGACACGGCTCAGACCGCCACCCAGCTCGCCGCATCAGCCAGCGGCGTCGCCGCCCGTGGCGGCGAGGTCGTGCAGAAGGTCATCGCGACCATGAGCGACATCTCGGCCAGCTCGCGCAAGATCGCCGACATCATCGGCACCATAGACGGCATCGCCTTCCAGACCAATATCCTGGCGCTGAACGCGGCGGTGGAGGCGGCGCGTGCCGGCGAGCAGGGGCGCGGCTTCGCCGTCGTGGCCGGCGAGGTGCGCGCGCTGGCCCAGCGCAGCGCCCAGGCGGCGCGCGAGATCAAGGCGCTGATCGGGCAGAGCGTAGACAACGTCGACACCGGCTCGCGCCTCGTCGGCGACGCCGGCAGCACGATGACGGAGATCGTGGCCCAGGTCAGGCGCGTGGCCGACCTGATCGCCGAGATCGGCTCCGCCACCCAGGAACAGACTACCGGCATCGGCCAGGTCAGCGAGGCCGTATCGCAGCTGGACCGCGTCACGCAACAGAACGCCGCCCTCGTCGAGGAGGCCGCCGCGGCCGCCGACAGCCTGCGTGGCCAGGCCCAGCGCATGAACGAGGTCGTGGGCGTCTTCAAGCTGGGCGCCGGCCGCGACCACTGAGGACCGCCGCACACCTGTCGTTTCAGGCCCGCGGCAGGAGGTGGCGGGCCGGCGCCGGAAACCGTATAAACGATTTCCGGCACCATGAGCCACGACCGCAAGCCCCCGCCACCCGAGCGCGCCCGCCTCGTGCGCGACGGCTTCACCATGCCCGCGGCCGACCATGCCCTGCTCAAGGAGCTCAAGCACCGGCTGCACACGGCGGGCCGTGACGCCAAGAAGAGCGAGCTGCTGCGGGCCGGCCTGCGGGCCCTGGCCGGGCTGGACGCCGCGTCGCTGGCCGCGGCCCTGGACCGGCTGGAGCCGGTCAAGACCGGGCGGCCGCGCAAGTCGGGCTGAGGAGGCGCCATGGGTGACGCGACCTACTGGTGGCATCTGCTCTGCGCCATCGCCGGCCTCAACCTCGTCGCCTGGACGGCCTCCACCGCCTGGCTGCACCGCCGCCGCCCCGACGGCACCACCTGGCCCCACCAGCGCCTGCAGTTGCTGCTGTCGGCCCTCTACGTGCTGGGCTGCGGCTACCGCTCCGTGCTGCCGGTCTTCGACGTGCCGCGCGTCGTCATGGTGGATTCCTGGGCGTCCAGCGTGCTGGTGGGCCGCACGGTGGCGACGCTGGCGGAGCTGAGCTTCGCCGCGCAATGGGCGCTGCTGCTGCGCGGCGCGGCGCTGGCGACCGGGCAGCGCGCCGGCATGCGGCTGTCGCACGCCTTGCTGCCGCTGATCGCACTGGCCGAGCTCAACTCCTGGTACGCCGTGCTGACGACGCGCAACATCGGCCATGTCGTCGAGGAGACGCTGTGGGGCGTGGCCGCGCTGCTCAGCGTGCTGGCCCTGCTGCTGCTGTGGCCCCGCGCGACAACGCGCGCGCGGCGCTGGCTGGGCCTGGCCAGCGTGGCCGGCGTCCTCTACGCGGCCTACATGTTCGCGGTGGACGTGCCCATGTACTGGGCGCGCTGGCTGGCCGACGAGGCCGCCGGCCGGGCCTATCCGACACTCGCGGCCGGCGTGGCGGACGCGGCCCACCGCTGGCATGTATCGCACGACTGGGCGCATTGGCGCAGCGAGGTGGTCTGGATGACGCTTTACTTCAGCGTCGCAGTCTGGATCAGCATCGCGCTCGCGCATGTCAGGCTGCCGCTGCGGGCACCGCCGCCCGGTCCGTAAAATCGAAATCTTCCCGCCGGGCCAGGCCGCTGCCTTGGCCCGGTTGCCGTTTCTCAGAAGCCCCCGATGAGCCAACACTCCCCCGCGGCCGCCCCGGCGACCAACTTCCTGCGCCAGCGCATCGAGCACGACCTCGAGACCGGCGCCTTCGCCGGCCGCCATTTCGCCGGCAGCCCCGGCGACGCGGCCCACCATGGCGCCGGCCCGCTGGACGAGGCGCGCATCCGCACCCGCTTCCCGCCCGAGCCCAACGGCTACCTGCACATCGGCCATGCCAAAAGCATCTGCCTGAACTTCGGCCTGGCGCGCGACTTCGGCGGCGCCTGCCACCTGCGCTTCGACGACACCAACCCCGAGAAGGAGGAGCTGGAGTACGTCAACGCCATCAAGGAGATGGTGCAGTGGCTGGGCTGGAGCTGGGGCGACAACCTCTACGAGGCCAGCAGCTACTTCGACTTCATGTACGAGGCCGCCGAGGCGCTGGTCAACGCCGGCCATGCCTACGTGGACGAGCAGAGCGCCGACGAGATGCGCGCCAACCGCGGCGACTTCGGCCGGCCGGGCACCAACAGCCCCTTCCGCGACCGCACGGCCGAAGAGAACCTGGCACGCCTGCGCGAGATGCGCGACGGCCGGCATGCCGACGGCGCCATGGTGCTGCGCGCCAAGATCGACATGGCCTCGCCCAACATCAACCTGCGCGACCCGACGCTGTACCGCATCAAGCATGCGGAACACCATGCGACGGGCGGCAAGTGGTGCATCTACCCGATGTACACCTTCGCGCACCCCATCGAGGACGCGCTGGAGCGCATCACGCACAGCATCTGCACGCTGGAGTTCGAGGACCAGCGGCCCTTCTACGACTGGCTGCTGGAGCACCTCGCCGACCTCGGCCTGCTGGCCCGGCCGCTGCCGCAGCAGATCGAGTTCGGGCGCCTGAACCTGAACTACGTCGTCACCAGCAAGCGCAAGCTGCGCCAGCTGGTCGAGGACAAGCATGTCAGCGGCTGGGACGACCCGCGCATGCCGACGCTGGTGGGCCTGCGCCGCCGCGGCTTCACACCCGAGAGCATCCGCGCGATGGTGGAGGCCACCGGCGCCAGCAAGCAGAACGCCTGGATCGACGACACCGTGCTCGACCAGGCCCTGCGCGCCGACCTGGAGCCGCAAGCCCCGCGCGCCTTCGCCGTGCTGCAGCCGCTCAAGCTCAAGCTGACGAACTACGCCGCGGTGTTCGGCTCCGCCGACCACCGCGAGCCCTGCGAGACCCCTGCCCACCCGCACAAGCCCGAGCTGGGCCTGCGCAGGTTCTCGCTGGGCCCCGAGCTGTGGATCGAGGCCGAGGACTTCATGGAGGCGCCGGTCAAGGGCTATTTCCGCCTGTTCCCGGGCAACAAGGTTCGGCTGAAGGCCGGCTACATCATCGAGTGCACGGGCGCCGAGAAGGACGCCGACGGCAACGTCATCGCGGCGCTGGCCACCGTCATCCCCGACACCAAGAGCGGCACGCCGGGCGCGGACGCCGTCAAGGTCAAGGGCACCATAGGCTGGGTGGGCGCGCATGAGGCCATCGCCGCCGAAGTGCGGCTGTACGAGCGCCTGTTCGCCGAGCCCCAGCCCGATGTCGGCGGCCGTGACTTCATCGAGTTCCTGAACCCGAACTCGCTGCGCGTCGTGCAGGGCTTCGTCGAGCCCTCGCTCGCCGGCGCCGCCGCCGACCAGCGCTGGCAGTTCGAGCGCCACGGCTATTTCGTCACCGATCGCGTGGACCACCGCGCCGACCGGCCGGTGTTCAACAAGATCACCGGGCTCAAGGATAGCTTCGGCCGCTGAGCGCGGCGGCCGGCAGCGGCCTCAGGCCGGCATGCGGTCGTCGCCGAACTCCGCCAGCGCCCGCCGGTAGAGCCGGTTGATGCTGCCGTCCTGGTGCAGCGACGCGACGGCCTGCGCCAGTCTCTCGATCAGCGCGGGCGTGGCGCTGCGCCGCGACAGGTGCAGCCAGAAGGTCTGGCGTTCCACAACCAGCGGCCGCGCGAACGCCTGCATGCGCAGGCCCAGCCCGCGCGCGGCGCCGAACAGCCCCAGGTTGCTGCCGTAGGCGGCGTCCACACGCCGGCTCATCAGCATCTGGATGGCGTGCTCGTTGCTGTTCACCGACTGCAAGTGCAACCCCGCCAGGCTCTCGGGCAGCGGGAAGCTGCGCGGGACGGCCAGCGACCGCTGCGACAGCTCCTGCAGCCGCAGCAGCGGCGCCTCCCTCCGGCTCACGACGACCGTCGGCAGGGCCAGGACCGGCGCCACCTGATGCGCCACGGCCTTGAGCTCGTCATTGGAGAAGCGCAGCACCAGGTCGGACGTGCCGTTGTGCAGGCTGAGCACCGTGCGGGCATAGGGCACGACGTGGTTCTCCACCACCAGGCCGGCACGGAGCGCGATCAGCAGGCCGATGTCGTACATCAGCCCGCCCGGGCCCTGAGGACCCATGCGCCCGAAGGGCTCGGACTGTATGGTCTCCATGCGCAGGGCCGCTGGCTCGGCTGCACGCACCGTGGCGGCGCCCAGCCAGGCAAGCAATCCGATCGCGCAGGTCCTGCGCCGGCCGACGGATGTGCCGCCTACCGATGAAACTTCCATGCGGCCATTCCAGCACGGCCGGGTGGCCGTGCCGAGCGGCTGCTCGTCCCGCGTGAGATCAATTCCTCACCCGGCCGCAGCGCAGCACGATGGGCGAGGCGTATTCGCGGCCGACGACGGCGCGGGCGAACAGGTAGTTCTGCCGCGCCCTCTCGCTGAGCGAATCCAACCTCACACCACCCTGCGCGTCGCAGGGGAAGGCGAGCGCGCGGCCGGCCTGGAACAGGGACTCGAACCGCAGCTCGTAGTCGTCGCACATCAGAGGCATGGGGCGTGTGTTCATGGGGCACCTCGTCTTGACCCCAGACTAGGCGCCACGCCGGTCCGCGCCCGGGAAAAGTTCGCGAATGCCGCCGTCACCCCCCGCGGTTGACCCGCAGGCCGCCAGGATGTCACGCGGATCAGCGCGACGGCAGCCGCAGCATGTCGATCTGGAAGGGCCGGTCGTTCATCTCGACGACGGCCGCAGCGGGCACGCTCAGCGTCATCAGCCGGCGCCGGCCGAGGTTGAGCAGCGCCAGCGAGGGCTGCAGATGCCGGCGCAGCAGGGCCCGCAGCGAGCCGTCGGCAAAGGCCAGGCGCAGGCCGCGGGCGATGCGGTCGATGGCAGCCTGGTTGCCGGGGTGGGTGTAGAGGTATTGCGGCAGGTCGTAGGCCAGCAGCAGGCTGTCGTCCAGGGCCAGGCCCTTGAGCCCGGCATGGGCCTGCAGCTCCTGCCCCACCTCCAGCACGCTGCGGCAGAACAGGTCGGCACGGCCCAGGGCCGCCATCTGGAACAGGCTTTCGTAGCCGTTGACCTCCTCGACCGTGAAGCCGTTGGCACGCAGGATGTCGGCGTCCGCCCAGCCGCGCCCCTGCACATGGCGCAGCCGCGCGACGGCGTCCAGCGTGTCCGCCTTTCGCACGAGGTCGCGGCGCGGCGCGTGCACGAAGCAGACGCGGAAGCGGTTCACACCGAGATGGATGGGAAAGAGCACCGGCGCCAGGCCCGCGGCGCGGCCCGCGTCCGGCCCCGTGGCGAGCATGAAGTTGGGCGCCGCCTGCTGGGCCGCCTCCAGCAGCGCACGCCGCTTGTTCATCGGCACCGAGAGCTGCAGCCGGTAGGGGCCGTCGGTGGCACGGGTCTTGTGCAGTGCCAGCTGCACCGCGTCGCGGACATAGGCGTTGCGCAGGTCGGTCTCGCTGTCAGGCGCGCGCAGCGTGATCGTCAGTTCCCGCGCTTGCGCCGGCCCGGCCGCCGCGATCAGCAGCCCGGCCATCCCCTGAAGCCAGCAACGTCTTTGCAGCATGGACCACGAAACCCGAGTGGCCGCCAATGTAGCCGCGCCGCGGCCTCAGGCCGCCAGGTCGGCCAGGCGCCGGACCTTGACCTTGCGGCCCTTGAGCTTGCCCAGCGACAGCCGGCGCACGGCCTCCTGCGCGATGCCGCGCTCCACCGCCACGTAGCTGTGGAAGTCGGTCACGTTGATCTTGCCGATCTGCGCCGCCGTGAAGCCGGCCTCGCCGGTCAGCGCGCCCAGGATGTCGCCAGGGCGGATCTTCTCCTTGCGCCCGCCGAGGATCTGCAGCGTGTCCATGGCCGGCAGCAGCGCGCCGCCCGGCGCGTCGCGCAGGTCGTCCAGCGGCTGCCACTTGAATGGATCGCCCTGCAGCTGCTCGATGCGGCCGATGCGGCCCATCTCGTCCAGGCTCGCCAGGCTCAGCGCCAGGCCCTCGGCGCCCGCGCGGCCGGTGCGGCCGATGCGATGCACATGCTGCTCGACGTCGGCGCTGATGTCGACATTGATGACACAGGCCAGGTTGGCGATGTCCAGGCCGCGCGCCGCCACGTCGGTAGCAACGAGGACGGAGGCGCTGCGGTTGGCGAACTGGATCAGCACCTGGTCGCGGTCGCGCTGCTCCAGGTCGCCATGCAGGGCCAGCGCGACGAAGCCCTGGGCCGCCAGCACGGCCTCCAGATCGCGGCATTGCTGTTTGGTGTTGCAGAAGGCAATCGTCGACTCGGGCCGGAAGGCGCGCAGCAGGCGCGGCACGGCGTCCAGGCGTACGGCGTCCGTCACCTCGTAGGCGATCTGGCGGATCGTGGACGCGGCGGCGCTCGTCGCGCCGGCGACCTTCACGGCCCGCGGGTCACGCATGAACTTCTGCGCGATGTCCTTCACGCCGTCGGGGAAGGTGGCCGAGAACAGCAGCGTCTGCCGCCGCGCCGGCGCCCGCGCGGCGATGGCCTTGATGTCGTCGAGAAAGCCCATGTCCAGCATGCGGTCGGCCTCGTCCAGCACCAGCGTGTTCAGCGCGGAGAGGTCCAGCGAGCCACGCTCCAGGTGGTCGATGAGGCGGCCCGGCGTGCCCACCGCGACGTGGGCGCCGAAGGACAGGCTCTCCATCTGCGGTTTCATCGGGCTGCCGCCGCACAGGCTCAACACCTTGATGTTGTCGGCGGCGCGGGCCAGGCGGCGGATCTCCTGCGTGACCTGGTCGGCCAGCTCACGCGTGGGGCACAGCACCAGGGCCTGCACGCGGGGCAGCGCGGCGTCCAGGCGGTGCAGCAGCGCGACGGCAAAGGCGGCCGTCTTGCCGGAACCGGTCTGGGCCTCGCCGATGACGTCCTGCCCGGCCAGCGCCGGCGGCAGACTGGCTGCCTGGATGGGTGTCATCCGGACATAGCCGAGCTGGTCGAGGTTGGCCAGCATCGCGGGGCTCAGCGGCAGGCAGGAAAAGGCGGTATCGGTCATCACTCCATTGTCGAGGCTGTGACTTCCTGCGCAGAACCGGCCGTTAACGGGGCCAGGAATTGCAATTCCTCACACTTCGCGAGGTTCGGCTCCCTAGCATGCCGCTCGCCTTTGTCCGCCGTTCCGAACCATGCCCACCGATTCGTCCCCGCCCCCCCGCCAGCCCACGCGCCGCCTGCTCAGCGGCGGGGGCGACACCCGCAGCGGCGGGAATGCGCGCAGGCTCAACACGGCGGCCGCGGACACGGAAAGCTTCACGGCCACCGAGCCCTTCGATCGGGCCCGGCCCCGGGGCGCGCCGGCACCCGCCACGGACAGCCTGCCGCGCTGGGCCAGGGGCGTCGTCATCGGTGGCGTGCTGCTGGCCGTGGGCATGCCGGCCGCAGTGCTGCTGTCGCGCTCGGTGGCGGTGCAGGGCATGCTGCAGGAGCAGAGCACGTCAACGGCGGACCTGGTCTGCACATCCGGCGAGGGGCGTGCGAACGACAGCTCGAGCGTGTTCGGCTGGCTGTTCGGCGGCTCCCATGTCCGCTGCAGCGAATGGGAGACGCGCGAGGCGCGCCAGCAGCGCGAACGCGCACAGGCCGAGGCCAACTACCTGGCCCGCGAGCGGGCACGCCAGCAGCGCTACTGATCAGCCGCCGGCGCGCTTGACGGTCCAGCCCTCGGGCCGGGCCTTCAGCCAGGCCGCGAGCTTGTCGGCATGGTCGCCCTGGATCTCCACGACGCCGTCCTTCACCGTGCCGCCGCTGCCGCAGGCGGCCTTGAGCTGCTTGGCCATCGCGACCAGCGCCGCGTCGTCCAGCGGCAGGCCGCGGACGACGGTGACGCCCTTGCCCTTGCGGCCGGCTGTCTCGCGGCTCACCCGCACGATGCCGTCCCCGGCGGGCCGCACCCTGGCCTTGCAGGTGCACTGGGGCATGGGCTGCCCGCAGCCGGGGCAGGCCCGGCCGAAGTCGGTGGAATAGACCAGCGTCATTGGCCGGGCTTCAGGTGCCGCTCGAAGAAGGCGTCCATCGTGCGGTACAGGTGCAGCCGCGCCGCCCGGCCCGCGATGCCATGGGCCTTGCCGGGGTAGATCTGCAGGTCGAAAGTCTTGCCGGCGGTCTGCAGCGCCTCGACGAGGCGCAGCGAGTGCTCGAAGAGCACGTTGTCGTCGGCGGTGCCGTGGACCAGCAGCAGCGGCCCGGCCAGCAGGCCGGCGCGGGCGGGCAGGTTGGCACTCGCATAGCTGGCCGCCTTGCCGCCATCCGGCAGGCCGAGATAGCGCTCCGTGTAGGCGGTGTCGTAGAGCGTCCAGTCCGTCACCGGCGCGACGGCGACGGCGGCGGCAAACGGCGTGTCGGCATCCAGCATGGCGCGCGCGCCGAGGAAGCCGCCATAGCTCCAGCCGAAGAAGCCGATGCGGGCCGGGTCCACGCCGGGCACGCGCCCGGGCAGCTGGCGCACGGCGGCGAACAGGTCGGCCACCTCGGTCTTGCCGAAGGCGCGGAAATGCGCCCGCGTGAACTCGCGGTCGCGGTGCGCCATGCCGCGCGTGTCCAGCGTCAGCACGCCATAGCCCCGCTGCTGCCAGTAGGCGATCAGCGGCATGTCGCGGCCCCAGCCCCAGCTCACCGTCGAGGCGTGCGGGCCGCCATAGGCCAGCACGAGGACGGGGTAACGGCCCGCGCGGGCGGCCTGGGGCGCGAAGAAGAAGGCGTTCAGCGGCGTGCGGCCGTCGGCGGCGCTCAGTTCCAGCGCCAGCGGCACGTTCGTGTACGACTTGAGCTGCGGGTCCGGCGCGTCGCCGGCCAGCGCGATGGCACCGCCCTGCCCCAGCCCACGCAGCTCCAGTTGCGGCGGCTGTCCCCAGGCGGAGCGCGTGACGAGCACGCGGCTGCAGGCGCGGTCGGCCTTGGCGTCGCGCCACTGGCGCGCTGCGGCGCCCGGCAAGGGCTGGGCCGGGCCGCCGGCCAGCGGCATGACGAACAGCTCCTGGCTCTTGCCCAGGTCGCCCGCCGCAGCGAAGACGACGCCTCGCTCGCCCACGCAGACGGCGTGCGCGACGGCCTCCGGTTGTTGCGTCAGCGGCGTGCGCGCGCCCGTGGCGCGGTCGATCAGCAGCAGCTGGCGCCGGCCCGAGGCCTCGCTGGGCCAGAGCAGGCCGCGCGGCGTCTCGATGAGGTCGTCGTGCGTCTCCACCCAGGCGGCATCGGTCTCGACGGCGATGTCGCGCGGCGCCGCCTTGAACTCCGTCAGCGTGAGGCGCGTCTGCTCGCGGTTGAACCATTGCAGCCAGGGCGTACCGTCGGCGAACCAGCCGGCGCGGGAGACGTACTCGGCGGTCCCGGGCAGCGGCAGCTCGCGCCGCTGGCCGTCGGCGGCCGCAATGACGAAGGCCCCGACCCGGGCATTGGCCTCGCCGGCGGCGGGGTAGCGCTGCTCGGTCATGGCGGTGCGATCGGCAAAGATCTGGGCGCGCGTCTTGACGGCCACGCCTGACTCGTCCACGCGCAGCGCCAGCAGGGACTTGCCGTCCTTGGACCACCAGAAGCCGCGCTGGCGGCCCAGTTCCTCGGCGGCGATGAACTCGGACAGGCCCCAGGAGACGGTGGCGCCGCCGTCGCTGGTCAGCTGGCGCGGCTGGCCGCCGGCGGCCAGCGGCAGCACGAAGAGGTTGCCGGCCTGCACATAGGCCAGGCTCTTGCCGTCGGGGGCGCAGCGCGGGTCCTGCTTGGGCGCATCGGGCGTGTTCGTCAGCCGCTGGGCCTGCGGGCCGCCGGCGCCCAGGCGCACGAGGTACAGGTCGCCCGACAGCGGGAACAGCAGCGCGCTGTCGTCGCCGCCGCACCACTGGTAGCCGGTGATGCCGCGCTGGCTGATGCGCTGGCGCTCCAGCGCCATCTTCTCGGCCTCGCTGAGCCGCTGCTCGGCGCCGCCCAGCAGGTCGGCCGCGGCCACCAGCTTGCGCGGTTCGCCGCCGGCCGCCGGCTGGGCCCAGAGTTCCAGCACCTCGCTGTCGGCCTGCGAGGGGCGCAGGAAGCTGACCCATTGCCCGCCCGGCGAGATCTCGGCCTGGCGGGGCAGGCGGCCGGCCAGCGGCGGGTCGGCGGTGATGCGTTCGAGGCTGAGGGCGGAGGGCTGCGCCAGCGCGGCGCTCGTGACGCAGGCGGCGGCCAGCAGGGACATGAGGAGCTTCATTTCGACATGCTAGCCGCAGCGCCTGAACGCGCCGTCCGGCGGCCTGCGGCGATAGGCGCATTCCGAACATGCTTATGCGCAACGTGCGCCGGCTTCGTTCCTATCATGAGGCCCTGCCAACAGCCAGCCATGGAGCCGCCATCATGTCCCTGCGCATCAACGACATCGCCCCCGACTTCACCGCCCAGACCACCCAGGGCGAGATCAGGTTCCACGACTGGATCGGCGACCACTGGGCCATCCTGTTCTCCCACCCCAAGGACTTCACGCCGGTATGCACGACGGAGCTGGGCTACATGGCCAAGATCGAGCCCGAGTTCACCAGGCGCAACGCCAAGCTGATCGGCCTGTCGGTGGACCCGGTGGAGCACCACCACCGCTGGGCCGCCGACATCGAGGAGACCCAGGGCTATCTGCCCAAGTACCCCATGATCGGCGACCACGACCTCAAGGTCGCCAAGCTCTACAACATGCTGCCGGCCGACGAGGCGGGCTCGTCCGAGGGCCGCACCGCGGCGACCAACGCCACCGTGCGCTCGGTCTTCATCGTCGGCCCGGACAAGAAGATCAAGCTGATGCTGACCTACCCGATGACGACGGGCCGCAACTTCGACGAGATCCTGCGTGTGCTGGACTCGCTGCAGTTGACGGCCAAGCACAAGGTCGCCACCCCGGTGAACTGGAAGCAGGGCGAGGACGTCATCATCGCCGGCTCGGTGAGCGACGAGGACGCCAAGACGCTGTTCCCCGGCGGCTGGAAGGCGCCCAAGCCCTATCTGCGCATCACCAAGCAACCGGGCTGAGCCTCAACCCGAACGACGCGGCCTTGCCGCCGCGTCGCGCTCCCAGGGCGGCACCCCGCCTATCTTCTCGGCCATGAAGTCGACGAAGGCCGTCACGCGCGCCGGCACCAGGCGGCGCTGCGGCATCACCGCGTGGATGCCCGTCTCGGGCAGCCTGCAGTCCGGCAGCACGACGACCAGCCGCCCCGCGCGCAGGTCGTCGGCCACGTGCCAGGTCGAGTGGATGGCGATGCCCATGCCGGCCACGGCCGCATCGCGCAGCACCTCGCCCTGGCTGCTCTCCAGCGGACCGTCCACCTTGACGGCCGCCTCGCGTCCGCGCCTGTCCTTCATGCGCCACATGTCCGCCCGGCCCTGGCTGCCGACGAGGACGAGGCAGTCGTGCCGCGCCAGCTCTTCCGGCTTCGCGGGGCTGCCGCGCCGGCGCAGGTAGGCGGGCGACGCGCACAGCACGCGGCGGTTGGCCGCCAGCCGCCTGGCAACGAGGCTGGAGTCCTCCAGCGCGCCTATGCGCAGCGCCAGGTCGAAACCGGCCGTCACGAGGTCGTGCATCTGGTCCGACAAGTCCACGCTGAGCCGCAACTGCGGGTGGCGTCCCATGAACTCCGGCAGCAGCGGCGACACGTAGTGCCGCGCGAAGGTGGCCGACGTCGTCAGCCGCAGCGTGCCGCCGACGCCGGTGCCGGCCTGGCGCAGGCCGGACATCAGCGTCTGCAGGTCGTCCACCAGCGGACGGCCCTGCGCGGCCAGCGCCAGGCCCTCGTCCGTCGGCGTGAGGCTGCGCGTGGTGCGGTGAAAGAGCCGCACGCCCAGCGACTGCTCCAGCGCCCGCAGCCGCTGGCTTGCCACGGCCACCGACAGGTCCAGGCTGCGCGCCGCCGCGCTGATGGAGCCCGCGTCGAACACACGCAGAAAGAGGTTCAGGTCGTCGACACGGCTCATGCCTTGCGCCTTGTTTATGAAGAAATCGTTGAATGTGATTGAGCGTTTCGGTGGTTTTTACATCGAATGCTGATGCCTAAGCTGGCGGCCGACATTCCACTTTCGAGCGAAAGCCCCACCATGCACGCCACCCCCGCCGCCACCGCGGCGCCCGCCCAGACATCCGCCCGGCGCCCCTGGGCGCTCTACGCGCTGACCGTCGGCGCCTTCGGGATAGGCACGACCGAGTTCGTCATCATGGGCCTGCTGCTGCAGCTGGCCGCCGACCTGCAGGTCAGCCTCGCCGCGGCCGGACTGCTGATCTCGGGCTATGCGCTGGGCGTGTTCGTCGGCGCGCCGCTGCTGACGGCGGCCACCAGCCGCGTGCCGCGCAAGACCGCGCTGCTGGCGCTGATGGCCATCTTCACGCTGGGCAACCTGGCCTGCGCGCTGGCCCCCAGCTACTGGGTGCTGATGGCCGCGCGCGTCGTCACGTCGCTGGCGCACGGCACCTTCTTCGGCGTGGGCGCCGTCGTCGCCACCAGCGTGGTGCCGGCCGACCGCAAGGCCTCGGCCATCTCGACGATGTTCACGGGCCTGACCGTCGCGACGCTGCTGGGCGTGCCGGCCGGCGCGTGGCTGGGCCTGCAACACGGCTGGCGCGCGACCTTCTGGGCCGTCGGCGCCATCGGTCTCGTCGCGATGGCCGTCATCGCCCTGTTCGTGTCGGCCCGCGAGGCCGGCGCCGGCAGCGCGGTATCCCTGCGCGAGGAGTTCAAGGTGCTGCGCCGCCCGCAGGTGCTGCTGAGCCTGGCGGCCACGGTGCTGGGGTTCGCAGGCGTCTTCGTCGTCTTCACCTATGTGCAGCCGCTGCTGACCCGCGTCAGCGGTTTCGGCGAGTCCGGCGTGTCGGCCATCCTGCTGGTGTTCGGCGTCGGCATGATCCTGGGCAATGTTGTCGGCGGGCGCTTCGGCGACCGCGCGCCGGTGCGCGCGCTGCTCGGCTCGCTGGCCGCGCTGGCCGGCGTGCTGGCCGTGATGGGCTTCGTCATGCAGAGCCAGCCGGCCGCCGTGCTCTTCATCGGGCTGCTCGGCGCGGCCGGCTTCGCCACCGTCGCGCCGTTGCAGCTGCGCGTGCTGAGCAAGGCCGAGGGTGCTGGCCAGAGCATGGCGTCCAGCCTCAACATCGCGGCCTTCAACCTGGGCAACGCGCTGGGCGCGTGGCTGGGCGGCGCGGTCATGGAGCATGGCCTGGGCCTGGCCCGGCTGCCCTGGGTCGCCGCGCTGCTGACGCTGGGCGGCCTGGCCGTGGCCTGGGCCAGCGTCCGGCTGGAGCGGGGCGGCGCCCCGCAGCCCGCCGCCGCCCTGCCCGCCGGCTGCTGATCGACCCTCGGCCGTCGCCGCCGGCGGCCCATAAACTGCCCGTCATGCTGGACATGCGGGCCTATCTTCAAGCGAGCACCCTGGGCGGGCGGCTGACGCCGGCCGAGTTGCAGGAGCTGCAGGCCCTGGCCGTGGAACGCAGCTTCGCCCGCGGCGCGCATCTCGTGACGGTGGGCGCCCAGGCCACGTATTGGGTCGGCGTCATCGAGGGCCTGGTATCCCTGTCGGTGACCCATGCGGACGGCGACCAGACCATGCTGGACGCCGTCGGCGATGGCGGCTGGTTCGGCGAGGGCACGCTGCTGAAGGGCCTGCCCTGGCAGTTCGACGCGGTCGCCCTGCGCAGGACGCGCGCGGTGCTGGTCCCGGCGGCGCAGTTCCGGCGCCTGCGCGACACCAGCCTGGGCTTCAACCATGTCCTGCAGGACCTGCTCAACGCGCGCCTGGGCGCGCTGATCGGCACCGCGATCTGCGCGCGGCACGCGCCGCTGCAGGCGCGCGTCGCCCGGGCCGTGGCCGATCTGGCGCGGCGCTCGCCGTCGGGCGAGGCGCTGCTGCGGCTGTCGCAGGCGGAGGTCGCGCTGCTGGCGGGCACGTCGCGGCAGCGCGCCAACGTCGCGCTCAAGCGCCTCGCGGAGCAGGGCCTGGTCGACGTGGTGCGCGGCGGCCTCAAGGTGCGCGACCTCGAACGCCTGACGGCGGTCGGTGCCGCGGAAGAGGCTGCCTAGGCCGTGACGAAGAGGCGCCGCGCCAACTCGTCGGCCGCGTTGACGGTGCGCAGCTCGGCATAGGCCGCCTCGGCCTCGGGGTAGGAGCGCCGCAGATAGTGCAGCCATTGCTTGAGCCGCCCGCCCTGGTGGCGGGGCGCGACGGTCGCACACACCTGGGCGAAGAACAGCCGCATCAGAGGCAACAGCTGGTCCCACGGCAGGCGCTCGCTGCGCGCGCCGATCACGCGCAGCGCCAGGCCCGGGTCGGCCACCATGCCGCGGCCCAGCATCAGGTGCTCGCAGCCGCTGCGCTCGCGCGCCAGCCGGGCATGCTCCACGGTCCAGATCTCGCCGTTGGCGATGAGGGTGATGGGCACGGCCTCGCGCACGGCCGCGATGCGCTCCCAGTAGGCCGGCGGCTTGTAGCCATCGGCCTTGGTACGGGCATGCACGACGATCTCGCTGGCGCCGGCGTCCGAGATGGCACGGGCCACGTCCAGCGTGCGGCTGTCGTCCATGTAGCCCAGGCGCATCTTCGCCGACACCATCACGTCGGCCGGCACCGCGCGGCGTACCGCGGCGACGATGGCGTGGATGAGTTCGGGCTCGTCCAGCAGCACCGCGCCGCCGCGGTGGCGGTTCACGCACTTGGCCGGGCAGCCGAAGTTCAGGTCTATGCCCTCGGGTCGCAGCTGTGCCAGCCGCGCGGCGTTCTCGGCCAGGCAGTTCACGTCCGAGCCCAGCAGCTGCGGGTGAACCGGCACGCCGGCGGCGGTGCGCCCGCCGTTCTTGAGCTCCGGCACGATGCGCGTGAAGACGCGGCTGGGCAGCAGCTGGTCGGTCACGCGGATGAACTCGCTGACGCAGCGGTCCACGCCGCCCACGCGGGTCAGCACGTCGCGCAGGACGTGGTCCAGCAGGCCCTCCATGGGTGCGAGCAGGATCACTGCGTAGCCTCCAGGTTCATCAGGTAGAGCCGCAGGTCGAATTCCAGCTGGAAGTAGTCCGGCTCCATGTGCTGGCAGAGCTGGTAGAAGGCCTTGTTGTGCTCCAGCTCGCGCAGGTGCGCCAGCTCGTGCACGACGATCATGTTCAGCAGCGCGGCGGGCGCCTCCTTGAACAGCGAGGCCACGCGGATCTCGCGGCGCGTCTTCAGCCTGGCGCCCTGCACCTGGGTGCGCCGCGTATGCGTGCCCAGCGCCTGCTGCAGCACGCGCAGCTTGGCGTCGAAGCCCACGTACTGCAGCGGGCCGGCATTGCGCATGTGGCGGTTCTTCAGCGCCTGCACATAGTCGAACAGGGCCGAGTCGCTGCGCACGTCGTGGGTTTCGGGCAGCCGGCGGGCCAGGTGGTCGGCGAGGCCGCCGTCCAGGCGCAGCCGCTCGGCCTGCTGGATGAGTTCTGGGGGATAGCCGGCGAGGTAGCGGGCGGCAAGCATGCGATCGGGTCGGAAAGGCGCGGCGCCTTCGGGAGGCGCCGCGCCGGGAGCAGGGTCAGGAGGACAGCGCGTTCAGGCTGTCCAGGCTCGCTATTGTCGCGAGGCAGGCGCGCGCCACCTCCTGGCCCTTGGTGGAGAAGTGCTCGGCGAAGAAACGCTTGTGCTCGCCATGCTCGTGGAAGTGGTGCGGCGTCAGCACGGCGGAGAACACCGGCACGTCGGTTTCGAGCTGCACGTCCATCAGCGCCTGGATGACAGCCTGGGCGACGAAGTCGTGGCGGTAGATGCCGCCGTCGACGACCAGGCCGCAGGCGATGACGGCATCGAAACGGCCCGTGCGCGCGAGGCGTTTCGCATGCAGCGGGATCTCGAAGGCGCCGGGCACGTCGATGACGGTGACCTGCTCGGCCGGGATTCGACATCGATCGAACTCGTGGCGGATGGCCGACACGGCGACGCCGACGATGTCCTTGTGCCAGCTGGCGGCCAGGATGGCCACGCGCGGCAGGCGGGACAGGTTGAAGCTGGGATTGAGGGGCTGATTCATGGTGTCCTCTTGAAAGACGGGGTTGCCAGAATCAGGGCAAGCGCACGCAGCGGCGGCGCCTCCGCTCGCGCGGGTGCGCCGGAGAAGCACCGGACGGGTCCCCAGCGAGGCAGCCCGCCCAGCGCAGCGGCGCGCGGCCCGCAAGGGGGCGTCCGGCGTTTTCCGCCACGCGATCTCTTTCATCCGGACTGTGACCGTCGGCCCTGGCATCGCACCAGGTCTGCTGACCCTTCGCCGATTGCGCGGCGAAGGCGCTCGCGGGCTCGTGCTTGCGCACCTACCGCCGGTGGGGAATTCCGCCCCGCCCTGAGAACGCTGCCGGCCTTGCGGGCCGGCGGCCGCATGCTAGCTGGCAGCCGGCATGATGGCGGTCATGTCCGAGACATTCCGCGTGACGCTGCAGCCCGGCGGCGAGACCTTCACCGCCGCGGCCGACCAGACCCTGCTGCTGGCCGGCCTGGCCGCCGGCATCGCCCTGCCCTGGTCCTGCCGCACCTGCATCTCGCGCCTCGTCGAAGGACGCATCGAGCATCGCATCCCCTGGCCGGGGCTGTCCCGCGAGGAGAAGGCGCAGGGGCTCATCCTGCCGTGCGTCGCCGAGCCGCGCAGCGACGTCACCCTCACTTGCGGGACATGACCAGCCTGTTGCCGCCCTGGGTCAGCGTGACCGAGGCAGGCCTGCCGTCCCCGGCATCGAAGTCCAGCTGGGCGCCGACCTGGGGCACGTGGACACGGTGCGGCGTGCTGGCCATCAGCTCGAAGGCGGGCTGGCCCGGCGCCTGGCCCTGCAGCCGGCCCTGGGCATCGATGAAGACCTTGATCGAGAACTGGGGCGCGCCGTAGTCGCCCACCAGCGCCTGCTTCTGCTCGGCGCTCAGCGTGATGAAGGCGGCTTCCGGCGGCAACTCGCCGCTGCGCACCCAGCGCTCCGCGTCGCTCTCGCCGTTGTTGAACAGGCGCAGGGCCACCACCTGGCCGTCGGCGCCGCGCTCGAGCTGCAGCTCGCTCAGGGATGCGGGGAAGGCGAAGCGGTCCTCGCCGACCGGCGCCAGCGCCGCGACGGCGCCGCCCGCGCGCTGGCTCAGCAGCACGCCATCCTTCAGCCGCAAGGTGCGGGTCTGCTTGTCCTCGCGGGCGTAGAGGCCTTCGGCGGCCTTGAGCTGCCCGGCCGGCACGGCCACCGGCTGGCGTTCCGCAAAGGGCTCGCCGATGGCGAACGCGGCCAGCTTGCGCGACACCATGTCCATCGCGAAGCCCGGGCCGTCGCTGTTGCGCAGCACGACGACCGTGGTCCGGCTCTGCGGCAGATAGCTCAACAGCGACGCGAAGCCATGGATGCCGCCGCCGTGCGACAGCATGGGGTGGCCGCGCAGCACGCCAGTGGCGATGCCGAAGCCGTAGTTGCTGGCCTTGGCCGCGCCCTCGGGCGTCGTCATGCCCTGGTAGCTGGCGGGGCTGATGAGCTTGCCGCCGTGCAGGGCCTGGTTCCAGCGCCACAGCCCCTCGGTGTTGGCGATCAGCGCGCCGGCGGCATGCGGCTGGGTCATGCTGAGCAGGCCGGCCGGCGCCACCTCGCGCCGGCCGTTCAGCGTGTAGCCCTGGGCCATGCCCTTGAAGAGCTTGTCGCCGGCCTGGTAATGGACGCTGGTGATCTGCGCCGGCTTGAGCAGCAGCTCGTCGATGGCCTCATGCCAGCTCTTGCCCGAGATGGCCTCGACGACGGCGCCGAGCAGCACGTAGCCGGAGTTGTTGTAGGCCCACTTCTCGCCCGGCGCGAAGTCGGCCGGCTGGTCCTTGAACTCCTTGATCAGCTCCGCCGTGCCCAGGTCGCGCCGGATCGGGTTGTGCATATAGCCCGGGATGCCGGTGTAGCTCTTGACACCGGACGTGTGGTTGAGCAGTTGCCGCAGCGTGATCCGGCCACCATTGGGATAGTCGGGCAGGAACCTGGACAGCGGGTCGTCCAGGCTGGCCTTGCCCTCGTCGATCTGCCTGAGCAGCGCGGCGGCCGCGAACTGCTTGGTGACGGAACCGATGCGCATCAGCTGGTCGGGCTGCATGGGCACGCCCAGCTCGACGCTGGCCATGCCGCGCGCCCCCTTGTAGAGCAACTGGTCGCCGCGCGCGACGAGGACGGTCACGCCGGGACCGTCCCGCGCGATCTTCTGGTCATCGAGCAGCCGGTCGGCATAGGCCGCCATCGCGGCCGGCGTGGCGGGCTCGCCGGCCTGCGCGGCACCGAGCAGCACGCAGAGCAGGACGGCGACGGGGAGCGGGTGTTGGCGCATGGCAGCGTGGGCAGGAATGGAAGAGCGAAAGCATCGCAGCGGGCGGGCCGAATGCAAGCGGGCTTGCGACAGGCTGCGCGATTCAGGACACGGGCTGCGCCGACAGCGCGTGGGCGGCGCGGATCATCCACAGCGCCTGTGGACAAACCCGTGAACAGCCTGCGGGCGGACGCTGCAAGTGCTTGGCGCAGCAGGCACTTTCTTGACCTGCCTCAGTTTTAGGCAGGTCCCGGCACCGCGGCCGGACGGGACAATCGCGCGCATGCATCGCACCATCTTCACCACCCCCGGCGTCAGCACGTTGCTGCGCGGGTTCTCGCTGGCCTGGCTCAGGTTGGCGGGCTGGACCGTGCAGGGCGAACTGGCGCCCGAGGCACGCAAGAGCGTCTTCATCGCCGCGCCGCACACCAGCAACTGGGACCTGCCCTACACGCTGTTCGCCGCCTTCGCGCTGCGGCTCACGCCCTACTGGATGGGCAAGTCGTCCATCTTCAGGTTCCCGTTCGGCGCGCTGATGCGCTGGCTGGGCGGCATCCCGGTGGACCGCAGCCAGTCCAGCAACCTCGTGGCCGCATCGGCCGAGGCGCTGCGGGCGGCCGACGGCCCGGTGCAGCTCATCGTGCCGCCCGAGGGCACGCGCAGCAAGACCATCTACTGGAAGACGGGCTTCTACTGGATCGCCGTCACGGCGCAGCTGCCCATCGTCATGGCCCACATGGACTACTCGCGCAAGCTGGTGGGGCTGGGGCCGCTCTTCAGGCCCAGCGGCGGCATCGAGGCCGACATGGCCGAGATCAAGCGCCATTACGCCCAGTTCAAGGGCAGGAACTCCGACCAATTCACGCACGAATGAACGGCACCAAGGATCCCCTGCACGGCCTCACGCTGGACGCCATCGTCACCGCCCTGGTCGAATACTTCGGCTGGCGGGAACTCGGCCGGCGCGTCGCCATCAAATGCTTCCAGGTCGACCCCAGCGTGGCGTCGAGCCTGAAGTTCCTGCGCAAGACGCCCTGGGCGCGCGCCAAGGTGGAGAGCCTCTACCTCTTCATGCGGCGCGAGCAGGCGCGCGCCGCGCAGTCCGCGAACTAGTGTCGTGAGTTAGAAGTTCGCAAACAAAACCGTTCGATGCTGGCGAGGATGTCGTCGGCCGATTTGGTCCAGGAGAACGGTTTGGGGTTGGCGTAGTTGAGCTCGAGGTAGCGGTGAATCGCCTGCTCGAGCTGGCGCGTCGAGCGATGGGTGCCGCGCCGGATGTATTGCGTGGTCAGCGTCGCAAACCAGCGCTCCACCTGATTGAGCCACGACGCCGAGGTCGGCGTGAAGTGCGCATGAAAGCGTGGATGGCGTGCAAACCAGTTCCGGATCGAAGGGGTCTTGTGCGTGCCGCAGTTGTCCATCACCAGATGGATGTCGAGCTCACTGGGCACGCTGGCCTCGATGGCGCGCAGGAACTGCAGGAACTCGGTGCTGCGATGGCGTCGATGGGTCTGGCCGATCACCTCGCCGGTGGCGATGTCCAGGGCCGCGAACAGCGTCGTCGTGCCATGGCGCATGTAGTCGTGCGTACGCCGCTCGGGGATGCCCGGCGCCAAGGGCAGGATCGGCTGGGTGCGGTCCAGCGCCTGGATCTGGCTCTTCTCGTCCACGCACAGCACCATGGCCTTGAGCGGTGGATCCAGATACAGGCCGACGATGTCGCGCACCTTCTCCACGAACAGCGGGTCGCTGGAGAGCTTGAGGCTCTCTTGCCGGTGCGGCTGCAGGCCAAAGGCCCGCCAGATGCGCGAGACCGCCGTTTGCGACAGGTCCATCTGGCGCGCCATGCTGCGCGTGCTCCATGGCGTGGCGCCCTCGGGGAGGGACTCCAGCGTCTTGGCGATCACGGCATCCACGCGGCTGTCGTCGATGGTGCGGGGGGCGCCCGGCCGCGGCGCATCCAGCAGACCGTCCAGCCGCAGCTCGACAAACCGGGCGCGCCACTTGGACACCGTCTGGGGCGTCACCCGCTGGCGCGCCGCGACCGCGTTGTTCTCCAGCCCCTCGGCACACCCCAGCACGATGCGCGCGCGCAGCGCCAGCGCCTGAGCCGTCTTGCGCCGCAGCGTCAACGCCGTCAGTTGCTCGCGCTCCTCATCGCTGAGCACCAGTTCCGCCTTGGGTCTTCCTCCGGGCATCGGCCTCTCCTCGTACGCACACGATACGAGTAAAGGCGATCGTTGAACATAATTCAACGAACTTCCAACTCACGATATTAGGGCTGTACCTGCGTGGTAGACAACCCTGCCGCTGCGGCCTCGTGTTTGGACTTCAGGCAGGCTGCCATCGCCCGCATGCGTTCGCGCTTGTCCCTCGTCTTCTCTGTGGGCATGCCACTTCGAACACTCTGGAAGCAATCACGGGCAGGACTGCTCCTGGCAGCTTCTCCCTCGCGTTGGCTTACTTCTTGCGATATCGCACCACTTGAAATTGAGATGGTCAGCAGAATCAAAAATATGGCGCGCGCGATCATTTTTCCCCTTTCCTAACTCAAGAGCGTAACCGCTCTCTTGGAGGCGTCGAGTGTCGCTAGAGTCTGGTCTTCCTCCATCAGGGAAACCGTGTGGGCGCGCATGCAGGTCTAAATGCTAATGTGCCAATGACTGGCACACAATTAAGGATGGACAATGAGGCGCGCTCCGGTCAATGCACTGATATTTACGCTGCTCCTGCAGGCTGTGGTGTCTTCATATGCTGAAGGTAAGGCGCCTGACAGTCGTGTCACTGTTACTGGACCTAGTGCGCGTAGTCCTTGGAGCACGGATGGAGTTTTAAGGGAGTACTTTGTCTTCGACGATAGTTACTTCAACATTCCTATCAACGCCGATGGTGGAGGAGGGAGTGACGCGACTCCGGTGATTGCCGAAAATAAGAGCGATGAAAATACAAAGACCACCCCAAAGTGTGAAGTAACTGGAAATCCAGTAATTGTAGCAACCGGGGAAAAGGTTCTGCCGCAAGTTGATTTCTCCACCGCAGGTCTTGCTGGATTCGAGATGTCGCGGACCTATCGATCCCAGGTTGGATCGAGTGCCTATACCCCACTCTTTGGGAAGAACTGGGCCTCCAGCCTTGATTTTGGTCGATTTGTTGTTGATTTGGAAAGGTTTGAGACGCGGGATCCTGGTACTGGCTTGGTGGTGGTTGTGCACATGCTTGGCCCAACGGCGACCCTCTACAAGGCTGACGGCACTGCCATCAAATATCAGAACGTGGAAGGACTCGGCACGGGGTCGGGTGTGTATCGATCCAAGGATAACGACAAGTACGGGGAGATCTATTACAACTCGTATTACGATGAGGGGTATTGGTACTCCTCACAAGCACAAGCAGGCTTCACCAGGGCCAATGGTGGCAAGGTGCAATACTACGCGCCGTTTGATGGATCCTATTCGTACGAGTTCAACTATGACTTCAACGATTTCCTGACCAGCGTTGTTGTCAACGGCACACAGACCATTCGCCTAGGTTACGGGTCAACATACGGGGTAAAGCAGGTTATTGCCCCCTCCGGAGCGATCTGGAACTATTCGTACGATTCTCAAAGCAGACTTATAGAAGTCAGGTCGCCGGGCGATGTCGCGATCACAACATACCATTACGAGAATTCGGCGCTGCCGAGAGCGCTGACTGGCTATAGCGTCAACGGCGTCCGAAAGACCCGGTATGAGTACTATCCGGATGGACGTGTCAGCAGTAGCGGTTCGAACGATAACGAGGAGCGAGAGAGCTTTACATATGGCCCCACGTCGACAACGGTTACAAACCAGTTCGGCCAGCCAATCACGCACAACTATCAGCTCATTGGCGGTGTCAAGTATCTGACGTCCGTCAACTCACCCGCAGGCGTCGGCTGCCCGGGTAGCCAAAATACGAAAGGCTATAACAGCTTGGGCTACCTGACCAGCGAGGTGGATCCTCGAGGGGTGGAGACGCGGTATTCCTATAGCGCGACCGGCCGGCTGCTTCGGGTTGACGAAGCCTACGGAACCCCCCAAGCCTTGGCCGCCATCTACACATGGGTCGGCGGTGGCTTGCAAGAGGTGAGGCGCAAAGATGCCGCGGACAACACGTTGCACTTGAAGACCTACACCTATCACAACAGCGGCCCTGCTGCGGGGCGAGTCAAGTCCATTGCCGAGAAGGATTTCGCCACCGGCGCCGAGCGGACTTTCATGTTTGGTTTCGTCTATGACAGCGCCGGATTCTTGTCCCGAGAGGAATTGACGCAAGTCGGTCTTGGAACCACCAGCCGCTCGTACAACCAGAAAGGCGAGCTGACTTCCATCCAGGACGCCGCCGGCCATGTCACGAGCTTTAGTGGCCACAATGGGCTCGGCCTGCCAGCCAGCATGACGACTCCGGATGGACTGACTACCAGCTTTACCTATGACGCCCGCGGCCTGGAGCTGAGTCGGACTTTGTCGACACCCAGCGGAAATCGTACGTTGCAGACCGCGTGGACACCGAGCGGGAAGATCTCGCAAGTCACTCAGCCAGGTGGATTGGTGACTTCGTACGCCTACACACCATCGTCGGAACGGTTGAGCCAGATCAGCGATAACACTGGTAATACGATCGCTGTCAATCGATCCGGACGCGTCTTCAGCATGTCGACGGCACGGGTGTCGCCTGATCTCTCGGGCGCATCGCCAACGGGGACCCCTTCTGGATCGATCAGCTCCAGCTACGAAGTCAATGGGCACGGCTCGAAATGGAAGGTCTACTCATCCTTGGGCGGCACCTTGTTGACCAACACCTATGACGACTTCGGCCGTGTCTCTGGCACGCTGGATGCTGCAGGTAGTGCGACGACGACCACATTCAACGACAGGGGGCAAGTGGACAGCCTGACCAAGACCGATGGAGGCACTGTTGGCTTCGGCTACGACGCCTTGGGTCAGCTCACCCGTGTCACCGACCCCAACGGTCGTTCGACCATGTATGGAAAGGATGCCATGGGGCGTTCCACCAGCATCACGAGCCCCAGCACCGGCGTCACCACGTCGGCGCCAGATCTTTGGGGGCGCACGATTCTGGAATCTCGAGCCAATGGAACAGCCATCAGCTATACCTACGATGCCATCTCCCGGCCGCTCAGCCGGACGAGTGGCGGCGTGACCGAGACATTCACCTATGACAGTTGCGCGTATGGTCAAGGAAAGCTCTGCTCCATCAGCAGTGCATCCGGCTCAACCATTTATACCTACGACAGCTCTAGAAATTTGGTCCAGCAACAGCAATTCGTCGGGACCTCAAGCTATACGCTGAGCTGGACCTATGACAGCCTCGGCCGCCCCACGAGCTTGACTTATCCAAACGGACTGATCCTCACCTATCAGTACGACGGCTATGGGCGCCTGGCCCGCATACTCTCAAACCAGTGGGGAACTGTGATTGATGGGCTGCTTTACCAGACAGCCTCGGGGGCCATGCCTTACGCTTGGAGATGGGGGAACGGGGACAAACGCGGTGTCTCGTTTGACGCCGATGGTCGAATTCAGAAAATTGAATCCAGCGGGGTTCAGGCGCTGACGTTCAATTACACAGCCAATAATCTCACCCAGAGCATCAGCGACGGCATCAATCCGGCGTTGAATAGCAGCTTCACCTGGGATGGTAGTGGCCGCCTCAAGCAGGTGAGTCGCTCAAACGGGGACAATCAAGATATCAGTTACGACGTGGCGGGAAACCGTACCTACCATCAGCGGGCGGGCAGCGGGAACAACTATCAGTACAACGCGTCGGGTAAGGACTGGCTGACGCAGGTTGGCGGCCGATCCTATGCCTGGGACGATTCCGGGCAAATGACCTCGGATTCGGTGAATGGCTATTCTTGGGATGGCTTTGGAAGACTCGCAAGCGTGGCGGGAGCCGGCTACAGCTATAACGCACTCAATCAGCGAGTCAGGAAGACGGGCTCGTCTGGGGTCAATGACTTTGTCTATGGCCCGAATGGCGAATTGCTGTACGAGTCTGCCTTGGGGACCGCATATGTCTACCTGGGCTCGAATCTGATCGCGATGAGTCGATCGGGGCAAATGAATGCGGTCCATGTCGATCAGGTCGGCAGGCCTGATGCGGTTACCAATATTTCGCGTCAACTGGTCTGGCGTGCCCAGAACGCAGCCTGGGACAGGCAGGTCGTGCTGGACACCATTGGTGGGCTCAACCTTGGCTTCGCGGGCCAGTACTACGACGCAGAGTCCGGGCTGTGGCAGAACTGGCATCGGTACTATGAGGCCAGTACGGGGAGATATACCCAAAGCGACCCTATCGGCCTCGACGGGGGCATCAACACATACAGCTATGTGAACGGGAATCCGATTAGCTACGTAGACCCAAGGGGAACGGAACTGGTAATGGCGGGTGTCGGCCTTGTTGTCGGCGGCCTAGTCAATGGTGTTAATGCCTATAGCAATGGAGGTAGTTTTTGGCAGGGCGCCGCGGTGGGTGCCGTTGCCGGAGGAGTCGCCGGGTTCATCAATAATCCGTGGGCGGCCGGAGCAATTGCGGGAGCTCTCGTTACTGCCGGGAATCGGTATGGTCTTGGGATTACGAACGCTCCCGGCGCTGGTAAAGATTTTGCGATCGGGATCGGCGGTGGCGTTGTCGGCGGTGCCGTGTGCGGTGCGGTCGGTGGCGTTCTTGGTCGAGCTTCCTTGCCGATGGCAGCGAATGGAATGGCGCGGAGCGTTGCTGGCGACCTAGGGAATCAGATTGGCCAAACTGCTGGTTCCATCGGGGTCAACAATGTCGTTAACTACTCCAATTTCTTCAACGACATGCGAGGCCCGTGACATGAAGACAAACCAGCCTTACTTCGTCGTTGTGTACAAAATTCCATTGATCTTGTCGCTGGCAGCTTCGATGCTCGGATGGGGAGTTCTTTGGGACATTCTGCCGAACGGGGGGGGCCTTCCAAAGAACAGTCCGGGGCCGTGGTTCGACGTGATCTTTTGGGCAAGCGTCTTGTGCGTGAATGGACTACTAGGCCCTCTGATGGCCCTCAAATATTCGCTGTCAATTCGTGTGCAGGATGGCCAAATGTCTGTTCGTCGGTACTTCGGGCTCTTCAAGAAGAGCTATGCGATGAGCGACATCGCTTCCGTCAACGTGGTCTCGAACCACGGCAAGGTGCCGAGAGCGAATGTTATTTTCTTGAACGGAGATAAGCTCACTGTCAGTGGTTTTGCATCGCGATTTCAAGACCTCTGTAACTCACTGGCGGCGAGATAAGGAGTGGCCATGCCCACGCAATTCACCCTAGGCCTGCGCCTCGAAGTAGCGCAAGACGTTCTGGGCGCACTTCTGGGCTCTTTGATCGTTAGTTAGTGAGTCCGGCCTGAACAACCCGCAAACCCGTATGAACACTGGCTCTGCGGGCGATTGTCGATGGTGGAGATTGCAAGATTGCGGCCCAATCCCTATCGATTCCTTGCAAACTGAATCGAGGTTTGGATGGGCCCGAAGTCAGTGGATCAGCGCAGCGACCACGACCTGTTCCGAACGGAACTGGTCAACCTGATCGAAGTGATGGGTCGGCGAAAGGAAGGTGGGTCAGTGGCCACAATTCTTTTCTCGACAGTCGCATCGCTAATCCTGTTGGCTGGGGCCGTGTACGCGTTCTGGCAATGGTTTTCTCATTCTGGAGAGCTGGGCGACAAGGAGAAATATGCAGCTAGTCAGATTGCCGACAACGAGCACAAGGATAAGTTCACGGGCAAGTTTCTGGTGCTCAGAAATGTAGGTAGTCGGCCCTGCAAAATCCGTTTTCTCCATCGAGCCCGCGAACGGCGCTCTCGCTGTGACGGCTGGCGGCGTCGGCGCGTCGGCGTGCGATTCGGCTTAGGCTTGAGCCGGCGAGCCTCCTGAGGCGTCCAATGGCGCCCACGGGGTGCGTGTGAG
>Ga0213878_10000113_pt1 | contig 41431 bp, 37 predicted proteins | sample VelepicoBEBS_R02_FD_161053 | JGI IMG/M metagenome (GOLD analysis project Ga0213878, IMG submission 161053) | Vellozia epidendroides bulk soil microbial communities from rupestrian grasslands, the National Park of Serra do Cipo, Brazil - BS_R02 | ecosystem: Environmental > Terrestrial > Soil >... | reverse complement strand
CGGAAGAAGTCGGGCGTGCTCAAGGTGCAAAGCCCCCAGGAATCAACTCCGCTAACAACGCTTCCTGCGGGATTCAGAGGACCGGACTTACCCTCGAACGCCAGCATTCATGCGGGTTGCAGCCGATTTGCAGGGCCGACTGATTAGTGGCAATCAGCTGAAAGAGCTGGCGGCGTTGTTCAATGCCTGCGCCGCACAAATACCGGAAGCTCCGCCAAAGCCGCGCAGATCCAGCATCAAGGCAGGGGATCAGGTCTAGGACCAAGAAAATGCTCAAGCTGGCCCATTGAAGCCCGGCTCGTGTTTGCGTTCTACAAACGAGATCTCCGCAGCTACTTTGGGACGTTTTACGAGCCAGACTGCAAGGTCACCTGGGTGGCCGTAGCGTGATGTTGGGCTGCAAACGGCGTCTGCAGGGCCGGACCGATGACAAGGTGCGGTGGTGTCGCTTCGTGCGCTGACCTAGCCTTAATCGGGATAGGGGACGACCATTGTCGGCCGAACCCCTCCCACACCACCCGGCATGCGGGTCCGCACCGGGCGGTTCGAGAGTTTGAGGTTATGAGAGCCGGGGAAGGCCCAGCCGGTCGAAGTAGCTGATGGTCAGGACCGTCTTGAGTAGACCGTCGCTGTTTCTCCACCAACACCGGCTGCTGCCAGCCACCCGCGTCGCCGCGGTTTCCGTGGCCCCGAGGGCGATGAGTTCTCGGTAGATCGTCTGAGAATTCCTCCACTGCTTGAGCTGGATGGCCCGCAGCCGGTGGCGCAGCCACTTGTCCAGCTTGCGCCAGACCTTGGGTGTTTGCGCCAACCCGAAGTACGCCTTCCAGCCCCGCAGGTAGGGACGCAGCCCCTGCACCACCTGCACCACCTGCGCCATGCTGCGTCCGCCTGAGCGGCCAGTGAGCTGCCGGATCCGTGCCTTGAAGTTGCCCAGTGCCTTGTTGGCCATCGCGCATTTCACCTCTCGGCCCTTGGCCACCCACAGCTCGTAGCCCAGGAACTTGCGCCCGAGGGCGCTGCACACGGCACTCTTGGCTTCATTGATCTGAAGTTTCAGATTGCCGTATCGCGTTCTGAGCCAGGCCATTACTCGCTCACCGGCCCTTTGGCTGCCCACATAGACGTTGGCGTCGTCGGCATAGCGCGCGAAGCAGTAGCCCCGCGCCTCCAGTGCCTTGTCCACCTCGTCGAGCAGCACGTTGGCCAGCAGCGGGCTCAGCGGCCCGCCTTGCGGCGTCCCCTGGTCTCGCTCCACCTTCACCCCGTCATCCATGATCCCGGCGTTCAGGTACGCACGGATGAGCCGCAGCACGGCTGTATCCGGGATGCGTCTCTTGAGCCGCTCCATCAGGATGTCGTGGTTGACCCGGTCAAAGAATTTGGCCAGGTCCACGTCCACCACCACGCGTTTGCCGGACTGGACATACCCCCGGGCGGCTTTCACCGCGTCGTGCGCACTCCGGCCCGGCCGGAACCCGTGGCTGTGTTCGCTGAAGGTGGGATCGATCATCGGTTGCAGCACTTGCAACAGTGCCTGCTGAATCAGTCGATCGAGCACAGACGGGATGCCGAGCTCGCGCTGGCTTCCGTCCGGCTTGGGGATCATCACCCTGCGTACCGGCATCGGCCGGTACGTCCCTGCCAGCAGCTCTTGGCGGATCTGCGGCCACTTCGTTTGCAGCAGGCGGTGGGTTTGCTCGATGTCGAGCCCGTCCACCCCCGCCGCGCCCTTGTTGGCCTTGACCCGCTTCCAAGCCGCCCACAGGTTCTCTCTCGTCAGCGCCGCTTCCAGCAGGGCACCTGTCCCCACCGTCTGCTTTGCCGACCCTGTGCCCTGGTGCTCCTGGGACGGGCCGCAGGCTTCGTCGCTGACAGGATCACGCCCGGCTTCACCGTGCGCTACGCCTGCCCGCCCGGGTTGCCCCGGCATCTGACGCATGGCCTTTGACATTCCCAGGTCCTCGGTCACTTGCTCTCGTTCGGTCCTTCGCCTCTCGCTGGTGGCCTCGGCGGCCCCGCTACCCGGCTACTACGACCTTTGCTGCCACCTCGCTCCGGCAACACCGTCGCCCTTTCAGGCGTGAGGCGAGGCTTCCTCAGGTAAGACACGCACTCCTTCACTGCACAACCGCCGGATTTACACCGCTTCGCCTTGATCACGAGAGCTTCGCGACAACATGCCCGCTCGCCCTGCTTGGCAGTGCCTTCTATCCGGCTCTTGTTCATCGGCTCGCAGCTTCGCTCCACGCTTCCTCCCCACACTCGGTCGCCCTCGTGCAGTTGCGCTTCGCTTCGTTCGCTGTGATCAACTTACGGCGGGACTTGCACCCGCGAGAGTGCGCTCATGCTGAGCGCACATGAGAAAGGGGCACCACATGGGCGCCCCTTCGGTGGGAGATCTCGCGCTCGATCAGGCGGCCAGCTCGCCCGCCAGCTCGGGATGGCTGACGATCAACCGCATGAGGCAGGCCACCGCGCCAGGCGGCGAGAAACGGCCCTGCTCCCAGTCGCGCAGCGTGGCCACCGGCGTGTCGATGCGCTCGGCGAACGCCGCCTGGGTCAGCCCCGATTTCTCCCGCGCTTGGCGCACCAGGATCTGCTCGGGAGTCGTGACGCGCCCCTCGCCGCCCTGAGCCTCCTTCAAGGCCTGGCGCAGATCGGGTAGCGCCTCGCCGGCGTCTGCCTCAATGGCTCGCGCCACCGCATCAATGTCGAACTTCTTGGTCATGTCAAACCACCTTCTTGATTTCGGCGGGGCTCATGCTGCTGCGGTCAGCCTTGGCATACACAGCCACCAGCAGCACGACCTCTTCGTCGGTCAGGTTGAAATAGATCACCCGCGCACCACCGGACTTGCCCGAGCCAGCGCGGCTCCAACGCACCTTGCGTGCCCCTTCGGCCCCCGGGATTACATCGCCGGCTGTCGGATTGGCTGCAATCCATTCGATGAACTCGACCCGTTCGGCGTCATCCCACAGCTTGCTGGCTTGCTTTTGAAGGTCGGGGTCTCGATGACTGTGCGCATGCGTTTTAATGTACGGGAATCCCGTACAAAAGGCAAGCGCCAAATAGCTTCGCTGCCAACAATTCCCGGCGCGCGGACAGGCCGGACCCGGCGATCTGACCTGCATCGCGAAGATGAACGCCTGACCACTTCATCACACTGACATGACCAGCGAAGCAATCGTCCAGATGTTCTTCAACCATCAATGGTGGTTTCACGGGACTTGCATCCTGGCCATCGCGGGCGTGCGCTGGGCCAAGATTCGCAGCTTCTTCGGCCTATTGCTGGCCTCGGCGGTTCTGTTGAGCGTCGCTTTCGGCAACGCCATGATCGTGGAAATCCTGCTCACGAACGACGATCTGCCATTCAGAACGACCATGGGGCTCAAGGCCATCGCGCTGGTCTCCAGCGTCGTCTATGGGGCAGTCGCTGCGAGCTTCATCGCCTTTGGAGCGACATACGACAAGCCCAAGGAAGCCTGACCAAACGCCCGCGTCTCCCCCCAAAAGGGGGAGACGCGGGGGATAGATCGCGCACCATCCCCCATCAATCACCCCATGGTGGGATGGCTGCCAGCAGCGGCTGGCATCGAGACTGCTTCTCAGCAAACCAGGAGCCGTCCTGTTGAACGCCACCACCCTGCACCGCGCCGCCGTCCTCCCAAATCACCTGCTGCGCGAAGTGCTGGCGGTCGTTCAACGCCAGCAACGCCGGCAGGAGCTGGAGCAGCAGAATGCTAGGCTCGAAATCCTCGATGGCCTGGACGTTCACGAAAGCACGATGGGCGAGTGGGAAGACACCATGGCGAACTGGCACATCACCACTCCGAGTCAGACGCCCTGACTGGCTGTCGCACCGCCGCGAGTGCTCCTGAGCAGGTTGCCAGCCGGAACGGTCGCGGCTTCATCCGCGATAAAAAAGTGCGGGGGGCGAACTCTGCATAGGCCTGAGCGTGCTTACACCTGAGCCCATGGGTTGATGACGGTGACGCCTGCCGCCTCGAACGGGGTGACGTCTCGGGTCGCGACAGCGAACCCGTTGGCCGCCGCGATGGCCGCGATGTAGCCATCGGCCGTAGCGACGGCCAAGCCAGCGCCGCGGGCCTTGGCCAATAGCGCCGCATAGGCCTGGGTGCAGGCCAGGTCAAAGGGCAGCACGCGGCCGGCGAACAAAGGCAGCACCCGCTTTTCCAAGTTCTCTTGAAGGCCGGCGCGCCGCTTGCCGGCCGGCAGTAGGGCAACACCCGCCCGCAGTTCCGCTACTGTGATGGCGGAAAGAAACAAGGTCTCCATCGCCTGTGCGTCGATCCACTCGATCACCCGCGGCTCGGGAGCGTGCCGGAGCGGCTCCGACATCACATTGGTGTCGAGCAAGATCATTCGAAGCTCACCGGGCGTGCAGGCGTCTTGTCGCGCACCTGCTCGAACACCGCGAATTCTTCATCGCTCAGCTTGGCCTGGCGGCCCATGTCCGCCAGCAGCGAGCCCAGCTTCACACGCCCTTTGGGGCTGACCGCGGATTCCAGGATCTCGCGCACCTCGGCCTCCATACTCTGGCCGTGCTGGGCAGCACGGACACGCAGAGCACGGTGCACCTCTTCAGAAAGGTTTCGAACTGTCAGCATGGCCATGGCGATCTCCTCGAATGCATTCGATGCATGCATTTTACCATCTCGCATTCACCCAACCCACGGACTGATGAAGACCGTCAAAGCTACTGGGCGATCAGCGCCGTGAACGGCCCGGGGGCCCGACGCAAACGTTCTCCGGGGCCACCATCAGAGCGGGCTTCAGGATTTGAGCCATCGAATCCGAATTCAGCCGCAAGCCCTCTCGGCGCCGCCACGGGGACCGGTCGACCAGATATCTTCAGCTACGCGGGACCCGCGCCGATCCGCGCGACTCTGGTGCTTCGTTGATGGGGCGCGGATGTCGTCAGCAGACTGATCCGCCACCTCCGTGGCCACCCTGGCGGCCAGCCGCGCGCGCATCCGCATCAACTTGCTGATTTGCTCCTCGAGCTCAGCCGCTTTTGCATTCTTGCTCCGCAAGCGAGCGTTCAACCCCGTGCGTGCCCGCGCCGACACGCTCTTCTTACCGACATGCACCGTGGGATGCCTAGCGATACCTCTTGCCTTGCGGCTGCGGTGGTCCACACGTTCGGTTGAGCCTCCACCAGCAAGGGCCGCATTGACCAAATGCTCCCACCGCGGTCGCAGCCAAGAAACAGAGTCCGCCATGCCGTTCCGCCGACAAGCGATCGGATCGAGCCGCTCGACCTTTTTGCCAAGCCCCCCCCGTCGATATCAACGCTACAAGCGGTGAACAATAGAGGCGCATGGTGATTTCGGTCGTCGCCATCGATCGAAGGTGCGTGCAATGCGCAGTCAACCTAAATCCGGCAGTTACCCCGTCGCCGGCAACGCGTTGAGTGGCGGTGTCGGGGCAATGGAGGGTGCGATGCGCGGATGCCGGCGCACGGCTCGGGGCCGATGTGGTTCGCTATTCCTTCATCGCAGTGGACTTGCACCACCTACTCCCCTGCCGGTCTCCCGGCGCACCACCCACCGGGTGAGTGTCACCGATCGATCGCAGACCGCATCAGCATTGGCTCTCAGCTCGATCCGGCAACCTCAACTGCCGGCTTAAGGTTCAATCCTTCGCCTGCGCCGACACCCAAACCCGTTCACGACGGGCAAGAGCGCGCGATTCGCCAACGTCAAGAAGGTCGCGGAACGCAAGCTGGCCCAGCCCGACGCGGCACCGTCGCTGAACTTCATGAAGGTGCCTCCAGGCAGCCACCTGAAGGAATACGACGGCGCGTGGCACGTGCGGATCAACGACCAGTGGCGGTTGACCTTCGAGTGGGGGGGTGAACGGCCCCTACGACGTGAAGATCGGAGACCCACATTGAACCCAGGGCGAGCAGCCCTTTCTGACACAACGGAGTGCATCATGTTCAAGAACGGAATGCGGCCGGTTCACCCCGGCGAGGTCCTCCTCGAGGACTACATCAAGCCCCTCGGCATCAGCGTGCGCGCCGTGGCGCTTGCGTTGCATGTGCCCTGCTCGCGCCTGAGCGAGATCGTGAAGGGCACGCGCGGCGTGTCGGCCGACACCGCCCTCCGCCTGGAGCGCTACTTCGGCAGCGAGGCCCAGGGCTGGCTGAACCTGCAGAGCGCCTACGACCTGCGCGTCGCGGAGAAATCAGCCGGCAAGGTCATCGCAAAGGAGATCGCACCACTGGCTCTCGCCGCCTAGCCGCGCCAATCTCCGCGACTAGAGGCTGCCTCGAAATTCAGGAACCCGGCCGCTCGTTCTGGGCGGCCAAGCGATCTGCGCGCTAAGAAACTGGGCCAAGACCGCCCGCGATACCTCAGGGGTAAAGGCCTCACAGTCCAGCCCGCCATGTGCGCGACCGACAGGCGCCAGGGGGAAGTCATGCCAAATCCCTCAAAGGATGCTGGTCCTTGGTCCAGGGGCTGACGAAGAAGGCTGCCACCTCGGCGGCGTCGATGTCGGCCACGCAGGCAGGCGACCAGCGCGGCGCGTGGTCTTTGTCGACCGCCAGCGCGCGTATGCCCTCGACGGTCTCGCTGCGCGCCGCGCCGCGCATGTGAAAGCAATGGTGCACCAGGTCGCGCTCCAGGCGCAGGTCGTCGGCCAGGCCGAGCTTTCGGCCGCGGCGCACCAGTTCCAGCGTCACCGCCATCATGGTGGGCGAGCGCGTCTGCAGCAGGGCGTGGGTCTGGTGCGCCCAGTCGTCGCCCGCCGCTGCCAGCGAGTCCAGGATGCCGGCCAGCGTGGGCTCGCCGAAATGGCGGTCGATGCGCTCGGCCGCGGCCTTGGGATCTGCGGCGGGCGCAAGGTCGGCGCGCTCCATGACGGTGGCGACCACATGCTCGGCGCTGGGCTGGGCACCATGGCGCAGTTCCTCGACGAGGGCCGGCCATTGCGCCGCCCGCACGAAGACATCGCCCAGGCCCCATTCAATGGCGTCGCCGGCAGCGATGGCCTGGCCGGTCAGCGCCAGCCATTCGCCCACATGGCCGGGGCACTGAGCCAGGAAGTAGCCGCCACCCACGTCCGGGAAGAGGCCGATGCCTGTCTCGGGCATGGCCAGCTTGGAATGCTCGCTGAGCACGCGCAGCTTGGCGCCCTGGCTGATGCCCATGCCGCCGCCCATGACGACGCCGTCCATCAGCGCGATGTAGGGTTTGGGGTAATGGTGGATCAGATGGTTGAGGCGGTATTCCTCGGTGAAGAAATCCTCCAGTGCCGGGTCGCCCGCGTGGGCCGCCTGGTGGAAGAAGCGGATGTCGCCGCCCGCGCAGAAGGCCGGCGCCTTGCCTTCGCGGCCGGCGCCCAGCACGGCGACCGCCTGGATCTGCGGCGCCGCGGCCCAGTGGCGAAGCAGCGTCGTCAGGTCCCGGATCATGGCCAGCGACAGCGCGTTCAGCGCCTGTGGCCGGTTCAGCGTGATCAGGCCGAGGCAGCCATTGACCTCGGCCAGGATCTGGCCATCGGCAGCGAGGGTCGGGATCAGGTCACTCATGCGTTCTTCAGGGAAGCGGGTTTGACGGAGGGAGGCGCCAGCGCCTCGTTGACGATCAACGCGGCGAGCACGAGGCTACCGCCGATCAGGGCCGCGCTGCCAGGGTGTTCGCCCGCAAAGGCCCAGGCCCACAGCACGCCCAGCAGGGTTTCGGCCTGGCCCAGCAGCGCGATCTCGTGGCTGGGCAGCTCGCGCGCCAGCCGCACGGCCAGCAGACAGGGCAAGGCGAGCTGGAACACGCCCAGGAAGGCCAGCAGGCCCAGGTCGTGCCCACCGGCCTGCAACGGCCAGGCCAGCGGCAGCGTGGCGGCCATGGACAGCAGCGCGCCGATGAGCACGGCGGGCAGCATGTCGGCATGCCCGCCCACCTTCTGCAGCAGGCACCAGTTGCTGGCCGCCGCGAGCGGCACGCCCAGCGCCACGGCGACACCGGTCAGAGGCCCGCCCAGCTGGCCCCCGAACATCCAGGCGATGCCGGCGCCGGCCACGACGATGGCCAGCCAGGTGCGCCCCGGAACGGGCTGGCGCAGGAAGAGCCAGGCGAACAACGCCGTGAACAGCGGCGACAGCGACATCGTGACCAGCACGTTGGCCACCGTCGTCAGCGACAGCGCCACCATGAAGGCCGTGAACATGACGGCCCAGCAGACGCCGGACGCCCACACCGCAACGCCGCGCATCGCACGCACAAGCGCCCTGCCCCGCATCAAGCCGAGGATGGCCAGCAACGCCAGCGCATTGAACGCACTGCGCCAGAACGTGATCTCGAAGCCCCGCGCCGCGTCCAGGTGCCGCGTGACGACGCCCGCCGAGCTCCACATCAGCGTGACCAGCAGCATCAGCAAAACAGCGCTTCGGTGACTCACAGCAGAGCGCCCCTTTCGGGGCGCGGGAATTCAACTGACTAAAGCCCCCTCGCGGAGAGGGCCGGGGAGCTCAACATGCCGCAGGGGCCGCGAGCGAGCTGCGTGCGCTTACGCGCGCGCTGCCCGCTTGCGCTCGTTTTCCGAGAGGAAACGCTTGCGCAGACGAACCGACTTCGGCGTGATCTCGACCAGCTCGTCGTCCTCGATGAACTCGACGCCGTACTCCAGCGTCAGCTCGATGGGCGGCGTGATCTTGATCGCGTCTTCCTTGCCGGAGACGCGGAAGTTGGTCAGCTGCTTGGTGCGCGTCGCATTGACGACGAGGTCGTTGTCGCGGCTGTGGATGCCGACGATCATGCCTTCGTAGACCGGATCGTTGGGCTTGACGAACATGCGACCGCGGTCGTCCAGCTTGCCCAGCGCGTACGTGAAGATCTCGCCGGCGTCCATGGAGATCAGCACGCCGTTCTTGCGGCTGGCGATATCACCCTTGTGCGGCTCGTAGCCGTCGAAGATGTTGCTGATCAGGCCCGATCCACGGGTCAGGTTCAGGAACTCGTTGGAGAAGCCGATCAGGCCACGCGCCGGGATGCGGTACTCCAGGCGCACGCGGCCACGGCCGTCCGGCTCCATGTTGACCAGCTCGCCCTTGCGCTCGCCCAGGGCCTGCATGACGCCACCCTGATGGGCTTCTTCCACGTCGGCCGTCACCAGCTCGATGGGCTCGTGCTTCACGCCGTCGATGTCCTTGAACACCACGCGCGGCTTGGAGACGGCCATCTCGTAGCCCTCGCGGCGCATGTTCTCCAGCAGGATGGTCAGGTGCAATTCGCCACGGCCCATCACTTCGAAGACGCCGTCTTCGTCGGTCTCGCTGACGCGCAGCGCGACGTTGCTCTGCAGTTCCTTCTGCAGGCGGTCCCAGATCTGGCGGCTGGTGACGTACTTGCCTTCGCGGCCAGCCAGCGGGCTGGTGTTGACGCAGAAGTTCATCGTCAGCGTCGGCTCATCGACCTTCAGCATGGGCAGCGGCTGCGGGTCGGTCAGGCTGGTCACGGTCACGCCGATGCCGATCTCGTCGATGCCGTTGATCAGCACGATGTCGCCGGGGCCGGCAACGTTGGTCTGCATGCGGTCCAGGCCCTGGAAGGTCAGCACCTGGTTGACGCGACCCTTGGTGGTCTTGCCGTCCACGCCTTCCATGACGGCCACGTCCATGCCCGGCTTGATGGTGCCCTGGCTGATGCGGCCCACGCCGATGCGGCCCACGAAGGTGGAGTAGTCCAGCGCCGAGATCTGCAGCTGCAGCGGCGCATTGGGGTCGCCCTTCTGCGACGGCACGTGCTTCAGGATGGTGTTGAACAGGGCCGACATGTCGGGGCCCCACTGCTCGCCCGGCGTGCCCTCTTCCAGCGAGGTCCAGCCGTTGATGCCGGAGGCGTAGACGACCGGGAAGTCCAGCTGCTCGTCGGTGGCGCCCAGCTTGTCGAACAGGTCGAAGGCGGCGTTGATGACGGCGTCGGGCTTGGCACCCGGCTTGTCGACCTTGTTGACGACGACGATGGGCTTCAGGCCCAGCGCCAGCGCCTTCTTGGTCACGAAGCGCGTCTGCGGCATCGGACCTTCCTGCGCGTCGATCAGCAGCACCACGCCGTCCACCATGGACAGCGCACGCTCCACCTCACCGCCGAAGTCCGCGTGGCCCGGGGTGTCGACGATGTTGATGTGCGTGCCTTCCCAGCTGACCGCGCAGTTCTTGGCCAGGATGGTGATGCCGCGCTCGCGTTCGATGGCATTGCTGTCCATCACGGTGTCGACCACCTTCTCGTGCTCGGCGAAGGTGCCGCTCTGGCGCAGCAGCTGGTCAACCATGGTGGTCTTGCCGTGGTCGACGTGGGCAATGATGGCAATGTTGCGGATCGGGGTGGTCATGGGAGGTGCTTCTAAAAAAACCGGTTCAGGCTGAGATCAGAGCCTGGACCTCCGGCGGGGTCAACAGGCGGTCGGCGATCAGCTCGCCAGAAGTGATGTGGGCACTGCCCAGGAAAGCCTTGGCCTCCGGGCCGTAGACGCGCACGCGCTCGGCATCGGGCACATCGACGCGGCGGCGCAGGCCGGACAGGAATCGGGTGGCATCGGCCATGTTCAGGCGCAGTTCAGGCGCGTCGGCCAGCAGCCGGTCGGGCGAGGTCAGCAGCGCGGCGCGCTGCTCGTCGGGCATGGCCTCGATGGCGCTCAGCGTGACGGCGCCGTCCAGTGTCAGCCCGCCTGAGCCGGTACGGCGCAGCGCGGCCAGCGACGCGCCCACGCCCAGCGCGGCACCGATGTCTTCGGCCAGCGTGCGGATGTAGGTGCCTTTGCTGCAGCGAACGTCGAGGGTCACGGTGCCAGCCTGCATCGCGACGATGTCGATGCTGTGAATCGTCACGCGGCGGCTCTTGCGCTCGATCTCTATGCCTTGACGGGCGTACTCGTACAGCGCCTTGCCCTCGTGCTTCAGCGCCGAGTACATGGGCGGCATCTGGTCAATCTCGCCGACGAAGGCGCGGCTGGCAGCCTCGATCTGCTCACGGGTGACGTGGTCGGCGTCAAGGCGCTCCAGAACCTCGCCTTCGGCGTCGCCGGTGGTCGTGCGTATGCCCAGGGCCAGCGTCGCCAAATAGCGTTTGTCGGCGTCCAGGCTGAGCTGGCTGAACTTGGTCGCCGCGCCAAAGCACAACGGCAGCAGCCCAGTGGCAAGCGGGTCCAGCGTGCCGGTGTGCCCGGCCTTCTCGGCGCGCAGCAGCCACTTCGCCTTCTGCAGTGCGTCGTTGCTCGACAGGCCCAGCGGCTTGTCGAGCAACAACACGCCGTGCAGCGGACGGCGTTGGATGCGGACGCGCGGCGGGCGGGCCGCGACCGTGGCCTCAGTCATTCGGCTCCCCGTCGTCCGCCGCGCGAGTCGCGTTGGCCTTGTTGATCAGGGCCGTCATCTCCGCCGCGCGCTCGGTGGTGCGGTCGAACTGGAAATGCAGCGTCGGCACCGTGTGGATCTGCAGGCGCTTGAACAGGCCGTTGCGCAGGAAGCCGGCGGCCTCGTTCAGCGCCGCCTGCGTCTCGGCGGCGTCGCCAATCAGCACCGAGAAGAACACCTTGGCGTGGGCGTAGTCGGGCGTGACCTCGACCGCGCTGATGGTCGCCATGCCGATGCGCGGGTCCTTGAGCTCGCGGATCAGCTCCGCCAGATCACGCTGGATCTGGTCGGCGACGCGGAAAGCTCGGTTGGGGATGGCGCGTTTGTGTCTCATGGCGGTTTCCTGAAATAGCAAACCCCGCCCCGAGGGGCGGGGTTAACCCTCAAGCTGGAAGATCAGAGCGTGCGGGCCACTTCCTTGATCTCGAAGAATTCAAGCTGATCACCTTCCTTGATGTCGCTGTAGTTCTTGAGCTTGATGCCGCACTCGAAGCCTTCCTTGACCTCGCGCACGTCGTCCTTCTCGCGGCGCACCGACTCGACCTCGCCCGTGTAGACGACGGTGTTGTCGCGCAGCAGGCGGAAGCGCGCGCCGCGACGCACCAGGCCGCTGGTGACCATGGAGCCGGCCACCGTGCCGATCTTGGAGGCGACGAACACGACGCGGATCTCGGCCGTACCCAGCGCTTCCTCGCGCTGCTCGGGCGCCAGCATGCCGGACATCGCCTTGGTCACATCGTCCACGGCGTCGTAGATGATGCTGTAGTAGCGCAGGTCCACCGCGTTGCCCTCGGCCAGCTTGCGCGCGCCGGCATCGGCACGCACGTTGAAGCCGATGATGACCGCCTTGGACGCGATGGCGAGGTTGATGTCGCTCTCGCTGATGCCACCAACCGCCGCGTGGACGATCTGCACCTTGACCTCGGCGTTGCTGAGCTTGAGCAGCGAGGCGGCCAGCGCTTCCTGCGAGCCCTGCACGTCGGACTTGATGATCAGCGGCAGCGTCTGCACGTCGCCGGCGCCCATCTCGCTGAACATGTTCTCCAGCTTGGCGGCCTGCTGCTTGGCCAGCTTCACGTCGCGGTACTTGCCCGAACGGAAGGTGGCCACTTCGCGGGCACGGCGCTCGTCGCCCAGCACCATGAACTCGTCACCGGCTTGCGGCACTTCGGTCAGACCCTGGATCTCGACCGGGATGGACGGGCCGGCTTCGAGCGTCGCCTTGCCGTCTTCGTCCAGCATGGCGCGCACGCGGCCGAAGGTGGAACCCGCCAGCACGACGTCGCCGCGCTTGAGCGTGCCGCTCTGCACCAGCACCGTGGCCACCGGGCCGCGGCCCTTGTCCAGCTTGGCTTCGATGACCAGGCCCTTGGCCATGGACTCGACCGGCGCCTTCAGCTCCAGCACCTCGGCCTGAAGCAGCACCTGCTCCAGCAGCTCGTCCACGCCCTGGCCGGTCTTGGACGACACGCCCACGAAGGGCGAATCGCCACCGAATTCCTCCGGCACGACTTCTTCGGCCACCAGCTCGCTCTTCACGCGCTCGGCATTGGCCTCGGGCTTGTCGATCTTGGTCATCGCGACCACGATGGGCACGCCGGCCGCCTTCGCGTGGTGGATGGCTTCCTTGGTCTGCGGCATGACGCCGTCGTCGGCCGCGCAGACCAGGATGACGATGTCCGTCGCCTTGGCGCCGCGGGCTCGCATGGCCGTGAAGGCCGCGTGACCCGGGGTGTCCAGGAAGGTGATGGTGCCGCGCGGCGTCTCGACGTGATAGGCGCCGATGTGCTGCGTGATGCCGCCGGCCTCGCCCGCGGCCACACGGCTGCGGCGGATGTAGTCCAGCAGCGAGGTCTTGCCGTGGTCGACGTGGCCCATGACGGTGACGACCGGCGCGCGCGGCAGCGCTTCGTGCTGCTGCTCGGCCGACGTGCCCTCTTCTTCCAGGAAGGCATCGGGATCGTCCAGCTTGGCGGCAAAGGCCTTGTGGCCCATTTCCTCGACCACGATCATGGCCGTTTCCTGGTCCAGCTGCTGGTTGATGGTGACCATCTGGCCCAGCTTCATCAGCTGCTTGATGACCTCGGCAGCCTTGACCGACATCTTGTGGGCGAGGTCGGCCACCGAGATGGTCTCGGGGATATGGACCTCCTGCACCTGCTGCTCGACCGGTGCCTGGAAGCTCGAGCCCCCGTTGCCACCACGGTCGCCGCGGCGGCCCGCGGCACCGCGTGCCGGAGCACGCCAGTTGCCGCCGCCACCCGGGCGGCCGGCGCCGGCGGGGCCGGCACCGATGGTCTTGAGGCCGCGCTTCTTGGCGGCGTCATCGGCCCAGCTGGACGACAGCTTCTCGGACTTGACCGACTTCTTGTCGCCAGGCTTGCCGGTGCCTGCGCTGGCGGGGGCGCCGGCCGGTGCCGGTGCGCCAGCCTTCTTGTGGATGGTGCCCTTGATGCCCGCGCCTTCGGCCGGCTTGGGCTCCTCGGGCTTCTTCGCGATCAGCACCTTCTTGGGCGCATTCATCATCGCGCGGATCTTGGCGGCCTCGTCCTCTGCGGCCTTGCGGCGGCGGGCCAGGTCGTCCTGCTTCTGCTTCTCCTCGGCCGCGGCATCCACGGCCTTGACGACACGCAGTGCCGGCTTGGCGGCCTCGGCGGGCGCGGGCGGCGGCGGGGCCACGACTTCGGGGGCCGGAGCGGGCGGCGGCGGGGCCACGACCGCACTAGGCGCCGGCGCGGACTTGGCGCCGCGCTTGGTGGCCGCAGCCTTGTTGATGGCAGCGGCCTCGGCTGCTGCTGCTGCCGCACTGCGGGCGCGGGCCTCGGCCTGATCTTCGACCTTCTCTTCGGCCTTGGCGGCGGCCGCAGCTGCCGCTGCAGCCGCGGCGGCTTCGGCGGCGGCCTTGGCGGCGGCTTCCGCGGCCGCGGCTTCGGCGGCGGCCTTGGCAGCGGCGGCTTCGCGCGCGGCGCGCTCGGCCTCCTCGCGGGCCTTCACCTTGGCAGCCAGCTCTTCCTCCTGGGCACGCAGTGCGGCGGCCTGGGCCTGAGCCTCTTCCTCGCGGCGCAGCAACTCGGCCTCGTCCGTGCTGGCGCTGGTTTCGTCGGCGGCTTCGTCACGCTTGACGAAGGTGCGCTTCTTGCGCACTTCGACCTGGATGGTGCGGGCCTTGCCGGAGGCATCGGCCTGCTTGATCTCGGTGGTCGACTTCTTGACGAGGGTGATCTTCTTGCGTTCGGTGCCGGCGGTGCCGTGGGCAGAGCGCAGGTGGTCGAGCAGGCGTTCCTTGTCGGTCTCGCTGAGCGAGTCGTCGACGGAAGACTTCTTGACGCCCGCGGCTTGCAGCTGCTCCAGCAGCGTGCCCGCCGGCTTGCTCAGCTCGGCGGCGAATTGGGCGACGGTAGTCACGGCCATGTGGGGATCCTTCAAATTGCTTTCGGTGCGGCGCGGCTTGAGTGCTTGATCAGGCGTTGAACCAGTGTTCGCGGGCCTTCATGATCAGCGCGCGCGCGGCCGCCTCGTCCATGCCGGACAGTTCGACCAGTTCGTCCACGGCCAGGTCGGCCAGGTCGTCGCGGGTGTTGATGCTGCCTTCGGCGAGCTTGGCGAGCAGCTCGGGCGTCATGCCTTCCAGGTCGCGCAGGTCCTGGGAGACTTCCTCGACCTTCTCTTCCTTGGCGATTTCCATCGTCAGCAGCGCGTCCTTGGCACGGGTGCGCAGCTCGGTAACGGTGTCCTCGTCGAAGGCCTCGATCTCCAGCATCTCCTGCATCGGCACGTAGGCGACTTCTTCCAGGCTGGTGAAACCCTCGGCGATCAGGATGTCGGCGACCTCGGCGTCCACGTCGAGCTTGTCGACGAAGAGCTTGCGCACGCTCTCGGTCTCCTGCTCATGCTTGGCGGCGGACTCCTCAGCCGACATGATGTTGATGCGCCAGCCGGTCAGCTCGGACGCCAGGCGAACGTTCTGGCCGCCACGACCGATGGCGATGGCGAGGTTCTCCTCGTCGACAACGACGTCCATCGCGTGACGCTCTTCATCGACGACGATCGACTGCACGTTGGCCGGCGCCAGCGCGCCGATGACGAATTGGGCGGGGTCTTCGCTCCACAGCACGATGTCGACGCGCTCGCCGGCCAGCTCGGTCGTCACGCCGTTGACGCGCGAGCCGCGCACACCGACGCAGGTGCCGATGGGGTCGACGCGGCGGTCATGGCTGACGACAGCGATCTTGGCGCGCGAACCGCTGTCACGGGCGCAGCTCTTGATCTCCAGCAGGCCTTGCTCGATCTCGGGCACTTCCTGGGCAAAGAGTTCCTTCATGAACTCAGGGCTGGAGCGCGACAGCATGATCTGCGGGCCGCGTTGCGTCGGGTCCACGCCCAGGATGACGGCGCGCACGCGGTCACCGGTGCGCAGGTTCTCCTTGGAGATCATCTCGCTGCGCTTCAGGCGGCCTTCGACGCGACCGCTCTCGACGATCATGTCGCCCTTGTCCAGGCGCTTGACGGTGCCGACGAAGATCTTCTCGCCGCGCGACATGAAGTCGTTCAGCAACTGCTCGCGCTCGGCGTCGCGGATCTTCTGCAGGATGACCTGCTTGGCGGCCTGCGCGCCGATGCGGCCAATGGGCACGGACTCGACGGGCTCCTCGATGTGGTCGTCCACCTCGATGTCGGCGATCTGCTCCTGGGCCTCGAACAGCAGGATCTCGGCGTCGGCGTTCTGCAGGCCGGCCTCGTTGGGCACGACATGCCAGCGGCGGAAGGTCTCGTACTCGCCGGAATCGCGGTCGACGCTGACGCGGATGTCGGCTTCACCGCCGTAAATCTTCTTGGTGGCCGAGGCCAGCGCGGCTTCCACCGCACCGAACACGACATCGCGCTCCACGCTCTTCTCGCGCGAGATCGCGTCCACCAGCATCAACATTTCGCGGTTCATTGCTTGAGACCTCCGTCAACCTTGTCTTGGCCGGGCGCAGCCTGGGGCTCTCCCGTTTGTTTCTTAGCCGCTGCCTGCTTCGGCTTGATGACGCCCCGCTGGCCGGGCTTGCGATCGGGCGCCGGCTCGCCGCCGCGCCCCTTGAAACTGAAGGCCGGCACCAGGCGCGCCTCGCGCACCTCGTCCAGCGTGAAGTCCATCGCCTGCTCGGCCGTGCCGTCGTCGAACACCAGGCGCCAGGCCTGGCCGTCGGCCGCGCCGGGCTGCGCGCCGAGCACGCCGCGGTATTTCTTGCGCCCCTGGAAGGGCAACTTCAGAGTGATGTCGATTTCCTGACCGGCAAAGCGCGCGTAATGCGCGGTATTTTTCAACGGCCGATCCAGCCCCGGCGAGGAAACCTCCAGCCGGGCATAGTCAAAGCCTTCGACTTCCAGCACATACTGCAACTGGCGCGTCACCTTCTCGCAGTCATCCACCGTGATCAGCTCACCGGCGTCGGCTTGCGCGGGCAGCTTGTCGATCGTCACGCGCAGCAATCCGCCGGCACTGCGTTCGCAGTCCACGAGTTCGTAACCCAGGCCGGTCACGGTCGTTTCCACAGCGGTTTGCCAACTCATTCGGTGTTACGGTCTTCGCGTCGAAAAGAAAATCGAAAAAGCAAAAAAAATGGGCTGGATGAATCCGCCCACTCGTTCACCGGATATCGCGCACCGGGGGATGCCGTCCGGTACTCGTCGGGAACCTCTGTCGAGATCTCCCGTTTCTGGTGAAGCTCGGATTGTACTGTGCAAGTCCCGTGCCGGCAAGCCGCCTCCCCCTAGACATGCCAGAATCGCGGGCTGTTTGAGACCTCACAGGAGACAAGAATGGGCTTTCTCGCCGGCAAGCGGCTGCTGATCACGGGCGTGCTGTCCAACCGCTCCATCGCCTACGGCATTGCCCGCGCCTGCCACCGCGAAGGCGCAGAGCTGGCCTTCAGCTACCAGGGCGAGCGCTTCAAGGACCGTATCAGCGAGTTCGCCGCCGAATTCGGCTCCAGCCTGATCTATGACTGCGACGTCACCAGCGACGAGCAGATGCAGGCCTTGTTCGACCAGCTCGGCGAGGTGTGGCCGGAGTTCGACGGCTTCGTCCACTCCATCGGCTTTGCGCCGCGCGACGCGATCGCGGGCGACTTCCTCGACGGCATGACGCGCGAGAACTTCCGCATCGCCCACGACATTTCGGCCTACAGCTTCCCCGCCATGGCCAAGCTGGCCGCGCCGCGGCTGCGCCAGGGCTCGTCGCTGCTGACGCTGAGCTACCTGGGCGCCGACCGCTTCGTGCCCAACTACAACACCATGGGCCTGGCCAAGGCCAGCCTGGAGGCCAGCGTGCGCTACCTGGCCCACTCCCTGGGCGACAAGGGCGTGCGCGTGAACGGCATCTCGGCAGGCCCGATCAAGACGCTGGCGGCCTCCGGCATCAAGGACTTCGGCAAGCTGCTGAGCCAGTTCGCCAGCGCCGCACCGATCCGCCGCAACGTGACCATCGACGACGTGGGCAACGCCGCGGCCTTCCTGCTGTCGGACCTGGCCGGCGGCGTCAGCGCCGAGATCCTCTACGTGGACGGCGGCTTCAGCCACGTCGCGCTCGCCGGCGAATAAACCGCGCGCCTCCCCAAGCAACAAGGGCTCCTCTCGGAGCCCTTGTTTTATTGCTTCACGCAGTCCACGTAGTAGTGGCCGCGCCCGGTCTCCTCGTCCACCTCGTGCACGAGGCCGTGCACATCGGTCGCAAAGCCCGGGAACTTGGCATTGAAGCCACGCGTGAACTTCAGGTAGTCGACGATCTTCCTGTTGAAGCGCTCGCCCGGGACCAGCAGCGGAATGCCGGGCGGGTAAGGCGTCAGCAGCGAGGTCGTGATGCGGCCTTCCAGCTCGTCGATGCCGACACGCTCGGTCTTGCGCTGCGCGATGTGGGCATAGGCATCCGTGGGCGTCATGGCCGGCTGCAGGTTGGACAGGTACATGTCCGTCGTCAGGCGCGCGATGTCACCCTCGGCATAGGCCTGGTGGATGGCCTGGCAGAGGTCGCGCAGGCCCATGCGCTCGTACTTGGGATGCTGGGCACAGAACTCGGGCAGGATGCGCCACAGCGGCGCGTTCTTGTCATAGTCGTCCTTGAACTGCTGCAGTGCGGTCAGCAGCGTGTTCCAGCGGCCCTTGGTGATGCCGATGGTGAACATGATGAAGAAGGAGTACAGCCCCGTCTTCTCGACGACCACGCCGTGCTCCACGAGGAACTTGGTGACGACGGACGCCGGGATGCCGGTGGCGGCAAAGCGGCCTTCCATGTCCAGCCCCGGCGTGATGATGGTGGACTTGATCGGGTCCAGCATGTTGAAGCCCTCGGCCAGCGCGCCGAAGCCATGCCATTCCTCGTCGGCATGCAGCATCCAGTCGGCCGCCACCGGCTCCCCACCCTCCTCGGCACGCAGGAAGTCAGGCCCCCAGACCTTGAACCACCAGTCGTCGCCGTAGTCGCCCTCCACCTTGCGCATCGCGCGGCGGAAGTCCAGCGATTCGCGGATGCTTTCCTCCACCAGCGCCGTGCCGCCGGGCGGCTCCATCATCGCGGCGGCCACGTCGCAGCTCGCGATGATGGAGTACTGCGGCGAGGTCGACGTGTGCATCAGGTAGGCCTCATTGAAGAGGTGCTTGTCGAGCTTCACCGACTGCGAGTCCTGCACCAGCACCTGCGAGGCCTGCGAGATGCCGGCCAGCAGCTTGTGGGTGGACTGGGTCGCATAGACCATGGCCTCCTTGGGGCGCGGGCGGTTCTTGCCCATCGCGTGGAACTGCCCATAGAAGTCATGGAAGGCCGCGTGCGGCAGCCAGGCCTCGTCGAAATGCAGCGTCGGGATGTACCCGTCGAGCTTCTTCTTGATGGTCTCGGTGTTGTAGAGCACGCCGTCGTAGGTGCTCTGCGTCAGCGTGACGATGGAGGGCCTGACGGTCGCCGGGTCGACATGGGCCAGCAGCGGGTTGGCGGCGATCTTGGCGCGGATCGCCTCGGGGCTGAACTCACTCTCGGGGATGGGCCCGATGATGCCGTAGTGGTTGCGCGTCGGCGTCATGAAGACGGGGATGGCGCCGCACATGATGATGGCGTGCAGATTGCTCTTGTGGCAGTTGCGGTCGATGACGACCACGTCGCCCGGCGCGACCGTGTGGTGCCACACCATCTTGTTGGAGGTGGACGTGCCGTTGGTGACGAAGAAGCAGTGGTCGGCATTGAAGATGCGCGCGGCGTTCTTCTCCGACGCGGCGACCGGGCCGGTGTGGTCCAGCAGCTGGCCGAGCTCCTCCACCGCATTGCAGACGTCGGCGCGCAGCATGTTCTCGCCGAAGAACTGGTGGAACATCTGGCCCACGGGGCTCTTCAGGAAGGCGACGCCGCCCGAGTGGCCCGGGCAGTGCCAGGAGTAGGAGCCGTCCTGGGCGTAGTCCATCAGCGCCTTGAAGAAGGGCGGCGCCAGGCCGTCGAGATAGCTCTTGGCCTCGCGGATGATGTGGCGGGCCACGAACTCAGGCGTGTCCTCGAACATGTGGATGAAGCCGTGCAGCTCGCGCAGCACGTCGTTGGGCAGGTGCTGGCTCGTGCGCGTCTCGCCGTAGACGTAGATGGGGATGTCCGGGTTGCGGTTGCGGATCTCGCCGATGAATTTGCGCAGGTTCAGCACGGCCGGATCGAGGTCGGGGCCGGAGGTGAACTCCTCGTCGTCGATGGACAGGATGAAGGCCGAGGCGCGGCTCTGCTGCTGGGCGAACTGCGACAGGTCGCCATAGCTCGTCACACCCAGCACCTCCATGCCCTCTTTTTGGATGGCCTCGGCCAACGCACGGATGCCCAGGCCCGAGGTGTTCTCGGAGCGGTAGTCCTCGTCGATGATGACGATGGGAAAGTGAAAACGGATCATCGCGGCCTCCAGCGGGCGGGCATCAAAAAAACGAAGCCGCGAAGTGTAGGGCCGCAGCGTGTCCCGGCCATGTCGCCGCAGCCCCTGCGCCGCCCTACACTGACCTTTCAACAAAGACCGAGGGAGACGGCATGGACTGGAGCTGGAGCACCTATTGGTGGATCGCCGCGGGCATACTGGTCGCCGCAGAGCTGGCCAGCGGCACCTTCTATCTGCTGATGCTGGCCCTGGGCGCCGCGGCAGGCGCCCTGGCCGCCCATCTCGGGCTGGGTCTCCCGGGCCAGATGCTGGTCGCGGCCGCCGTTGGCGGCGCGGCGACTACGGCCTGGCATATGCGCCGCCGCGGGGGCGAGCCGGCGGCGCCGGCAGCCAGCAATCCCGACGTGAACCTGGACATTGGCCAGACCGTGCATGTCGAGGCCTGGTCGGCCGAAGGCACGGCCCAGGTCCAGTACCGCGGCGCGGCCTGGCAGGCCCGCTACATCGGCCAGACGCCCGCCGAAAGTGGCCGGCACGTGATCCGCGCCATCGAAGGCAGCCGCCTGCTGCTGGACCGTTGACCCACCTCCCCTAGCAAACCCGTTCGAGAGGCCACATGGAAATCGCACTCGTCATCCTCGTCATCGCCGCCATCTTCGTGGCCCGCTCGATCAAGGTCGTGCCCCAGCAGCACGCCTGGGTGGTCGAGCGCCTGGGGCGATATCACGCCACGCTGACGCCGGGCCTGAACTTCCTCGTACCTTTCGTCGACCGCCTGGCGTACAGGCACTCGCTGAAGGAAATCCCGCTCGACGTGCCCAGCCAGATCTGCATCACCAAGGACAACACGCAGCTGACCGTCGACGGCATCCTCTACTTCCAGGTCACCGACCCGATGCGCGCCAGCTACGGCGCCAGCAACTACGTTGTCGCGATCACGCAGCTGGCGCAGACCACGCTGCGCTCTGTCATCGGCCGCATGGAGCTGGATCGCACCTTCGAAGAACGCGCCGTCATCAACACCTCGGTCGTGGAGGCGCTGGACGAGGCGGCGCTGAACTGGGGTGTCAAGGTGCTGCGCTACGAGATCAAGGACCTGACGCCGCCGCCGGCCATCCTGCACTCCATGCAGGCCCAGATCACTGCCGAACGTGAAAAGCGCGCGCTGATCGCCGCATCGGAAGGCCGGCGCCAGGAGCAGATCAACATCGCCACCGGCGAGCGCGAGGCGGCGATCGCGAAGTCCGAAGGCCAGAAGCAGGCCGAGATCAACAAGGCCCAGGGCGAGGCGGCCGCCATCACGGCGGTGGCCGATGCGACGTCCGACGCGATCCGCAAGATCGCCGCCGCCATCGAGCAGCCGGGCGGTGGACAGGCCGTGCAGCTCAAGGTCGCCGAGAAGGCCGTCGATGCCTACGCCCACCTGGCACAGAAGAACAACACGATGATCGTGCCGGGCAACATGACCGAGGTCGCCGGCCTGATCGGCACCGCCATGGCGCTGCTCAAGGGCGGCGTGAAACCCTGAGACCTGAAAATAAAAAAACCCGCGAAGCCGCCCTAAGGGCGGTCGCGGGTGCAAGACGTTCGGGGGGCGCCGAACGAAAGCGATGGAGGTGTCGCTTTTCCTGTTAAGGGTCCTGTCAAAGGTCTCGCTGCAGGCTTAGTTACCACCGCCGTAAGGCAGACCCAACAATTCGGCAATCAGTGTCCACATAACTTGCTCCCATCTGGCCATCGGGCCGTACACAGATGAGCGCAGTTTGTCGGAGGGTCGCTCGGCAGGGAACTACAAACCCTGGTAGGGGCGCATTCAAAGCAGGCCCAACTCCATCGCCTTCAAAACGGCGTGAGGCTTGTTCGAAACATCCAGCTCCTTGAAGAGCTGCTTCATGTGGTAATTGACCGTGTTCTCGCTGATGCCGAGGATGCTGCCTACGACCCAGGCACTTTTGCCTTCCATCGTCAGCTTGAGGATCTCAAGCTGACGCACAGACAGCTTCGGCTTGTTGTCCTGGCCCTTGGACGACAACAGCAGCCGCGCTGCCGCGTCCTGAGCATGAACCGCCAGAAGCTGAAGATCGGCAATCATCCGATTGAGCTTGACCGAGTCCTTCGGCAGCGCCTTGTCGCGGTCGACGCCGAGCAGAAACCGTCGATAGCCGGGCATGTGAACGCTGACCGCCAGACCTGCCCTATACCCGAACGGGGCCTGCATTTCCCATAGATCGCCGGCGTCGGCGTTGACGTAGAGGCTTTGGTCGTAGATCAGCGGCGTTGAATGCCGCATCACATGCTGGTGGACCGGATCCCTCTTGGCGTTCGACGCGTCATTGAACGCTTCCAGGAAAGCAGTCGGCGTGTTGCTGATCGTGACGTATTCGGTCTTGGCCCCCGGCCCACGGTGCTCATAGGCCAGAACTCCTGCAATCAAACCAAAGTCCAGGTCATTGGCGAAGTCGATCAGCCCTTGCTTGAAGGACGCGAAATCTTCCGCTTGACTGACTTGTTCGTACCGCTGCAGGTTCATGCGCTACTAGGGTTGGTAGGAGCAGCCTGGCCCGGGTGAACGCAAACTGCAAACCATCCAAATGAGAGGAGTCCCGAATGCAGATTGCAGCTTGGCAACTGATGGCCTGCGAGACGGTCGTCAAGACTGTAAACGAGTTCGAATTAGCGACCCATGAGCTGCGGCAAGTGGGAAGTAGTGTCAGAGTGCACGATTCACGCTCTGGGCTGCGTTCTGGGCAGGAGGTCTGGGCCACGTCGGATGGCGGCGAGCCCATCCAGATCGCCTGGGAGTGGACCGAGATCCAACCTGACGTCGTCGCGCTGTTCGATCCGATGAACATCCTCTGCAATGTCGCGCTGATTGATGGCCACGGGCATACGCTGGCACGCTCGCGCCGCATGCTGCACCTCAACAATGTCATCCATCAACTCGACTGGCGCGATGCATTGGACAGGCGCGGCGCAAATCGAACCCGTAATTTGCAGGCATGAGCCTCGTATTGCGCTATGATGGCGGGCTTGCAGGAGAGGTGGATGAGCGGTTTAAGTCGCACGCCTGGAAAGCGTGTGTGGGTTAATAGCCCACCGCGGGTTCGAATCCCGCCCTCTCCGCCAAGCATGAACGGGCCCCTCAGGGCCCGTTTTGCTTTCCGCGCCGCTCCATTCGCATCGCTCGACTGCAATTCGTCCCCGGGAAAGCGCAATTCGTCGCTCGACGCTGGCTTGCCGGCCTCACATGCTGAACACTGCAACGCGTGCCTTGCCGTCTGCAAGGCGGGAGGTAGAGATGACGCGACTGCTTAGGGGATGGATGAGCCTGTGCCTGGCGCTCGGCCTGGTGGCTGGCGGCTTTCCAGCGCAGGCCAGCGAGGTCGTCAAGCTGGCGCGCCTGGTCGTCAGCGGCAAGCGCAGCCCCAGCGAAGCTCCGCGCACCAGTTCCGCCGAGTCCCGCCCGGCCGGCACCGCCGGCCCGCAAGCCCATGGCAGTGACGGTGGCACCGATGAGGCCGGCACGGCGCCGGCGCCCTCACGCGGAGTCTCCTGACGATCCCCATACCTCTCGAGCCCAAAAGAAAATGCGCCGAGGCCCGCGAGGGCTTCGGCGCATTGGCATTTTGGCGGAGTGGACGGGGCTCGAACCCGCGACCCCCGGCGTGACAGGCCGGTATTCTAACCAACTGAACTACCACTCCGCGTGGGATGAATTCGATACCGTCTTTCGACAATATCCAAGCTCATCAAACTTGGCGTCCCCTAGGGGATTCGAACCCCTGTAATCACCGTGAAAGGGTGGTGTCCTAGGCCTCTAGACGAAGGGGACTGAATTTTCAAAACTACTGCGAAGCCACCGAATATCCCAAGGGATATCTGGTGGAGGTAAGCGGGATCGAACCGCTGACCTCTTGCATGCCATGCAAGCGCTCTCCCAGCTGAGCTATACCCCCGTCAAATGACGGTCGCAAAAAATAAACGGCCGTATTGGCCGTTCATTTATCGGGCGAACCCGATGGAATCCTTGGCGGAGTGGACGGGGCTCGAACCCGCGACCCCCGGCGTGACAGGCCGGTATTCTAACCAACTGAACTACCACTCCGCGTGGGATGATTTTAATACCGTCTTTCGACAATATCCAAGCTCATCAAACTTGGCGTCCCCTAGGGGATTCGAACCCCTGTAATCACCGTGAAAGGGTGGTGTCCTAGGCCTCTAGACGAAGGGGACGAAACCTTCGCGACTTGAACTGCGCGCCACTCAAAAACCCCTAAGGATTCTTGGTGGAGGTAAGCGGGATCGAACCGCTGACCTCTTGCATGCCATGCAAGCGCTCTCCCAGCTGAGCTATACCCCCAATGTGCTTACGTTTTGATTTGCGATCTTGTCGTTACCGACTCAATCGCTCATCGCTTCGTTTGCAGCGCTGTTCAAGCGAGACCAAGAGTATATGACGAAATTCAGGTGGATTGCAAGCGATCGAGAACTTTTTTCTGTTCGAAGTGCTCCAGCACCGCATCCAGGCTGGGCGTCTGCGTGCGGCCGCACACCAGCACGCGCACCGGCACCGCCAGTTGCGGCATCTTCAATCCGGTCGCCGCCAGCGTGTCCTTCAGCGCCTGCTGGATGCCGGATTTGCTCCACTCCGTCAGGGCAGCCAGGCGCTCGGCCAGCATGGCCAGCGCGGGGCGCACCGCATCCGTGACGTGGGCCGCCCGGTCCTCCGCGGAGGGTGCGACCGGCGCGAAGTACATGGCCAGCCAGCCGGCCAGCGCCGCAACGGTCGCGCAGCGCTCCTTGAACAGCCCGACCTTGGGCTGGACCTGCTCCAGCGTCACGGCGATGCCCTGGGCTGCCAGCTGCACCACGGCCAGCTCTGCCAGCCGGGTTTCGTCGATCTGCTTCACGTAGTGGCCGTTGACCCAGTCCAGCTTGGCCGGGTCCCATTGCGCAGGACTCTTGGAAAGGTGCGAGCCGTCGAACCAGCTCACCATCTGCGCGGCCGAGAACAGCTCGTCATCGCCATGGCTCCAGCCCAGGCGGGCCAGGTAGTTCAGCATGGCCTCGGGCAGGTAGCCGTTGGCGGCGTAGTCCATCACGCTGACGGCGCCACGGCGCTTGGACAGCTTCAGGCCGTCGTCGCCCAGGATGATGGGCAGGTGGCCGAAGGCAGGCAGCGGCGCGCCCAGCGCGTTGAAGATGTTGATCTGCCAGGGCGTGTTGTTGACATGCTCGTCGCCGCGGAACACATGGCTGATGCGCATGTCCCAGTCGTCGACGACGACGGCGAAGTTGTAGGTCGGCACGCCATCGGCACGGGCGATGATGAGATCGTCGATCTCGCGGTTGTTGATCGTGATCGAACCCTTGACGACATCGTCCCAAGTCACGTCGCCATCGACGGGGTTGGCGAAGCGCACGACCGGCTTCACGCCCTCGGGCGGCACAGGCAGCAGCTTGCCGGGCTCCGGGCGCCAGCGGCGGTCGTACAGCGTCTTCTCGCCGCGGGCACGCTGGGCCTCGCGCATGGCGTCCAGCTCCGCCGGCGTGGCGTAGCAGTGGTAGGCCTTGCCTTCGGCGATCAACTGCTCGATGACGGCCTGGTAACGGTCCAGGCGTTGCATCTGGTAGATCGGGCCCTCGTCGTAGGAGAGGCCCAGCCAGTTCATCGCCGCGATGATCTGGTCCACCGAGTCCTGCGTGGAGCGCGCGACGTCGGTGTCCTCGATGCGCAGCACGAACTCGCCGCCATGGTGGCGGGCATAGGCCCAGGAATAGAGCGCGGTGCGGGCCGTGCCCAGGTGCAGGAAGCCAGTCGGCGACGGCGCGATGCGCGTGCGGACCTTGTCGAATTGGGAAGTCATCGGGTCGTGAGGGTGGAAAGGCCGCGCAGCAGGTCGTCGCAGATGTCGTCGACATGCTCCAGGCCGACGGCCAGGCGGATCAGGCCCTGGCCTATGCCCGCGGCCTGGCGCTGCGCCTCGCTGAGGCGGCCGTGCGAGGTCGTCGCGGGGTGGGTGATGATGGTCTTGGTGTCGCCCAGGTTGGTGGCGATGGAGACAACGCGCGTGCTGTCGATGACGTGGAAGGCCGCGGCGCGTTGGGCCTCGGGCGTGTCGCCCTTGAGGTCGAACGACACCACCGCCCCGCCCTGCCCGCTCTGCTGGCGCATGGCCAGTTCATGCTGGGGGTGCGAGGCCAGGCCCGGGTAGTAGACGCGGTCGACCTCGGGCTGGGCTTCGAGCCAGCGCGCGACGGCCAGCGCCTGCTCGCTCTGCGCCTTCATGCGCAGCGACAAGGTCTCCAGGCCCTTCAGCACGACCCACGCGTTGAACGGCGCCAGGGTCATGCCCACCGTGCGCAGGATGGGGCCGAAGACGTCGCGGATCAGCTTGTTGGGGCCGCACAGCGCACCGGCCATCACGCGGCCCTGGCCATCCATGTACTTGGTGGCCGAGTGCATGACGATGTCGGCGCCCATGCCGGCCGGGCGCTGCAGGGCTGGCGTCGAATAGGTGTTGTCGACCGCCAGGATGGCGCCCGCGCCATGGGCCAGCTCGGCCAGCGCGCGGATGTCGCAGACCTCGGTCAGCGGGTTCGTGGGCGTCTCGGCGAACAAGAGCCTGGTCGTCGGCTTGATGGCCGCGCGCCATTCGGCCAGGTCAGTCTGCGACACGAACGTCGTCTCGACGCCGAACTTGCCGAATTCCTTGGCGAACAGGTTGATCGTGGAGCCGAACACCGAGCGCGAGCAGACGACATGGTCGCCTGCCTTCAGCACGCCCATGCCCAGCAGCAGGATGGCGCTCATGCCGGTGGACGTCGCGATGGCGGCCTCGGTGCCCTCCATCGCGGCCAGGCGGGCCTCCAGGCTGCGCACGGTCGGGTTGCTGGTGCGCGAGTAGGTGAAGTCCTCGGAGTTGGAGAACTTGCGCGCCGAGGTCTCGGCATCCGACTGCACGTAGGCCGTCGTCAGGAACAAGGCCTCGGAGTTCTCGCCGTGCTGGCTGGGCGCCAGCGCCGTGCGCACGGCCAAGGTCTCTGGCCGCAGTCCTTCGGGCAGGGGGCGGTGGTCGCTCATGGGTCAGCCCCTCACGGCTCGCTGCCGCTTTGCAGCGCCAGCCGGCTGCGCGCGTCGGCATCCTCGTCGCCCGGCTGGCTGGTGCGCTGCTCGCGCATCGCGGCGAAGTCCGCCAGGCTGACGTCGCCCGTCACGTAGTGGCCGTCGAAGCAGCTCGCCTCGAAGCCTGCCAGGCCCGGGTGCAGCGCGGCGACGACGCGCTTCATCGCGTCCACGTCCTGGTAGATCAGCGCATCGGCGCCGATGTACTCGCGGATCTCCTCGATGCTGCGGCCATGGGCGATCAGCTCCTCCTGCGTCGGCATGTCGATGCCGTAGACGTTGGGGAAGCGCACCGGCGGCGCCGCCGAGGCCAGGTAGACCTTGCGGGCGCCGGCGTCACGCGCCATCTGCACGATTTCCTTGGACGTGGTGCCGCGCACGATGGAGTCGTCCACCAGCAGCACGTTGCGGTTCTTGAACTCCAGGCCTATGGCGTTGAGCTTCTGGCGCACACTCTTCTTGCGCGCGCCCTGCCCCGGCATGATGAAGGTGCGGCCCACGTAGCGGTTCTTCACGAAACCCTCGCGGTAGGGCTTGCCGATGCGGTGCGCCAGCTGCATGGCCGACGGGCGGCTGCTCTCTGGGATGGGGATGACGACGTCGATCTCGTTGGGCGGCATCGTCGAGATGACGCGCTGGGCCAGCGTCTCACCCATGTTGAGCCGCGCCTGATAGACCGAAATGCCGTCCATCACCGAGTCCGGGCGCGCCAGGTAGACGAACTCGAACATGCAGGGGTTGAGCGCCGGGCTATCGTTGCACTGCTCGGTGTGGAGCTGGCCGGCCATGTCGATGAACAAGGCCTCGCCGGGCGCCACGTCGCGCTCGAGCTGGTGACCCGTACCTTCGAGGGCGACGCTTTCGCTGGCCACCATGAAGTCGCCGCTGCCCGAACGACCGAAACACAGCGGGCGGATGCCGAAGGGGTCGCGGAAGGCCAGCAGGCCATAGCCGGCGATCAGCGCGATGACGGCATAGCTGCCCTTGATGCGCTTCTGCACCGCGCGCACCGCGGAGAAGATCTCCTTGGGCGCCAGCGGCAGGTCGCGCGCAGCCTGTTGCAGCTCGTGGGCCAGCACGTTGATCAGCACCTCGGTGTCGCTCTCGGTGTTGATGTGGCGGTGGTCGACGGCGAACAGCTCCTCCTTCAGGGCGTGGGCATTGGTCAGATTGCCGTTGTGCACCAGCACGATGCCGAACGGTGCATTCACGTAGAAGGGCTGGGCCTCTTCCTCGCTGTAGGCGTTGCCGGCCGTCGGGTAACGCACCTGGCCCAGGCCGATGTTGCCGGGCAGCGCGCGCATGTTGCGGGTGCGGAACACGTCGCGCACCATGCCGCGCGCCTTGTGCATGAAGCACTTGTGGCCCTGCATGGTGACGATGCCGGCGGCGTCCTGGCCGCGGTGCTGCAGCAGCAGCAGCGCGTCGTAGAGGAGCTGGTTGACGGGGGAGGCAGCGAGAGTGCCGACGATGCCGCACATGGCAGGGGTCCTTATTCGGTCGATTCCGCCTCAGATGGGGTCATCGAGCGGGAAATGAAACGGGCAACGGGTTCGGGCAGCAGCGGCGTGACGTCGCGCAGCACGCCGGCCAGCAGGGGCGCGGCGCGCGAGGCCTGCCAGGTGGTCGACTGGGCCAGGGGCGACGCGCCGATGACCAGCACCAGCAGCAGCGCGATGAAGACGCCGCGCAGCGCGCCGAAGCCGGCGCCGCCAAGGCGGTCCAGCACGGACAGCGGCGTGGCATGGATGAGCGTCTTGACGAGGCGCGTGGCCAGGCTCCACACGACCAGCACGCAGCAGAAAGCCAGCACCAGCGCAACGAGGTGCAGCGCGGCGGGGCCGAACTTGTCCTGGGGCAGCAAGGCCTCCACGACGGGCGCCAGCGGCGGCGCGGCGAAATAGGCGACGACCCAGCCGGCCAGCGACATGACCTCGAACACGAGGCCGCGCCACAGGCCGATGCCGATGGAGATCAGCAGCAGCGCGAGCAGCGCGAGGTCGACCCAGCTCAGCGCGACGTCCATGGCAGCGTCCTTACAGCGTCAGGATGGCGCCGGGCAGGCCCGCACCCTTGAGCTTGGCGGCAGCACGCTCGGCCTCGTCGCGGCTGGCGAACGGGCCCAGGCGCACGCGCACGCGGCGGCCGTCAGCCGTGTCCACGGCCTGGGCATAGGTCTTGAGGCCCAGCTTCTCGACCTTGCTGCGCATGTCCTGGGCGGCCTTGTTCTCGCCATAGGCACCCACCTGCACGATGAAGCGGCCGGCCACGGCCGGCGCGGCGGCCGGCTCCTTGCCGTCCAGCAGCGCCTGGGCGCGGGCACCGTCGGCGGCGTGGGGCTTGGGCTTGTCGACGGGCTTGTCGCCGGACTTCTCGACGTGCTTCTCGGCGACCTTGACGGGAGGCTTCTCCTGCGACCTCTCGGCCACCGGCTTCTCGGCGGGCTTCTCGAGCGGCTTCTCTGCCGGCTTCTCGACGGGCCTTTCGACCGGCTTTTCAACGGCCTTCTCGGCCATCGGCGGCGGGCTGGCCGCTGCCACCACCGGCTCGGGCGTCGACGCCGGTTCGGCCTGCGCCAGCGGCTCGCGCGTGGGCACGACCAGCGGCGGTGCGGTCTCCTTGCGCGGGATGTCTATGGGCAAGTCCACGGGAATGGGCCGCGGCTGCGTCTCGAAGATGAGCGGAAAACCCACCACGCCGGCCGCCACCAGCACCGCCGCACCGATGAGGCGGCGGCGGGCGCGGACGCGCAGCACCTGCACGTCCTCGGCCGCGGAGGCCTTGGCGCCGGACTTGGCCGACTTCTTGGGCGCCGCCGCGGTGGCGGCGGCATCGCGCTTGAGGAAGGAAAACAGGCCCATCGGCGGCGTCTGGCTTCAGTGGAGGGTGGGAGGCTGAGGTTCGGCGGCGCCGGCGGTCACGCGGGGCAGGCCCTGCTGCAACACGCCCCCCACGGTGTAGAAGGATCCGAAGACGAGGATTCTATCGGCCGTGGTCGCGCCGGTCGCCGCAGCATGCAGGGCGTCGAGAGGGTTGGCATGGGTATGCGTCGCCACGCCGGGCGGCGTCTTCAGGCCGGCGGCGAGGAAGGCGGCCTGCAGCTGCCCGGCTGTCGCGGCGCGCGGGATGGGCAGGTCGGTGAAGTGCCAGACATCCACCAGCGGCGCGATCCGGGCCAGGATGCCGGCCAGATCCTTGTCCGCCATCGCGCCGAAGACGGCATGGGTGCGCGGGAAGAAACCCATCTGGTCCAGGTTTTGTGCCAGTGCCGCCACGGCGTGCGGGTTGTGGGCCACGTCCAGAACGACGGCCGGCTGGCCGGCCAGCACCTGGAAGCGGCCGGGCAGCTCGACCAGGGCCAGGCCGGTGCGCACGGCCTGGGCGCTGATGGGCAGGCGATCGGCCAGCGCCTCGAAGGCGGCCAGCACGCCGGACGCGTTCAGCAACTGGTTCACGCCGCGCAACGCCGGGTAGGCCATGCCGGAGAAGCGCTTGTCGCGCCCGGCCCATTGCCACTGGGTGCGGTCGCCGCTGAACGTGAAGTCGCGCCCCAGTTGGCGCAGGTCGGCGCCGATCTCCAGCGCCCGCTCAGCCAGCGAGGCCGGCGGCATGGGGTCGCTGACGACGACCGGCCGGCCGGTGCGCATGATGCCGGCCTTCTCGCGGCCGACGCTGTCACGGTCCGGGCCGAGGAACTCGGTGTGATCCAGGTCGATGCTGGTGATGACGGCGCAGTCGGCGTCGATGACGTTGACGGCGTCCAGCCGCCCGCCCAGGCCCACCTCGAGGATGACCAGGTCCAGCGGCTCGTGCTGCAGCCGGCGCATGATGGCCAGCGTGGTGAACTCGAAGTAAGTCAGCGTGATGTCGCCGCGCGCGGCCTCGACGGCCTCGAAATGCGGCTCCAGCGACTCGGCTGCCACCGGCGCGCCGCCGACGCGGCAGCGCTCCTGGAAATGCACGAGATGGGGCTTGATGTACAACCCCACGCGATAGCCCGCATGCAGCGCGATGGACTCCAGCATCGCGCATGTCGAGCCCTTGCCGTTGGTGCCGGCGACGACGATGGTGGGACAGTCAAAGGCGATGCCCAGCCGCCGCTTCACCGTCGCCACGCGGTCCAGCGTCATGTCGATGGTCTTGGGATGCAGGCGCTCGCAGTGCGCGAGCCAGTCTTCAAGCGTCATGGCGGATCGAAAAAAACAAAGCCAGGCACGGGGGCCTGGCTCGGAACTCTGGGGACGACGCTCAGGCCACCGCGTCGGCGCTCTGACGCTGAAGCATGGCGAGCTGGCGGGCGATCGTTTCGCGCAGTTGGCGACGGTCCACGATCATGTCGACGGCACCCTTCTCCAGCAGGAACTCGGCGCGCTGGAAGCCCGGCGGCAGCTTCTCGCGCACGGTGTTCTCGATGACCCGCGGGCCGGCGAAGCCGATCAGCGCCTTGGGTTCGGCCAGCACGATGTCGCCGACGAACGCGAACGAGGCCGACACGCCGCCCATGGTCGGGTCGGTCAGCACGCTGATATAGGGCAGCTTGGCCTTGGCCAGGCGGGTCAGCGCCGCGTTCGTCTTGGCCATCTGCATCAGCGACAGCAGGCCTTCCTGCATGCGCGCGCCGCCGGTGGCGGTGAAGCAGATGAAGGGCGTCTTCTGCTCTATGGCCGTCTCGACGCCGCGCACGAAGCGCTCGCCAACGACGGAACCCATGGAGCCGCCCATGAAGTCGAACTCGAAGCAGGCCGCGACGACCGGCACGCTCATGATGGCGCCGCCCATGACGACCAGCGCGTCGGTCTCGCCGGTGTTCTCCAGCGCTTCCTTCAGGCGGTCAGGGTACTTCTTGCTGTCCTTGAACTTCAGCGCGTCGACCGGCAGCACCTCTTGACCGATCTCGTAGCGACCCTCGCCGTCGAGAAAGGCGTCCAGGCGCGCACGCGCGCCGATGCGGTGGTGATGCGAGCACTTGGGGCAGACGTTGATGTTCTGCTCCAGGTCAGTCTTGTAGAGCACCGTCTCGCAGCTGGGGCACTTGATCCACAGCCCTTCCGGCACGGTGCGCCGGTCTGCCGGGTCGCCTTGCTGGATCTTGGGCGGGAGCAGTTTGTCGAGCCAACTCATGTCTCAGTCCTTGTCGAGTGCGGCGCGGATTTCACGGATGAAGGCCGCGCCAGTCAAGGCGACATTATCGGCTGGCTGGCGCTCCAGCAACTCGACCAGCTTGGAACCGATGACCACGGCGTCCGAAACGTCGGCCACCGCCCGTGCCGTCACGCCGTCGCGGATGCCGAAGCCCACGCCCACCGGCACGCTGACATGCCGGCGTATGCGGGGCACGGCTTCCGCCACGGCGGCCGTGTCCAGGTGGCCGGCACCGGTCACGCCCTTCAGCGACACGTAGTAGACGTAGCCGCTGGCGAGCCGCCCCACCTGGGCCATGCGGGCCTCGGTGGACGTCGGCGCGAGCAGGAAGATCGCGTCCATGCCGGCGGCGCGCAACCTGGCGGCGAACTCCTCGCACTCCTCGGGCGGGTAGTCGACGATGAGCACACCGTCGACGCCGGCCGCCTTGGCATCGGCCACGAAGGCGTCCAGGCCGTAGCGCTCGACCGGGTTGGCATAGCCCATCAGCACCAACGGCGTCCTGTCGTTGCGGGCGCGGAACTCTCGCGCATAGGCCAGCACCGTACGCAGACTGACGCCCTGCTTCAGGGCGCGCTCGCCGGCACGCTGGATGACGGGGCCGTCGGCCATGGGGTCAGAGAACGGCACGCCCAACTCGATGACGTCGGCGCCGGCCTCGGCCATGGCCAGCAGCAGGTCCACCGTGGCCGTCGGGTGCGGATCACCGGCGGTGACGAAGGGGATCAGCGCCTTGCGGCCGCTCGCCTTGAGCGCGTCGAAGGTGGTCTTGATGCGGCTCATTGCACACCTCCCTTGACCTTTTCGCCGGCCTGCGAGGGGCGGTCGAAATAGGCTGCGCCGGACAGGTCGGCGACGGTGCCGATGTCCTTGTCGCCACGGCCGCTGAGGTTCACGAGCAGCACCTTGTCCTTGGCAAGCGTCGGGGCGAGCTTCATCGCATGCGCGACGGCATGGCTGGATTCGAGCGCCGGGATGATGCCTTCCGTGCGGCAGAGCCTGTGGAAGGCGGCCAGCGCCTCGCTGTCCGTGATGCCCACATACTCGGCGCGACCGATGTCCTTCAGATGGGCATGCTCGGGGCCCACGCCGGGGTAGTCCAGGCCGGCGGAAATGGAATGCGTCTCGATGATCTGGCCGTTCTCGTCCTGCAGCAGATAGGTGCGGTTGCCATGCAGCACGCCGGGACTGCCGGCGGTCAGCGTCGCGGCATGCTTGCCGCTGGCGACGCCCTGCCCTTCGGCCTCGACGCCGATGAGACGCACGTTCTCATGGGGGATGTAGGGGTGGAAGATGCCGATGGCATTCGACCCCCCACCCACGCAGGCGATGACGGCGTCGGGCTGGCGACCGGCCAGCTCGGGCATCTGCTCCAGGCACTCCAGGCCGATGATGCGCTGGAAGTCCCGCACCATCATCGGATAGGGATGCGGGCCGGCCACGGTGCCGATGATGTAGAAGGTGTTCTCGACATTGGTGACCCAGTCGCGCATGGCCTCGTTGAGCGCGTCCTTCAGCGTCTTGCTGCCGCTCTCCACCGGCACGACCGTCGCGCCGAGCAGCTTCATGCGGTAGACATTGGGCGACTGGCGCTTGACGTCCTCGCTGCCCATGTACACGACGCATTCCAGGCCGTACCGCGCGCAGATGGTGGCGGTGGCCACGCCATGCTGGCCGGCGCCGGTCTCGGCGATGACCCGCGGCTTGCCCATGCGCTTGGCCAAGAGGGCCTGGCCGATGACATTGTTGATCTTGTGCGCGCCGGTGTGGTTCAGGTCCTCGCGCTTCAGGTAGATCTGTGCGCCGCCCAGTTCCTGGCTCAGGCGCTCGGCGTGGTAGATGGGGCTGGGGCGGCCGACGAAATGCTTGAGCTCCTTCTGGAACTCCTTGATGAATTCCGCGTCATCGCGGTAATGGGCGTAGGCATCCCTGAGCTGGTCCAGCGCATGGACGAGGGTCTCGGAGACGAAGCTGCCGCCATAGGTGGGCGCGCCGGCATGGCGGAAATGCCCGGTCGCATCGGGCTGGTCGTAGGCAAACATGGTCTTTCCTAGCGGGTCGGTTCGGCATCGGCGCGCCCATCGGCGAGACGGACCGCGTTGCAGAACTCGTGGATCAGGTCGGCGCTCTTGATGCCCTTGGACACCTCGACGCCGGAACTCACATCAACGGCCCAGGGCCGCACCCGGGCGATGCCATCGGCTACGTTGGCAGCATTCAACCCACCAGACAAAACGAGGCGAGAGCTGACGCTTGGAGGAACGAGTGACCAATCGAAGACCTTGCCGCCGCCGCCATAGCCGTCGACATGGGCGTCGAGCAGGATGGCCTGGGCGTTGGAAAAACGTGTTGCGAAGTCTAGCAAATCGACTCCCGGCGCCATGCGGGCGGCGCGCAGATAGGGGCGGCGCATGCGGTCGCAGTCGGCGGGCGTTTCGTCGCCGTGGAACTGCACCAGCATGTTGGGCAGCGCCTCCAGGCCCGCCTGCAGCTCGGCATCGGTCGCGTTGACGAACAGGCCCACCGGCGTCACGAAGGGCGGCAGCAGCCTGGCCAGCGCCCTCGCCCTCTCCGGCGTCACGGCGCGCGGGCTCTTGGCGTAGAAGACGAAGCCGATGGCATCGGCGCCGGCCTCGACGGCGGCCTCGACATCGGCCTCGCGCGTGAGGCCGCAGATCTTGATTCGGGTCATGGCAACCAGTCGAGCGCGGCCACATGCCGCGGGATGTCCAGCTCGGCATCGTAGGTCGGGCCGAGGAAATAGAGGCCGTCGGGGGCAAATGTCGGCGCCGCGGCCTTGCGGTCGCGGGCGGCAAGCACCTCGGTGACCCAGTCCGGCGCGCGCGTGCCGCTGCCCACCGCGAGCAGGCAGCCCATCAGGTTGCGCACCATGTGGTGCAAGAAGGCGCTGGCCTCGAACTCGAAGCGCCAGTAGGCGCCGCGCCGCTGCACGTTGATCTCCCGCAGCGTCTTCACCGGCGACGCGGCCTGGCATTCGGACGAGCGGAAGGACGAGAAGTCGTGCTCGCCGATCAGGCGCTCGGCGGCGGCCTCCAGCGCAGCCTGGTCCAGCGGCCGGAACACCCAGCCGCATTGGCCGGACTCGATGGCCGGCCGCACGGCCGACTCCAGCAGCAGATAGGCATAGCGCCGGCCGCGCGCCGAGTTGCGGGCATGGAAATCGTCGCCAGGGAAGCGGCACCACTGGATGGCGATGTCGGGTGGCAGATATCGGTTGCTGCCGCGCACCCAGGAGAAGGGCTCGCGATCGACCTCGGTATCGAAGTGCACGACCTGGTTGATGCCGTGCACGCCGGCGTCGGTCCGGCCGGCGCAGAGGGTGCGGATGGGCCGGGCCGCGAAGGCAGACAGGCCTTTCTCCAGCGCGTCCTGGACGGTGCGACCGTCGGGCTGGCTCTGCCAGCCGTTGTAGCCGCCTCCGCGGTAGCTGACTCCTAGTGCGACTCTCATGGGCTCCAAAGTAAAAACGCCCGGCCAAGGCCGGGCGTCGAAGTATCGCGGCTGCGCCTCAGCGAAGCTCGCCCAGCATGGCCCGCGCCTTGTCGCGCAGCGCACCGCTGGAGCGCTGGACCAGCTCCTGCAGCACCTCGCGGGCGCCTTCGGTGTCGCCGATCTGGCGGAACTCGTCGGCCAGCTCCAGCTGGCGCAGCAGCGGGTCGCCCTCGTCGTCGCCCAGCGCCTTCAGGGCCTGCCCGAGCGGATCCGTGCCGCCCTCGCCGGCGGGGATGAGCTCGCCCAGATCGAAGTCCAGATCGGTCGCCGCGGACATGGGCGCCGGCGCCGCGTTGACCGGCAGGTCGCCCATGCCGCTGAGGTCGAAGTTCAGGTCCGGCGCGGGCGGCGCCGTGCGGGTGCCCCGGCTGGAGATGTCAAAGTCCATCTTCATCGGCGCCTGCTCCACCGAGGCCGGCATGGCCTGCGTGGCGGCCATCGCCGTCGGCGACACCGGCTCCGGCGCGTCCAGGTCCAGGTCCAGGGCAAGGTCGAAGCCGCTCACGGGGCCCGTGTCCGGGCCGCCGCGCATCACGTCGGTCGCCAGATGGGCCCCAGTGGCGGCGGCCACAACGTTCGGCGGCAGCGCCGTTTGCGGCAGCGTGCTGGCGTTCATCGGCTCGGGACGCAGTTCGGGGCCGGTCTCGGCCAGGGCGGGGGCGCCGCCAGGCTGGTAGAGCGGGTTGTCCGGATCGATGCCGCGGCCCAGCTCCTGGGCCTTGGCCCAGTCCTCGCCCGTGCCCTTGGTCTCGGCGAAGAGCTGCACGGCCAGTTGCTCGAAGCCCTTGGCGTCGCGACGCTTGGCATAGACCTCCAGCAGCTTGAGGCGGATGGCCAGCCGCGTCGGGTTGGCGCGCAGTGCTTCCTTGAGGATTTCCTCGGCCTGCAGGTCGCGGCCATAGGCCAGGTAGACATCGGCCTCGGCGACCGGGTCCACGTCGCCGATGGCGTCCAGCTGGCTGAGCGAGTAGCTCATCGACGACTGGCCGCTGTTCTGCGTGTCGCGCGTGTCGACGCGCTGGCCGCCGGTGCCGCCGAAGAAGGAGTCCGGCTGCATCCGGCTTTCGTGGAAGCCGGTTTCCACCGCATGCGCCGGACGACGCGAACGCAGGCGGTACAGGCCCAGGCCGCCCAGCACGGCCACGAGGACGCCGGCCAGCGGCAGCACGATGGGGCTGTCCAGCAGTTGTTCGATGAAGCCCGGCGGCTCCGCGGCCGGCGGCGGGGCCAGCGGCGCGCTGGCGCGGACGGCTGGCCTGGAAGCAGCCGCGCTGGCCGCGGCCGGCATCGTCGCCGATGCGGCCTCGGCGGCGGCCACCAGCGGCGCAGGGGCCGGCAGCGCCGCGCCCGATGCGGAAGCACCGGGCGTCGCGGGCTTGGTGGCGCTGGAGAGCTTCTTCAGTTCCTCGACGTTGCGCGTCAGCTCGGCGACCCGCGCCGCGGCGTCCTTCTTCTCCGCGTCCTTCGACAGCTTGGCCTCGGCGGCGCTGGCGGCGGCGCCACCGGCCTTGCTGAGGGTGAGCTTGTCGGGGGTGGGGGCCGCGGCGGGCCTGCGGTCTTCGATGGCGGCCTGCACCTGCCCCTTGGACTGGCGCTCGCTCTCGGTGTTCTGCAGCGTCGGCGCGGCTGACGCAAGGCGCTGGCGATAGGCGGAGAAATCGGCGCTCTGGGCCTGGATGACCTGGCGCGCCTCGCCGTGGGAGATGGCGGCCAGCGTGTCGCTGCCCGGCACGCGCAGCGTCGAGCCGGCCTTGAGCCGGTTCATGTTGCCGTCGATGAAGGCGTCGGGGTTGTTGCGGAACAGGCCCACCAGCATCTGGTCCAGGGAGATGCCGCTGACCTGGGTCCGGGCCGCGACCTTGGACAGCGAATCGCCCGAGCGCACCGCGTACTCGGAGGCCGCGGTGACGGGTGGGCGCTGGACCTCGGCGGCCGGGGCCGGCGCACGCGTCGCGGCGACCGGCGCCGGTGCGGCCGCGTTGCGCGGCAACGCCACCGTGGCGGCCGGTGCCGGCGCGGGTACGGCCTCGCTGGAGGCGGCCGCGGCGGGTGCAGGCGCGGCGGCGATGGCCGGCGGCGCGGTGATGACGGGGGCCGGCTTGGTCAGGCTGGGCGGGTCGAACAGCAGCGTGTATTCGCGCACCAGGCGGCCGCTGGACCAGCTCAGCTCGAGGATGACATCGACGAAGGGCTCCTGCACCGAGCGGTCGCTGCTGACGCGCAGCACGGTGCGGCCGTTGTTGCGCACGACCTGGACATGGGTCGAGGTCAGCACCGGGTTGTAGTCGATGCCGGTGGCGCGGTAGGCATCGGGCAGCGCGATGCGCGCCTTGAGCGTGGCGGCTTCCTCGGGCGTCAGGCTGGTGACGTCGATCTCGGCGCGCATGGCCTCGCCGAGGGCCGACTGCACGTTGAGCTTGCCCAGGCCCAGGGCCTGCGCACCGCCGCTGACCATGAGCAGTGCGGCAAGCGCGAGGTGATGGCGAGCGAAGCCCATGGGTCGAACTCCCTCGAATGCGTCGCGGATGTGGTCTTTCAAGGCATTCCCCAAAGCAACAAGGCGGGGCTGATGAGGGCCCCGCCTGTCTCGATCTTCAGCACGCGCTGCATGAACCTGGTCTGCACGGTGTGGCATGCATCGAGTTTCGAATCAAAAACACAACGGCATCAAGCATATACGCGGAAATGCTCACGCGATACCTCATGTGTAGTTTGGTTTCAATATCGATGTTCGGGTGAACCCTAGGTCCAAGCGTAAAAGACCGTAAGCAGATTCCCACCCTGCGCCTGTATGGACCAGCCCTGCGTCGGGCGTCAAACAGGCCCCGGCAGGGGCCTGTTCCCGATCCCGGCTCAGCGCTCCAGCAGGATGCGCAGCATGCGGCGCAGCGGCTCGGCGGCGCCCCACAGCAGCTGGTCACCGATGGTGAAGGCACCCAGGTACTCCGGGCCCATGGCCAGCTTGCGCAGGCGACCCACGGGGATGGTCATGGTCCCGGTGACGGCCACGGGCGTCAGGTCACGGAGGGTGGCCTCGCGCGTGTTGGGCACCACCTTCACCCAGGCGTTGTCGGCGGCGATCATGGCCTCGATATCGGCCAGCGGCACGTCCTTCTTCAGCTTGAAGGTCAGCGCCTGGCTGTGGCAGCGCATGGCGCCCACGCGCACGCAAAAACCATCGACAGGAATGGCGCCGGAGCCGAGGATCTTGTTCGTCTCGGCCATGCCCTTCCACTCCTCCTTGGACATGCCGTTGCCCAGGTCCTTGTCGATCCACGGGATCAGCGAGCCGCCCAGCGGCACGCCGAAGTTGGCCGTCTCGTCGGCGGACAGTGCACGCTGCTTGGCGATGACCTGACGGTCGATCTCCAGGATGGCGCTCTTGGGGTCGTCCAGCAGCGGCCTCACGGCGGCGTTCAGCGTGCCGTACTGCGTCAGCAGTTCGCGCATGTGCTGCGCGCCACCGCCGGACGCGGCCTGGTAGGTCTGCGTGGACATCCACTCGACGAGGCCGGCCTTGTACAGCGCGCCCACCCCCATCAGCATGCACGACACCGTGCAGTTGCCGCCGATCCAGTTCTTGCCACCCTGGCTCAGCGCCTGGTCGATGACGGGACGGTTGACGGGGTCGAGGATGATGACGGCGTCATCGGCCATGCGCAGCGTGGAGGCGGCGTCGATCCAGTGGCCGGACCAGCCCGCGGCGCGCAGCTTGGGGTAGACCTCGGTCGTGTAGTCGCCACCCTGGGCGGTGATGATGATGTCGCAGCGCTTGAGCTGCTCCACGTCATAGGCGTTCTGCAGCGACTTCTCGTTCCTGGCCTGGGCCGGGGCGGCGCCGCCGGCGTTGGAGGTGGAGAAGAACAGCGGCTCGATGAGGTCGAAATCGCGCTCGGCGGTCATGCGCTCCATGAGCACCGAACCCACCATGCCGCGCCAGCCTACAAGGCCTACCAAGGTCGTCATCTTCAAATCCTTTGTCGTTCAGTCACCAAACCCCATCCACTTTGGGCCCCGGCTCGTTCGCCGGGTTTGGTCGGGGCGAGACGAGACGGAGCGATCAGCTCTTGATGGTTTTGGTGGTCGTGATGGCTTTGACGACAGCGTCGCCCATCTCGAGGGTCGTGACCTTCGAGGTACCTTCACTCCAGATGTCGGCGGTGCGCAAGCCCTCAGCCAGCACCGACTGCACGGCCGCCTCGATACGAGCGGCAGCGTCGGGCAGGTTGAGCGAGAACTTGAGCATCATGGCAGCGGAGAGGATTGTAGCCAGAGGGTTGGCAATCCCCTTGCCCGCGATGTCCGGCGCGCTGCCATGGCTCGGCTCGTAGAGGCCCTTGTTGTTCGCATCCAACGAGGCGGACGGCAGCATGCCGATGGAACCGGTCAGCATCGCGGCCTCGTCGGAAAGGATGTCGCCGAACATGTTGCCGGTCACGACGACGTCGAACTTCTTGGGCGCCTTGACGAGCTGCATGGCGGCGTTGTCCACATACATGTGGTCCAGCTCGACGTCGGGGTACTGGGCGTGGACCTCGATGACGACGTCTTTCCAGAGCTGCGAGGTCTCCAGCACATTGGCCTTGTCGACGCTGGTCAGACGCCTGGACCGCAGACGCGCGGCCTGGAAGGCGACGTGGGCGATGCGCTCGATCTCGGGACGCGAGTAGCGCATCGTGTCGAACGCCTCGTCGGCGCCGGGGAAGTGGCCGTCCACCGCCGTGCGGCGGCCGCGCGGTTGGCCGAAGTAGATGTCGCCGGTCAGCTCGCGGATGATGAGGATGTCCAGGCCCGCCACCAGTTCGGGCTTGAGCGACGACGCATGCGTCAGCTGCTCGTAGCAGATCGCCGGGCGGAAGTTGGCAAACAGGCCCAGCGCCTTGCGCAGGCCCAGGATGGCCTGCTCGGGCCGCAATGCACGCTCCAGCTTGTCGTACTTCCAGTCGCCCACGGCGCCGAACAGCACCGCGTCGGCCTCCTGGGCCAGCTTGAGCGTGGCGGGCGGCAGCGGGTGGCCGCTGGTCTCGTAGGCCTTGCCGCCGACGTCGGCCCATGCCAGTTGCAGCGGCAGATCCAGCGCATTCAGCACCTTGACCGCCTCGGCCATGATCTCCGGGCCAATGCCATCGCCCGGAAGGACTGCAATCTTCTTCATCAAATCACTCGGTTGTTCAGCCAGGGCTTGGCAGCGATGCGGGCGGCCTCGAAGGCGCGGATCTTGTCGGCGTGCTGCAGCGTGAGGCCGATCTCGTCCAGGCCCCCCAGCAGGCATTCCTTGCGGAAGGGCTCGATGTCGAACGGGATCTCCGCGCCATCGGGCTTCACGACGACCTGGCGCGGCAGGTCGACGACGAGCTGGTAGCCCGGGAAGGCCTTCACCTCGTCGAACAG